>Ga0137375_10000183_pt1 | contig 61381 bp, 58 predicted proteins | sample SagtaG_24_FD_104936 | JGI IMG/M metagenome (GOLD analysis project Ga0137375, IMG submission 104936) | Vadose zone soil microbial communities from Sagehorn Ranch, Mendocino, California, USA - Sage1_R_113_16 metaG | ecosystem: Environmental > Terrestrial > Soil > Vadose zone | place: USA... | reverse complement strand
GCCATCTACGTCGAGGCGATGACCAACCCGCTCCTCGAGGTGGGGGACCTGGCGGCGGTCCCGCGCTTCGCGCGCCAGCACGGCCTCGTCTCTCTGATCGACAGCACCTTTGCGTCGCCGGTCAACTTCCGTCCGCTGGAGCACGGGTTCGACCTGGTGCTCCACAGCTGCACCAAGTATCTGAACGGCCATTCGGACATCGTGGCCGGCGCGGTCGTCGGCGGCGCCGAGCAGATCGAGACGATCCGTCACAAGCTGAACCACCTCGGCGGCTCGCTCGACCCGCACGCCTGCTTTCTGCTCCACCGCGGCTTGAAGACGCTCGCCCTGCGGGTGCGCCACCAGAACGAGAGCACGTTGCGGCTCGCGAGCTTCCTGGCCGCGGCTCCCGGCGTGCGGCGGGTCAATTATCCGGGGCTCGCCAGCCATCCGCGCCACGCCCGGGCCTGCGAGCTGTTCACCGGCTTCGGCGGTGTGCTGAGCTTCGAGCTGGAGGGGGGAGCCGAGGCCACCAGCCGCTTCATCGACCGGGTCGAGATTCCCCGCAAGACGGTCAGCCTGGGCGGCGTCGAGACCCTGATCACCCGTCCGGCGCTCTCCAGCCACGCCGCTCTCGACCCGGAAGACCTGGAGCGCCTCGGGCTCACCGACAGCCTGATCCGCGTCGCCGTGGGCATCGAGGACGCAGACGACCTGATGGAAGACTTCGAGCAGGCGCTCCGGGGGTGAGCTCAGTCATGGCGCTTTCTGAACCAGTCCATCAACCCGCTCCGCCGGTGAGACTCCGCCGCGCCACGTCCTCGACCGCGGCGGCCAGCGCTTCCGGGACTTCCTCCTGCAGGAAGTGACCGGCCTCGGTCCGCGTGACCGGGGCCTGGGGAAAGGCGCGCTCGTGGCGCCGCAGCGCCCGGCCGAGGATCGGATCGCGCATCCCCCAGACCAGGGCGATCGGACCCTGAAAGCACCGCGTCCAGGCGTCGCCCTGGAGCAGGGCCTCCATGCTCCAGTGGTCGGGCCGGTCGGGCACCATCCGCGCCAGCGCGAGAGGGGCGACGCGCTCGCGCCAGGTGCGGAGCGGCCAGCGGTAGGCCCGGGCCACGTCACCGCGGATCGACCCCTTGTCTCCCTGGATCCGGTGCAGCACGCTCTGAGGAAACCCCAGACCGCGGAAGGCGAGATCGCTCACGAGCGGCACGCGGGAGAAGGTGTGGAACGGAGTGCTCCGCGGAAGAGCCGGCACGGACACCACGGTATTGCCGAAGACGAGGCCGGCGAAGCGTTCCGGCAGCCGCATTCCCACCTGGGAGCCGATCGGGCCTCCCCAGTCCTGCCCGGCCAGCACGATCCCGTGCAGGTCGAGGCGCTCGACCAGCTCGGCGATCGCCGCGCCATGCCGCTCGACCCGATGGTCTGAAAGCCGCGGCAGGCGCGAGGAGAGCCCCAGGCCCAGGAGGTCCGGAGCCACGCAGCGGAAGGACGGCAGGAGCGCGATGACCTTGCGCCAGAGGAAAGACCAGGTCGGGTTGCCGTGGAGCATCAGCACCGGCCGCGCCGCCGGGTCCCCCTGATCGATGAAGTGGAGCCGCCGTCCGGCGTCCGGCCCCTTTTCGAGCACATACGCGGCCCGGCGGAAGGGGAGCTGGCGGGCGATGAAATCCGGCAGGGGAGGCGGGTCGGTAAAGGGCATGGGCTCTATCCTTCTACATGGTACTTCGTTCCCATCTCGGCCACCCGCCGGCGTGCCGGTCGCCACCCTTCCAGGCTGCGCGACCGCGGCGCAGTCAGTTCAGTATTCAACGAACAAGGAGGGCTGAACATGACGGCATGGAATGAATGGTTCGCAAATCTCGACGGTCGCCTGGATCCGGAAGGGCAGCTCCCGGAGATCCATGAGTTCATCCGGGGGGTCGAGCAATGCCGCTCCGACCGCGGCCTGGTTTCCGGGAGATCCCGGTCGCCCGCTCTCGATGATCTCCGGTCGACGGCGCTCTTTGCCGGCTATCTCGCCGAGAGCGCCGCCGAGAGCCATCATCTGGCTGCCTCCCTGCTGTATTCGCAAGGGAAGGAAGCTTCCTGGTTGCCTGCGGCGCTCCCCAACAGTGAGGAAAGCAGGCTGGTCAAGAGACTCCGGGAGGCCGTCCCGGCACGCCTCTCGCAGTCCTGAGAGGCAGGTCGACCTCGCCCATCGAGCTTGCGCCCGAAGGGGTGTGTTAAAATGGCGGCGCCTTGAGCCAAGACCCTCCGCGATCTCTCGTCTTCTCGTTGTCAGGTCCCTGCAGGCACCCCACGGCGGGCGCTCGGAATGAGGTCCGTCTGTGAGCCCGCTCCTGCTCGCCGCCACGGCCCCGGCTGCCTCTCCCATCCACATCGGTCCCTGGTGGGGTCTGTTTCTGGCGCTCCTTCTGGTGGCCCTCAACGGGTTCTTCGTGGCCGCGGAGTTCGCGCTGGTCAAGATCCGTCCCACCCAGATCGAACCCCTGGTCCAGGAAGGGGTGGGCCGCGCCCGCAAGGTCCGCCACATGGTGCGGCACCTGGACGCCTATCTGTCGGCGACCCAGCTCGGCATCACCCTGGCCAGCCTGGCCCTGGGCTGGATCGGCGAGCCGGCCTTCGCCTGGATCGTCGAGCCGGTGGTCCGACCCTTCGCGGGAGACAGCCCGCAGCTCGTCCACTCGATCGCCCTGACGATCTCGTTCCTGGCGATCACGATCCTGCACATCGTGCTCGGCGAGCAGGCGCCGAAATCGATCGCCATCCGGAAAGCCGAGGGGACGGTCCTCGCGGTGTCGCTGCCGCTCCATTTCTTCTACAAGGTCACCTATCCGGCGATCTGGCTGCTCAACCACGCCGCCAATTACCTGCTCCGCGTGATCGGGATCGCGCCGGCGAGCGAAGGAGAGCTGGCTCATGACGAGGAGGAGCTGCGCCTGCTCCTCTCTTCCAGCCAGTCCAGCGTCGTCTCCAAGCAGACCCGCGAGCTGCTCGACAACATCTTCGAGCTGACGCACCGGGTGGCGCGACAGATCATTGTGCCGCGGCAGGACGTGATCTATCTCTCCACCACGCGGACGATGGCCGAGAACCTGCGCACGGCCCGCCGCAGCGGCCACACGCGTTTCCCGCTCTGCGAAGGGGATCTCGACCACGTCGTCGGCCTGATCCACATCAAAGACCTCTTCCGCAGGGAGCGCCCCGTCACGACGCTGCGCGAGGTGGCGCGCGAGATCGCCTTCGTCCCCGAGACGCTGGAGCTCGACCGCCTGCTCAAGCGGATGCGCACCGAGTGCTTCCACCTCGCCGCGGTGATCGACGAGTACGGCGGCATCTCCGGAGTGGTCACTCTCGAAGACGTCATCGAAGAGATCGTCGGGCAGATCCAGGACGAGTTCGACGTCGAAAAGCCCGAGATCCGCCAGGAGGAGGACGGCTCCTGGGTCGTCTCCGGCGGCATGCTGGTGGAGGACCTGGAGGACGAGCTGGGCATCGAGCTCAGCGACCGCGACGAGGACACCATCGGAGGCGTGGTCCTTTCAGAGCTCGGCCGCGCCCCCGCCGTCGGCGACCGGATCGAGCTCGGCCCCGTCGTGCTGGAGGTCCTCGACGTCGACAACAACCGCATCAGGGACCTCCGCCTCACGCTGCTCAAGCCAGTGACCGTTCCTCCCGAAGAGGAGAAGTAGCTTCGCGGATCAGCTTCCTGGCATCAAATAGGTAAGGTATACTTACCTTATTTGGAGGCAGGAAGCATGATAGCCCCTTCGCAGGAGATCTACTCGGTCCTTCGGCAGTACAACCCCTGGTGGGAGTCCGGGGCCATTCGCGATCTCCCCGGCTGGCGGCGGACGGCTTTCTCCGAGCTGCTCCTCTGGCTGGCGGAACCTCCGGCGCCGCGAGCCATCCTGCTCAGCGGTGCCCGGCAGGTCGGCAAGACCACTCTGCTGCTTCAGGCGGTCGAGGAGCTCCTGGCCCGCGGAGTCCGGCCCGAGCGCATCCTGTACGCGACGTTCGACCATCCCCTGCTCAAGCTGATCGGGCTGGAGGGGGTTCTCAATGTCTGGCGGGAGATCCAGCCCCGCTCCGAGGAGACCGAGTACATCCTCCTCGACGAGATCCAGTACACCCAGAGCTGGCAGACCTGGCTCAAGCACCAGGTGGACTTCGAGAAGCGAGCCCGCATCGCGGTGACCGGCTCCGCCGTCCCCCTGGAGACCGAGAGCCTGGAATCCGGAGTCGGCAGGTGGCACACCATCCGGCTGGCCACCCTGTCGTTTTCGGAGTACCTCCAGATCCAGGAGATCCGGCTGCCCAACCTTCCTGAGGTGGACTCCCTTGCCGAGATTTTCTCGTGGAGCCCGGCCGATCTCATCCGCGCGGGTGAGACGGCACGTCCCCTGGTTGCCCACTTTCACGAGTACCTGCTGCGCGGAGGTTTCCCGCAGACGGCCCTGATCGAGAGCGTCACCTTGGCTCAGAAGCTGCTGCGGGAGGACATCGTCGACAAGGTCCTCAAACGGGACATGACCGCGCTGTTCGGGGTCCGGCGGGTGCTCGAGCTGGAACGGACGTTCCTTTATCTCTGCCTGCACGACGGTGGCCTGCTGGACATCCAGGCCCTCTGCACCCAGCTCGGGCTCAAGAAGCCCACGGTCAGCCGGTTCATCGACTTGCTGGAAGCTGCCCATCTGGTCTACCGCCTCCCCCCCTATGGTTACGGCAAGGAGATCCTGCGCGGCAAATTCAAGGTCTACCTCGCCGACCCGGCCATCGCCGGGAGCGTCCTGCTCAAGGGCCGGTCACTCCTGGACGATGAGATCCGGCTGGGTGCGGCGGCCGAGACCGCGTTCTTCAAGCACGTCTACGCCCGCTATTACCAGACAGGCGTGAGCTTCACCTACTGGCGGGGCCGCAAGAGTCTGGAGGTCGACATCCTTGCCGACGTCAACCTCCGGCTGATCCCTTTCGAGGTCAAGTACAGCCTGAGCCCGGTGCAGGAGAGCGATCTCAAAGGGCTCCGCCTCTTGTGCGAGGAAAAGGAGATCCCGCGCGGCTACGTGATCACCCGCCAGATCTCCGATTTCGGAGTGGCGACGCTTCCCGGCAAGGTGGAGGCGGCGATCCTCAAGATCCCGGCGCCGCTCGCCTGTTACTGGCTTTCGCGCTCGGAAGGGCGGTCCTGACGGGTCGATAACAACGCCTCAGGACCTCAAGGACCTCCGCCTCAGGAGGGACTGGCGGAAGCGCATGGGAATCGAACCCACACCCCGGACCGCAACCGGCCCGGGACAACGGTTTTGAAGACCGCGGGAGGCACCAGCCCCCTAGCGCTTCCTCCGAGGCGAGGCGATGATAGGAGATCCTGGACGCTCCCGTCCACCATCCGAACCATGGCCAAACCTCCAACCGACCCACCCGACAGCCCGGCGGCACTGCTCCGCTCCATCCCCCAGGTCGACCGGCTGCTGCAGTCCGAGGAATTCCAGGCTCTTCTCGCGGCGCATGCGCGCGAGGAGGTCTTGCGCGAGGTGCGCAGCGCCTTGGACGAGCTGCGCCGCGAGGCCGCGCGCCTCGACCCTGGCGCGCTCGCCGTCGAGGCGATCCGGGACCGGGTGGCGGCGGGGCTTGCGGGGCAGGCTCAGCCGTACTACCGGCGGGTGATCAACGGCACGGGCGTCGTCCTCCACACCGGCATCGGCCGCGCGGTCCTGGCGCCCGAGGCGGTCGAGGCCCTGGCCCTCCACGCGCCGCATCCGCAGCGGCTGGAGATCGACCTCGACAGCGGCGCCCGGGGTGGCCGCGACGAGGGGTGCGCGCGCCTGCTGCGCGAGCTGACCGGCTGCGAGGATGCCACGGTGGTCAACAACAATGCCGCGGCCACGCTGCTCCTCCTCGCCGCCCTGGCGCGCGGCAAGGGGGTGGTCCTGTCGCGCGGCGAGCTGGTCGAGATCGGCGGCTCGTTCCGCATCCCGGAGGTGATGAGCGAGAGCGGCGCCCTCCTCGTCGAGGTCGGCACCACCAACCGCACCCATCTCCGGGACTACCGCGCCGCTCTCGGCGAAACGACCGGGATGATCCTCAAGGTGCACACCTCCAACTACCGGATCGAGGGCTTCACCAGCGCGGTGGAGATCGAGGACCTGGTCGCCCTCGGGCGCGAGCACGGCATCCCGGTCGCCCATGACCTGGGATCGGGATGCGCCGTCGATCTGGCGCGCCACGGCCTTCCCGGCGAGCCGCTCCTGCGGCGTTCCGTGGCCGCCGGAGCCGATCTCGTCTGCTTCAGCGGCGACAAGCTCCTGGGAGGTCCCCAGGCGGGGATACTCCTCGGCCGCAAGGAGATGGTGGAGCGATGCCGGCGCCATCCTCTCTACCGCGCGCTGCGCCCCGGCCGGCTCGTCTACACCGCTCTCGAGGCGACGCTCCGCCTCTATCGCGCGGGTGAGGAGGCGGCGGTCGAGCGCGTGCCCGTGTTGCGGCAGCTCACGGCCACGGCCGCCAGTCTGCAGCCGCGGGCGCGCCGGCTGGCGCGGCGGCTCGCCGGCTGCCCGGGCGTCACTGCCGAAGCCGTGCAGTGCACGTCGCAGGCGGGGAGCGGCGCGCTGCCGGCCCGCGAGATCGCCAGCTGGGGAGTCCAGGTGACCACCGCCTCCCGCTCCGCCGAGGAGCTCGCCGCCGCGCTGCGCACCGGCGACCCGTCGATCCTGGCGCGCATTCAGGACGACCGCGTGCTGCTCGACGTGCGGACTCTTGCCGACGACGAGATGCCCCTGATTGCTGCGCGTGTCCGGGAGATCGGGGGGTGCTGACCCTCACCCCCTGGCCCCATAGGGGCGAACTTTCCGATCCCACCGCCGTCTGCCAGGGGTTCAAACCCCTGGCTACCACCAAAACACGACCCCTCAAGGGGGCGTGAAGGGGGTGTCGTCCCCTCGGGGACGACCTTTTTTGACGGATAGCCAGGGGTTTTCAACCCCTGGTGTGCGCGGAGGGAAGTCCAATTAGCGCGTATGGGAGTCGGGGGGTGAGGGTCAGCGGCGGCCAGGTATAGAATCCCGCCGTCATGGCTTGGCTTCGACGGAAATTTCGTCTGACGGCCTGCGCGACCACCGGTGGCTGAGCGGCCAAGGTGGGTCCGGGGGACCTCGCAGACATCATCGCTCCGCTGTCCCGGCTGACCGGCCGGGATGAGCGGGTCCTGGTCGGCTACGAAACCGCCGACGATGCCGGAGTCTTCCTTCTCGACGGCCATGCCCTGGTGGCGACGGCCGATTTCATCACTCCGGTCTGCGACGATCCGCGCCGCTTCGGCCGCGTCGCGGCGGCCAACTCCCTCTCGGACGTCTATGCGATGGGCGGCCGGCCGCTCTTCGCTCTCAACCTCTGCTGCTTCCCGCCGGCGGACGACGTTCCGGACGGCGTCCTGGCCGACATCCTGACCGGAGCCGGAGAGGCGCTGGCCGAGGCGGGCGCGGCCCTCCTGGGCGGGCATTCGGTGCGCGACACCGAGCTCAAGTTCGGGCTCGCCGTCGTCGGCCAGGCCGATCCCGGACGCCTCCTCACCAACGCCGGCGCACAACCGGGGCACCGCCTCCTCCTCACCAAGCCGCTCGGCACCGGAGTGCTCATCAACGCCTTCAAGGCGGACAAGCTGGACGAGGCCGGGCTGGAGCCGGTGCTCTGCGAGATGGAGCGCCTGAACGCGGAAGCCTCCCGCCTCGCCCTCGCCCACGCGGTCACCGCGGCCACGGACATCACCGGCTTCGGCCTCGCCGGCCATGCCCTCGGATTGGCCCGTGCCTCGGGCGTCGGCCTCCGCATCGCGTTCGAGCGCCTGCCGGTCCACGACGGGTTCTACCGTCTGGTCAAAGCCGGGATCTCCACCGGCTGCACCGACGCCAACGAGGCCAACGCACGCCCCCTCCTCACCGACCACGCCGGGCTCGACCGGCTCCAGCGCGAGCTCCTGTTCGATCCCCAGACCTCGGGCGGGCTCCTCCTGTCGACGCCGGAGGAGAGCGCCCCGGCCCTGCTCGCCGCGCTCCTCGCCGGCGGCCACCGCGCGGCCGAGATCGGAGAGGTGCTGCCGGGACCGCCCCGCTTCGAGGTGGTTTAGCGCCAATGCTGTTCGGCTAGCGGTCGCTGGGAGCGCCGGCATCCTTGCCGGCCCCCAGCCCCAGCACATCCCAGACGACACCCACCAGCTCGTCGACTTCCTCGTCTGTCAGGGTCTGGAGACTCTCGATCGAGAGCTTTCCGTTGCGGGTTGCGAGGCTGCGGGCCTCCTCGTAGCGCGCTCGGAGATCGGCAGGAAAGTTTTCCTTCTTGAGGATCAAGAGAACCCTGAGCAACATCCTCTCCAGCCGTACCTGCTGTGTTAGCTCTTTACCCATGGCTTGGTGTTCTCCTCGCCAGGTTACCTTGCTAACCGCGACGGCTCCGCCGCCTAACTGCTCACAGAAGGAGGGGGATTGCAGGATAGGTGCCATGGAGAGGAACGAAAGCCGGGGATGGGACCCGAAGGTCGAGCGACTTGACCCAAAAGGGCGGTCAGCGCCCTCCAGGGTCGAGCGGTTTGACCCGCGGGTCGAGCGACCTGACCCGAAGGTCGAGCGGTTCGCCCCGCGGGTCAAGAGGCCTGACCCGAAGGTCGAGTGAGTTGCCCCAAGGGTCGAGCGGTTTGACCCACGGGGCGCGCGGCTTGACCCGACGGTCGGGCGGTTCGCCCCGAAGGTCCAGCAGCCTGACCCGAAGGGCGAGTGGTCTGACCCGAAGGTCGAGAGGCTCGCCCCGAAGGTCGGACGACGCGCCCCGCGGGTCAAGAGGCTTGATCCGTGGGTCAAACCGCCTGCCCCAAAGGTCAGGTCGTGCGACCCTCGGGGCGACCCGCCCGCCCCTCGGGTCAGGTCTCTCGCCCTTCAGGTCAGACGGCTCACAAACCGGGTCGAACCGCCCGCGGGAAAGGTCCGGCAGCGCGCGCCAGAGGTCGGGTGAAGCGCGCCGGGGGTCGAGAGGCGGGCGTCGAAGGGCGAATGGCTCCCGGCGAATTCCGAAGCTCCTCTCGCCGACCAGCGAAGGCACCCCTCGTGGTCCCTTTCGACACCTGGTTTTCAGGGACTCTCGTCCGCGCGGTCATGGGGGCTGCGGCGGCGCGGCCCCGCTGAAAGGAGCTCTTCATGTCCTCTTCCTCCCGTCGCAAGATCGGTGTGCTGCTCGTCGCTGCGGTCCTGTTGGCGCCGTGGACCGCGGCCGCGGAGCCCGGTGCCTGGAAGGACCCGTCGGGCACCCAGGCGCCCTGGGGCCTTCTCGCTCAGCTCTGGAACGCCGTGGCCGCGCTCTGGGGCGACAACGGTTGCTCGATGGACCCGAACGGCGGGTGCGCGATCGACAGCGCCACCCCCGCGCCGACTGAGAACCTGGACGAGGGCTGCAAGATCGATCCGTTCGGCGGCTGCCGGGAAGGCAGCACCCTTCCCGTTCCCACTGAGAACCTGGACGAGGGCTGCAGCATGGACCCATTCGGCGGTTGCGGGAACGGGAGGTAGTTGTTCGTCTCGGGACACCCTTCCCGGGCCGGTCTCGGCCGTGCCGCGCCCGGGTTTTTCGAACATCACCCCGTGAACCGCAGCGCCGCATCATGCCGCGCCCGCCGCAGATAATCCGCCAGCCGCCGCACCAGCTCGATGCTCGCCCGCTCCCGCTCCGCGGCTTCCTGGAACAGCTGCACCGCGGCCAACGCCTCGCGGTGGACCCCCTGCTCCTGGAAGACCGTCACCATCTGGCTGGCCAGGTGCTTGACCTCGGCCGTCCGGCCCTGCTGGAGATAGAGCTTCGCCAGGTCGAGGGAAGTCAGCGCCGCGTCATAGCCGATGTCGCGAGCCAGGAAATCGTCCCGCACGGTCGCGAGGGCGGCCTCGGCTTCCTCCAGCCGCCCCATGCCCGCGGCGATCCAACCCTGCAGCCACGCCAGCCGCACTCGATTGACTCCTTTGGCGACCCGTCGTCCCAGCTCTTGGAGTTCCTCCAGAAGCCGGTCGGCGTCGGCGTAAAGCCCCAGCCGACACAGATTGACGCTCAAATTGAAGCGCTGGGCCCAGAGCAGGCGCGGCTCGCGTTCCGCATCGATGTGGGGCAACGCCAAATGTAGGGTGGCAATTGCCTCCTCGTACCTGCCCATCTCTTCGAGGGTGTTGGACCGGTTCAGGAGCAGAAACTTTGCTTCGCCGGCCCGATCAAGGACGATGGCTTGGTCGAGCAGGTCTAGAGCTTCTTGTAGATGGCGTTGCGCGCGGCGCAAGGACGCCTTGAGGCCGAGCACGCGCGCCTCGGCGAGCCGGTCTTCTGGGTCCCCAGCGGCGCCGGCGCTCCAGAGCGCTTCAGCGCGTTGGAGGTCCTCGGCGGCCGCCGGCAGGCTGCCGCCAGCGCGGAGTGCGCTGCTGACATGGAAGGCGCAGTACCCCGTAAGCCGGGACCGAAAGGCGTCGCTCCCGGCCACGAACGGCGCGATCAGCTCCCCGAGCCCCGCCAGCTCCAGGGCTTCGGCCGGGTCGTCGGCCGCGGCTTCGATGCTCTCGTCGCAAAGAAACCGGCACAACGCCCAGTCCTGAAACCCAACGTCTTCCTGGACGATCGCCCTCCGTTCGGCCGCGGAGTAGGGCCGCAGACGCTCCCATAGGGCCGCGGCCTGCCGGTCCGCCTCGGCGTCCTGCAGGTGCGAGGGTCGGCCGCCTGCCGCGAGAGGCGGCGTGAAGGGGAGGAGCACCGGCTCGGCGGACCGGAAGATCGCCGCCCAGCGGACGACCCTTTCCAGGGCTCTGAGGCCCGCCGGCTCGGCCGTGTGGTCGAGAAGCTCGGGGGCGAGGCCCAGCAGATCGGCGAGGGCGTAGATTTCCGGGACGGTCACCTCGAGGGTCTCGGCGAGCCTGCCGAGGGTGGAGGGCCGGGGGAAAGCCTGGCCCTTCTCGATGGCGGAAAGATGGCTCCGTTTGGTCCCGGCCTCTCCCGCCACGCGCTTCAGACTCCGCTCCCCCCGGTAGAAGCGCAAGGCGGCACCCAACGCTCGCGGGTCCCGCTTCGTGGCATCCTTGTCCGGAGGCCCGGCATTCCGGAATCCGGGTGTGGCCGGGGTCCCCGTGGTCCCTCTCGAAACCTGGTTTTCGGGGTTTCTCGCCCGCGCGGTCATGGAGGCTGCGGCGGAGCGGCCCCGGTGAAAGGAGCTCTTCATGTCCTCTTCCTCGCGTCGCAAGATCGGTGTGCTGCTTGTCGCTGCGGTCCTTTTGGCGCCGTGGACCGCGGCCGCGGAGCCCGGTGCCTGGAAGGAACCGGCGGGCACCCAGTCGCCCTGGGATCTTTTCGCTCGTCTGTGGAGCACTGTGACCGCCCTCTGGAGCGACAACGGCTGCTTGATAGACCCGTTCGGCGTGTGCGGCGCCGCCAACTCCCCTGCCGGCCCCACCGAGAACGTGGACGAGGGCTGCAAGATCGACCCGTACGGCGGCTGCAGGAACGGCAGCACCGTGCCCGCCCCCACCGAGAACCTGGACAACGGCTGCGGCTTGGACCCGTACGGCGGCTGCAGGTAGCTTGACTGCACCCTTCCCGGGCCGGCCCGCCACGACCGTGCCGCGCCCGGGTATTCCCTAGCTCCACGAGTTTATCCAAAGCCGCGAGACCGGCGGAAGTCGTCCCGCAGGCGTCGGGCCAGCTCCAAGGTGAGCGTCTCCTTTTCGACCGCGTCGCGGAACAACAGTAGCGTCGCGTGCGCTTCCCGTGAGATCCGCTGCGACTCGAAGACAGGCGCGAGTTCCCGGGTGAGCTGTCGCACCTCGGCGGTGCGGCCCTGTTCCTTGTAGAGAACGGCGAGCTCAAGGGAGACGAGAGCGGCGTCGACGGGAATTTCTCGCTGGAGGAACTCCCGGCGCACCCGCTCGAAGGCAGCTTCAGCCTCGGCAGGTTGGCCGAGGCCCGCTTTGATCCATCCGGCGAGCCAGCCCAGCCTCGCCAGCCGGACTCCACCCCCGAGTCGCACTGCGATCTCTCGCAGACCTTCATATTCGACCGCAGCCGCAGCGTGCCGCCCTAGATGGCAGGTGTTCACGAGAACATTGAAGCGTACGCTCCAGAGCAGATACGGCTCGTGCTCGGCGTTGACGAGAGGGAGTGCCCTAAGGAGGGTGGCGAGTGCTTCCTCAAAATCACCCGCTTCTTCGAGGACATTCGCCCGATTGACCAGCAGGTACTTTCTCTCACTACCGCGGTCGGCCTCGAGGGCACGATCGATGAGCTCGAGCGCTTCGGGCAGCTCGCGTTGTGCGCGCTTGAGCGAGGCCTCCATACCGAGCACCCGCGCCTCATCGAGAAGCCTATCGGGATCTCCGGCCTCGCCGGCCTTCCAGAGAACATTGGCCCGCTCGAATTCGTCCTCGGCCTCGGGACGAAACCGCCCCTTGACCCGGAAGGCATTGCCGCGGTGGAAGGCGGCGTAGCCCTGGGAGCGGGAATGGAAGGCTGCTTCCCCGGGTGCCAGGTCGGCGATCAGGACGGCCAAGTCCGCCCAGGCGAGCGCCTCGTCGGGGTCCCCGGCCGCGGCTTCAATCGACTCGTGGGCGGCGAGCTCGGAGACCGCCCAGGTCTGAAAGGCCGGGTTCTCGCGGACGAGGGCGGGCCTCTCGGCCGCCGGGTGGGCGCGCAGCCGCGGGAAGTGGACGCGGGCCATCTCGCGGTCGGCCACCGCCCGGGCCAGCCACCGGCTGCGCCGGAGCACGGCCCCGTGGAATTCGCCCAAGGAGAGAGCGAGCCGGTCGATCTCCAGGTCCGCCGCCGTCTCGGGCGCGCCGGCGCGCAGGGCCGCGGCCTCGGCGTCGGCCCGCCGGAGGAAGTCGAGCGTCCGGTCCACGAAATGTGGCGGGAGGTCCACGGCCGCCGCGGTGCGCTCGAGCAGGTGGCGCGGGGGCACGCGGCCATTCTCGTAGTCGTAATACGAATCCGGCGCCAAGCCCAGCAGCGCGGCGATCTCGTGCTTCTTCATCCCTCCCGTCTCGCGGATCACGGCCAGGGTCCTGCATTCGATTGGCTTGCCGCTCATCGCAGATCCTCACCTCATGAAAGGTTGGTCCACTGAGAGAAGGGTACACGAAACCGCGCTGAACGTGACAGCTGGCCGCAACTTGCAGACGCCCGGGGAGCACGCCCGGCTTTTCAGGGATTGCCGAGGGGCAACGAGGTCCCCTCGGACCGGAGTTTTCCGATCTGGATTGGCGTGTGGGTGGAGCGTCCGTATCGTCGGGGTGGCCGAGGGAGGCCCCATCCGGGGTCTCTCCGCCGAGGGTTCTTCTTCATCTCGGGGCGGGTAAGCCACTCGAAAGGGGAGCTTTCCCGCCCCATTTTTGAGCTTGACGGGGTGCCGATGCCCGCCGAGGCCAGCCATGGAACACCCGAGCCAGGACGCCCTTCTCCGCTTCGTTTTGGGGGCGGCCAGCCGCCAGGAGAACCGCCTGATCGTCAGGCATCTCCTCGCCCGCTGCCCGGCTTGCGCGGCAGCGGTGAGGGAGTGCTGGCCGGGCGAGGTCGACGGAAGCGCAGAGGCCGGCCGCCTGTCCGGTTCCTTCACTACCGGAAACGCTGCCCGCTGGAGGTTCGGCTTTGGCTGAGAGTCGGGCTCGTTCCCAAGAGCGCCCGCGCTCTGGCAGAGGCCGGCTATCACGCGCTGGCCGACCTCGGCGGGGCGACGCGGGAGCAGCTCCTCGCCATCCCGGGAGTCGGCACGGCGACCCTGAAGGTGTTGGAGGAGACCCTGGGCAGTCCGATTCCGGCCGCCGGGAAACGCCGAGCCTCGCCGCCGGTCACCCGGCCCTGGCCGGAGATGGTCTGGCGCCGGCGTGGCGTTCCTCCTTCGGCGGCGATCACCTTCGCCCAGGAGGGGATGACGTTGGAGCGCCTGAGCTCCATCTCGCGCGAAGAGCTCCTCGACATGGTCGGAGTCGGACCAGGGACCATCAGAGCCTGCGAGCTGATCGTGGGCCGAAGAATCCCTTCCCAAACCCCTGCCAAGGACGGATGAAAGGGTGATTCGAATGGACATGGACATCGACGATCCGCTCGACCACATGGACTACGCAGAGCTGCTCGAGGCGACCCGCGGGGAAGTGCTGGCAGCGCTCGCGAGCTTGGAGGATCTTCGCAGGGCCCTCGGGGAAGCTCGCGAGCGAAAGAGCACCAAGCGTCCACGGAAGCGGGGAGCCTATCCGCGGAGGGTGGAGTGACCGAGCCCCGAGACGAGGTCCGCAGGCTCACCGAGGCTCTGCGCACGGCGATCCGTCTCAGCGGCGTCTCACACCGGCAGATCGAGCGGGAGCTCGCGATGAGCACCGGCTATCTCACGCGGATCCTTGCGGGCCGACTCCAGCTCCGGGTGACGCATCTGCTGTCGATCTGCCAGGCCATCGGTCTCCCCGCGGAAAGCTTCTTCGGCGCGCTCTATCCTTCCAGGACGCCGGCGAGCGAAGCCGAGGCGCGCCTGACCCGGGGCCTGGCTCAGCTCCATGCTCAACCGGACCAGAGGCGCGACCCGGAGAGCCTGCTCCGCGAGCTCGGTGCCTTCCTCGAAGAGATCAAGAACGAGCTTCGCGAGCGGAAATAGACTCTCCATGCTTCGATGATGAGAAGGTATTGACGGTTTCATCTCCTCCTCCGTATACTATGTCAGCGATGCTTCCATCAAGGAGGAGCACAGGTGAACCAAATCGATCCATGGGCCGCTTCTGCGGAAAAGATAAAACTGCTGGTGGAGTCGTCGTTCGCGACTCGCTACGACGATCTCGAGGCGACGCTCGAGGCTTCGAGCCTGGCCGTGGCTCTCGTCGAAAAGTGGCGCAACGAGCTGCCGGAAGACGTCGTTGTCGCCGCGTGGACGCAGCATGGGAATGCCCTGCGTCTGACCAGTCGCTACGACGAGGCGGAGAGTATGCTGGCCAGGGCAGGCGAGCTACCGGTTTCCGATCCGCCAACCGGCATTCACCTTCTCTCGGTGAAGGCCAGTCTTCATCGCAACACCGGCAGGTATGAAAGCGCGGAGAGCCTGCTGGTCTCTGCGCTCGCGGCGCAGCAGCCGCTCGCAGACCCCGTTGGCTTGTCGCGGATCTACAACCTTCTGGGAATCTGCTACGTGGAATCGGGAAATCGGCCGCAAGCGTTTTGCGCTTTCCAGACCGCTCTCGACCTTCTGGGCCAGGGCTCGCCTCGCGACGTGCTTGCCGCGACGGGACACAACCTGTGCCACGCCCTCGTTGCGGCAGGCCGGCTGGAAGCGGCATCGGCTGCCCTGGTCAGCCTCGGGCCGCTCTACCGAGGCCTGACCTCCACGCGCCTGTTGGCCAAGGCCGATTGGATGCGGGCGCGGCTGTGCCGGGCTCTGAAACAGCTGCCGGCCGCCCAACTCGCGTATGAGCGTGCCTATGAGATCTTGAGCACGGGGCCGCGCTCTGCTGAGCTGGCCGTCCTGGTCAAAGAGATGAAGGAGCTGCCTGCCGCTAACTGGCCGGCTCCCGGGTTCGATCCTTCTCGAGCTGTTCCAGGCGGCTCTCCGTGTCCTCCTGGCGCCCTTCGACACGGCGGATCGCCTCCACCAGCGACTTGACCAGCTCCTCGTCGGAAGGCCCCAGCTCGAGGGGCGTCGGCTCAGGCTCACCCAAGGCGACAGCAAGATCTCCAAGGGTCGCCCCATAGCCCGCGAGCAGGCGTCCCAGGTTTTCGAGGGTCGGCCTGGGGCTGTCGTGCTCCCAGCGCGACAGTTGACCGCGGTCGATTTTCAGCTTTTCCGAGGCTTCTGTCTGCGTGGGAAAGCCTGCTCGCTTCCGGAGGCGGGCGAGGGCTCTTCCGAGGCCTTCGAGGGGGTCTTCCTGAACCATGGCCAGCATCCTAGAATGTTGCGCACTGCAAAATCAAGCCACGAAGTGAATCTCATCGCACAAAACCCCTTGACAAGCTCGCCAGGCCCACATACAGTGTGTCGCACGACAAGCGGATGCGGTTTCCGTGACGTCGGACGCGAAGCGAGGATGGAGTTGACGGGAGCCACAAATTTCCAAAGGAGAAGCCGTATGACGACGAAGCAGGCGGTCCAGGAGATGGGAGGGGAGTGGGCCGAGCTGGAGTTTGACGAAGTCTTCTGGTTCACGATCAAGGCGGAGGGGAGGCAGGAGCCGGGCGTCTTCGATCTCGGCACGGCAGGGTGTTCCTACTCCTCCTCGTTCGAGATGACGGTCAGCCAGGACCGGCCGGTGAGGCTCGAGCTCGTGCCGCTGGGGACCACCATCACGATTTATAACGAAAAGCGCTTTCCCGCCGTCATGGAGGCGGCGGGTTGACCAAGGAGAGACTCAGATGACCGAGCAGAACACTGTCCAGGAGCTCAAGGCGGAGCGGGTGCAGGAGGAGATGCAGCTCGTCGACGTGGCGGACGATCCTTTCTGGGTGTCGCTCAAGGCGGAGCGGGTCCAGGAGCCGGAGCTTTTCGCCGGTGCAAGGGGAGGGCAGCTCTCCTCCACCTTCGAGCTGACTCTCAGCCAGAAGCAGCCGGTGACGATCGAGCTCATGGCGCTGGGGGTGACCATCACGCTCCATGGGAAGCAGACCGAAAACAACGCGGCCGGCCAGACGCCGGTCCAGGACTAGGAAAGGAGGACGAGCCATGCCAAGTTTCAACGCATTTGCCGACGTCAACCGCGATCTGGAGCTTCTTCTCGACGCCGCAGAGAGGAGCCCGGAAATCCAGGCGGGGATCGAGGTGGAGCGCCAGGCCGTGGCAGAGGTGCTGGCGGACGTCAGGTCCCTCAAGGCGCGGCAGGATGAGCTGACCGCGCTGCGCCAGCAGGTCACCCAGCAGCTCAAGGCGGCCATCGCGCGGGGCAAGGATGCGGCGATGCAGCTGCGCGCCGTGGTGAAAGCGAAGTTCGGACCGAGGAACGAGCGCCTGGTCCACTTCAAGATGGCTCCCTTGCGCAAGCGGCCGCGCAAGCCGGTGGAGAAGCCGGTGCCCGAGGAGAAGCCCGAGGAGAAGCCGCCCGTCTAGTCAACCTGTGAACCCCGGGGGGGCGTGCCGCAAGCGCGTCCCCCCATTCTTTGAGACCAAACCAGGAGGTCGACCAGCGGGGCAGCGCGGACCGGTGCTCCCCGGAAAATCGCGTCCCGCAGCGCTGGCGCAGGGTTTGCTCTGGGGACTTATAGAAGATGAGATCTTGGAGGAAATGATGTTTAGCTTAACAGAGGAACAGGCTGTCCCGGAGCTGAGCCAATCCCCGCGGGCCCAGGTGGTCTACCATCCCGAGACGCACAGCCTGCACGACTGCGAATACCTGCTCGAGATCGCCGGGCGCGCGGGGCTCGGAGGTCTCTTCCTGGCCACCGATCACCCCCTCCCTCGGGGGACGGTCCTGGCCCTGGAGATCGAGGCGACCGGAAAAGACGGCGCCTTCGCCCCGCTGCGCGGCCGTGGCATCGTCTGCTGGCGCCGCCGCTGGGGCAAGCCGCGTGGCATGCACGTGGTCTTCTTCGAGATCGAGGGGCTGGGCCAGCCGGCCCGGCCCGACTCCCGCGCCGCCAGGCTGCGGATGTCCTCCCTGCCCGCGCTCTCCTGAACCTGTTCCGTAATCTGTAAAGACCATCCAAAGTCCGGACGGAAACTCCCGGGGCCGCCCCGGCCTCGCCCTGAAACCCTTGTCTTTCAGAGATTTACAAGTCGCCCAACAGGCGGCATACGGCTTGCTCTTGAGGTCGGCAAGGACATTTCAAAAAAAGGAGATTCCTCATGCGGCAACTCACCGCCCTGATTCTCATATCGGTTCTCTTCGCCGGTTGCGCCACCTCCGGCTCGCGCTGGGAGATGGCTGCGGTCGGCGCCTCGCTGGCGGACCTCGGAAGCACCGGCGGAGCCGTGGAACAAGGAATGAAGGAGCAGAACCCTCTCTATGGAAGCAACCCGTCCTCCGGTCAGATGATCGCGATCAATGCCGTCATCCTCGCGGGTGTGTGGTACCTGACGCGCAACATGGAAGACGACGCGCGCCAGAAGGTGTGGCGCAACGTGGCGGTGATCCGGATGGCGGCGGCAGCCTGGAACCTCAGCCAGAGCGGCGGCGGTTTCAAGCTCAGCTTCTGAGAGCTGGACGTCCAGGATCTGGACGCTCCAGTCCGGGTTCTGGACGGTTCAGGGGGCTTGATGAGGGCTTTCAGGCTAGCCAAGCACCCTCGCTCCATGGTATGACAGTTGCACCTTCTGCGAAAGTAAGGTGTGACAGTGAATGAAAAAATAGTCTCCTGGACCGAGGCCTCGGCGAATGCGGATCTCGAGCCCATGATGGCGGAAGCCGCACTCGCGATGGCCATGTTGACGGCCCTTCCCGTCCAGATGGCGGTGCTCGATGCGAGAGGAACGATCCGCTATGTCAATCAGACCTGGCGGGAGACGGCGCAGGCCATCGTGGGCGAGACAGGGTTGGGAAAGGTCGCGGAAGGTGTGAGCTATCTGGACGTCTGCCGGCGCTCCGAGGAGAGGGGAGACGAGTCCGCCGGGGAGGTGCGGCGGGCTCTGGAAGCGATCCTCCGTGGTGAGCTCGAGGTCTTCATGCAGGAGTACCAATACCGGTGTGCCGAGGGAGACGAGTGGTACCTGCTGTATGCCGCTCCGCTGCAGACCGAGGGCGCGGTCGTCGCTCACATCGACGTCACCGGTCACAAGATCGAGGAGCAGGAGCTCGCCCGCCGCGAGGTGAGACAGCGCCTGATCCTGGGCAGCACCTCCGAGCTGATCTCGACCCACGCGGCCGATTCCTCGTTCGTGTTCGCCTCGGGCTCGGCCTACTCCCTGCTCGGCAGCGAGCCCGAGGAGCTGATCGGCGACCGCCTGCTCGAGCTGGTCCATCCGGACGATCTGGAGAGCGCCGCGCGGACCTGGGACCGGCTCCTCTCGGGCTCGGCCCAGGAGACGGTCACGGCGCGGCTCCGGCGCCAGGACGGCCACTTCGTCTGGATGGAGACCTCGCTGCGCAGCCTGCTGCCGGGCAGCCAATCTCCGGACGAGCTCTTCGTCGCCGTCTCGCGCGACGTGACGGAGCACAAGGAGGCCGAGGAGCGGCACGCCGAGCTCCGGCTCGCTCTCGAGCGGGCCGCTTTCGAATGGCGCTCGACCTTCGACGAGATCCAGCTGCCGATTCTCCTGCTCGGTCTGGACGGTCGCATCCGGCGCCTGAATCGCGCCGCCACCGATCTGCTGGGATGGGACTACCGCGACGCCGTGGGCCGCACCATCGACGACCTCGGCTCCGGCCAGCCGTGGCAGGCGGTCGCCGCGGTGGCGGGGCGCGCTCTCGAGGGCTTCGCTCCGGAGCTCTGCGAGGCCCGCGACGAAGCCACGGGACAGACCTGGGAGGTCGAGGCCAGCCTCTCGGCCCCCGGCGATGAGCAGGCCAAGCTCATCGTACAGGTGCGCGAGATCACCGAGACCGTGCGCCTGCAGGAGTCGCTGCGGCGCTCGGAGACCATGGCGGTCTTGGGCTCGGTGGTCGGCGGCGTCGCGCACGAGGTGCGCAATCCGCTGTTCGGCATGTCTTCGGTCCTCGATGCGTTCGAGAACCGTTTCGGCGACCGGCCCGAGTTCCGGCCCTATCTCCCTCTGCTGCGTTCGGAGGTGAGCCGGATGACCGAGCTGATGCAGGCGTTGCTCGAGTATGGCAAGCCCGCCCGCCTGGAGCCGGTCCCCGGCGATCCGATCACCGCCGTGCGCGAGGCCGTCACGCTCTGCCGGCCGCTCGCCGACCGCCGCACGATCGATCTCGTGGTCGAAGGGCGCGCCGGCAGCCATGCGGTGTCGTTCGATCAACACCAGCTCGCCCAGGCGTTGAAAAACGTGATCGAAAACGCCGTACAACACGCGCCGGAGGGGAGTGTCGTCACCATCCAGGCTGCGCCGTTCTCGCAGGATGGAGCGCCCTGCGTGCGCCTCGCCGTCTACGACCGCGGTCCCGGCTTCGCTGCGGCGGACGTCGCAAAGGTGACGGAGCCTTTCTTCTCGCGGCGCAAGGGAGGCACCGGCCTCGGGCTGGCGATCGTCTCCCGCATCGTCGAAAGCCATGGTGGCCGGCTCCGCTTGGGCAACCGGCCCGAGGGCGGAGCGGAGGTGGAAATCTTCCTGCCCGCCGCAGGTCAACCTGATTGAAAAGCGGCGGATTGAATCGAGATCTTATGGATCGAATCCTGATAGTCGACGACGAGCCGATCATCCGCTTCGGCGTCCGTGACTTTCTGACCGCGCGTGGCTTCGAGGTGGAGGAGGCGGACACACTGGAGGCGGCCCGGCGGGCCTTTCAGCGCATCCGTCCCGACGCCGTCGTCCTCGACTACGCCCTCCCCGACGGCAACGCCCTGGATCTCATCCAGGATCTGCACGCGATCGATGCCGCCGTGCCGGTGGTGCTGTTGACCGGGCACGCCTCGATCGATCTCGCGGTCCGCGCGATCAAAGAGGGCGCCGAGAATTTCCTCACCAAGCCGGTGGAGCTGTCGGCTCTCGCGGTGGTGCTCGACCGTGCGCTGGAGCACCAGCGCAGCCGGCGCCGGCAGGCCGCCCGCCAAACGCGCCAGGCGCGGGAGGTGGTCAACCCGTTCCTCGGCACCAGCCCGGCGATCCGCGCCCTGGCGCAGGAGGCGGCGCTCGCGCTGCGCTCGGATGGGCCGGTGCTGCTGCAGGGAGAGACCGGCACCGGCAAAGGCATCCTCGCCCGCTGGCTCCACGAACAGGGATCGCGCAGCCAGGAGGCCTTCGTCGACCTGAACTGCGCCGGCCTCTCCCGCGAGCTGCTGGAAAGCGAGCTGTTCGGCTATGCGCGCGGCGCCTTCACCGGCGCGGTCACCGACAAGAAAGGTCTCTTCGAGGTCGCCCACAAGGGGAGCCTGTTCCTCGACGAGCTCGGCGAGCTCGACGCCGCGATCCAGCCGAAGATCCTCAAGGTCCTGGAGGAGAAACGCTTCCGCCATCTCGGCGAGACCACGGATCGCTATGTCGACATCTTCCTGATCGCGGCGACCAACCGCGACCTCGCGATCGAGGTCAGCGAGGGAAAGTTCCGCAGCGATCTCTACTTCCGCCTGAGCACCATCCCGATCACGCTGCCCTCGCTGCGCGAGCGCAGCGAGGACATTCCGCTGCTCGCGCAGAATCTGCTCACCGAGCTGGCGCGCGATCTGCGCCGCCCCGGCATGCGCCTCCACCCGCAGGCGCACGAGGCCCTCTGCACCTATTCCTGGCCGGGCAACATCCGCGAGCTGCGCAACGTGCTCGAACGGGCCGTGCTGCGCGCCCAGCAGGAGACGATCCAGCGCGACGACCTGCGCTTCGCTCCCATGCTCGCGGGGCCGGCCGCTCTCGGTGGCGGGGCGCAGACCTTGCAGCAGGTGGAGCTGCAGCAGATCGAGAGAGCGCTCCAGGAGGCGCGGGGCAAGGTGATCAACGCCGCCCAGCGTCTCGGCATCCCGCGCAGCACTCTGTATCAGAAGATCAAAGAGCACGGTATCAATCTTTCGAGGTATCAGGCATGACTCCCAACCGGATCTCTCCCTGTCCCCGGCGTCTCCTGGTGATCGACGACGAGGAGTCGATCCTCTTCGCCATGTGGGACTTCCTGACCCAGCGCGGCTACGAGGTCGACCAGGCGCGCAGCCGGCGCGAGGCCGAGGACCTCCTCGAAACCGGCGCTCCCTATGCACTGGTGATCGCCGATCTCCGGCTCGACGTTTCTGATCCCCGCGGCGGCTTGCGCATCCTGCGCCGGGTGCGCCAGAGCTCTCCCAAGACCCGGACCATCCTGCTGACGGCCTTCGGCAGCCCCGACGTGGAAGCCGAGCTCGCGGCGGTCGGCGCGGACCGCCTGCTCTCCAAGCCGCAGCCGCTCGAACGCATCGCCCGCGAGGTGGATCTCCTCCTCGCCAACGGAGCCGCCGTCTAGCCGTCCACACGCTGGACGAAGCGTCTCGAAACCGGAGGTAAACCTGTGTTCAATCCTGTCAATCCGCCCGCGCCGACCGCGGTATCTCTTTTGCACCATCCCCGGTCCGAGTCCACTATCTAAGCCGGGAGGTCACGATGTCCGAATCCCTTGCTGCACCCTGGAGGATCGAGGTCCTGCTGGCGGCGAACCCCAACGAAGAGCGTCTGCTGCGCGCTCACCTCGCTCTGGCCCGGCCCGGAATCTTTCGGGTTTCCGCCGTACCGAATCTGAATGACGCCGTCGCCGAGCTGCGCCGGCGTCCTTACGATCTGTTGCTGGTCTCGCTGCACCCATCGGATCCATCCGGCGCGGAGGTCCTCTTGAAGATCCGCGGGCTGGCCTACCGCATCCCCGCCGTCGTGGTGGCCTGGGGAGCCGATGAGGAGACCGCGCTCAAGGCCGTCGAGGCCGGGGTCCAGGAGGTGCTCGATCCCGACACGCTGCGTCCGGAGACCCTCGGGCGGACGCTGCGCCATGCGATCGCGCGCCACCGGCTCCTCGTCGAGCTGCGCCGGGCGCAGCAGGCCTCGGGCTCGCAGACCTTCTTCGACTCGGTGACCGGTCTCGCCACCCGCGGCGCGTTCATCCACCGCCTGGAAGAGACGGTGAGCCTGGCGCAGCGGTTCGGCGAGCATCCGGTGGTCCTGTTCGTGGGGCTCGACGGCCTGTCGCAGGTCAGCGAGTCGCTCGGCCCGCTGCTCACCGCCCGGGTGCTCCAGGAGACGGGCCGGCGGCTGCTCTGGTGCGTACGCAGGTCCGACCTGACGGCGCGCCTGGGCGGTGGACGCTTCGCCGTCCTGCTCCCCAACGTGCCGAACTTCCAGGCGGTCAACGCCGTGGCGGAGCGCATCCGCCTCACCCTGGCCGAGCCGATGGAGAACCATTCGCGCCGGCCGCAGCTGACCGCCAGCCTCGGGCTCTCCTGCTATCCCCATGACGGGGAGACCGCGGAAGCCCTCCTGCAACAGGCCGAAGTGGCGCTCGCCCGGGCGCGGGCGAAGGGAGGCAACTGCAGCCGCTTCTCCCGCAATCTCGTCCTGCTCCTCCGGCCGGAGGCCGGAGCGATCCCGGCCCCTGCCCTGGCCGATCGGCCGCAGGCAGCCGGAGCGAGGTGATGATGACGCCCGCCGCCGCCACACGAGCCCTGCTGATCGAGGACGATCCGGGCGACGCCCGGTTGGTGGCCGACGGTCTGCGCAGCCAGCCGGCGGGCTTCGAGCTCCAGGTCGCCGGCCTTCTCTCCTCGGGTCTGGACCGTTTGCGCGAGGCGCGGCATGACGCGCGAAGGTACGACGTCGTGCTGCTCGATCTGTTCCTGCCGGACAGCCAGGGGCTCGACACCTTCATCCGTCTGCAGGAGGCCGCCGGCGATCTGCCCATCCTGGTCCTCACCGGGCCGGACGACGAAGAGCTGGCCGCGCAGGCGGTGCAGGCGGGGGCGCAGGACCATTTCGTCAAGGAGAGCCTCGACGGGCCGGCCCTCGCGCGGGCCATCCGCCATGCCATCGATCGCAAGCAGGGGGAGCTCCGCCTGGAGCGGGCCAATCGCGAGCTCGGGAGCTTTCTGCGCCTCTCCGCGATCGGCTTGACCGAGGAGCCTCTCGCCACCACCTGCGAGCTGATCCTCGCTGAAATCTGTTCCGCCACGCGCTTTCCGGGCGCCTTCCTGGACCTCTGGGACGGCGAGCAGCGGGTGCTCCGCCTGCTCGCCCAGCGTGCGATCGAGCCGCCGCTCCCCGAAGGCGAGCGCCCGGCAGCCGATACAGACCTCCCGGCGCGCGCCGCGGACGCGGCGATCCCCCTCGTCGAGCAGCTCGCCGATGGATCGCTCGCCGTCTGCATCCCGATGAAGGTGGCCCAGCGGGTGCTCGGCACCCTGACGTTGACCGGCCCTGCGGGAGGCGCGTCCGGCGCTCCCGACGCGAGCTTCCTGACCTGGCTCGAGGGACTGATCCAGCAGGTGGCGATCATCGTCGAGCACAAGCGGCACGAGCAGCACATCCGGCTCCAGGCCCGGATCCTCGCCGACGTCCGCGACTGCATCATGGTCACCGACCTCCAGGGGCGGATCATCTATTGGAACCAGGGGGCACAGATGATCTTCGGGTATACCGCCGACGAGGTGCTCGGCGAGACCACGGCCCTGCTCAATGGCTCGCGCGGTCCCCAGACGCAGGAAGATCTCGGAGTCCTGAAGCTGGGGCAGAGCCGCATGGAGTGGCCGGGGCGGCACAAGGACGGCTCGCGCGTGTGGGTCGACATCCAGGTGAACCCGATCCACGACTCTTCCCGCGTCCAGATCGGCTGGGTCGGCATCTCCAAGGACATCACGGAGCGCAAGGCGATGGAAGCGGAGCGCCGGCGTCTGGTGCACGACTTGAACGAGCGGGTCAAGGAGCTGACGGCGCTCCACGAGGCCTCGAAGCTCGTGCAGCGGCGCGACCTCGAGATTTATGATCTGTTGCTCAAGATCGCCGCTCTCCTGCCTCCCGCCTATCAATATCCTGAAATCGCCGCGGCGCGGATCACCTGTGGCCGGATGTTCGCGGAGAGCCCGGGCTTCCTGGAGTCTCCCTGGTCGCAGCGCGCCACGTTCACCAGCGGTGACATCGAGGGGGTGCTCGAAGTGGTCTATCTCGAAGAGCGGCCGGTCGTTGCGGAGGGTCCGTTCCTCGCCGAGGAACGTTTCCTGCTCGATTCGATGGCTGAGATGCTGCGCATCCATCTGGATCGCGCCCGGGCGGAGGAGGCCCAGCGCGAGAGCGCCAACAGCCTGCGTCTGATGGTTCAGCAGATGCCGGCGATCCTGTGGACCACCGATCTGTCGCTGCGGATCACCTCGTCGCAGGGGGCGGGGCTCGCGACAGTCGATTCCGGGCTGGACGCCAGCGAGGGGCGCACCGTGCTCGACGTCCTGGGAGATGGCGCCGGCGTGGCGGTCGCCGCGCACCGCCGCGCCCTGGCCGGAGAATCGGTCAGCTACGAGGTGGAGCAGAACGGCCGCACTCTCGCCTCGCACGTCGAGCCGCTGCGCGGGTCCCAGGGAGAGATCGTCGGCTGCATCGGCACCTGTCTCGACGTCAGCGGCCAGCGCGAGGCCGAAGAGGGGTTGAGCGAGGTCAACGAGACGCTCAAGGCGCTCATCGAGGCCTCGCCGCTCGCCATCTTCACCGTCGACGCGGAGAGCCGGGTCACCTTGTGGAGCCCGGCCGCCGAGCGGACCTTCGGCTGGACGGCCGCCGAGGTGCTCGGCCGGCCGCTGCCGATCGTCCCGGACGACAAACGGGACGAGGAGCTGACTCTGCGCCAGAGCGTCCTCGCGGGCGAGCGCTTCATCGGTCTGGAGACGCGGCGCCGCGACAGCTCCGGCGAGATGCTCGACGTCCGCATCTCGGCCGCGCCGCTGCGCGACGCCCGCGGCCAGATCAGCGGGCTGGCCCAGCTGGTCGAGGACATCAACGACCGCAAGCGGGCCGAGCGGGCGATCCGGCGGCTCGCCTCGATGCCCGAGCAGAGCCCGGATCCGCTGGTCGAGCTCGATCTCGCCGGCAATACGGTCTACGTCAATCAGGCGGCGCGCTCCTGCTTTCCCGACCTCCAGGCGCTGGGCTCGTGGCACCCGGTGCTCTCGCGCGTGGCTCCGATCATCCAGCGCTTCCGCCACGGCGAGCGCAAGTCGTTCTCCTTCGAGGTCCTCCACGAGGAGAAGGTCTTCCACCAGATGGTCTACTTCGTCTCCGACAGCAGTCTGGTGCGGGTGTTCCTGCAGGACGCCACCGAGCAGCACCGCGCCAAGGAGCTGCTCGAGCGCGAGGCGCTGCACGACCGCCTGACCAGCCTGCCCAACCGCGATCTCTTCCTGAAACGGACGAGCGAGACGCTGAGCCGGCACAACGGCACGGAGTCGGCGCCCTGCGCCGTCCTCTCGCTCGACCTGGACCGCTTCAAGGTGGTGAACGACAGCCTGGGGCAGCTCGCCGGCGACCAGCTCCTGGTCGAGATCGCGCGTCGCATCACGGCCTGCCTCCGCAGCTGCGATACCGCGGCCCGCCTCGCCAGCGACGAGTTCGCGATCCTCCTCGACGGGACCGACGGGTTGACCGAGACGCTCATGATGGCCGAGCACCTGATCGAGACGATCGGGCAACCGATCGAGGTCTCGCGCCAGGAGATCTTCCCCAGCGTCAGCATCGGCGTGGCGCTCGGCACGAGCTACGAGGAGGCGGAGCAGATGCTGCGCGACGCTCAGGTGGCGATGTACCGGGCCAAAGGGCTCGGCGGCAGCCGCTACGAGCTGTTCGACCGCGCGATGGCGCGCCGCCCGCTCGAGCGGCTGCGCCTCGAGAACGACTTGCGGCGGGCCCTGGAGCGCTCCGAGCTCAAGCTGTACTACCAGCCGGTGGTGCGGCTGGAGGACGGCGCGGTGGCCGGCTTCGAGGCGCTGCTGCGCTGGCCGCGGCCGGACCGGATGATCCCGCCGGCGGAATTCATCCCGGTGGCCGAAGAGACCGGCCTCATCGTACCGATCACCTATCAGACGCTCACCGAAGCCTGCCAGCGGCTGCGCGAGTGGTCCTCGCAGCCGGTCTCGGTCTATGTCAACGTCTCCGGCCGCCTGTTCTCCGCCCCCGGGATCGTCGAGCGCGTCCAGGCAGCGCTCGACAGCTCGCAGATCGACCCCGCGCGGCTGGTCCTGGAGATCACCGAGAGCGTCCTGATGGAAGATCCCGAATCGGCGGCCGAGACGCTGGCGCGCATCCGCGACCTCGGCGTGCGCCTGACGATCGACGATTTCGGCACCGGCTATTCGTCGCTCGTCTATCTGCAGCGCTTCCCGGTGCACTGCCTCAAGATCGACCGTTCCTTCGTGGCCAAGATCGGCGAGCACGGCGAGAGCCCCGAGATCCTGCGCGCCATCGTGAACATGGCCCAGCGTCTGGGGATCGGCGTCGTCGCCGAGGGGATCGAGACCGAGCAGCAGCTGTCTCAGCTCATCGCGCTCGGCTGCCGCCTCGGCCAGGGATATCTCTTCTCGCGGGCGGTGGACCGCGAGACCGCGCGCGACCTGCTCTTCCAGCCGCCGCCCTGGGCCCCCCTCTTCCAGGGCGCGGCCAAACCGCACAAAGCCGAACGAGGCGGCCTGCGCGCCGTCCGGGCTCTGCGGCCGTGAAGGGGAGGCGGATTGAAACCTGGGGATAGGGCGGAGGGCGCGCTCAGGTCGTCGCCATCGCGTGCCGTTTGCGGTGGGCCTCGACCTTGATGCGGTTCAGAAAGACCTGCAGCGGGCGATCCGGAGTCCCGGGCTCCTGGCGGGCCGGGTGAGCCGCGCGTCCGCCGGAGGCCGCTTTCCAGCGCGTGGAGAGCAGCGCAGCGGACCGGCGATGTACCTCCGCCGCCTGCTTGTCGGGATAGACCAGGTTGAGAGCCGCCCTCCAGAGCTCGTCCAGGATGCGGAGGCGCAAGTCGTTGCGGGAGAAGCTCATCTCGGATCGGCAACGCTGGGCTGCCTGGAGGAAGTCGCGGATGTCCGGAAGCTGACCCCCGGTCCTCGGATCGACCAGGCCATCGAGATAGGCGAACCAATCATCCCAAGTCCTCATGTCCGGCTCCCTGTTTGATGACTTCATGGTGAGCTAGGAGAGGACGGATGTCCCAGTCCGGACGGGTGGGGTGCGGCGCGTGGGTGGGTGGCCTACTCAGTCTGAAAGAGATCCTCGACGATGCTCCACAGATCCTCGACCTCGTCGTCGGTGAGCGCGCGGATGCTTTCCGCGGACAGCTCGCCGTCGCGGGAGGCGAGGCTGCGGATCTGCTCGTACCGCGCCTGAAGGGAAGGAGGGAACTCTTCCCGCTTGAGGCTCACCAGGGCCCAGAGCAGGACTCTCTCCAGCCTCGCCCGTTCCTTGTCCTTCTGCGTCAGCTCTTCCACCATGTCGAGGTCCAATCACCCGGTGCGTCGAGTCCGAGAACTGGACATTGTAGCAAGAGAGGAGCAGGACCGCTCTCCTCAGGCCGCGGCGTTGTGCGCGTGCCTCCCCAGACACTCGCGAACCAGATCATAGGACACCGGCTTCTGCAGATAGCCGGCGGCGCCGAGGGCACAGAGGTCCTGCGGCAGCGACGGATCGGTCTGGGCGCTGGCGACGACCACCGGGATCCCGTGCGTCAGGCTGGACTTCTTCAGCCGCTTCAGGGTGTCCACCCCGGAGCCGCCGGGCATCTTGATGTCCAGCAGGATGACGTCGGGACGCAACCGCATCGCCAGGTTCAGCGCCTGCACGTTGTCGTACGCGACCACGACCTCGAATCCGTCGCCCTCCAGACGGGAGGACAGGAGCTCGACGAACATGGGGTCGTCATCGGCGATCAGAACCCTGGGGGGCATGATTCGTCCTCCTCGAGGATCTGTGCGATCTCCTCCTGCAATGCCGAGATTTCCCGGCTCAGGTCGTCGACCGCTGCCGCATCGGCGGGATCGCCTTTGCGCGCGTTCTCGTCGAGCCGCCGCGCGGCCTCGAACGCTCTCCCTTTGCACCAGTACCCGATCATTCCCTTGAAAGCATGGGCTGCTTCAGAGACCGCCACCGCGTTTCCTCCGGCGACGGCCTCCCGGAGCTGGCCCAGGCGACGCTCGACCTCGTGGTCGAAGATCTTCGCCAGGCGCCGCAGGAGCTCGGGGTCGCCCCCCACCTCCTCGAACAGGGTCTCGCGATCGATCTGGCTCGCGGGGGGCAGGGCGGCGCTGGCTGCGGCCGGCGCGGCATGGGTCAGCGACGCGATGGCCCGCAGCAGATTCTCGGCGCTGACCGGCTTGCAGATGTAGTCGTCCATGCCGGCGCGCCGGCACATCTCCTGGTCTTCCTGCAGAGCATGGGCGGTCATCGCGAGGATCGGCACGTGCCCGCCGCTCTCGTTCTCGTGCTGGCGGATCGCGGCCGTGGCCTGCAAGCCGTCCATCTCCGGCATCTGGACGTCCATGACGACGAGGTCGAACTTCTGCCGGGCCATCGCCTCCAAGGCCTCCCGGCCGCTCCCTGCCACGGCCACCGTGTGCCCCTGCTTGGTCAGCAGCGATCTGGTGAAGAGGACGTTGAAGCGGCTGTCGTCAGCCACCAGGACGTGCAGCGGGCGCACCGGAGCCGGCGTGGAGGCCGCGAGCGGACCGGCCGGCCGGCAAGGGCCCGTCTCCTTCTCGGGGGCGAGGAGGAGCTGGACCGTGAAGCGGAACGAGCTCCCCTTGGCCAACTGGCTTTCGACCGCGATCTGCCCTCCCATCTGCTCGACCAGGCTCGCGGCGGCGGCCAGCCCGCGTCCCTGGAAGATGAGCTGCTGCTTGTTGAGCGGGATGCCGGCCCCGGTATCGGAGACGGCAAAGCGCAGCCGGACCACGCAGCCGGACACGTTTTCGCGATGGACCCGAACGGAAATCCCTCCAGTCTCGGTGAACTTGATTGCGTTCTCGACGACATGGATCAGGATCTGGCGGAGGCTGTCGGCGTCGCCGGCCAGCGCGTCGGGGACGTCGGGAGCCACGAAGATTTCGAGCTGCAGCTTTTTGCGCGTTGCGGCCAGCCGCAGCGGCGCGAGCGTTGCGGCGAGAAGCGACCGCAGCGACAGCTCGGCTGGATCGAAGGACAGCTCGGCCGCCGGTGGACTGGATGGGGAGACATGGGCTGTGCTCATGGGACCTCCTGGGCCGGCGGGCGCCGCCTGCCCTCTGGTTCGAATTCGTCATGCTCGCGCACCACCGGGGTGCGCCTCCCGGGAACGGGCTCGAAGGTGGGCGGTTCCTCACCGCCGGGAGACAGATGTGGGTTGCCGGCGGACCCGCCGCGGCGCTCCATCGATTCAGGGACGGCCACGGATTCGATCCGCCAGCGCAACCTCATGGCCTGCCGCCCGGCACGCCGGATCTCTCCAGGCATCTCGAGAACCCAGGAGATCTCGAATCCTCCCGAGAGAGCCGAAGGAAAGCTTTCGAAGACGGGAGAGAAATCGTCTACTCCGGCCCGGCCGGCGCGACCGATCCCTCCCCGCGCATTGCGCGTCGTGAAGAGGAGCCGGCAGTCCGGCGGAGCTCCCTCCGCCAGGACGCTGAGGCGGAGAGCCCGGCCGGGGAGGAGCTGCGCCTGATGGAAGCTCACCACCACCGGACGCGTGGGATCGCTGGAGCCGCCGATCGCAGCGCTGTCGAAGGCGATCTGCTGAGGCAGCTCGATCGACACCTGCTCCTGGACGACCGGGGGCGCGGTGATCCCGAGCGAGGAGAGAGCGACGGCGGCGACGAGATGGTGCCACATGGTCACGACAGGTCCTGGAAGATGATCGGGCGCTGCTTCCGCATCACGCGGAGAGCGACATTGTCGAGCGAGCTGCCCGGCGGCAGCCCGAGATCCATTCGCGACGGAGCCGCCAGGATGAATCCCTGCGGCAGGTGGGCTGGATCGATTTCCAACCGATAGCTCCCGGAGGACAGGTTGAAGAAACCGAAGCTCCCGTCCGCCTCTGTGCTGGTCGCGCGGTCGCCGAGGAGCACGACGACACGGCCGACCCCCTCGTCGGGAGACGGGCGGCCGTCGCCATCCCGGTCCTCCCAGACCCGGCCTCTCACATGGCCCAGAGGCACCAGCTCCAGGTCGATCTCGGCGCGGTCCCGGCCCTTGATCTCGACGCCCCGGGCGCCGCGGGCGGCCCAGGAGGCCGGCAGGGCATCCTCCGGGATCCGTGCCTCGTACTGCCCGCGCGGCACGTGCGGGATGGCATAGCTGCCGTCGTCGGCGGTCACCGTGCGATAGGGTCCGAGCTCGACCACCGTCCCGGCCGGCGCCGGCCCCATCGGGGAGGCGACACGGCCGGTGACGAGCCCACCTCCGGCCGGCGTCCCGATCTGCATGATCCGGCCGACCTGGAGCTTGAAGCGGGGTTGATCAGCCCATCCTCCTGCGTCCTGGAAGGAGTAGAAGCGCCCGAATTCCGCGAAGAGCGAGAAGCCCCGCGGCAGATCCTGGGTCAGACGCACGCGCAGCGGATCGTCCGCCGGCGCGCTGGGTGACAGGGCCCAGACCTGCAGCGCCGTCCGCCGCACAGGCCGCCAGGAAATCGTGAGCTGCTGCCACGGCTCGGCGCTCCCCAGGCCCGCCCATTGGCTCACCGACTGCAGGTCGAATTTCAGCCGGGAGCCGGCGTCGAACGTGGCGGACGCGCGGAGCTCCTCCAGCTCTCTCCGGACCGGCGGCCGCCCGAACAGCGACGCGGCCTCGCTCCACCGCCGCTGCCAGCGGACGCGCAAACGGACCGGTCCGAGCGGTGCTCCCAGCAGCACCGCATCGGTACGGGCCCGCCCGAGGCCGGTCGCCAGCGCCACGCTTTCCACGCCCATCTCGGCACCGCGGACCAGAGGGACGTGCAGGGACAGGGTCGTCTGATCGAACGCGTTCTCGTCCTCGCCGCTGCGGCTCCAGCCACCCTGCACACCGATCTTCAGGGGAAGCTCCAACCCGCCTGAAACCCCGAAGCCGCCCCCCAGGTCGTCTCGCCTCCAGTAGCCGAAGAGGCCCATGTGGTCGCGTTGCCAGCGGCCGCGGAGGAGGCACGAGCCGTCCGTCGCAATCTCCCCGGAGATCCCGGCGCTCCGCCCCAGGCCGAGCTCATCGTGATAAGCCAGCACGGTGTCCTCGCCGCCTTCTCCGAGATACAGCGAGAGCGTTGGCCATGCCCGCGGCTCGGCGGCGGCGCCTCGCCTGCGGATCAGCCGGACCCCTTGGGCCGAGCCCCGGATGTCGCTGAACAGATCGCCTGCTTCACCGCCCCACCCGGTCTCCGGGTCGGACAGGGAAGCGCGCCCTTGCGTCATCTCGAGCCCCGCGGGGTCGCCGGCCAGCCGTCCGGACATCTGCGCCTCCCAGCCGCGGACCGAGCCGAGGGCCGAGAGCTCACCGGTCCAGCCCTCTCCGAGGACGTGCGCCACGGCCATGTCGAGGCGGAGGCTCTCGCGGGCCGGCGGCAACACGACTTGCGAGGGCAGCGGCGCGCCGACCTCCGCCGAGCCCGCCGGCGCCGGCGGAGCGGCGATCACAATGGGCTCCCAGCCATCCCCGGTCGTCCCGCCTGCCGTTTGTCCTGTCCCGGGCGCCACCAGGTCGAGCCGGTGCGCGGCACGGTCGAGGACGAGCGAGAGGCCGGCGAGCTCGGCCACGGCGGCGGCCGGCAGGTACACGGAGCGATCTTCCAGACGCAGCGGGAGGTCGAGGAGGATCTCCTCGCCCGGTGCCCTCAGCCGCGATTCCCCGGCCGCGCCGCTCCAGATCCGCCCCTCCCGGTCGCGCACGGAGACCGCGCCGCCGTCCACCCGCACGGTGAGCCCCAGCAGGGTCGCGAGCGCCGCCACGTCCACCAGGACGGCTTCGCCGGCCTCGCGGGGGGCGGCCGCACGCGAGGCATCCAGGCCGAGCACCGTGACACGCCAGGAGTCTGCCGCGGCCTGGACCACCGGCAGCAGCAGACCCAGGATCAGGATCAGGGTGTCAACGCACCGGACGCGCGGCGTCATGGCGGATCTCCATTTCCTTCTGGACGCCGATCAGGTGGTCGAGCCCCGCATCGAGGATCACCCGTACGCGGTACCGGCCGTCCGGCAACATCGAGGCCTCGGGCAGCTTCGCGGTCAACGTGTGCGTGCGGGCCGGCTCGGTCAGGACCCTGGCCCGCGGCAGAGCCACGCTGGCCACGGGCGTCTCTCCGCCGGGAGCCAGAAACTCGATCCGTCCCTTGACGGCGACCGGCGCATTGCCGAGGTTGCGGACCTGCACACGGGCACGGGCCTGCGAGAGATCGACGCTGGCGACCTCGATCCGGCGATCGACCGGCGCGAGATCGACGAAGATCCCCGTCGAGATCGAGGAGAGGAAACGAAGGCCGACCCCCTTCGGCGTGACGAGCGGGTCCGGAATCTCGTCGACCGTGAGGACGCACCAGTAACCACCAGGCCCGGCCTCTGCCGGGACCGCCACCGTCACCCGGATCGAGAGGTTGCCTCCGCCGGCGACCGCCGTCTCCGCCGGGTTCAGGGAGATCCAGGGTGCGCACGAGCGAGAGAGCGTGCCGGCCGGGCGATAGAACGAATGCGAGCCGTCCTCGTCCTCCCACCAGTCCTCGGGGCGGGAGCGGAAGTGCACCGTGGGTTGCCCAGGCGAGAGGCGCAGCCGGAACTCCCGGTTGACCACCTCTCCGGGCCGGGCATGGACCACGATGTTGTCGAAGGCCGATTGGAACTCCAACCCGAAGAGAAAACTGCCATGCAACAGGAGGAGAACGGCGATGCAGAGGGTGCGAGCGATCAGGTTTTTCATGATGGGCTCCCGCGTGAAAGGTGGGGCGCCGGTGAAGGCGGCCCCACCTGTCCCGATTCACTGAGTGTTGCGCCTGGCCCAGATTTCTCAGATGCTCTGGAATTTCCAGGTGATGGTGAGAGTGTGGTTGCCGGCACGAATGACATCTGTGTCCGAGGCCAGGGTGAAGAGCAGATCGTCGGTGCTGCAGGCGGCGCCGGTCGGATCCTCGTCGCATGTGGCCACCTCGGTGTAGCTGCTGTCCGTGGTCAGCGCGCCATCGTTGTTGGTCCCGTTGGTCCAGGTCGACGCCCAGGACACAGAGCTCGCCGCCCAAGTGGCGGTGGATTCAGCGGCCGGCGTGCTGAAAGCTGCCGGCGATGCGATCGAGACCTTCAGCTGATTGCCCGCTGCGAGCGCGATCTGGGTGATGTCGACTGAAGCGGCGGCGTCCGCGTCCGTGTCGGCGGCAACGTCGGCCACCTCGAAGTTCACGGTGGCGGGCACCAGGACGCGCGCCTGCTCGTGCACGTCCGCGGTGAAATCAGTCTCCTGACTGGTGTCCGGACCGGCCGACAGGTCCACCAGGGTCTGCGCGAAAACCCCTCCAGCAACCAGCGCCATCACAGCCATTCCCAAGAAAATCTTTCTGAACATTTTGTGCTCCCTTCCTCTTTAACTTCTGTTTTCTGTTGCTCGTCTTGCTCAGGCCTCCGGGCCAACGGGGCCCGGAGGCCATGAAGGACTGGATCAGGTGACTGGAGGCTCCTTCGTGTTTTACCTCCTTTCTCAATCCCTTCCTTGCTTCCGGACGCCAGTCATCCAGAGCATGGGGCGTGCCAACGATCGAAACCAATGGCCTGCAGAGGGGAGGTCTCTTTCTTTTCTGAAGAATACGTGAACCGTCCATCCAACCGCCGGACGAAGCGTCCAGATAGACGACATTCTATGAATCGGGAAATGCGGTGTCCGGCGCCCGGATACGCCGTCCAGATCCGGGACGCGCCCGCGGGACCGCTCCGCAAGAGCCTTTAGTTTTCAGTGGATTGGGTGCTGCGGCGCCCGGTATCGGGTTTGCAACAGAGGAAGTTCCGGAACCTGATTGACCAGAAGCAAGGAGGAAGGTCCATGAGCGCGATTTCCGCCAGCGAGTCTGTCATTCCCCAAACGGAAGCCTACCGCGTCAACGTCGCGGGGATGCCGGCGAGGGTCCATTTATGGAATGGGGACGTCGTCGAAGCCAACTTCTATCTCCGCCTCTCGGGAGCCATGGGCCCGGGCATGGAAGGCCTGGGAGAACGCCTGAACGATACGAAGACGATGTTTCTCGCCTGCAAGGTCGACCAACAGGTGCAGCTGCTGCACTTGAACGCGATCGCCTACATCTATGTGCCGGGATTGACCGATGAGGTCGAGCACCTCGAGAGCCTGGGCGCGCAGCGCCAGCCGGCCCGCATCACCCTGCGCACCTGCGAAACTCTGCACGGAGAATTCCTTTCGATTCTGCCGCCGAGCCGCTCGCGGGTCTCCGACCTGCTCAACGAGCCCGGCCGGCGGTTCGTCCTCTTCCTGCACCAGGGTGGGACCTGCTGGGTGAACCGCAAAGCGATCGCGCGCGTCTGGACCTAGTAGGGCGGCGGCGCGACGGATCCTTCGTCGTCCCCGAGCCCGGTCAGGCCCGTCATCTCCCCGAGCCGCTTGCGGACTGCCGGGTCCTGGAGCAGCTTCATCAGCTTTTCCGGATCGGCGCCCGCGCGGTCCGTATCGCGGATGCCCAGGGCGGCGAGGTCGATCTCCCGGTTGGCCGGGCGCCGCGCCCGCGCTCCGGCGAGCCGCTCGCGCAGAGCCGCGGCCTGTTGCGGCGCGATCTCCCATTTGAGGACGATCACCCGCTGCACCGCCGGCCTTTCGCTTTGCCACTCCGCTCCGAGCTGCCGGACGGCATCGGCGAACTCCGCCGCGTCCTGGGCGGAATCCCACTCGGTGACCCAGGCGAGCAGGCGCCGGCCGCTCTTCGCGCTTCCTCTCTGATAGACCGCGAAGCGGTCGCCCCCCCAACCGGCCGCGGCCGTCTCGTCGCGCAGCAGGATGCGCACCGCGAGCTCGCCCATCTCGCCCTCGGCGACCTTGGCGAAGCCGGGCAGCGCCCCGGCGAGATCCGGCAGCTCCACGGCGACCGGGTCGTCGCGCCGGCCATGCCACTTCTCGGGATGGAGGATCTGCTCCGAAGAGCGTGGCGGATCGCTGCGGAAGGCGTGATCGAGCAGCTTCTGCCCGCCCTTCTGGCGCACGCTGATGCAGAAGCGGCTCCCCTGGCTGTAGCTGAACAGCAGGGTTTCGCGGATGAACGGCGGCGCCTCGGCGAGCAGCTCCTGGGAGCCCGCGGCGGCCAGGTCTCGGGAGCTTCCCATCGCCTGTGCCAGCAGATCGTCCGCCCCCGGCAGCTCCTCGATGGGCATTCCCAGGAGAGCGTCCAGCATGGTCAAGGTGGCGTCGCCCTCGGCCAGCGCCTGCCGGGCGGTCGACGCATCGGACATGGGATCGCCCTTGGCGAACGTGGTGAGATCGAAATACTGGTCCTGCAGCGCGTGTGTCAGCTCATGGACGAGCACCATGTCCTCGGCGCGCTGCGGATCGAGCCCGGCCTCCTTCTCGCGGCCTCCCAGGACCTGGCCCTCGCGGAGCACCAGGCTCAGGGATTTCTTCTCCGGATCGTAATAGCCGGCGATCTCCTGGGTCAGGAGCCTGGGGAGGAACGTCGCCAGGTCGAGGCTCTCGGGGATCAGCCCGAACGTCTTCAGGGCGATCTCCGTGGAGCGCAGCTCGCCGGGGGGCATGTCCTCGCGGAGAGACGCGGCGACCTCCTTGGCGAGATCCTTCTCGCTGAGCGTCCGCGACCGGACCTCTTTCTTCGCGCGCAGGCCGCGCCAGGTCTCCGCCTGGTGCAACAGCTGTCGCAGGTGCTCCTGTTGTCCTGCGGGGTCCCTCACCCCCGGCCCCTCTCCCGCGAGCGGGAGAGGGAAGCACAGCAAAGACAGCGACAAGAGTGCAGCCAGGCCGGGGGTGAGAGACCTCACTCCTCCTCCTCGTGACACATCCGGTCGATCGCCACCGCGCAGGCCAGGATCAGGGCATGGTCCTCGCCCTCGGCGACGTCCACGCCGTAGGTGTCCCGCAAGGCAAACCATCGTTTGGAGATGCTGGCGACCTCGCGTCCGTTGCGGGTGACCGTGTATTCGTGATCGAGCAGGTCGCCGCGCGCTTCCAGCTCGTCGCCGCCCGCGTCGACGTGGAACTTGCAGTGCAGGGGGGAGAAGAGAGACTTGTGGATCGAGACGTCCGGACCGCCCTCGCGGGAGATCTCGTAGGTCTTGCCGATCGCCAGGAGCTTCTTGTGGATGCGGGCGACCCGGTTCCCCGCCGCGTCTTCGAGGTCCAGCGCGTCGCGCAGGGTCAGGACCTTGCCGTCGACGCGGAACGCTTCGCGGCCGCTCTCGTCCCGGATGACGTAGTCGTCGCCGAGGCTCAGGATCTTCTCTTGCATCACGTATCTCATGCTTCCTCCTCGGGAGAAGAGTAGCCATTCCGAGGGCCGGACGAAAGGGAAGGCGCGGGAGAGGTGCCCGGGTGAGAGCCTACTCCGGCTTCTTCCCCGCCACCTCTCTGAGCTGCCTCGGCAGCTGGCGGGTATCGATGGGCTTGGCGATGTAGGCATCGCAGCCGGCTGCGAGCAGCTCGTCGCGCGGGTAGGATTCGGGGAAGGCGGTCACCACCACGATGGGGATGCGGCTGGTTTCCTGGTTGGCTTTGAGCTGCCGGACGAGCGCCAGCCCGTCCATCCCGGGCAGCCGGAGGTCGAGCAGGATGACGTCGGGCGTCGCCGTCAGGATGGCCTCCACGGCTCCCTCGGCCGAGGCTCTCTCGTGAACGACGTGGCCGTCCATCTTGAGCACCACGCTCAGCAGCTTGCGGTCTGTCGGATGATCTTCAATGACCAGCACGTTCATTGGAGTACCTCTTGCGCAAGGCGGCGGCGCTCAGGACATCCGCGACCTGCTGCGGCAATTTCCGCGTATCGATCGGTTTCGTGATGTAACCGTCGCATCCCGCGGCGAGCGCCTTTTGATCGTCGCCCTTCATGGCGAAGGCGGTCAAGGCGATGATCGGGACGTGCTGCAGCCGCGCATCCGCCTTGAGCTTGCGCGTGAGGGTCAGGCCGTCCATGCCGGGCAGCGCGATGTCCATCAGGATCAGGTCGGGAATGGTGTGCTTCAGGATCTCCTGCGCCTCCTCGGCATCCGCGGCCCGGCCGATCGAATAGCCTTCGAACTCCAGCACGTCGCAGGCGAGCTTCAGGTTGACCGGATTGTCGTCGACCACGAAGATGAAGGCGCTCATGGCAGCATGGCTCTCGGGATGGCCTGGGTCGGCTCATGGATCATCGGCAGGTCCACCGTGAACGTGCTCCCCTTCCTGGGCTCGCTCTCCACCGTGATGCTCCCCTTCTGGAGCTCGATGATCTTCTTGGTGAGCGCCAGGCCCAGGCCCGTACCCTGGTGGCGCCGTGCGAAGCCCGAATCGAGCTGCTGGAACTCGATGAACAGCTTCTCGAGATCCTCCGGCTTGATGCCGATGCCGGTATCGCGCACCTGCAGCCGGACGCGGTCCGGATCGCGGAGGTTGGCGACGATCTCCACGCTCCCGCCGTCCTCGGTGAACTTGACGGCATTCGAGAGCAGGTTGTAGAGGATCTGCTTGAACCGCTGCTGGTCGAGCGTGACGTGGCCGACAGCCGGCGCGATCTCCCGGCGCAAGGTGATGTTCTTCTTCGTGGCGAGCGGCGAGATGATCGAGCACACCTCCTCGACCGCCCGCGGCAGCGTGAAGGTCTCGGGGAAGAGCTCCATCTTACCGGATTCCACCTTCGACAGGTCGAGCACGTCGTTGATCAGCTGCAGCAGGTGCCGGCCGCTGTTCAGGATGTCCTGGAGGTATTCCTTCTGCTTGGCGTTGAGGGGGCCGGGCCGCTCGTCGACGAGGAACTCGGAGAAGCCGATGACGGCGTTGAGCGGCGTGCGCAGCTCATGCGACATGTTGGCGAGGAACTCGCTCTTCAGCCGGCTGGCCTCCTGGAGAGCCTGCTCGAAGCGCTTGCGCTCGGTGGCGTCACGGATGGCGCTGGAGACGAACAGGCCCTCCTCCGTCTCTATTGGGCTCAAGCTGATCTCGACCGGGAACTCCGTGCTGTCCTTGCGCAGCCCATAGAGCTCCAGGCCGGCGCCCATCGCGCGTGTCTTGGGAGACGCGAAGAAGCCCCCGCGATGCCCCGGGTGGACGTGGCGGAACCGTTCCGGCACGAGCATCTCGATCCGCTGTCCCAGGAGCTCCTCGCGCTGCCAGCCGAACAGCTTGACCGCCTGGGAGTTGACCAGCACGATCTCGCCGCCCTGCTTGACGATGACCATGGCGTCGGGCGCCGACTCCAGCAGGTCCCTGAACTTCTGATCGGCCTTCTTGCGGCCGGTGATGTCGCGAATCGCGCTCATCACCATCGTCCCCTGCTCGGTCTCGATCGGGCTCAAGCTGATCTCGACCGGGAACTCCGTGCCGTCCTTGCGCAGAGCGTGCAGCTCCAGACCCACGCCCATCGACCGCGCGCGCGGTTTCGCGAAGAAGCCGCCGCGGTGCCCGATGTGGGGCGTCCGGAACCGCTCGGGCAGCAGCAGCTCGATCGGCCGTCCCACCATCTCGCCGCGGGCGTAGCCGAAGACCGCTTCCGCCTGCGAATTGACCAGGACGACCCGGCCCGTGACGTTGACCATCACGATCGCATCCGGCGTCGACTCGAGGAGGTTGCGGAACTTGGCCTCCAGCAGCTTGGCATCGCGCAGCACCCTCAGATGGGTGACGTCCTTCTTGGTGGAGAGGAAGTAGTCGAGGCGGCCGGCGGCGTCAGAGACCGCCTTGGTGGAGACGTTCACGTCCACCAGGGAGCCGTCTTTGCGCCGGCGCACCGACTCGTAGACCGCCAGCCCCTGCGCGAGCGCGTCCTCCTGGATCCGGCGCTCCTCCTCGACCTGGTCCGGCGACACGATGAGGTCGGTCAGCGGGTGCCCCATCGCCTCCTCGGCCGTGTAGCCGAAGATCGTCTCGGACGCGCGGTTCCAGTGCAGGACCTTGCCCTCCGGCGAGATGGCGATGATCGCGTCCGGCGTCTCTTCCCAGTACCGTTGGGTGTCGTCGAGGCTCATGGCAGTACAATGCGAAGCGGCAGTCCGTCTTCCAGCGTGCTATTGTATACTACGTGAACAGGCACGATAACCCGGCTGCTGCCACGGAAGCAATGCTACCTCCCGAGCTCACCCGTCCTCTCTGCATTCTGGTCGTCGAGGACAACTTCGTCAACCAGCGCCTCATCGAGGCCTTCCTCGAGGACGCGGGGCATACGCCGGTCCTCGCCGGCAGCGGCCGCGATGCCCTGGCCGCCCTCGAGCGGCAGAGCTTCGACCTCGTCCTGATGGACATCCAGATGCCCGGGATGGACGGCCTCGAGGCGACCGCCGCGATCCGCGTCCGCGAGGAGTCGACGGGCACGCGGATCCGCATCCTGGCGATGACGGCGTACGCCGGCCCGGAAGACCGCGAGCGCTGCCTCGCGGCCGGTATGGACGGCCACGTCGCGAAGCCGGTCCGTTACGAGGAGCTGATCGCGCTGATCGGGAGCGTGGCGTCGAGGGAGCAGGAGCCCCTGCCGGCTGCCGGGATCCGCGGCAGGGCCGGCCTGCGCAAGGAGCTCACCCGCCGCTTCGTGGCCGATGCGGAGCAGCTGCACGCCGAGATGCGCGAGGCCATCCGCCGGCGCAATGGGGCTGCGCTGCAACGCGCCGCGCACAGTCTGCGCGGTACGGCCGGCTTCTTCGCGGCTGACGGCGTCTTCGACCTCGCGCGGCGGCTCGAAGAGCTGGGTAAGGCGGAAGACTTCGGCGCCTACACCGACCGTGCCGCCCAGGACCTCGGCGAAGAGCTGACCCGCCTCGCGCGGCTGACGCGGCCTACCCCTCCTCCACCGGCATGATGGAACCGCAGGTCCAGGAGCGTCTCCACCTGCTCGGCGAGCTCACGACGGCTTTTGCCGAGGTCCACAACGATCAGGCTCTGCTCGACCTGATCGCCCGCCGTACCGCCGAGGTGGTCCCCGAATTCTGCACCGTACGCCTCCTTTCGGCCGACGGAAGGCGTCTGATGACAGCTTCCATCTTTGCTCCGGAGCCCGAAGCTGTCGTCTTTCTGCGAGAGATTCTGGGGGGAGCCTCTTCTCTGGTCGAGGACCATCCGCAGGCGGCCCAGGCGCTCCGGACCGGGCAGACCGTCCTCTCCCCGGATCTCCCCTTGACCCTCACACAGAACCTGATCCGGCCCGAGCTCTGGCCGCTGGTCGAGCGATTCGGTCCCAAGCAGGCCCTGGTTGTACCGATGCGCGTCCGCGGGCGCACGATCGGCGTCCTGTCGATCGGACGGTACCAGCCGGCGCTTCCCCTCTTCAGCGCGGACGATCAGGAGCTGGTGCAGGAGGTGGCCTCTCGCGCCGCCCTGGCCATCGAGAACGCGCAGCTGCACAGGCTGCTCACCACCGAGCGGGAGACCCTGGAGCGCATCATCGCCGAGAAGACCTCGGAGGCGGAAGAGGCGCGCTGGAAGCTGGAGGAGGTGACGCGCCTGCAGCGCGCCACGACCGACAACGCCAAATATGCGATCATCACGACCCGGCTCGATGGCACGATCATCACCGCCAATACCGCCGCCGAACGCTGGCTTGGATATCGCTCCGACGAGGTGGCAGACAAGGTCTCCGTCGCTTCCCTCCACGATCCCCGGGAGCTGGAGGCGCGGGCCCTGGAGCTTGCGGGCGAGCTCGCCGAGCCGGTCGCTCCCGGCTTCGAGGTCCTGGTGACACAGGCCCGCCGCGGCCAGGCCGAGGTGCGGGAATGGACCTATCTCGGCAAGGACGGCGTCCGCTTTCCGGCTCGGCTCTCCGTCTCCCCGATCCGCTCCAAGGGAGGCCGCGTCAGCGGCTTCGTCTTCACCGCCAGCGACCTGCGGGCGTACCGGCAGGCGGAAGAGGCGCTCGATGCCGAGCGCGAGCGCACGCGCTCGATCCTCAACGCCGCGGGGGAGGGGATCCTCGGCATCGACCTGCGAACCCAGAGTCTCTTTCTGAACCCCGCCGCGACAGCCATGCTCGGCTGGACCAGCGACGACCTGCAGCCGCACAATGCGCACGAGCTCCTCCATCACTCCTATCCCGACGGCCAGCCGTACCCTTTGACGGAAAGCCCGATCTATCTCACCTGCACACAGGGCACGAGCTGTCAGATGACCGGCGAGCTGTTCTGGAGCAAGGATGGACGGGCGGTTCCGGTCGACTACACCAGCACGCCGCTCTATCACCAGGGCAAGCCGGTCGGGGCGGTCGTCGTGTTCCGGGATGTGACGGAGCGCCAACGAATCGAGGCCGCGATGCGAGAGGCCCGGGGCGCTGCCGAACGGGCGAACACGGCGAAGAGCGAGTTTCTTTCCCGCATGAGCCACGAGCTGCGCACTCCGCTCAACGCCATCATCGGCTTCAGCCAGTTGCTGCAGCGGAAACCACTGTCAGATCTCCAGAGCGAATATGTCGGCTACATCGAGAAATCAGGCGACCATCTGCTCACGTTGATCAACGAGGTGCTGGACATCGCCCGGATCGAGGCCGGGAGAATGTCCCTTTCGCTGGAGCCGACCGATCTGCAAGACCTGATCGAGGAAGTGATCACGTTGATTACACCGCTGGCGGAGAAGCGGCAGATCCAGCTCATCCAGACCACCTCCTCTGCGGGTTGCGTCCATGCCGACAAGCAGCGCCTCAAACAGGTTCTCCTCAACCTCTGCTCCAACGCCGTGAAGTACAACCAGAACGAGGGACAGGTGCACGTCTGGGTGGAGCGGCTGGCCACAGGGAGATTTCAGATCGGGGTCGAAGACAGCGGATTGGGGATTGCGCCGGAGCAACAGTCCCGTCTGTTCGTGCCGTTCGAGCGCTTGGGTGCGGACCAGCCGGGCACCGAAGGGACCGGGCTCGGGCTCGTGCTTTCAAAGCACCTGATCGAGCTCATGCACGGCACCATCGGCTTCGAAAGCGTGGTGGGGCAGGGCAGCACGTTCTGGGTCGAGCTCCCGGCGGCAGAGCCGGAGGATGTGAAGGCTCCACAGGTTCCTGAGATTTCCATCGCCGGAGGGCGAGGCCGCGGCGCGACGGTCCTCTACATCGAGGACAACCTTTCCAACTACCGGCTCGTCGAGTCCATCTTCGAGCAACGCCCGCAGGTCCGGCTCATCCCCGCGATGCAGGGCCGCCTGGGTCTGGAGCTCGCGGGCGAGCACAGGCCGGACCTGATCCTCCTCGACCTCCATCTCCCGGACCTCGCGGGCGATGAAGTGCTCCGCCGCCTCAAGGAGAATCCCGAGACCCGAAACATTCCGGTGGTCATTCTCACGGCCGACGCTCTGCGGTGCAGCCAAGAGAGACTCGAGAAGCTGGGAGCCGCCGCCTATGTTACCAAGCCCCTCCAGATCCAGCCCTTTTTGGCGCTCGTCGACCAGATCCTCTCCTCGGAGAGCTGACCAGCCGGTGGCGGGAAAGCTCTCCCGTTGAACGGGAGAGGCTTTCCGTTGAGCGGGAGAGGCTTTCCGTTGAACGGGGGAGGCTTTCCGTTGGACAAAAAGGGTCTCCCGTTGAGCGAGAGACCCTTTTTGCTCAACGAGAGAGGCTTTTTGTCGAGCGGAAAGGGCTTTTTGTCGAGCAGGAAGGGTCTCCCGTTGAACGGGAGAGGCTTTTCGTTGGACAAAAAGGGTCTCCCGTTGAGCGAGAGACCCTTTTTGCTCAACGAGAGAGGCTTCTTGTCGAGCGGGAAAGGCTTTTTGTTGAGCGGAAAGGGTCTCCCGTTGAACAAGAAGGGTCTCTCGTTGAACGGGAAACGCTGAGAGCAGGGACGGGAGGCTCTTCGAGACGAAAAAAGGGGCATGGCCGAAGCCACGCCCCTGTAGGTGTTCGGCAAACGCCGTTCGGTTACGAGGCCGCCAGCTCGACGACCGGCGGCTCCTCGGCCGGCTCCGGCTGGATCCGCGGCCGGCCGCGGAACGGCTGCAGCCCGAACTCCGCCAGCTTCTCCGCCCGGTTGCCGTAGTGCTGCTTCACTCCCACATCGATGAAGGCCACCAGCGAGTTCCCTTCTCTCATGAGCCCGGCGATACGCTTCGAGACCTCCTGCTTCCTGGCCGTCAGGCTCGCCTGCTCGGTCGTGAGAGACCTCACCTCGTTCAGCACGTCATTGAGCCGCAACCGCTTCATCTCCAGATGCGGGAGGTCCGGCTCATTCGCGGCCACCGCCTCGTTCCGGAGCTCCATCTTCTTCCGTTCCTCGGCATATGACGATCCTGCCATTCGTCTTCCTCCTCTGTTGGTTGTAGGTTTCGGGCTGCCCGGGACTACCCGGGCTATCCGAGCTGCTCGCGCCACCCGCTTCCTCAGCAGGGCCATCGACTCCTCCTGCACACGCTCCGCCTTCAGCTCCTGGACGGTGTTCTGCTCAGTCATCCAGCTCCTCCTTGGGGTCGCCCGCCGCCTCCATGGCGGCGAGACGTCGAGGCTATGAGCCCTCACGTGGCTGCATTACAGCCTCATGAGAGCAGGATAACCCGGCCTGCGATGGCCTGTCAAGTCCCCTTTGTGGTTTCAATTTGTCCTCGTGTTGGGCATTCAGGGCTCTAGCTGTGGTAAGCTGTGGACATGAAGGGACATCGAGGATCGGAAAACCCATCGGCGGTCGAGGTCGCGAGGGACGTTCTGAAGGACACTCTCAAGCGAGGGCCGGTCTCGCTCGACGAGATCGGCCGGCGGCTGGGGCATGTGCGCGGCTACATGAGCCGCGCCTTGCGGGGGGTGAATCCTCTCACCATCGAGACGATCGTCGGCTCCCTGGAGGTCGCGGGCATCAACCCCGCCGACTACTTCGCGGCCGTCGCGGAGGCGCTCACGCCACCCGAGGACGACGACGCCGTGAGCCAGGCACAGATCGAGAAGACCGTGCTGCGCACCCTCCGGCGGCTCGGCTGGCTGGAGGCCGATGAGGGAGAAAAGCGAGGCTCAGGTCGGTCGCGACGCTAGCAGGGCTTTGTACCGCAGTGCGGCGGAGAGCTCGGGTGCCGATCGCCACGGAAAAGGAGTCGGCTCAGGGTGATTTCGCCCCCGCAATGTTGAACTGGCTGAAGTTGATGCCGTCGCACTCACGTCTCGCGGAGATCCAGGAGCCGCTGCGCCAACAAGGCGTCGACGAACTCGAGGAGCTCCTCGCGCAGGCGGTCCCTCGGCACTTCGTACTCTTCGAGCAGAGCTTCGAGAGCGGCCTCCACGCGTCCATGCTGCACGAGGAGACGCCACATCCGTGTCCCCGTTTCGTTGAGCCCGAAATAGCGCCCGCTGTCCAGCTCGAGAAGGACCCCCTCTCCTGCCAGGTCGCGGAACAGGACGCGTTCCGGAACGACCACGGTGGAGGTGAGCGTCGAAGAGGGAGGGCTCAAGGCGACGCGATTTTAGCACTCCCGCCGGGTGCCGGTCAGCGCGGGGCGGCCTTCCGCCGGTAGCCGAAGTCGACGTCGGAGCGGGAGGCTCTCACGATAAGCGACGCGTGCGAGGCTGCCAGGCCGTCGAGACCGTAGGTCTGAGACATACCCGAGGGCAGGGTCGAGGTCACGATCATGACCGTGTAGGTGCCCACCCAGAGGTTGGAAAACGAATAGTTGCCCCGGCTGTTGGTCGTCGCCGTCGCGAGGAGGTTGTTGGTGGCGTCGTAGAGCTGGACGGTGGCGCCGTTGATCCCGTGCTCGTCGGCGTCCTGCACCTGGTCGCCGTCCTGGTCGTTCCACACGCGGTCGCCGACCGAGGCGGTGCCGCGATAGCCGAAGTCGAAGGTCAGGACGTTGCCGTCGACCACCGTTTCGGTGCGCTGGACGGGCGTCGTCGCAATGGCGCCATCGAGCGGCCCGCCAGGATCGGAGCTGCCGGCGGCGACGCGCACGGTAAAGGAACCGGCCGGGACATCGAACGCGTAGTTGCCGCCGGCGTCCGTCGTCGTGGTGGCGATGACCGTGCCGGCGGTCCCGAGGAGCTCGACGGCCACGCCTGCGATCCCCGCCTCGGCCGAGCCGGCCTGGACTCCGTCGGCATCGAGGTCGCGGAACACCGTGCCGCCGGCCTGGAACGGGAACAGGGGAGAGCAGGGCTCGAAGGTCTCGCTGACGCACAGCACCGGGCCGGGCAGCCGTACGGCGTTGAGATTGCTCAGATCGACGCCGAGGACCCGCAGCTCATAGGTGCCGCCGGGGAGGCTCGCCGCCGCGTAATCCATCTGCGAGCGGTCGAAGGGATCGGTCGAGATCCGGAGCTGCTCCCATTCCTGGTTGCCCGAGGGGTTCTCGTCGGCGAAGACCTGGCTGTCCGGGGTGTGGAGCTCGCTGCGCACCGAGGGCGTCCGCAGGAAAATGGAGTAGGTCTGATCGTCGTCCGGAGGGTTTCCTGTGCTCAGAGAGATCCCGCGGGAGACCCCTTCCGCGACGGCGTCGGGCGACCTGACCCAGGAGGGGAGGGTGCCGTTCGGAGTATCTGGATCGTCCGTGTCGAGCTCGGTACCGTCACTCTTACCGCGATCGAAATCGCCGTCCCAGACGCTGACCTCCGTCTGCGGCCCCAGCAAGCTGAAGAAGAAGCGGAACGTCCCATCGTAGGTGGTGGGTGTGAGCGCCGGATAGCTCGGATAGATGATGCGTGCGTCGTCGAACGCGGTCATCGAGGCCATGTACGAGAACGGCTGGCTCTGCGGCAGGATCATCGCTATTCCAGTGGTGCGTAGCTTGAAGCTGTTGAAGGAGGCGACCTGGCTGTTCAGCAGCTCGATGTGCAGCCGGTAGAAGAAGTCGCCGCCGGGCGAGACGGCGGCGGGCGCCGTGGCGACCGTGAAATCGAGCCAGTCATTGTCCGGCAGGGCCGACGAGCTGACGGAGGGCGCGCCGGGCTCCAGATCGACGGGCTCCGAGCCGCTCCCATCGCCCAGGGGGTCCGCGTATAGCGTGTAGCTGTAGGGGATGTTGGTCGCGAAGTCCCAGTGCGACTGGAGGAGCCCGTCAACGCCCCCGGAGTCGCCGTCGAAGAGACCAACCTGGAAGGAGGTGGTGCCCGCCGGCACGGCGAGCTCAATGTCGAGGTCCTCGTCGCTCAGGGTGACGAGGCCGGCTCCCGAAGCGATCACGAGGAAAAGGCCGTCGGCGGCACTGCAACTCGGCAGGCAGTGGTACCCCGAGCCGTCCGCCGCCAGGACCTGCCGCTGTCCACCGTTCTGCTGCGCTGTCTTCGCCTGGGGGATCGCCGCCAGCCCGAAGACGACGGCGGCGACCAACACGATGATTTTCGCCCCTGTAGAAATGGTCATGACATTTCCTTCCAAGCGCTACGGCAGACCTTGGGCGCCGTCCGCTAATCCGCTCAGTTTGGGTGCTTCACAAGAGGCAACAGCCCTCGTTGCTGAAGAATTCGCGATACCACCCGGGAATCAGCGGGAGCCGCCCCGCGAGAGGGGAGGCCCCGGAGGGGCGGTCACTCCCTGCGGGTGGCGATCGGTCAGGAGAGATCGAGGTCGAGCCGGACCGCCTCGGCGACCGCGGGGAGACGGTCGAAGCCGGAGGGGTAGCGGAGCCGCTTGACCGGGACCGCGAGGACCAGGCGCGCCAGCAGATCGAAGCGGGCCGGCTGGAGACCCGCCGCTTCGACCAGTTGGGGGCTGAAGGACTGGCGGAGGAGCTCGATCAGGGCGTCGCGCGGGGAGAGCTCGATGATGTCGAGGGACTCTCCGGTCTCCTGCCGTTCGAGGAGGTAGATGCCGGCGAGGGGGAGGGGAGAATCGTGGAACGCGCCCAGGCCGCCGGAGCCGGCCGGGACCCGCCGCTTGGACAGCTCGGGATGGACGATTGGCAGGTGCTCATAGCCTGCGAGGAAGTGAAGGGCCTCGTCGGGCCACATCCGCATCTGCGGATAGCCCGGGCGGCCGAAGAAGCTCCCGTGCCTTTCCTCGATGGGCAGGAGGTCGTCGCTCAGCAGAGCGTGGCCGGCTTGCAGGAAAGCCGCCGCGAGGCCGGTCTTGCCCCCGCCGTGCGTGGTGGCGAAGACCGCGGCGCGCCCTTCCACGGCTACCGCGGAGGCGTGGAGCGTGACCAGTCCGCGCCGTTCGAGCCAGTAGGAGAGGACCGTTCCGAAAAGGTGGATCTCGATCAGGGGGCCGGCCTCGTCGATCGCCGGATGGGCGATGATCCGGTCGGGCCAGAGATGGAAGTCCGCTACGTCCGTGAGGCGGATCACCTCGCGGTCCGGCGCACGGAAGAGATGGAGGTTGGTGCCGTGGTAGAGATCGCCCGCGCCGTCCGGCAGGGGTGCTCCCCGCAGGCCGTAGCCGAACACCAGGTCCGCGGGCGGCTCTCCCGCGCCGAGGCGGCTGCCGAAGGGGACGTCGCTCGCAAGGGTGAAGCCGAAGAGCCGGTGGAATCGCAAACCGGGTTCTCATCTTAGCCGATCTTGCATAATAGGGGATCGTGCTGCGTCTCTCCTCCCTGCGCCGGGCCCTGGGACGACCGTTCGCCGACTGGACGGCCCTGGCCGAGGCCTGGTCGTGCCTGCTCGCGGCCGACCTCGCGCTGCGCCTGCTGCCGTACCGGCGGGTGGAGCGCCTGTTCGGACCCGCGCCGGCTTCCCGGCCGGCTCGCCCCGGCGCCGTCTCCCGCTCGGTCTGGGCGGCCGGCGCGGCGTCCCGCCATCACCTCTGGCCGATGCGCTGCCTGCCGCATGCGCTCTGCCTGCGCCGGCTCCTCGCGCGGCGTGGGATCGAGGGGGTCCTGCGGATCGGTGTGGCGCGGGAAGGGGACCGGTTGCTGGCCCACGCCTGGATCGAGCACGAGGGCCGGCCGTTGGGAGAGGTGGAGGAGTCGATCGCGCGGTTCGCGCCCCTGCTCGGAGCCGAGGAGACTGACCGGGCGGCCAGCCTCTTGTCGAGGCTACGGCCGGCTCACGATGATCCGTGATCCGTTGCTGTCGCTTTCCGGATCGTGGTTGGAGGTCGCGCTGTAGGTGGATCCCGCCAGCGTGGCGCTGGTCACCGTGAAGGTGACCGAGGTCTTGGTATTGGCGATGTTGCCGCTGGCGATGCTGCACCGCCCGGCCGCGTCGGTGGTGCACGAGGCGGTCCCCGACAGGCCGCCGCTCCACGAGCCGTTCACCGCGGCTCCGGAGGCGGAGGTGTGATCGGATTTGTGCACGGCGACCGTCACCGTCGTCTTCCAGTTTTTCTGGCCCGGCGAGGTCGCGGCGTCGAGATCGCCGATGTGGTGGGCGCCGGTGGCGGGCGGCGCGCCGCCCAGCGCACGATAGGCGTTGATCCGGCCGTAACCGAAGTAGGCATCGCGCCCCGCCGTTCCGAGGTCGTCGGCGGTCGTTTCGAGCAGGCTGCGCAGCTGCGCGTTGGTGCGGCTGCGGTCCTGGGCCAGCGCCAGGGCGGCGGTCCCGCTCACATGCGGAGTCGCTTGCGACGTGCCGCTGCGCGAGCTGTAGCCCGAGACGCCGCTGCTCCAGTTCGTGCTGTAGATCGCATCGCCCGGTGCCGCGACCGACATGTAGCTCGCATAGTTCGACAGGCTCCAGAGACCGTCGTTGGCATCGGTGGCCGACACCGCCATCACCGGTGCATAGGCGGCCGGATAATACGGCGCGCCCGATCCGCCGTTGCCGGCCGCCGCGACGAGGAGCGCTCCCTTGTTCCAGGCATAGTTGACGGCGTCGCGCAGGGTGGCCGAATCGGAGGTCCCCCCCAGGCTGATGTTGAGGATCTTCGCCCCCTGGTCGGCGGCATAGATGATCCCCTGCGCGATGTCGCTGTAGGCGCCGCGGTTCCCCTTGTCGAGCACCTTGACGACCAGGATGCGGACGTTCCAGGCGAGGGCGGCGATCCCCTGCGCGTTGTTGGTCGCCGCGCCGATGATCCCCGCCACGTGGGTGCCGTGGCCGTTGTCGTCGGAAGGATCGGAGTCCTTGTTGACATAGTCCCAGCCCAGGACGAGCCTGCCTTGCAGGTCGGGATGGTTGAAGTCCGCGCCGGTGTCGAGGACGGCGACCAGCACGTTCGCATCGCCCGTCGAGAGGTCCCAGGCAAGGTCGGCCTTGATCTTTTTCGGCCCGTACTGGTTGGGCGCGAAGTACGGGTCGTTGGGTGTGGAGTCTCCGGACGCGAGGTAATCGAGCTCGGCGTAGACGACGTCGGGGAGGGCGTTGTAGCAGGCCAGAGCCGCCTCTTCCCGGCCGGCCGTGACCCTCACGACATCAATCTCGAGGGGCGGGCCTCCCGCACGCCCGGTCCGCTGATCGGCGGGGGCGAGGCCGCGGATGACGTCGAGCTGCTGGCCGCGGCAGAGCCGGTGGAGGGCGAGCTTCTCGGGGAGTCCCAATCCGTCACTGAACCGGACCAGGACCTGCGCGGGCACGTGCTGCTGTGCCTGAGCCGCCGCCGGGAGCAGTGCCAGCACGACGAGGCACCCCTGCACGAGACGTTGGAGCGGAGCGATCTGTGACATGGTGCGGCTACCCTTCTTTCGAGCCTATGGCCGGTTCACGATGATCCGTGATCCGTTGCTGTCGCTTTCGGGATCGTGGTTGGCGGTCGCGCTGTAGGTGGATCCCGCCAGCGCGGCGCTGGTCACCGTGAAAGTGACCGAGGTCTTGGAGTTGGCGATGTTGCCGCTGGCGATGCTGCACCGCCCGGCCGCGTCGGTGGTGCAGGAGGCGGTCCCCGACAGGCCGCCGCTCCACGAGCCGTTCACCGCGGCCCCGGAGGCGGAGGCATGATCGGATTTGTGCACGGCGACCGTCACCGTCGTCTTCCAGTTCTTCTGGCCCGGCGAGGTCGCGGCGTCGAGATCGCCGACGTGGTGGGCGCCGGTGGCGGGCGGCGCGCCGCCCAGCGCCCGATAGGCGTTGATCCGGCCGTAGCCGAAGTAGGCATCGCGCCCCGCCGTCCCGAGGTCGTCGGCGGTCGTCTCGAGCAGGCTGCGCAGCTGCGCGTTGGTACGGCTGCGGTCCTGGGCCAGCGCCAGGGCGGCGGTCCCGCTCACATGCGGAGTCGCCTGCGACGTGCCGCTGCGCGAGCTGTAGCCCGAGACCCCGCTGCTCCAGTTCGTGCTGTAGATCGCATCGCCCGGCGCCGCGACCGACATGTAGCTCGCATAGTTCGACAGGCTCCAGCGGCCGTCGTTGGCATCGGTGGCCGCCACCGCCATCACCGGGGCATAGGCGGCCGGATAGTACGGCGCGTCCGATCCGCCGTTGCCGGCCGCCGCGACGAGGAGCGCCCCTTTGTTCCAGGCGTAGTTGACGGCGTCGCGCAGGGTGGCCGAATCGGAGGTCCCCCCCAGGCTGATGTTGAGGATCTTCGCCCCCTGGTCGGCGGCGTAGATGATCCCCTGCGCGATGTCGCTGTAGGCGCCGCGATTCCCCTTGTCGAGCACCTTGACGACCAGGATGCGGACGTTCCAGGCCAGTGCGGCGATCCCCTGGGCGTTGTTGGTCGCCGCGCCGATGACCCCCGCCACGTGGGTGCCGTGACCGTTGTCGTCCGAAGGATCGGAGTCCTTGTTGACGTAGTCCCAGCCCAGGACGAGCTTGCCCTGCAGGTCGGGATGGTTGAAGTCCGCGCCGGTGTCGAGGACGGCCACCAGCACGTTCGCATCGCCCGTCGAGAGGTCCCAGGCCTGGTCGGCCTTGATCTTCTTCGGCCCGTACTGGTTGCTCGCGAAGTACGGATCGTTGGGCGTGGAGTCGCCGGCCGCGACGTAGTCGAGCTCGGCATAGACGACGTCGGGGAGGACGTTGTAGCAGGCCAGCGCCACCGTTTCCAGGCCGGGAATGACCCCCACGACGTCGATCTCGAGGGGCGAGCTTCCCGTGAGGCCGCGGATGACGTCGAGCGGCTGGCCGCCGCAGAGCCGGTGCAGGGCGAGCTTCTGGAGCAGTCCCAATCCGTCACCGAACCGGACCAGGACCTGCCCGGGCACATATTCCTGTGCCCGAGCCGCCGCCGGAAGCAATACCAGCACGAACAGACACCCCTGGACGAGGCGCCGGAGCGAAGCGATGCGGGGCATGTGTCTCTCCTCCCGATATCGGGATATCCGGCGCGGCGGAGACATCATCCCCGTCCGCGCCGGCCTTAAAATGAATTCAGCTCCGGTGCGGCGCGCAGAGCCGCCCGTTGTTGTAGTCGTCGAGCCGCAGGTAGAGGGGCTCGCCGGTGCGCCACGGCGAATTCGAGCCACCTCCCGTGACGCCGCTGCCGACCGGCCCGTAGGTGGCCATCCACTGATCGGCGCTGTTGATGGTTCCCTCGATGCAGCTCGAGAGGTTGCCGATGGCTACGTTCAGCTTCGCCGCGACCAGGGCGCGGAACAGGGTGATGGTCTTGTCGTGGTCGTCGGACTGCCCGAGCCAGTACAGGGCCTGCTCCTTCGTGTAGGTCACCCCGCCGATGGTGATCTGGTCGACCGGCCAGGCCTCGGGATGGTTCTTCCAGTAGCCCGGCGTGCCGGTGCCCGGCGAGGCCGCCGGCCGGTAGCCGAAGTCCACCGCCAGGTTGGTTTCGTCGGCTTCCAGGGTCACGGTCGCCGCGTTGGGCGTGTTCAGGCCGTCGGCGTCGTAGGTCTGGACGTACCCGGCCGGCAGGGTGCTCGCCACCACGCTCACCGTGTAGCGGCCCTCCGGGAGCTGGGTGAAGCCGTACAGCCCGTGCACCCCGGCCATCTCGGCCGTCACGGCCGTGCGGTCGAGCTCGTTGATGCCGTCGCCATCGATATCGCCCAGGAGGCGCACGGTGATTCCGTCGATGCCGATCTCGGCGCTGTCGACCACCCCATCGCCGTCCGAGTCGCGCCAGACCTGATCGCCCAGGGCGCCGCTCGCTCCCGTTGCCTCGCCGGTGCCGTAGCCGAAGTCCACCGCCCGGTTGCTCGCCCCGCCGCCCAGGACGACCGTGGCCACGTGAGGCGTGCCGGTGCCGTCCAGGTCGAAGGTCGGCGCCAGCCCCGAGGCCAGCGTGGAGGTGTCGATGCGCACCCGATAGGTGCCGGGCAGCAGGCGGGTGAACAGGTAGCTGCCGTCGGCCGCCGTGATCGTGTTGAGGGTGGCGTCGATCGAGCCGTTGCCGTCGAAGTCGGCCTCCAAGATGACCCGCACGCCGCCCAGGCCGGAGCTCGGCCCGTCGTTCTGCAGCCCGTCCTCGTTGTTGTCGAACCAGACGAAGTCGCCGATCGAGCCGCTGCCGCGGTAGCCGAAGTCGTAGGTCAGGACGTTGTTGTCGATCACTGTCTCGGTCTTCTGGTTGCCGGTCGTCGAGATCGCTCCGGCGAGGCGACCGCCGCTCGCGAAGTTCGAGGCGGCGACGCGGACGGTGTAGGTGCCGGCGGGGACATTGAACGCGTAGTGGCCGCTCGCATCCGTCGTCGTCGTGCCGATCACCGAGCCGAGTCTCCCGACGAGCTCGACCACGACGCCGGGGATTCCGCCCTCGCCGGCCCCGGACTGGACGCCGTTCCCGTCGATGTCGGAGAAGACCGTATCGCCCACCAGGAACGGGAACAGGGGCGTGCAGGGCTCGAACGTATCGCTGACACACAGGGCCCGATCCGGCAAGCGCAGGGCGTTCAAGTTGGCGAGGTCGACGCCGGTCGCCCGCAGCTCGAAGGTCCCTCCGGGGATGCTCGCCGTCGAGTAGTCCATCAGAGCGGGATTGAACGGATCCGTTGAGATGCGGAACTGCTCCCACTCCTGGTTGCCCGAAGGGTTGTTGTTCGCGAAGGACTGGCTGTCGGGGAAGATCAGGTCGTAGCGCACCGAGGGCGGCCGCAGGAAGATGGCATCGGCGGGGGAGGCGTCGTCCGCTGGATTGCCCGTGGTGGTCGGGGGGAGGCCGACGGCGACCCCTTCAGAGACCGCGTCCGCCGTCGCCCAAGGGGGCCGGAACGGGGAATTGGGCGTGTCCGGATCGTCGGTGTCCAGCTCGGTGCCGTCGAACTTCCCGTGGTCGAAGTCGCCGTCCCAGGCGGCGATGTCGGTTCCGGGGTCGAGCACATAGAAGAAGAAGCGGAAGGTGCCGTCGTACGGGGTGGGCGTCAGCGACGGGAAGCTCGGATAGATGGTCAGGAGGTCGGCGAATGAGGCCAGCGTCGCCATATAGGAGAACGGCTGGTCCTCCAGCCGGACCATCGAGATCCCGGTGGTCCGCAGCTTGAAGCTGTTGAACGAGTTCACCGCGGTGTTCAGCAGCACGATGCGCAGGTGGTAGATGTAGTTGCCGCTCGGCGAACGCGCATCGACCGTCGTGTTGACCGTGAAATCGATCCAGGCGTTGTCCGGCATGCTCAGCGAGCTGACCGAAGGGAAGCCGGGCACCATCTCGATGGTCGTTGTCTGGCTGCCGGTTCCCAGAGGGTCCGCATACAGGGTGTAACTGTAAGGAACGGTGCCCAGGTCCCAGTGCGCCCCTCCGGAGTCACCGTCGAAGAGGCCGACCTGGAAGGAGGGGGTCCCCGCCGGCACGGCGAGCTCGATGTCGAGCAGCGGGTCGCTCAGTGTCACCAGCAGGGGCCCCGACGCGATCACCAGGAACCGGGCGTCCGTCGTGCTGCAACTCGGAAAACATTTGAACTGTGCCATCAGGGGCTGCGCCTGGAAGCACAGTCCCAAAAGCACCAACGCCAGACAGAGAGATTTCACAATCTTCCAAACCGGACAGATCATCGGTATTCCTCCAGAGATGAACCGATTCTCGGAGCAGCGCGTCAGGAGAGCGTCAGTGCCGGAAGCCCGCATCGCGAAGAGGAAAACCTCCGGGCGATGAGGGGAACGTGCCGTCCTATCGGGTTGGCGAGAGAATCTCCCAAGGCCGTCAGGAATGCGTCAGGAGGTTGTGCGTTCGAGGAGCCCCCGCGCCAGGAGGTCGGCACAGAAGGCGGACAGATCCGTGCGCAGGGTCTCGGCGTCGATCCGATACCGGCCGATCAGCACCCGGTGGGCCGCTGTGAGATCGCCGGTTTTCACCAGCGCCCACCACATGGCGCCTGCCGAGCCGGGGAGACGCAACACCTCGCCGCTGTCGATCCGGGCAACGACGGTGTCTCCGTTCCAGCGGCCGAAGAGCACCGCGGGGGAGGGACGGAGGCGGCCCCGGCCGGCGGGCTGGACCTGGACGTCCGGCTTGGCGGCGGCGGCGCCCGGCTTGAAGCAGTAGGGGGGAGGGACCAGCTTCCACGCCGCCTCCAGGTCCGCCGCGGCGAGGTTCCGGATCACGTGCTCGGGCTCGTTCCAGGGGAAGCAGAGGCGCTCGCAGTCGCCGACCCAGTAGCGTTGAGGGCCCAGGCGCGCCACCCACCGGCGGTGCGCCTCGGCAAATCCATCCGTGAAGGTCTCGGGGAGGTAGTCGCGGAGGTCCCGGGCGGCCATGCAGGCCACGACCCGGGTCTCTCTTTTTTCGATCGCGGCGCGCAGATCTGGATGGGAGAAGAGATGGGCGAAAATGACCTGCGGCTCGGGGCGGCTCGCGAGGAAGGCGCCGAACCGGGCCCCGCTCTGCGCGCAGTCGTCGATGACCACGAGGGGACTGTTGGAGACAGCCTGAGCAGCGACCTGCGCTCGCGGCACGTCGAGCATGGAAGCCAGCATCCCCAGGACGATCAGCCCGCCGCGAGGGATTGCCGCGTAGGAGAGGCTTCGCACCTCCTGCACACCGAGCCGGCTGCGGAGTCGATCGGCCAGCTCTGCGACAGCTTCTTCTGCCTGTCGATAGCCGACATAGCGCAGTCGGCCCAGCGTGCTTTCGCAGGTCCGCGCCTGGATCGCCAACGCGCATGGGTCGACGTCTCCGTCGCACAGGATGCCGAGCACAGGCTCGGGCTCGACCCGTGCCAGGAAGACGATCCTGGCCTGGTCGGGCCAGTCCTGGCTGGCTCCGATGGCCGTCGCCAGCGCGACCAGCGCGGCGCGGTCGCTCCGCAGGCCGAGGCTCTGCCGGTAATGCCGCAGCGCATTGGAGTCGAAGCGAAGAACACAGCAAACCAGGGGACCGCCGCCTTTCGGGACGAGGCGCCCGCTGCCGCTAGATCGCCCTGCTTCCGCCAGACGCCCCGTCGAATTGAAATCCCCCGGGCCCTTGCGTGAGATCAAGCAAAGTTCCCCAGGCGATGAGCTGTGGAGGTGCATAGGGCCGGCGGCCGCGCGCCGGAGTGGCGGGTTTCGGGCGGTCCGAAGAAGAGATATGTGGCGCCTTCTTGGCTGAATGTTTCACGGCTGAGCGTTTCATAGTTATCTCTTTACCGCCTCGACGGGCACGCGGGGTGGTGCATCGGTCGGCAAGGTGGCTCGCAGCTCCTGGCCACGAAGCCACGTTTCGGTGCAGAGGAAACCGATCAGGGCGTCCCGCGGGCCGGGCGCGTCGGCATCCCGCCAGTAGTCCTCCCAGAGGCGCAGGGGTGCAGCCTCCGCGAGCAGGCCGGCCGCGACGACGCGCGATCCTTGGAGGAGCTCGCGGACCTTCCAGCGCATCTCGTGGCGCAGGCCCCGGTGCACGAGCTCCCCGAAATGGGCCGGGCGGGTCCTCCGGCGGACCTCTTCCGGCAGGAGGCCGGACTGCCGCAGGACGAGCTTGGTCCAACCGCCGCCAAACAGCAGCCGCGCTGGAAGGTGGCACAGGACCTCGATCAGCCGCCGGTCCAGGAACGGGTGCCGTGTCTCGACGCCGACCCCGGCCGCCGCAACGTCGAAGCTCGACATGACAGCCGCAAAGGAGCCCGAGGTCAGCATTCTGTAGCTGGCTCGCGCCGACCAGCTCCGCAGGTGCGTTGCAGGACGGCGGTCCGCGGTGGCCGCCGCCTCACGCCCCAGGAGCCGGCGCGCCAGCCGGCGCAGCGGCGGAGGGACGGCGGGCCGCACCCAGGCGTCGAAGAGCAGGCCGGCCGCCGAGCAGCGGCTCCAGCGCAGGAAGTGCGGGATCTCCGCCGCGAGCCGGGACCATGCGACGTCCCGCAGGAGGAGGGGCGTATGGTAATGCTGTCCTCCCAGGACCTCATCGCCGCCCAAGCCGGTCAACACGGCTTTGCAGCCGTCGGCCCGCGCCGCGCGCAGAGGCCGCATCAGCAAGGCGCGGTTGACGTTGACCTCCGGCTCGGCGAGCGGATACCCGCTATCGTGCCCGAAGTCGCGCAGTCCCCAGCTGTCATCGCTGGGAACGAACGTCGTGTGTGCCCGGGTGCACCGCCGGGCCACCGCCTCGGCATACTCGCGTTCCTCGGCGGCGGGCGTCTCCTCGAAGACACAGGAGTAGAAACGGAGGCCGTTGTGCCAGGGGAGCGCGCCCGTCTCGGCCAGGAGCTGCGCCGCACAGCACACAGTCGACGAGTCGAGCCCGCCGCTGACCAGGAAGCCGGCCGGACCGGTGCTGCGCAACTGTGCCTTGACCGCCGTCAGGAAGACCTCGCGGAACCGCTCGACCTCCTCCTCGTCGCGGCGCAGGGGCGGCGGCAGAGCTTCGCCGAACGTCCAGTAGCGCGACACGACCGCCTGCCCCGCTTCGACGGTCATGCGGTGCGCCGGAGGCAGCCGCAGGACGCCCCGGTAGGGGGTCTCCGCGATCCACCGCTCGAACCGTAAGGCGAGCAGGTCGCGCAGGAAGGGCTCGTGCACCTCGGCGGGGGTGTCCAGGGTGCCCAGCACCGCCTCGAGCGTCGAGGCGGCGATCAGCCGGTGGTGATCGAGCGCGTAGTAGAGGGGGCGGACGCCGAGCGGGTCGCGGGCCAGGAAGAGGCGCCGCCGGGGCGCGTCCCAGAGCGCGAAGGCGAAGTCGCCGACGAGGTGGCGTGGGCAGTCCTCGGCCCAGCGGTCGTAGGCTGCGAGGACGATCTCCGCGTCCGTCGCCGTGCGCTCGTCGACCGCGCCGCCGAGCTCGGCGCAGAGCTCGCCGCGGTTGTCGAGGCGCAGGTCGGCGCTGATCCACAGACGATCTCCCCGCTGGACAGGCTGGCGCTCGCCAGCCTCCTCGGGCGTGGTCCAGAAATGGGAGTGGACGAGGCCGACCGGACCGTTGCGCCAGGCGTTGCGGCCATCCGGACCCCGATGGGCGACCCCCTCGTCCAGCGCCGCCAGGTGATCCATCTGGACCGGGCCTCCCTCCCGGTTGAAGATCGCCGCGAATCCGCTCAAGCCTTGTTCCTCGGGTCCTGCCTCACTTCTCGGAATCCTTCAAATGGCTCACGACGAGATCGCCGAGCTTGCCAGGATCGCTCAAGAAGTGCTCTTCTCCCGTCTGCAGGTTCTTGATGCTTCCACGGAGAGCCTGTTCTCCCGGGCCGGCGGCCGGCTCTGCCCAGAACCGGACCAGGAACGAGCCCGATTGATGATTCCGGGATCTCTTCGTGCTCTCGGTACCCATCCGCATCCCCTTTCGAGTAAGTTCCTCTGGATTTCATAGAATAGGAGCCCATCTGGAACCGTAGAGTGCGCCTCAACCGTCAGGGAAGCGTCAGGAAGGAGCTCCGCTTGAATTCTGCAATGCCGAGGAAGCGCTGGTGAGCGAGCTCCGCGTGAGGCTCTTCGGAGGCTTCGAGGTCTGGCATGGCGACCAGCCGGTGGCGGGCTTCGAGTCGCAGAAGGTGAAGGCGCTGTTGGCTTATCTCCTCGCCCATCGCGACCGCGCTTTCAGCCGCGATCACCTGGCCGGCCTGCTCTGGCCGGAACACGACCCCGAAGCGGCCCGGCACACGTTGCGGCAGGCGATCTACAACCTCAAATCGGCGTTGGCGGGAGCCGCCAAGGAGCCACCCATCCTCACCGATCGCGGCGGGCTCAGGCTCAATCCCGACGCCGGCATCTGGCTCGACGTGGAAGCCTTCGAAGAGGCCGTCCGTCTGGGCAGGCGCGGGGACGCGGTCGACCTCCACCACCTGACGAACGCGGTCCAGCTCTACCGCGGCGAGCTTCTGTCCGGCTTCTTTTTGCGCGACTGTGAAAGCTTCGAGGAGTGGCTGGTCACCGAGCAGGAGCGCCTCCGCGAAACGGCGCTGGACGCTTTGCGTGCGCTGGTGGAGCACTACCGGCGGCGCGGCGAGCACCGCTTCGGTCTGTACTACGCCCGCCGGCTCGTCGCCCTGGAGCCCCTGTCGGAAGAGGCGCGGCGCGAGCTGATGCGCCTCGCCCTGCTCGCCGGCCGGCGCAGCTTCGCCCTGGTCGAGTACGAAAAGCTACGCGTCCTGTTGCGCGACGAGCTCGGCGTCGAGCCGCTGGAGGAGACGCAGGCGCTCTACGATTCGATCCTGCGCGAGAAGCCCGATCCCGGGGAGCCGGCGCCGGAGGTGGAGGTGCTCGGACCGCTGGTGCCGCTCGTCGGCCGCGAAGCCGCTCTCGCCGCCCTGCGTGAGAGCTGGCGGCGCACCCTCGAAGGGCGCGCCGGGCTGAGCCTGGTCGAGGGCAAGGACGGAGCCGGCAAGACCCGGCTGGTCAAGTCGTTCCTCGGCACGCTCACGGCGGAACGGCCCCGGGTGCTCAAAGGAGGGAGCCATGAGCTGGCGCCGCCGCGGGCCTATGGACCGATCCGCGAGATCCTCGCCTGTGCGGTTGCCGAGGAGGCCCAACTCGCGACCGTGCCGCTCACGGGGGTCCCGGTCGAGGTGCTGGCCGACCTGGCGCGGCTCGCCCCGCAGATCCGGGAGCTGCGGGCGGACCTTCCCCCTCCCGGGCCGCTGGCCGGCGATGCCGGCCGCGAGCCGCTGTTCGCAGCGGTCTCCTGCTGTCTCGCGGAGCTCTGCCGGGGCGACCGTCCCGACCCTCTCGTCCTCTTCTTGGACGATCTCCACCTGGCGGACCGCTCGTCGCTCGATCTGCTGGAGTACCTGCTGGTGCAGCTGGACGGTCTGCCGATCTGGATCGTGGCGACCGGGCGTCCCGGCCTGCCGCTGCCGGACGGCGAGGCGGTCTGCCGGGTCGCGCTCGGGTCCCTGCCTGACACCGCCGTCAACGAGATCGCCACCGCCCTGGTCGGCGAGGGGGAGGCTCCCGGGCTCGTCGCCCTGCTGGAGGAGGGGAGCGGCGGCCTCCCCCTGACGGTCGCGGAACGGATCAACGCTCTCTGGGATGAAGGCGCTCTGGCGCCGCGCGACGGGGAGGCGGGCTGGCTCCTGCGGCGGGGCTCGACGCTGCCTCAGGACCACGGCCTCGACACCCTCTGCGCCGCTCGTCTCGCGCGCCTGCCGAGCTCGGCGCGGCGGCTCGCCTACCTGGCCGCGGTGGCGGGACCCACGTTCGACACGGACCTGCTCGTGCGCGCCGGCGACGAGCACCCGGCGGTGGTCGACATCGGCCTGGAGATCCTGCTCAAGCGCTGGCTGGTGCGCCGGCACGTCACCTGGTGGGAGAGCGGCGGCCGCCAGCGGGACACGGTCCTGTGGACCCGGGGCGCCCGCCGGGGCGCGTTCGAGTTCGTCCATCCGCGGGTGCGGATGGCTTTCTACCGGCACCTCGATCCGGTGCGCCGGCAGATCCTGCACGGCCAGGTCCTCGCCGTCCTGGAAGAGCAGGGGAGCGAGCCGTCCCGGCATCTCCAGGAGCTCCTGGCCTGGCACGCGGCCGCGGCGGGCCAGTGGGAGAAGGCCCTCGCCTGGTCGCTCGAAGCGGCGGAGCAGGCCCGCGCCCTGCTGGCTCCCGACGTCGCCTTCCGCTGGCTCCGCCAGGCCGAGGACGCCCTCTCCCGCCTCGGCGACAAAGCTGGCCCGGAAGCCCGCGCCCGGCTGCGCGCGCTGGCCGGGTAGGGGCTTGACATTCCCCTGCCGCTCTTCCTACACTGCTCTCTGTTAGCAGTCACCGCGACCGAGTGCTAACAGCGAGCGGTGGCGGCCCGAGACCGGATCCGAAGAAGATTCAAGGCAGAAATCAGGCTCAATCGAGCCGATTCCGTTTTCCTTAAACGTCTGAAGGAGGTAGAGAGCCGTGAGCAACGTCGACATTCGTCCGCTGCACGATCGGGTGCTGGTGAAGCGTATCGAGACCCAGGAACAGGTCCGGGGTGGGATCATCATTCCGGACACCGCCAAGGAGAAGCCGCAGGAGGCCGAGGTCATCGCCGTCGGTCCCGGCAAGCTCCTCGAGGACGGCAAGCGCTCCCCGATGGACGTCAAGACCGGCGACCGCGTCCTGATGGGCAAGTACTCCGGGAGCGAGATCAAGCTCAACGACCAGGATTACGTGATCCTGCGCGAGGAGGAGATCCTCGCCGTGGTCGGCAACGGTAGCGTCTAGAACTGAATTTCGCGAACCCCAATTCTGGAGGAATTGAGCATATGGCCAAGCAGATCATCTACTCCGGGGACGCGCGCGCCGCGATCCTGCGGGGTGTCAACAAGCTCGCCGACGCGGTCAAGGTGACCCTCGGCCCCAAGGGGCGCAACGTCGTCATCGAGAAGAAGTTCGGCTCGCCGACGATCACCAAGGACGGCGTGACCGTGGCCAAGGAGATCGAGCTCGCCGATCCGGTCGAGAACATGGGCGCGCAGATGGTGCGCGAGGTCGCCTCGAAGACCTCCGACGTGGCCGGTGACGGCACCACTACCGCCACCATTCTGCGCAGTCGATTTTTCGCCAGGGCGTCAAGGCCGTTGCGGCGGGTCTGAACCCGATGGCGCTGAAACGCGGGATCGACAAAGCGGTCGAATTGACCGTCGAGGAGGTCAAGAAACTCTCGAAGCCGGTCTCGGGCGACATGATTGCAGGTCGGCATGATTTCCGCCAACGGCGACTCGACCATCGGCAACATCATCGCCGATGCCATGAAGAAAGTCGGCAAGGACGGCGTGATCACGGTCGAGGAG
>Ga0137375_10000180_pt1 | contig 61529 bp, 60 predicted proteins | sample SagtaG_24_FD_104936 | JGI IMG/M metagenome (GOLD analysis project Ga0137375, IMG submission 104936) | Vadose zone soil microbial communities from Sagehorn Ranch, Mendocino, California, USA - Sage1_R_113_16 metaG | ecosystem: Environmental > Terrestrial > Soil > Vadose zone | place: USA... | reverse complement strand
GGGTTTGGGTCGCTTGCCGAGAAACTCCGCGGCGCACTCAAGCCAAAGTAGGGCACTCCTTACGCTTCCTTCAGTGCATCGGTCGGATGGATCCGAAGCCCGCGTCTCGCAGGCTCGACACAGGCGAGTAGCCCCACAGTCAGCATCACCGCCGTCGTCGTCAGCAGCGGCGACACCGCGCGGAAGACATAGGGGGCCTCGCCGAGATCCGTGGGCGTCATGCCGATATCGCGAACCATCCCCACGATTTCGACCACTGCTCCGGCGCGGCCGGGTGTGACGAGGCATATCGCATGCGACGGCCAACGGGACAAGGGTAGCGGTGCGCCCGAGGGTCATTTTTTGTTTCCGGCGATGAGTTTCTGCGCTACGGCGATATCGAGCAGCGCGCGAAGGCGCTGCGACTCCGCGCGCGCGACGGCGAGCCCGAACGCAGTGCGCCTGTAATACCGGCGCGTCGGGCCGCCGCTATGGTCGTCTTCAGGCGCGCTGCCTTCGGCATTACCGGAGTGACGATTCAAGTGCGGGTGGAACGCAGAGGCGGCCGAAGCCGAAGCCACGCTTTCGGAGTGCCGGCACGAGCTGACGCGTGGCCTCGATGGCGTAGCGGCGATCGGCCGCGGGATTCACGTGATGGCCATCGTGCATCACGACGATGTCCCCGCGCGATGCGCGTTTCGCCAGGCGCCGCGCCAGGCTGTCCGCGTCCCGTGGCCGGTACCAGTTCCAGTCCCACAGTCCCCAGCTCCATCCGACCAGCCGATGGTCGATCTGCGCCAGCCCTTCGTACATCGATCCGCTGCGCCAGCCCGCGTGCGGCCGGAACAGGCGGCACGGCCGCCGGCCGGCCAACTGTTCGATCCGGTCGGCGTACCCGGTGAGCAGCACGGCCAGCTCTAACGGCGTCTTGATCATCAGCGCGCGCGAATCCGAGTGCAGCGCGACAGCGTGCCCTTCGTCGAACATGCGGCGCACGATCGGGGCCGTCGACTCGTTCAGATGCGCATCGATCAGAAAGAAGGTGGCGCGGGCGTCGGTCTCGCGGAGCACGTCGAGCAGCGCCGGTGTGGCCGCAGGATTCGGACCATCGTCATACGTCAGGTAAACGAGCGGCGGTCCTTGTCGATTGGGTTCATCTGGCATGTGCCAGATGGATCGGGACGGAGAGAAGGCCTCGAGCAGAAACGGAAAGGGCGCGGTATGCGCGAGGAAAAGGACGCCGATGCCGACCGCCAGAAACAGGAGCATCCTCGCGAGGATAGCACCGTGGCTCGCGGGCCATCTTTGAGCAACTTCTCGACGGCGCCCTTCGTCAAAGGTTTTTGTTACCCAGAAGGACTGGGTAACGTCGGCGTGTTCGGCATTCTCGCCTATGCGGTTCAGCAGCACGTGCGTGATTTCGGCCTGCGCCGCGCCCTTGGTGCGACGACGAACGACATCCTTCAACTCGTGATGCTCAACGCGGCCCGCGTCATCGCAACCGGGGCCGCCATCGGTCTCGTCCTTTCGGCGGTGGGCGGCCGGCTGATCGAGAAGATGCTGTTCGGCGTCCGGCCGCTCGATCTGACGACGTTCCTGTTGGTGACGATCGTACTGGCCATCACCACCGCGATCGCCATCGCGGGACCTGCCTGGCGCGCCGTACGCATCGATCCGGCCACAGCCCTGCGGAATATATAATTCCGAGCCTGGAGGCTTCCATGAAATGCCGGATGATCCTTCTGGTCCTTCTTATTGCGGGGTCAGCCGCTCTGACGACGGCTGCGCCTCAACCCTGCGAGAGCCTCGCTGCCGCAAAATTTCCAAACACAATGATTTCGCTCGCCGTAAGCGTGCCTGCGGGCGACTTCACGCCGCCAACGCCATTCACTGGTGGCAACGCGCCTCCCTCCGGCGCCTCCTTCAAGGATCTGCCGGCGTTCTGCCGCGTGGCCGCGACGCTGACGCCGTCGGCCGATTCCGACATCAAGGTCGAGATCTGGATGCCGGTATCAGGCTGGAACGGCAAGTTCATGGGCGTCGGCAACGGCGGGTGGGCCGGCTCCATCTCCTACGGACAATTGAGGGATCCCCTGCGCCGCGGCTATGCCGTCGCGTCCACCGACACGGGCCATTCCGGCGGCGGTCTCGAGGGTCGGTTCGCACTCGGACACCCGGAGAAGCTCATTGATTTCGGCTACCGTGCGGTTCATGAGATGACCGTGATGGCCAAAGCGGTGGTGCGAGCGTTCTATGGCCCCGCGCCGCGATTCTCGTACTGGGTCGGCGGGTCGACCGGCGGAAAACAGGGACTGACAGAAGCGCAGCGCTTTCCCGATGATTACGACGGCATCATCGCCGGCGCCCCAGTGAACTACTGGGGCCGCGTGATGTCGCATCTGATGTGGATCGCGCGCGCGACGCACGACGATCCGGCGGCGTTCGTCCCGCCGGACAAGTATCCGGCGATTCATAAAGCCGTTCTCGACGCCTGTGACGCGCTCGATGGGCTGCGCGACAGCCTCGTGTCCGATCCGGCGCGCTGCAGCTTCGATCCGAACGTCCTGCTATGCAGCGGCGGAGAAGGACCTTCGTGCTTGACGGCGCCGCAGGTTCAGGCAGTGAAAAAAATTTATGGACAGGCGGCGGACCCGCGGACCGGCCGCGTGATCTCTCCGGGATTGCTGCCTGGCAGCGAGATCGCGTGGCACCCCTCAGCCGGTGGCACGGGACCATTCCCGATCGTCGACGGTTACTTCAAATACGTCGTGTTCAAGAATCCCGAGTGGGATTACCGCACGCTGGATTTCGATCGTGACGTCCGCCTCGCAGATCAGATCGCCGATAACGGGCTCAACGCGACCGATCCCGATCTGGGAAAGTTCGAACGGCACGGCGGCAAGCTGCTGCTGTTTCATGGGTGGAGCGACGAGCTCATCTCGCCGCTCAATACCGTGGAGTACTACGAGAGCGTCATGAAGAAGATGGGCGCCGGCAGAACCGACGCCTTTGCCCGCCTGTTCATGGCGCCCGGCATGCGGCACGGGATCGGCGTCGGTCCCGGGCCGAACACATTCGACATGATTGCCGCGTTGGAGGAATGGGTCGAAAAAGGCGCGGCCCCTTCCCGCATCGTCGCATCACACACAAAAGACGGAAAGGTCGATCGCACGCGCCCCCTGTGCTCGTATCCGCAACAGGCGGTCTATAACGGCTCCGGAGACAGCGATGACGCGGCGAACTTCACCTGCAAAGCTCGCCAGCCGTGAGCGGCGCTACAGCGTTCGCAGGAACGCGATCAGATCCGCCTTCTCGCGATCGGTGAGCTGCAGGCGAAATCGCGTGTCGTAGAACGCGACCACGTCGGCCAGGCCCGCGGCCGAACCGTCATGGAAGTACGGCGCCCGCGCGGCAAGCGCCCGCAGGATCGGGCCCTTGAACTTGCCGATATCTTTCCACTTGCCGGTCACCATCGCGCGCCCCGGATCCGTGGTCTGGACGACGTCCCCCGTCGCGCTGTTGCGCAGCGTATAGAGCGGCAGATCCGCCGTGCGCCGGGACGCGTCGGCAATGCCGATGTTCAGCGCCATCGAGACCGAGTGATTGCCAGCATTCGGCGTGTCGTGGCAAATCGTGCAGGTGCCGGTGCGAATCGGGCCGGCCACAGGATCCTGCGGCCCGCCATTCAGGCCGGGCACGTTGTCGATGACGAACTGACGCGTGTTGAAGATCGCCTCACCGCGCGCAACCGCCTGGCGTTCGGGTGTCCCGGCGTTCTGCCACGCGCCAAACAGGCTGAACACCACTGGATCCAGTTTGCCGGCTGCGCCCAGGCACGCGCCGGGCATTGGAGGCCGCATGCCGAGCGGATCGTTGATGCCGATACAGAACGGCTCGCGTGCCAGCGTCCCTGGCCCTCCGCGCGCACCGGCAGTCCTGAGATTGCCGGCGGCGTTGTCCCGCACCTGTGCGGTGACGACTCCAAGCTCGAAATCGACGATGTCCCGCAGCTGCGCAACTGACGGCGGCGTTCCTTTGGCGTGCCGCAGCGTGGCGTCGAGCGCCTGCGCAACGAGGTCGTCCTTCACTGCGTGGCCAGCGACGCTCGCGCGCCCATCCCACATGACTGCGCTCAGGAATCCCAGGTTGGTCGTGGGCAGAGGGCGCCGGTACATCGATGCGGAGGTCAGCGGAGATCGGCACCGATATGGATCGTCGACATCCGCGATTTTGAATTCGGCGCCCGCGGGCACGTCGAGGCCGGTTCGAATCAATCCCTTCGTCAGCAGCAGGCTGAAGGCGCGCCGCCGTTGTTCAACGGTTGAAACGTCGGCTCCCTCGCAATTGGATCCGTCGTTGGTTCGAAAGATCGGGTCGAGTCCGGCGGTTTGCTCGAAGCGTTCCCGCACTTCCACTGGCGTGATTGTCCACGCCTGCGCGGGCCGGTGACAGGTGGAACACCTTCGTCCGTTCGTGCCCAGGTCGGCGAAGAAGGGGTTGCTTCCCTCGAAGGCCCCCGCGGTGGTCAACGTGCCGAGCACGCCGCTGTGATTGCTGAACATCAACTCGACCGGCGGCGCATCGTGCGCGGCGGCGCCGCGCGACGTCACGATCGCTCCAACGAGCGATGCCATCGTGACCAGCGCCGCGCCGCCGATCCAGACCCGAATGGGCCGCGACATGAGTGCTACTTGCCGGAGAAGGCGGTGCACGAGACGTTCGAATGCCAGTTCACGAACGCGCCCGTCGGGTTGTCCTTCCATGCCCACACGTGCAGCGTGTAGAAGGCGGGCAGGCCGAAGCGGTTTGGCGCCTCGAACAGATGAAAGAGCTGACCCATGAGCTCCGGCGGCGCGGCGTGCTTCGCATTCCAGCCGTCCGCGAGGACGAGGTAATCCGCGCCAATCAGCTTGAGCTTCCCGCCCGGCAACGGCTCGTAGATCACGATCTCGGGACGCGTCGCATCCACTTCACCATCTCCCACGAGGGAACCGTTGACGAAGTGCATGCCCATCGCGCCCGAGTCCGATCCGCTGACGCAACCGAATTGAAGGGCGTAGCCCTCCGCCTTGGCGGCTTCCACATCCTGGAAGCGGTCGGTCGACTCGCGGACAACCTTGATCAGCGCTCCGGTCTTGTTGTCCTGCGCGTCCGCCGTCGACGCACGAAGACTGGTGACGGCCACAATTCCAACAATGAAGACGGCGAGTTTCACAGACGTTCTGACATTCATAACAATTGCTCCTTGATTAAGACATCGAAATTGCGAAAGGAAAGGCGCCATGCGGCGCCGCTGCGACCGCCTTCTACTGGTAGAAGTAGTAGTCGGCTTCGTACGAGACCAGCCGCCTGGTGTTGATCGTCGATGCGGTGCACTCTGCCGATGGAGGCTTCACTCCGCCCACCGTGCTCACTCGCTGGACGTAGGCGGTGTTCGCGAACCTGTCACCGCCGGTCGGGCCAACCTGCTTTCCCGTGACATCGAGCAGCAGCCACTCGATGGCGTCAGCGGCGACGTAGTTCGGATCCGTCGATCCGCTGTGCTTCTTGCCCCACACCATGCTCGAGTCGCGCGAGTGCTGCCACGTCGCGTGAATCGCGTCACCTTCGAACGGATTCTTGCTCTGGAAGTGAGTGGCGATCTGTTCACCATCGGCGCCGAACAGCGTCGCCTGCGGCCCGATGAACAGCCACTCCACGCCGGACGCGGTTGCGGCGGGCGCGCAGATGTAGTTCTGTGTGCCGATGGCGTGACCCGTGAAGAACGGCTTGTACCCGGACGGCGCTTCGATGTCTGTCGGCACCGCCGGCGGCGCGATTCGATCGGCGGCGAGCGCCATCGCCGACAACGCGAGCGTGACGGGAACGATGAGGACTGTTGTCTTCCACGATCTCATGAAGGTTCTCTCTCTCTCTCTTTCTGTGAACGGAATCTGATTGCCTGTCTTGGAAATCGGAATAGGCGCGTGAAAGGCGACACGGGTCCGCTGGACCCGCGATCGATCCGCCGGCACTGTCTGTCAGTGAGAAGAGTGGACTAGGACCGCAGCAGCGCGCGGTACGCGGAGGCCTTGTCGCGCTTGCCCCACGCGACATAGAGATCGACGAGACGCGTGATGGCGGTCTTCAGCTCCGCGTCCGCGGTGATAGGCGAGGACCGCAAATCGTGTTCTGCTTCCAGCAGCACACGTTCGGCCTCATCGTAGCGTGCAAGCGCCACGAGCGACGCGCCGAGAAGACTCCTCGTCGCGCCGATGCTCCAGTCCTCTTCGAGGAAGGTGCGGCGCCGGCTCGGCACGACGCCGGGGGCATAGGCGCGTATTCTCAAACCTTCGCGCAGCAGCGGCTCGGCCGCGGCGGGTTGCTTCTGCGCCAGCCGCACGGACGCGAGATTGATGCTGTAGATCGCGAGCAGTTGATGATCGGGGCGCAGTGCGGCCCGCGCAATCTCCAGCGCACTCTCCAGCGCGGACGCAGCCTCGTCGTACCGCCGCTGCTCGCGCAGGACTCGCGAAAGAGTGTTCAACGTGGTCGCGACGACGGGATGGGAGGTGCCCAGAGCCTTGCGCTGCCTGGTCAGCGCCTGCCGCAGAAGTGATTCGGCGGAAGTATAGTCGCCACGCGTGGCCGCGATCAGCGCAAGATCGTGCATCGTCGAGGACGTGTTCGGGTGATCCTCTCCACGAGTGACTCGATTTATTTGGAGGCTTTCCCTGAGGATCGTCTCTGCGGCGGGGAGATCGCCACTCAGTCGCAGAACCGATGCGAGATCGTTCAGGCTGACGGCTGTCTGGCCGTGGATCTCTCCGAAGATCTTCCGCCGGATCTGCAGCGCTTCCCTGTGCAGCGGCTCGGCACGCTGATTCAATCCCTGGTCCTGGTACACCCGTCCGAGCTCCGCCAGGGTCACGGCGACATCCGCGTGTTCGGAGCCGAGCAGCCGGCGCTGCATGCTGAGCGCCTGCTCGAGTCGAAGTCCGGCGGCGGCGTAGTCCCCTTTGTCTGCGAGGACCACACCGAGGTACTGGAGCGTTTCGGCAACACGCGGGTGCTCCACGCCGAACGCTTTCTGTCCACTTGCCAGTGCCTGCTCGAGCAGCTGCTGCGCCTTGTCGTACGCTCCCAGCCGCCGGTACGTCCTTCCCATCGTCATCAGCATCGTCGCGTGCAGGTCCGGCTGGCCGATCAGCTCCTTTTGCATCCGTGCGGTTCCCGCATCCAGGAGCGCGCGAATCGTCGGTTCGCCTGTCGTCCCGCGGTTCGTGTACGGATCCGCGCTCGTCAGCAGTCCCATGAGCAGGTCGCTGACCTTTGTCGCTTTTGCCGCTTCGCGCTGCGCATGGTCCCGCTCCGCGGCCAGGCGGCTGGTATGCACCGCGATCAACCCGGCGATGAGTGCCGCGACAGAGGCGAACGTCGTCACGCCGGCGGCGTGACGCCGCACGAACCTGGCCGCGCGATACGACATCGTGTCCGGCCGCGCGCTTATCGGCTCGTGGCGGAGAAAGCGCCGAATGTCATCCGCCATCGCGGTAACCGAGGAATAGCGCTCGCCCGCATTCTTCTTCAACGCCTTGGCGACGATCGTGTCGAGATCTCCACGGAACGCCCTGCGCATCCGGCCTGGAGCAACCGCATCGGACAGGCGTGCGGGCTGAGCGTCGACGATTGCCTTGATCAAAGTGACGGGTGACTGCAATGCGTCGCCGGCGGGATGTTGTCCGCTCAGCAGCACGTAGAGCAGCACGCCGAGCGCGTAGACGTCCGTCGCCGTGGTGACAGCCCCGCCCGAGAGCTGCTCCGGCGCCGCGTACTCCGGCGTCAGAGCCGTGCCCCCTTCGCGCGTCAGTGCGCTTGCCTCACCCGTTCCGGCGATTCCCCAGGCAGGATCCCGTTCGATCAGCTTCGCGATGCCGAAGTCGAGCAGCTTGACATGCCCGTCAGTGCTCACGAGCACGTTGGCGGGCTTGATGTCACGGTGCACGATCAGATTCGCGTGCGCGTGCTCGACGGCTTCCAGAACGTGAAGGAACAGACGCAGCCGCGCCTCGATGCCGAGCGCGCGTTCGGCGCAGTAGCGATCGATGTTTTGCCCGTCCACGTGCTCGATGACGAGATACGGCTGGCCAGCCGGCGACACTCCGGCATCGATGAGATGCGCGATCCGCGGATGACTGAGGCGCGCGAGGATGGTGCCTTCACGCCTGAAGCGCTCTTCACCGGCACGGCCGACGAGCGACACATTCAGCAGCTTGACCGCCGCGCGTCCCTCGAAGCGCCCGTCGCAGCGTTCGGCGAGCCAGACGCTGCCACTGCCACCGTGGCCGATGGGGGACAGCAGCCGGTATGCACCGACGATCTGGCCGGCGAGCGACGGCATCGACGCAGTCCGCGGGTCGAGCACGGCGCACTCGAGGAAGCGCGACTCGTGCACGGCCTGGTGTTGCCCGAGCAGCGTCCGCAGATCAGCGGCGAGCGTCGCGTCGCGTGCGGAGAGAGTGGCCAGCCAGGCGGGACGTTCGTCCGCCGCGATTTCCAGCGCTTCGTCCAGGTAGGGACTGAGAACGCGCCACCGATCAGAGTTGATTGGCGGCATGCGCGCTGATGGCCGTCTCACCCGCGCCGATCGCGTGGTGCAGATACAGTCGGCCCTTTTCCCAGTTGCGCTGTATGGTCCGTTCCGACACGCCGCGCATCGCGGCGATCTCCGCGAAGGAGAAGCCGCAGAAGAATTTCAGATCGACGATCTCCGCCAGCTCGGGTTCGACTTCGGCGAGCTCGTCGAGTGCGTCGCTGATCATCACCAACGCGTGCGGGGTCATGACACTGACGGCGTGGTCAGTATTGAGCGACGTGATTTCAAACAGCCCGCCGCGCTTCTCGGAGCGCCGGCGTCGGACGTCATCGATGATGAGGCCGCGCATGACGCGCGCCGCGTAGGCCATGAACCGTGCGTGATCGACGAAGACGGTTCCTTCGCGGCCGGATATCGAAAGATACGCTTCATGCAGAAGCGTCGTGACGCCAAAGCTCCCGCCGGGGCCGCGGCGATTCAATTCGCGCCTGGCGAGCCGATGGAGTTCCGCGTACAGAGTCCCGAACAGCGCGTCAGCGACGACGCGTTCATCACTCGAAGCATTCGACGTGGCGAAATTGACGTTCATTACAGCGCTTACCTATCTTGCCTGGACGGAATGTCTCCCCCTCGATATATCGGAAACGGGCGGCGAAAGGCGACAGGCTCGATCGCGCGCGAAGCAAAGGCGAAACGCCTCGGAGAGTAGTCAAAGAGTATAGCGGGGCCTGCCCACCAAAGCTCGTGAAGCGAGCGAAGGTGGGGCCTGCCCACCAAAGCTCGTGAAGCGAGCGAAGGTGGGAACAGGACGTAGACCCTCTACGTCTAAGGCCGTAGACACTCTACGGCTATGACAAAGAATCCGGATGAAGGACGCCTGGAACTCCTCCAGGGCACCCTCGACATGCTCGTTCTGCGCACCCTTCAATGGGGACCCCGGCATGGTCACGGCATCGGCCAGGCCATCCGCCAGCAATCCGACGACCTGCTGAAGGTTGAAACCGGCTCGCTATATCCCGCACTGCACCGGCTCGTGAAGCGCGGATGGCTGAAGGCCGAATGGGGTGTCAGCGAGGCCAACCAGCGCGCGAAGTTCTACCAACTGACGGCGACTGGCAAGACCCAACTGCTGCGCGAGCAGGATCGCTGGGCGCAGCTGGTCAACGCGATCGGCCGGATCATGAACCCCGCGTCAGCGGAAAAGAAATAACCCATGCGCCCTGACGATCGCGAACTGGACGACGAAATTCGCGCGCATCTCGCCATCAGCGTGAAGCAGCGGATCGAGAACGGCGAGGATCCCGAGGCCGCCCGCCTCGCCGCGCTGCGCGAATTCGGGTATGTCCCCGCCATCCGTGAGTCGATGCGCCAAGTCTGGTACAGCCGCTGGTTCGACTCGGCCGCCGCCCTTGGGCGTGACATGCGCGTGGCGCTCCGCTCGCTCCTTCGCGCGAAAGGTCTCGCCGCCACCGTCGTGCTGACGCTCGCGCTCGGCATCGGCGCCAATGCCGCGATCTTCAGCGTCGTCCGCGGCGTGCTACTGCGTCCGCTGGTCAATCGCGACGAAGATCGGCTGCTTTACATCCGCCAGAGCGCGCCGGGCCTCAACATCGATAACGCCAAGTTCTCGGTGCCCGAGATCAATGACCTGAAGTCGCGCGTCACCACGATCAGCGCGTTCGGTGACTTCTCGGTCGTCGATTTCACGATGATTGGCCTGGGCGGCGAGCCGCGCGTCGTAAGAGCGGGCGTCGTCAGCGGGTCGTTCTTCGAGGTGATGGGCCTGCGTCCGGTGCTCGGCCGTCTGCTCAATCCGCAGGACGACGGTCCCAAGGCGGCCGGCGCGGCGGTTCTCACATACAGGTTCTGGACGACGTCGCTGAACAGAGATCCGACGGTGATCGGCAGGACGATCCGTCTCGGTCCGCGCAGCGCGACGGTGATCGGCGTGCTCGAGCCCTCGGTGCCCTATCCGGCCGACACCGAGATCATCGCGAACGTCGTGACGAGTCCGCATCATCTCTCGGCAACGATGGTCACGAACCGCGTCCATCGGATGACGGAGCTCTTCGGCCGGCTTGCGCCCGGAAAGTCGCTGGACGAGGCGCGCGCGGAGCTGACCGCAGTGCATGCCACAATCGTGCACGAGCACGCCGAGGCCTATTCGCCCAAGGGCAACGTCCAGTTGAAGGCGACGAAGCTTCGCGATCAGATCGCCTCGCCCGCGCGGACGATCCTGCTCCTGCTGCTCGCCGCGGCGGCGGTCGTATTCGTGATCGCCTGCTCGAACGTCGCCAATCTGATCCTGGCCCGCTCGGTGCGCCGCGAAGGGGAGCTGGCGGTGCGCGCCGCGCTCGGCGCCGGGACCGGCGCGCTGAGGCGGACGCTGCTGGCCGAGAGTCTCGTGCTCTGCGGCGCCGGCGCCGCGCTCGGCATCGTGCTGGCGAGGCCGTTCGTCGCGATGGTCGCGCGCTACGCCGCCCGCTTTTCTGTTCGCGCGCTCGACGTCACCGTCGACTCGAGCGTGCTGTGGGTCGGCGCCGGCCTCGCGATGATCGCGGCCGTGCTGCTCGCCTACGTTCCGCGCCTGCCGTCGCCGCATGCTCCGGCCGGGCTCGGTCTCGCGAATGGCGTCCGGATCACGCCCGGCACCAATCGGCGTCTGCGCATATTCGCGACGACGCAGATTGCGTTCTCGTTCGTGCTGCTCGCCGGCGCCGGCATGCTGCTGACCACGCTCATCGCGCTGCAGACGGCGAACACCGGCTACAACATGCGTCAAGTGCTGGCATTCGACATCCCCACGTCGGCGACGGGGTTCGGCATCGGGGATGCGAAGGTCATCGACTTCTACCAGCAGGCGACGCAGCGCATCGGCGAGCTGCCAGGCGTCCACGGTGTCGCGGTCGGAAGCTTCGTCCCCTGGCGCGATGCCGGAGGCCAAAGCTTCAGCATCCCGTTCACCGTCGAGGGCTACAAACCCGCGGACGGCGAAGAGAATCCGCGGGCGCGGCTGCGGACGGCCGCCCCTCGCCTCTTCACGGTGCTCGGCGTCCCGATCGTCGCGGGCCGCGAATTCACGGACGCCGACCGCGCCGGCGGCGAACCGGTGTCGATCGTCAGCCAGAGCATCGCCCAGCGCCTGTTCCCGAACGGCGACGCGGTGAACCGCCACCTGACGTGGATCAATCCGCTCGCCGGCAAACCCATACCGACGCGCATCGTCGGCGTGGTCGCGGACGTGGACGACGAGCACCTCGCGCGGCGCTCGGAGATGACGCTGTATCTGCCGGTCCAGCAGCTTGGTGTCGCCGGACGTCTGTTCGTGCAGGCCTCAGCCGATCCCTATGCGCTCGTGCCGGCGGTGACGCGCGTCATCCGGGAAATCTCGCCGGACCAGCCGGTCGAGCGCGCCGCGACGCTCGAGGACGTACGCGCGGAGGTGTTGTCGCCGGAGCGGCTGAACGCGTTCGTGTTCTCGGGATTCGCCGGCATCGCCCTGCTGATCGCCGTCGTCGGCGTCGCCGGTGTGCTGGCGTTTTCGGTGAGCGCCCGGACGCGCGAGTTCGGCGTGCGCCTCGCGGTCGGCTCGGCACCGCGGCAGCTGCTGACACGCGTGCTGTCGGAGGGAGTGCTGATTGCCGCGATCGGGATCGCGACGGGCGTCGTGGGCGGCTACGTGCTCGCGCGTGTGGCGACATTCTTCGCGACCGTGCGGATGCCGGGCGTGCTGCCCGTCATCGGCGCGGCGGCCATGCTCATCGCCGCCGCGATCGTCGCGTCGCTGATGCCGGCGGCGCGCGCGTCGCGCGTGGACGTGCTGCAGGCGCTCCGAACGGAGTAGATGCAGATGACTCGAACGACGAACGCACGGATCGCCGGCGTCACATTCTTCTTCTACCTCGCAGCGGGGATCGGCCTTCTCGCGCTGTCGGGCCGGCCGCACGCGAGAGAGCTCCTCTCCTGGGCGACGTCGTTCTCGGCGCTGGTACTGGGCGTGACTCTCTACGCCATCACGCGCGACGAGGATCGCGATCTTGCCCTGCTGGCTCTGACCTGTCGCATCATCGAAGCCGTCCCCGGGCACGTGGGCGCAATCTACTTCGCCGTGGGCAGCACGATCTTCTGCTGGCTGCTCCTTCGCGGACGGATGATTCCCGCGGTACTGGCCTGGCTCGGTGTCGCCGCGTCGGTGCTGCTCGTCGTGATTGTCCCTGTCCAGCGCGCCGGGCTGATCGGCCCCGGCGCCAATTGGGCCAGCAGTATCACCTGGTTCATGTGGCTCCCGATGCTCGTATTCGAGTTGACGGTTGCGGTCTGGTTCATCGTCAAAGGTGTGGCCGCGCCCGCGCGGACGCAACCGGCATGATGCTGCTGCGCTGCACAGCATGAAGACAGTCCTGCTGTTACACATTCTCGCCGGAGGACTCGGACTCGTGTCGGGTTACGTCGCGCTCGCAGCCACCAAGGGAGCGACGCTGCACCGCAAGAGCGGCTCGGTCTTCGTTTACGCGATGCTCGTGATGTCGATCAGCGGCGCGGTCATGGCGGTCGGGCGTGCGGGCGCGGCCGTCAATATTCCCGCGGGGCTGGTCACCGCGTATCTGGTCATCACGGCGCTCAACACGGTGCGCCCGCCATCCACAGGAACCCGCAGGCTGGACCGGCGCGCGATGCTGGCGGCGTTCGCGCTCGGCCTGATCAGCATCGCGTCCGCCATCGCGGTCGCCAGCGCCGCGGGCAATGACCGCGCGATGGCGTTTCCGCTGGTCATGTTCGGCGTCATCGCACTGCTGGCGGCCGTGGGCGATCGCCGGATGATCCGCGCGGGGGGCCTTCAGGGAACGGCTCGGCTGAAGAGACATCTGTGGCGCATGTGCGTCGCGCTCTTCGTCGCGGCCGCGTCATTCTTCCTCGGGCCGGTCAGACGAATTCCGGAGCCGCTCCGCATCCCTGCTCTGCGACTCATCCCGCTGCTGGTGCTCGCGACGATGGTGGTCTGGTTGTGGCGCCTTCGCCGCAAGCGGCCGTCGCACGCGGTCGTCGAGGCCACCGCATGAAGACCGTCTACGTCGTTCGCGGAATCGTTGTGGTCGGCGCACCTGAGGCAATTTGAAAATGAATATCCGACTATGGCCCGGCGTCGCGATCGCAGCGCTGACGGTACTCATCCGAATCATCGCGCCACTCGTCTCCGATGGTGGCAGCCTTGTGGCGGTACTCGCCCCGGTGGCGGGCGGAGTGCTGATTCTCTTGTGGTGGCTGTTCTTCAGCCGCGCCCGATGGTCCGAGCGCGTTGGCGTCGTCGCCTTGATGATCGTGGCGGCATGGGCCACATACTTCATCGTCCACCCGTCGATCCAGGGTGGATTCATGCGGAGAATGTTTCCGCTCTTCTTCGCCGTCCCCGGTCTGGCTCTCGCGCTCGTCGTGTGGGCGGTCGCCACGCGGCGACTCGGATCCGGCCCGCGTTTCGCGGCACTTGTCGCGATCGTCGTGGCCACGTGTGGATTGTTCGTCGCCGTTCGGACGGACGGAATCAAGGGCGGCATTCCGCAGCTCGCATGGCGCTGGACGCCGACTGCGGAAGAACGCCTGTTAGCACAGGCACGCAATGAACCTGCTGCAGCAGCAGCCGCTCCGGCGCCCGCTCCCGATACACCAACACCGGGCGCGCCGCCGGCGACGCCTCCAAAGAGCGCAAACGAACCCGCGGCCGCTGCACCCGCGGCGGCGAAGACTGGCGAGGCCGCATCGACGCCGGTACCCGTGAAGATGGAAGTCCGCTGGCCCGGCTTCCGTGGGGCCCGGCGCGACGGCGTGGTTCGCGGCGTGGAGATCGCGACAGATTGGGCGACGTCACCTCCGGTCGCGATCTGGAAGCGTCCCATCGGACCCGGGTGGTCGTCGTTCGCGGTAGCAGGCGAGTTTCTCTACACGCAGGAGCAACGTGGGGAACACGAGGTCGTCGCCTGCTATCGCATGAGCACAGGCGAACCGGTGTGGATGCACAAGGATGCGGTCCGGTTCTACGAGTCGAACGGCGGCGCCGGTCCGCGCGGTACTCCGGCCTTCAGCGACGGTCGTATCTACGCGCTTGGTGCGACCGGCATCCTGAACGCGCTCGATGCCGCCACCGGCGCTCGACTGTGGTCACGCAGCGCCGTGACGGATACCGGCGTGAAGGTTTCTGGCTGGGGCATATCGGCGTCACCGCTGGTCGTAGGCGATCTGGTCGTCGTCGCCGCCTCCGGCGCGCTCGCGGCGTACGACCGCCAGACCGGCGATCGGCGCTGGATCGTCAAGTCCACTGGCGGAAGCTTTAGCTCACCGCATCTCGTCACTGCAGGTGGTGTTCCGCAGATACTGCTGATCGGCGGGTCGGGTCTGACCAGCGTCGCACCGGCCGATGGCACCGTGCTGTGGAGGAACGCGTGGGCGGGGTCGCCGATCGTCCAGCCCGCTGTCACGCCCGACGGCGACATCCTGTTCACGAATTCCGACGCGATGGGCGGAAAAGGTACGCGCCGCCTCGCGGTCGCGCGTGGCGCCGACGGATGGAAAGTCGCAGAGCGCTGGACATCGAACGGGCTGAAGCCGTTCTTCAACGACTACGTCGTTCACAACGGCCACGCATACGGCTTCGACGGCAACATTCTGGCGTGCATCGATCTTGCGGACGGCAAGCGCAAGTGGAAGGGTGGCCGGTACGGCAACGGCCAGCTCGTTCTGCTGGCCGACCAGGATTTGCTGCTCGTGGTTTCGGAGGAGGGTGAGCTGGCGCTGGTCAAGGCAGCGCCGGACCAGTTCACCGAGGTGGCGGCGAAGCTGCCGGCGATCGAAGGCAAGACCTGGAACCACCCGGTCGTCGTCGGCGATTGGCTGTTCGTTCGCAACGGCCAGGAGATGGCCGCTTTCCGGCTGCCAATCGCGCGCAGATCGATGGAAGAGCCGAAACCATGACTCCCCGCAAGCCGCTCCGTTTATGGCCCGGCGTCGCCGCCGCCGCGCTGCTCGTGCTGGTCGGATATGTCATCCCCATCCTGAATCCCCGATACGCGGGCTACGGGATGATGGGGGCGGCCGCCTGCGCGCTGATTGTGATCCTGTGGTGGCTGCTTTTCAGCCGCGCGCGCTGGTACGAACGTCTGGGCGCGATCGCCTTGATAGTCGGCGCCGCGATCGTGGAAGAGCGGTTCGTCCATCCATCGATTGCCGGTGGAGCGCAGGGCTATCTGACCTACGTGCTCGCGATTCCGACGCTGAGCGTCGCCCTCGTCGGCTGGGCGGCGCTGAGCCGTCGACTTGGCGCCGGTACTCGCGGCGCCGCCGCGCTTGTCGCGATTCTGCTCGGCTGCCTGCCGTGGATGGTCCTGCGCACCGGCGGGATCACCGCGTACGGCAGGTCGGATTTCCACTGGAGGTGGACTCCGACTCCCGAGGAGCGGCTTCTGGCCCAGGCCGACGAGCCCAAGCCGCTGCCACCCGCCGTCGTAGCGGCGGAGATTGCCAAGCCCGCCGCCGCGACGACGTCGGAGCCTGCAACAGCGCCAGCGGCGACTGCGACCGCGAACGAACCGGCTCGTCCCGCACCCACAGCGCGGCGTGCGGAGTGGCCTGGCTTTCGCGGACCGAATCGCGATGGCATCGTGCGCGGCGTGCGAATCGCGACGGACTGGTCCGCGACGCCGCCGGTGCAGCTGTGGCGCCGTCCGGTTGGACCGGGCTGGTCGTCGTTCGCGATCAGCGGCAATCTGCTCTACACACAGGAACAGCGTGGCGGGGACGAAGTCGTTTCCTGCTATCGAGTGAGTACCGGCGAGCCGGTATGGCGGCATCGCGACGCGACGCGGTTCTGGGAATCGAACGGCGGCGCCGGTCCGCGCGGCACGCCTACGCTCGACAACGGCCGCGTCTACACTCTCGGTGCGACCGGCATCGTCAACGTGCTCGACGCCATTACCGGCGCTGTCGTATGGTCGCGCAACGCGGCGTCCGACGTCCACGCCAAGATTCCCTTCTGGGGCATCTCGAGCTCGCCCCTGGTCGTCGACGACGCCGTCATCGTCGCCGCCGGAGGAAAGCTCGCGGCCTACGACGTCGCAACCGGCAAGCCGCGGTGGTCGGGACCGGGCCGGGGTTCCAGTTACAGCTCGCCGCAGCTGGCGACGATCGACGGCGTCCGGCAGGTGCTCTTTATCAGCGGGCCGGGCACCACCAGTGTTGCGCCGGCCACCGGCGCGGTGCTCTGGGAGCATGCATGGCCGGGCGGCGCCATCGTGCAGCCCGCGCTCACACCGGACGGGGACATTCTCACCAACACCATCTCGATGAACGGCGGACTCGGCCTCCGCCGCCTCTCGGTCGCCCACGGATCACGCGGCTGGAAAGTGGACGAGCGCTGGACCTCGACCGGCCTGAAGCCGTACTTCAACGACTTCGTCGTCCATAAAGGGCACGCCTACGGCTTCGACGGCAATATCCTCTCGTGTATCGATCTCCAGGACGGCGCGCGCAAGTGGAAGGGAGGTCGATACGGCAACGGCCAGCTCGTACTCCTGGCCGACGAGGACTTGCTACTGGTGCTCTCGGAAGACGGCGAGCTGGCGTTAGTAAAGGCGACCCCGGATCAATTCACCGAGGTCGCGCGCGTCCCGGCGCTCGAGGGCAAGACCTGGAATCACCCCGTCGTCGTCCGCGATCTGCTGCTGGTCCGAAACGACCACGAGATGGCCGCGTTCCGCCTGCCGCTTGACGTGGCTCGCTAACGAAGTCGTCTGCGGATCATCAGTTCCTCGTACAGGTCGTCGAGCTCCTGCGAGCGATACCGTTTCAGCAGCGACAGGCGCGGTGCGGCTGATGGACGGACGACTGGCGGATCCGGCACACGGCCGGCCATCACTTCTTTACCAAGCGCAGTGAGGCGCAGCGTCCGATAGGGTTCCGATACCGCAATCAACCCCGCCGCCACCGACGCGCTGATCCATGCGTCAATCGAGTCGCGCGTTTCATGCCGCAGTAATCCGGTCGTCGACAGCGTCGTCAGCGCGGGCGGAATGTCGGCGGTCTCACCGAGCAGCATCGCAACGATCTTGTATCGGCCGTACCGCTCGCCGCCGCGCGCGATGCCGGAGAGAATCTTGCGCACCAGCTCACGCTCATAATGATCGATGCCATTCGGCCGGCAATGGCCGCACGAGCCGCATGGCTCGCGCGCGGCCGGATCGCCGAAGTATCTGAGAATGGTCGCACGCAGGCACGCCGCGCTGTCCGCATAGTCGATCATCCGGCGCAGCTTCCGGTGGTCGAGCTCCCTGCGGCGTGCGGTCTCTTCCGGGTCGGCGTCACGCACCGGTTCACCGCGCTTCCGCTTGCGCGGGCTGTCGATCAGGAACTCGCGCGTCGACACGTCGGCGTAATCCCACAACAGTGTCGCTGTCGCAGGCCTGCCGTCCCGTCCGGCACGGCCGATCTCCTGGTAATACGCTTCCAGCGACCCGGGAATGGCAAAGTGGACGACCGCATCGACGTCGGGCCTGTCGATCCCCATGCCGAATGCGTTCGTCGCGCAGACGACAGGAAGCGTGCCGGCGGCAAAGGCGTCCTGCACCCGCAGGCGCTCCTCGTCCTTGAGCCCGGCGTGGTAAGCGGACGCCTGAATGCCGGACGCACCGATGATCGCAGCTGCCCGCTCCGCGGTCTTCCGCGTCGCGGCATAGACCAGCGTCCGGCGTCCCCGCACCAGCCCCGTCAGCAGGTCTTCCTTGGCTTCTTCGTCGACACGCTCGACGCGCAGATAAATGTTCGGGCGGTCGAAACCCGATACGACGACACGCGGCTCCCGCAAACCGAGAAGCGACACGATGTCGTCGCGCACCTCGGGTGTCGCGGTTGCCGTGAAGGCCGCAATCGGCGGTCGCGGGAACGCCGGCTCGCTGCTCCTGCAGCGCGCGGCGGCCGCGCGCAGGCGGCGATAATCGGGCCGGAAGTCGTGGCCCCATTCCGACACGCAGTGCGCCTCGTCGACGATGAACCGCGCGACGGCGATCTGCGCCAGGAGCTCGACAAACTGATCCGACGCGAAGCGCTCCGGGGCGACGTAAAGCAGCCGGACCTGACCCGCAAGCGCCGCACGGCAAATCTCGCGGCGGCGCTCCGCCGGCAGCATCGAGTGGAGAGCGGCCGCCGGAATCCCTCGGCGGCACAGTTCATCCACCTGATCCTTCATCAACGAGATGAGCGGTGACACGACGAGCGTCGTCCCAGGCAGGATGACGGCCGGCAACTGATAGCCAAGGGATTTTCCGGAACCGGTTGGCATGACCGCAAGGACGTCGTGTCCCGCCAGCACCGCGTCGACGATCTCCTCCTGTCCGGGCCGGAAGTTCCTGTGACCGAAGTGCGTCTGCAGCTGCGCCATCACATCGACGATCGAATCGCACGCGAGAGCCATAGGACGACGACGATGGCATCGTCGCGGCGAGGATTCAATATGGCAATTTTTGCAACGCTGCAGCGGCCCGAAACGGCGCGGCCTCTAGCTGCGGAACTTGACCGCGCGACGCTGGACTCCGGCGGACAGTTCAACCGGTCTTGCCGCCTTGGAAATGTCTCCGCCTTCACGCGTCGATGGCTGCCTGAATGGCCGTCGTGCAGAGCATTGTGCCGTCTCCCTTTGCTCCGTACGCGGTGACGTCGTGAATGCGAACGCCTGCACCACCACTCGAAGAAGGCGCCTGCGCGGAGGCCCATCGCGGGACTGTCGTGAGTGCCGCCGCCGTTCCGAGCATTGCGCGTCGTGAAAGCTTTCGTTCGCCGCTGTCCGCCATGATCCGTCCGATCAGTTTGATGCCTTGCCCGGCGTCACAAGAAGGACGTCGCCGCGCGCCGTGTCGAACGTGAGAAGCGGACCTTCCATGCTCTTCCACCTCTCGCCGTTTCGATAGAGCGTGACTGGAGCGGCTCCCCACGGGTTACGCAGACGAACCGGCGCTCCTGCGAGCGAGCGCAGCTCGACGAACGCGACCTGGCCGCCGTGGCTGGACGAGCGAACCAGGAACGCGCCGCGCGCGCGAAGCATGAAATCCGCATCCCAGTCCGCCGGCCACGCGGCAAAGACTCGGAGCACTGGATCGCCAGCGGGCGCGGCGGGGACGCTTTGCAGCAGCGCGAGCTGCAGCGCTTCCGCGGCGCGGCCGAGTCGCTGTGCATCGAGCGCCTGCGGGCCCTCGCGCAGCGTCATCCGATTCGCCAGGACCTGGCCGCCGCGATACGCCGTCTGCCGCTCGGCGTTCAGCGTGCGGATCTGATTGGGCACCAGGAACTTCGTCGCGTCCGCGCGACCGAGCGTCGTTCCCGCGATCGCGAGCTTCGAGAGGACGCCGACTGCTGTGTCCCGCCGGATGCCGTTGGGAAAGGCGCGATCGAACGTCGCATTCGCGGTCGCGAGCAGATCGCGATCGGGAGACTCGAGCGTCACGAGATCGAAGAACCACATCGGCAGACTGTTGCCATCGGGCGTGAAGCCGCGTCCGTTGACGACCGGCTTCAATCCGCGCACGAACACGCGCGGGCCGCTGTAGTCGGCCGGCCGCAGCGCGTCGGGATGATCGCTCGTCGGCAGCGGCGCGAGGTTGTCGAGCCGCTCGCGCCATTGATCCCGCAATGATGACTCCACGCCGAGAATGGCGCTCGCGCGAATCGCCGCGGCGAAGATCCCGCGCATCGCAGAGAGATCTTCGTCCGTGTCGCTCGCGCCCATCACCCCCTCGTTGCTGTTGACGTGATGGATGTGGTACTTGCCGTCTGCCCCCTTCGACATGTTGGGAAACGCGCGGTAGAACTCGGCGGCGCCTTTCAGCATTGGATACGCGCGCTCGCGCAGCCACGCTTCGTCCAGCGTGTACTCGTAGCGGCGCCAGTACAGATAGGCGACCTTCGCGGTCGTGCCCAGGATGTGCGTCACGGGCCCGAATGGTCCGAACCCCCGCTCGGTCGGAACCCACTGACCGTTTACCCAGTTGCCGCCGCCGATCCAGTTCCAGCGGCTGGAATGCCCATGCTTGTTCTGGGCGAATTGCACGAACCGTTGACTCCGCCGATCCCACGGCTTGCGGAGCAGATACAGGTCACGCATCTCCGCCGCGATGTCATCCGGGAGCGTTGCGAGACCGTCGAACCACACTGTCTCGGGAATGAAGATACCTTCGCTGCCCCATTGCTGCCGCGCGGCGGTCGCGGCGGCCTCCAACATCCCCGAGTACATCGAGAACACCGGATCGATCAAATCGAGGCGATTCGCCGCGAACAGCGCCTCGTAGTAGCAGCTCAGATTAGCGAACCAGTGCTGCGCACCCCATGTCCGCAGATCTCCCGCCGTGTTCCACAGCATCCCGTTGAACTTCGGCGGGAACTGTCCTCGCGACGTCGCCGCCATTAAATAGAGGTAGTAGTGGTAGTGCTGCGCGACGTAATCCGCCACGCCATCGGCGCTGTGGAGCGAGACCGCGCCGCGCTCCCAGAAGGCGTGCCACCAGCTCGCGTTCTCGGCGGCCAATGTCGTGAATGTCTTCGCGGCGGCGGCGTCCAGCTCGCGCAGCGCTTTCGCGACGACGTCCTCGCTGGCGTCGAGCGTCGCACTGCTCGCGATCAGGATGACGGCCCGGCCGCGCGCGGCGGGTGCGACCAGCCGCACCTCGGTTTCGTCGGCGAAGCGCGGCTGCGCGGCCCGCCCGAGCATCGCGATCGCCACGGCCGATTTCGCGACGTGACGTCCTTCGCGGAACTCCTGCGCGAGCACGATCCGCCCGTTCCGAACCAGGAGCTGTGAAGCGGCGGTGTGATTGCGCGTGCGAACCGTGACGATGTGATCCGCGATCATCTTCTCGATCTCGCCGCCGAAGTACTGCGAGGCGAAGCGGAGCATCCGCAGGTTGACCTGGATCGGCTCCGGCACGGCGCGACGATCGTCGAGCTCGATGGCGATGACGTCGCGTGCGTGCCACGCGAGCATGCGCGCCGAGATCCCGCGTCCCTTAATGTCGAGTAGGCCGTCGTACACGGAGAGACGCTGGTTGGTACTGCTCGGCGTAAACACGTCGTTTCCCGCGTGGGCGAGCTCGATATCTACGAAGCCGCAGCCACCCATGTAATCGGTGTTGCGCTCGACGAAGCTCTCGGTGTCGCGGTTCATCGGCTGCACGTCGACGCGGTTAATCTGAAACTTCAACGCCGCGGGTGTGGTCCACACCAGGCTGCCCATGCGGCCGTTGCCGAGCGGCATGCCTTCCTCGCTGCGCGCCACGGGCGCGTCGTAGACAAGATCCGCCTTCGAGACAAGAGCGCGGTAATCAAGCGCCGGTACCGCTGGCGGATTTGTCGACTCGCGGGGCGCCGCGGACAGCAGAATGCCGAGGCAGAGCGGAATGGCGGCTCTCGAGAGGCCGGTCAAGACACCGGAATTGTAGTGCTTTCCGATCTGGCAGGTCAGAGGCTTGTGGCGCGATCATCTGCCGTGACCGATACACCGGAAGATTTCGCCACCATGACCCGCTCCGCGACACGCCCAGGTATCGTGCAATGCTCCGGGGAATGAATCTCGCGAGGTGAATTGGGCTCGCACATGAGGTACGCCGACTGCAGCGGCGTCCGCCGCGCCGCGCATAGTTGACATGAGATCGTCCAGCCTCGTCTAGCGCAACTCGGATTGCGCGAGCGGCGTGACGCGGCCGGCCAGCAGAATGGTCGCGACGAGGCCGAGAGGACCGAGCACGCTGGCGACGACAAACACCGGCGTGTATCCCATCGCGTCCACGACCCTTCCCGTGCCCCAGTTGTAGAGCACGCTGGCGATGGCAGCTGACGTTCCGCCGAGGCCGAAGACGGACGCAACGGCGGACTTCGGAAAAAAGTCGCTCGGCAGCGTTTGCAGATTGTTGATCCAGATCTGGAAGCCAAAGAGAACGACGCCCATCAGGAGCAGCGCCATATACGGGCTCTCCACGCGCATCGCGAGAATGCCGGCCGGCGTCAGCAGCGCGCCGAATGCCATCACGGTTTTGCGCGCGCGGTCAACGGTCCAGCCCCTTTGAATGAGAAACCCTGACGCCCAGCCTCCACCAAGTGCTCCGATGCCGGCGCATAGGAATGGGACCCACGCGGACATGCCGATCTGCTGAAGGCTGAACCCGCGCGTCTCCTGGAAGTAGCTTGGCAGCCAGAAGATATACAGCCACCAGATTGGATCGGTGATGAAGCGGCCGACGACGATGGCCCAGCACTGACGGTAGGTGAGAAGCGTCATCCAGCCGGGACGCCAGGTCACCTGTTGCGGACCGGCGCCGGCGCGATCGGACAGGATATAGGCGCGCTCCGCATCGGTGATCCACGCGTGCTGCTCGGGCACGCGGTACAGAACGATCCAGAGCAGCAGCCACGCGAAGCCCAGCGCACCGGTGACCACGAACGTCGAGCGCCAGCCGTACGTCAGCGCCAGCCACGCAATGATCGGCGGCGATACCGCACCGCCGACCGCGGCGCCGGCGTTGAAGATCCCCATGCCGAGGGCGCGCTCGTTGACCGGGAACCACTCGCCAACGAGCTTGGCCGCGCCCGGCCAGTTGCCGGCTTCGCCGAATCCCAACACGGCGCGGAAGACGCGGAACTCACCCGCCGTGCGCGCGAGGGCGTGCGCGATGGCGCCGGCCGACGATACGACGATGGAGAAGATGAAGCCGAGACGCGTACCGATCCGATCGTAGAGGCGGCCGGACACCATCTGGCTGATGCCGTACAGCACCAGGAAGCTGTTCTGGATCGCCGCGTAGTCTGCGTTCGACAGACCGAGGTCGGTGCTGATCGACGTCTTCAGCACCGACACTGTCTGTCGATCGATGTAATTGATGACAGTGGCCAGGAAGATCAAGCCGATCATCACCCAGCGCAGGCGCGGGATCTTCATCTGGTGTACATCCCGCCGTTGATCTCGATCGTTTCACCGGCGAGGAACGACGCGGCATCGCCGGCCAGGAACACGATCACCTTCGCCACATCTTCTGGTTCGCCGGCGCGGCCGAGCGGGATCGCCTTCACAGCGGCGGCGAACGCTTCCGGGCTGGTGAAGTCGCGGTGGAATGGCGTACCGCCGATCAGGCCGGGCGACACCGCGTTCACACGGATGCCATGCGGCGCGAGCTCCTTCGCCCAGGCTTTGGTGAGCGTGAGCACGGCGGCCTTGGCAGCTGCGTAAACCGACGCGCCCGGGCCGCCGCCGTTGTGCGCGGCGAGCGAGGTGAGATTGATCATCGCTCCCTGGCGCCGCGCGATCATGCCGGGCGCGACGGCCTGAGAGCACAGGAATGTGCTGAGCACGTTGACGTTCATGACATCGTGGAAGAACGCCTCGCTCATCTCGACCAATGAATGGCGGCCGACGATCCCGCCGGCGTTGTTGACGAGGATGTCGATGCGGCCGAACTCACGTTCGGCGGCCCTGACCGTGCGCGTGACGTCGGCGCTCTTCGTCAGATCCCCCTGCAGCACGACGGCGCGGCGGCCGAGCGCTTCGATGGCGCGGGCGGCGTCGTGCGCGCCGGCCTCATCGACGCGGTAGTGCAGCGCGACATCGGCGCCATCGCGCGCGAGCGCCATGGCGGTCGCGCGGCCGATGCCCACCGCGCCGCCTGTGACCATCGCAACCTGACCGGTCAGTGCACTCATATCGATCTCTCCTCGTTTGTAACTGCGGCGCGATCTATCCCACCCGGGGCGCGGCAAAGATCGGCGCCGTCACCAGCGCGGCCGCACCGCGCAGCCTCGGGTGATCAGGTGACGGCACCGCGGTGATCTCGATGCTCGTCGCGGCCGGCGCGAGCACGCGCGTCGAGAGGGCCTGACGGACCGTGGCTTCGAGCAGGTCCCACGCGGCGATGATCTCGCCGCTGATGAAGATGCGCGCCGGATCGGCGGCGTTGACGACCGACGCGAGCCCGAGACCCAGGTAGCGCGCCGTCGCCTGGAGCGCCGCTATCGCCTTCGCGTCGCCGCCGCGGGCCCTCGCAACCAGGTCCTCCACGGTGAACGATGCGATCTCCGCGGGGATCGGCATCCGCGGCGAGATGTCGCGGCCGAAGTACCGCGACAGCGTGGCGAGGTTCGAGACGTACGCTTCCCAGCAGCCGTTCGCGCCGCACGCGCAGGGAGGGCCATTGATGTCGAGCGGCGTGTGCCCGAACTCACCGGCCACGTTGTGGCGGCCGCGGACGATCTCGCCATTGACGACGAAGCCGATGCCGAGACCGTCCGAGACGGACAGAAAAACGAAATCGCTGCTGCGCCCCGCCTCGCGCCGCACGCCCCAGACTTGCGCGATCGCACAGGCGCGCCCGGAGTTCTCGATGTGCACCGGCAGGCCGCTCTCTTTCTCGAGCAGATCGCGCAGCGGCACGTCGCGCCACCCGAGGCGCGGGGCAAACGAGATGCACGCCCCAGTGGAGTCCACCATGCCTGGCACGACGAGGCCGATCCCTTCGCAGCGTCCGAGGTCCTTGTGATCCTCGAGAATGCGGCGGATGCGGGCGCCAAGCGTCTTGAGGAACCGTCCCGCGTCGCGCTGGGTGGGGAAGCTCGAGACGCCGACCACGGGCTCGGTCAGCAGGTCCGTCACCATCACAAACGTCCGGGTCGGCCGAACGTCCACGGCAATGACGGAGCGTTTGCGGGAATCGATGTAGAGGAACTTCGGCTTGCGGCCGCGCGCCGTTTCTCCTTTGGCCCCTTCGTAGAGGATGCCGTCAGCGATCAGGTCGTTGACAATCAGGCTGATCGCGCCGCGGCGCGTGCCCATCAGCCGCGCGAGATCGGCGCGGGAGACGGGCTGCCAGGCGCGGACGAGATTCAGCAGGATCTGCCGATTGATTTCCCTGGACGTGCCGCGATGCGCCACGCGCACGGGGGCGTGATGCACACGTTTCAACGCGGATGCCGATTGTCTGCTCAGAGGACAAATATGCGGCAGCGAACCGCGCCGGTCAAGTGCGAATACCGCTTCGAGCGGCTCTCCTGATGGGGAAGGAAAGCATTTGACAGCCGGCGACGCTGCCTATATTGTCTCTCGCTAAGACAAACTGCGAGGTGTGCTGTGAAAGAGACGACGCTCATTCCTGCGCTGGTCGCCATGCTCCTCGCGTTCCCACTGGCGTCGCTCGCCAGAGCCCAGGTCACCAGTGCCGCGATTGTCGGCACGATCACGGACTCGAGCGGCGGTGCGCTGCCCGGCGCCACCGTGACGGCACGCAACGTGGACACGGGTTTCAACCGCGCCGTGCCCTCCAATGAGGTGGGCGCCTACCGTCTCGAGTTCCTGCCGATCGGCAACTACGTCGTCGAGGTCACGCTCTCCGGATTCAAGACGGTTACCCGCAGCGGGATCGTTCTCAACGTCAACGATACGGCCCGCGTGGACGCCGCCCTGTCGGTCGGCGGGGTCGCCGAAACGGTGAACGTGGACGCGGAGACGCCCGCCGTCAACACCTCCACGTCCGAGATCTCGCGAACCATCGATGCCGCCGCGATCCAGAGCCTGCCGCTGGTCGATCGCAACGTCTACACGCTGCTGGATCTGACGCCGGGCGTGCAGTCCAACAATAACGGCGTGGCGTCCGCGTCGTCGGGCACCAGCTCGCTCGTCCTTGGCTTTCCCGAGCAGCGCACGCTGATCAACGGCGGCGCCGACGGCGGGACCGGATCGGTGAACTACTACCTCGATGGCGGCATCAACATGACGGGATTGCGCAACACGGGCAACATCCTGCCCAATCCCGACGCCATTCAGGAGTTCAAGGTCCAGACCAACAGCTACAACGCGGAATACGGCCGCTTCTCGAGCGGCGTCATCAACGTCATCACGAAGGCAGGCACCAACAGGTACATGGGGTCGGCGTTCGAGTACGTGCGCAATGGGCACATGAACGCCAAAGAGTGGGGCTCCGTGCTGGCGACGCCGCCCCTCAAGCGCAATCAGTTCGGCGCGACGCTCGGCGGCCCGATCCAGCACGATCAAACCTTCTTCTTTGCGTCCTACTCGGGACTGCGCCAGACCACCAGCACGTTCCTGAATACGGCGATCGTGCCGACCGCTCTCGAACGGGTCGGCGACTTCAGCGCCTCGAGGACGCTGCCGACCGATCCGGCCACGGGCCAGACGTTCGCCTGCAACGGGGTCAGCGGTGTGATCTGCGCGAACCGTCTCGATCCAGTGGCAGTCAAGATCATCAACACCTACATCCCCACCGCGAACGTCCCAGGCAACATCTGGCAGGGATACGTGCCTAGTCCGTACGATACCGATGAAGGCCTGCTGAAAATCGACCACCAGATCAACGCCGCGCATCGTTTCAGCGGCAACTATTTCCTGACGACCGGCTCGAACACGGTGAAGGCCGGCACGGGCAACCTGCCTTGGGCCAGCCAGGAGTTCAGGTGGCGGCAGCACAACGTGAACTTGAGCGACACCTGGGTCGTCAGCACGCAGAAGATCAATCAGGCCTGGTTTTCGTTCAACCGCAACTACGGCGGGCGCAACAATCTGCCCGCGACATCGCTGACCGATCTGGGCTCGTCCGCCATCATCCAGGGCGCGCCCTCGCTGCCGCAGATCACCGTGAGCGGGTTCTTCACCTTGACCAACGCGATCGGCGGACCCAAGGCCGGCGGCGATTTCTATTCCGCGCGCGATGTCTACAGCTGGACGACCGGTCCCCACGCCATCAAGCTGGGTGGTGAGCTCTCGTACAACAAGACCGTCCAGGACACGCTGCTCAACAACTACGGCGTCTTCACGTTCAACAACAGCGTGACCAGGAACGCGCTGGCGGATTTCCTGATCGGCATTCCCAGCGCGATCACGCAGGACGCTCCCGTCACTGCACTCTGGAACAGCTGGTACGGCGCGGCGTTCCTGCAGGATGATTACCGCATCAACGGGCGGACGACGCTGAACCTCGGTCTGCGCTGGGATGTGCAGACGCCCGGCACCGATCCGCAAAACCGATTCACGACCTACGTGCCCGGCCAGAAATCCACCGTGAACCCGGCGGCGCCCGCCGGACAGCTTTTCTACGGCGACCCTGGCGTCGAGCGCGGCGTCATCGCGACGCGGTGGAACCACGTGTCGCCGCGCGCCGGCTTCGTGTGGGATCCCTTCGGCGATGGGAAGACGTCCGTCCGCGCCGCGGCGGGTCTTTTCTACGGCAGCATCTCGGGCAACGAGTGGAACACGATGACGAACTTCCAGCCGTGGTCCACGCGGTTGACTTTCACCAACATCAACTCGAAGACGAGCGCGACCGGTGTACCGCTGGGCGCATCGCTCAGCAATCCGTACAACGCCTTCGTCGGGGGCGCCCCGTTTCCGTACACAGGCACGTACACCACTGGCGGCGGCATCTTCGGCGTGTCGCAGGATTTCGAGTGGGCGCACGCCTATCAGACCAACGTCGGCGTGCAGCGCCAGATCGGCCGGGCGCTGGCGGTCGGCGCGGCTTACATCGGCACGTTCAGCCGCAACCTGCCATTGGGACGTGACGTGAACTACCCGGTCGTAACGCCGACCGCGACAGCGACCGGTGCGAACATCCTCTCGCGGCGGCCCAATCCGGCGTACGGCGCCGTGCTGCTGCTCGACTCGGACCAGTACTCGAACTACAACGGCCTGCAGATCACGGCCAATCTGCGCCCTTGGCACCACGTCAGCTTCAACGGCTTCTACACGCTGAGCAAGACGATGACGAGTGCGCAGCTGCAGAACAACACCACACAGGGGCTGGCGCAGAACTACAGCAAGTTGAGTGACGAGTACGGCCGCGCCGATACCGATCAGCGCCACGTGTTCAGCACCAGCGTGAACTGGCAGATCGAGTACTACCGCGGCGGAAACGCCGTGCTGGAGAACGTCTTCAACGGCTGGACCATCTCGCCGATCATCAAGGTACGCAGCGGTCTGCCGTTCACCGTGACCAACGGCAACGTCGATGCGAATCTCGATGGCAATACGAACGATCGTGCGGCGCTCGTCGGCGATCCTCACATCGACCACCCGACGGCGGCGCAGTGGTTCGATACCGCCGCGTTCGTCCAGAACAAGGTGGTCACGGGCGTGGCCACGGACGGAAATTCGCCGCGCAATCTCCTCGATGGCCCCGGATACCGCGTCGTCGATCTCGCCCTGTCGCGCGACTTCCGGCTGCCAGGGGCCAAGCTGACGTTCCGCGCGGAAGGGACGAACGTCTTCAACATCGTGAACCTCGGACAGCCGGGCACCGCTGTGCCGTCGGGCGCGACGTCTACCACATTTGGCGTGATCCGCAGCGCGAACGCGATGCGCAGGCTGCAGCTCGGATTGCGCCTGACGTTCTGAGATACGCGATGATCGTTCGAGGCGATGAAGCGCCGACCGAGCCGGCGGAACCTGGCGTCACTCGTCAGGTGCTCGGCCACGATGCCGAACTGATGATGGTGCGAGTCACCTTCACCAAGGGCGCGGTGGGCCATCTCCATTCTCACCCGCAGCGGCAGGTGACCTACGTCGAGCGCGGCCGCTTCCGGTTCATGTTGAATGGCGGAGAGACCGAGATGGTCGCCGGTGATTGCTGGTTCGTGCCCCCGGACGCGCCCCACGGTGTAATTGCTCTCGAGGGCGGCGCGCTCATCGACGTCTTCACCCCCGCGCGCACCGAGTTTCTGCCTGGACGCACGTCGTGATCGGCCAAAACGGGACCTGTCCCCGTTTTGAGGGCGTGCGAAACTGGACCTGTCCCCGTTTTGAGGGCGCCGGAAACGGGGACTGTCCCCGTTTCATCGTGATTTTCGCCCTGGTACTTCTGGCCGCCGCGCCGCCGGCCTTCGCCCGGGAGGCCATACCGACGTTCGAGTCGCTTCTGACGCACCCCGTCCATCTGAAGCCGGAACTGGTAGGGGTGCATCCGCGCGTTTTTGTGACCGCCTCTGAACTGGAGGCGTTGCGGAAGCGGGCGAGGACGACGCAGCGCGCGGAGTGGCAGCGCGCGCTCGGCACGCTGGTGTCGTTGAACCGCGAGCCGGCGCCGCCGCCGGGATCGCAGGAGCGGCGCGCGCAGAACGACGTCGCGCTCCAAATCGCCGGGACGAGCCTCGCGTACGCGATCGAACAGGATCCCCGCTATCTCGCGGCGGCTAAACGCTGGACGCTGGCGGCCGTCGATTATGAGCCGTGGGGCTACACCTTCAACAAGCCCAACACGGATCTCGCGGCCGGCCATCTGCTGTATGCGATCGGGTGGGCGTACGATCTGCTTTACGATCGGCTCACGCCGGAGGAGCGCGATCGGATCCGGCGTTCGCTCGAGCGTCACGCGGATCTGGTTTACGAGGCGTTCGCGCCGAAGCCAGACCGGCAGTTCAACTTCACGCAGAACCACGACTTCATTCCGACCGCCGGTCTCGCGGTCGCGGCGCTGGCGCTGATGGGGGAGTCGTCCAATGCGGAGAAGTGGGCGGCGCTTGCCCGCGCGCACCACCATCGCGCCGGTCAGCTGCTCAGTCCCGATGGCTTCTATTACGAGGGAATGGAGTACTGGATTTTTTCGGCCACGTGGCTCGTGCGCTTCCTCGACGTCTGGGAACACAGCACGGGCGAGAACCTGTGGGACAGCGGCCAGATCCGCAACTGGAAGTACATGATCGCGCACATCGTCATGCCGGACGGACAGAGGGTGTTCGACTTCGGTGACGTGTGGCAGGGGCCGCTGACGCGCGCGAACCAGGGTGATGACTTCGCGCGCGAGTACCCCACGGGCACGCTGAAGAGCAACTTCAACGTGCTCTATCGCGTCGCGGCGCGCCTGAAGGATCCGGAATCGCAGGCGATTGCGAGTCGTTGCGCGGCGTTCGGGCACACCAATCAGGAGGAGTGGTGGACGCTCCTCTGGCGCGATCCCGCGCTGAAGCCGTCACCGATGTCGGCCATCCCGACTTCGCACCATTTCGAAGACTCGGGAGTCGCATTCTTCCGCACCTCGTGGGACAGGAATGCGACGGCGTTTGCGCTGAAGGCCGGGCCACCCGAGGGGCATCGCGCCACGCGTCTGCTCGCCAGTGTTCCCGAGTGGCGGCTGAGCAGCGGGCATGCACATCCTGACGCGGGCAGCTTCATCATCTGGGCTGGTGGCCGGTACCTGACCGGCGACACTGGCTACGCGGGCCAACCGCAGGCCCGGCACCACAACACGATCACCGTCGGCGGCCAGGGGCAAGGGGACGAGGGGGACCACGACGTCTGGCGCTCGATGGACCACGCTGCACTCGACAGCATCCGGATCACCGCGGTGCAGGTCGAGGGGGCGGGCGTGCGCATCGAGGCCGACGCCGCGGGCGCGTACCTTCCCTCGACAGGGCTCGTGCGGTTCCACCGGACGTTTCGCTTCGACGGCCGCGATCGATTTGCGATCGAGGATGCGATCGAGATACGGCAAGTGAAGACGATCCAGTGGTTCCTGCACTCGGATGCGCCGATCGAGCCACGCGACGGCTCATTCGCGTTTGGCGGGACGCCGCCGTTGCTGCTGACGACGATCGCCTCGCCCACCGACGGGCGCACCAGTATTGAGAAGACGCGCCTCACCGCTCCCGGCCGTCCCGGGTCAATCACCGAAGGACCGCAGGAGCAGCGGGGCTACCATCTGCAACTGGAGACGCCGGCCGCCACGCGCGCCACCATCCGGGTCGACTTGAAGGTGGTCGGATCGCCGCGGTAGGCCACGGAGCCAAAAGGCCGGAAATGCGTCCGTTTCGTCCGCGGGGAGGTCCAGCTGACGCCGATCCAGCGCGTCAGATCAGGTGTATCGTGGGACTGTGCCCTCGAAACGCCGCGGCCCGATTCTCATCGCCGAAGATGATGCCGCCACGCTCGACGGGCTGATGGAGTTTCTCACCGAGTTCGGCTACCGCGTCGTGCCTGCGCGCGACGGCCAGGAGGCGATGAACTTCCTGCTCCGCGGTATCACGCCGATCCTGTTGATCGTCGACATCGGCATGCCGCATCTTGCCGGGGACGAATTACTCAAATACGTGCAGACGGATCCCGTGCTGCGTTTCGTCCCCGTCCTGGTCGTGACCGGCACCCCGGAACGCATTGGCCGGGCCGTTGCTGACGCGATCATCGCGAAACCCGTCAACCTCGTTTCCTTCCTGGCGCACGTGCGGCGATTGACCGCTGCACCTCGCCGCCACTCGGTTGACGCCGAGGTCACGCCGAAGCGCTAGACAGGCAGGGCGCGCATGAAGAAACAAATTCTTCGCGCTCTCGTCATTTTTTGCAGCGTGTTCCCTGACGCGCTCGCACAGCAACCCCCGGCATGGTCGGACAAATCACCCCATAAGGTGCGCTTCGTGACGGTCGACAAGGACGTCCAGCTCGAGGTGCTCGACTGGGGAGGAACGGGGCGCGCCGTCGTGCTGCTTGCCGGTTCCGGCAACAGCGCGCACGTGTTCGATGACTTTGCGCCGAAGCTGTCGGACTGCTGCCACGTCTACGGCATCACGCGGCGAGGCTATGGCGCTTCGAGCCAGCCGGCGTCCGGTTACGACAATCAACGGCTTTCCGATGATGTCGTGCGCGTCCTGGACGAACTGCAGATCGAGCGGCCGGTGCTCGCGGGACATTCGGCCGCGGGTGGGGAACTGACGACGATAGGAAACCAGCATTCGGATCGGCTGTCAGGCCTCGTGTACCTCGACGCGCTCGGCGACGGGCGAGATTGGCCGGCCAGCGATCCCGCATACATGGCGCTGCTGCGCAAGCTTCCGCCCGGAGCTCCTCCGCCACCATGTCCGGACGATGGAACGCCGGCGGGCAGCTGGACGGCATTGCAGTGCCGCACGAAACTTCCCGCGTCCGAGCTGCACAATGTCTTCACGACGAATGGAGATGGCAGCGCGGGTGAGCACAAGACGCCCGGCTGGATTCATCGCGCGATGGGCGACGGCGACATCAAGCGTGATTACTCGCGCATTCGCGTCCCGGTCCTTGCCTTCTACGAATTCCCGCGAACCTCGCTCGACCAGTTGCGTGCCGATGAACCGAAGCCGCGCAACGACGAGGAAGCGAAGGCGCTGATCACGTTCGCGCTTGCACACAAGGCGTTCCTCGATCGGTGGACGGCGAATCTCAAACGCGGCGTGCCGACTGCCCGAATCGTCGATCTGCCCGCTGCCGGCCACTTTGTTTTCTTGACGAAAGAGGCGGACGTCCTGCGGGAGATGCGTGCGTTCATCGCTTCGACGCGTTGAGGCGGCCGCGCGAGGGTAGTTGCATGGCTCTCCCGGACGAAATTCGAACGGCGAGATTGCTTCTGCGGCGATGGCGCGCCGCCGATCGTGCGGCGTTCGCGGCGCTGAATGCCGATCCGCTCGTGATGCAACATTTCCCGTCGGTCTTGATCTCGTCGGACAGCGCCGCGCTCGCAGATCGAATCGAGCAGCACTTCGCCGAGCATGGGTTTGGACTGTGGGCTGTGGAAATTACCAGTGTCGTCGAGTTCGCGGGGTTCATCGGGCTGGCGATTCCACGTTTCGAGGCGCACTTCACGCCATGCGTCGAGGTCGGTTGGAGACTGGCCGCGGATCACTGGGGTCGCGGGTACGCAACCGAAGGGGCGCGCGCGGCGCTGACGTTTGGCTTTCGAGAACTTGGGTTGTCCGAGATCGTATCTTTCACCACGCCGGACAATCGTCGCTCCCGGCGCGTGATGGAGCGAATCGGAATGACGCACAATCCCGCGGACGATTTCGATCATCCCGGTGCTCCCCAATCCCTTCGCCGCCACGTTCTCTATCGAATCGCCGCGAGAGACGCGCCCTGCTAAACTGTGCTCCTTCCAGCGACGCCAGGGGGAGGAAACAGATGAGCTTGATGGACTCGCCCGCGGCTGCTGCACGACGCGTCGATCGTCAGCCTCGAGGAACTTTTCGACGCCGCACGACTGCGCCCCGACTACGAGCGGAAGGGATGGAGCGCGCCCCCGAAAGGCGCCATTCCAGGTCTGGAATTCCTGACGAAACTGACGCCCGAGGACAAGACGGCGCTCATCGCGTTTCTGCGAAGCCTGTGAAACCCGCATGCGCATGACTTCGCGTTCGTCGGTGATGAAGGTTGTGATCCCGTTGGCGCTGCTGGCAGGTGCCGGCAGTTGCGGCGGTGTTACCCCGACGAACCCGAGCTCGTCGGACGCGTCACGCTACGACGGGCAATGGAATGGCACGACTTTCCAGGGACGGCCGATTACGTTTACGGTGTCATCCGACCAGCAGGTGACCTCCATCACCGTTGAATACGGCTTCAATGGCTGTTCCGGGTCGAACACCTTCTCGAATTTGAGCCTCGCCATCGGCAACCCTCCCAATCCGTCATCGCCATCGCTCGGTCCCAGTTTCGGCTACGGATCGGGCGCGCCCGAGGGCGCGAATTACACGCAGGTCTACGGCACCTTTACTTCCAGCAGCACGGCCATCGGGTCCGTGATCTTTGGCGCGTATACAGGCTGCGGGACAGCCATTGGAGCGTGGAGTGCGACGAAGAATCATTGAGGTAATCGGCCTGATCGCCTTCCTGTTGCTGCCGTCGTCGGCCGCGAATGCCGACACGAACGACGAGGCGGCGATCATGCGGGTGATCGAAGAGCAGGCGTCGGCTTTCTGGGCGAAGGATTTTTCGCGCTGGTCCGACACGTGGGTCCACGCGGACTACGTCCGCCGCGTCGGTTGGTCGCCGACCGGAGGCGTCATCAGCGTTGAAGGATGGGATGCCATCGGCGGGGCGATGAAGAAGCTCATGACTGACAATCCCACGCCGAATCCGACGCCGGCGAAGCTCGTTCGTGATCACGTCAACGTTCGCGTCTACCAGGATGTCGCGTGGGTGACATTCGATCAACACGGTCTGGACACGGGCGAAGCGCGCTTCGACATGCCCGGGTTGAGCCACGAAACGCGCATCCTCGAGCGGCATGACGGCAAGTGGAAGCTGGTCTACGTCGGCTACGTACTCGCGGACAAGTCTGTGCGGTGATCATGGCGGAACTCAAGAATGCGTGGGGATACCAGGGGGAACAACATGGCCCTGCCCGTGGCGGACCTCGATGCTGCCAGGACGGAACTGACCATGGCGTTTGCGTCGGAGGGAATCAGATGGTGATATCGCAGGCTTGGATCTCGGCGTTCGTGTGCGCTTTCATGCTGTCGGCGCCGACGTTCCCGGCCGCTCAATCGAAATCAATCGAGATCGATCTCGCAGCGCTCGCACGGGCCAACAAGCTCACCGCAGGCAATCGCACCGTCAGCCCCCTCATCGAAGGGACGCGAAATGGTGCGCGCCTCAGCGCGAATGAAAGTGAACCCGTCGCGTACATTCCCGGAATGGAGCTCGCGGACGGCACGATCGAGCTCGACATTCGCGGCAAGGACGTGCAGCAACAGAGCTTCGTCGGAGTCGCGTTTCATGGCGTCGACGCGACGACCTACGACGCGATCTATTTCCGCCCGTTCAATTTCAAGACCGAGGACGCCGCGCGGCGAATCCGTGCTGTGCAATACGTCTCGCATCCGACGAACACGTGGCAGAAGCTGCGGACCGAGCATCCAGGACAATACGAGAAGGCCGTGAGCCCGATACCGGATCCGAACGGCTGGTTCCACGTGCGCGTCGTCGTCGCAAGTCCGAAAGTGAGTGTCTTCGTCGACGACGGGAAGGAGCCCTCGCTCGTCGTCGACCAGCTGAGTGCGCGCGGGAAAGGACTCGTCGGCTTGTGGGTGGGCAACATGTCCGGCGGCGACTTCGCGAACCTGAAGATCACGCCGCGGTAGCTGGTGCAGCGCAAACTTCCGCGTCCGATCGTCGCGGCAATTGACGCCAGCAAGATTCTTGGCATTCGGGCCGGCGCGCGCTCGAAGCATCGTTTCATCGGCATCTGGCCGGTCGTTCTCGATGGCCGGGTGTTCGGCCGATCGTGGTCGCTCAAGCCGGGCGGCTGGTATCGCACGTTCCTCGAAGATCCGCGAGGCACGATCCAGGTCGGCAATCGGAAGATCACGATCCGCGCCGTGCCTGTTCGTTCCGAACGCATCCGGGATGCCGTCGAGCGCGGATACAGCGCGAAGTACCCGACGCCCGGATCGCAGCGCTACGTTCGCGGTTTCCGCACGAAACGCCGCCGCGCGGCAACTATGGAGTTCAAGCCGCTGGAGCGATAATGGTGTCGACGGAGCGTGCCATGAGCAAACCCCTTGCGTGTGCCCTTTTGATCGCCCCGGACCAATCGTCGACGTCATCTCTATTTCGGCGTATTGACGGTAGCAAGGACGCATCGGCGACTTGTTAAGAGCGCGTTATGGTGGCGTGAAAGATGTAAAATCCGCTTCTGGGCCGGCTGCACGGGAGGCAATATGCTGGGCGGAAAAACGTGGGACCAGTGGATCTCGCAGTACGCGTTGAGCCATCAGCACCCTGTCAATCGCTTCTGCCACACGCTCGGGATCCCGCTGATCGCACTGTCGGTTCCCTTCTTCGTCATCGCCCTGTTCGTCCGCGGGTTCTGGCCAATTCCCGTCACGTTGTTCGTCGTCGGCTGGATCTTTCAGTTCATCGGCCACGCGATTGAAGGGAAGCCTCCGGAATTCTTCCACGACTGGCGGTTTCTGTTCGTCGGCCTGCGCTGGTGGGTCGCCAAGCTGAGAGGCCGGGCGTAGCGCGAGAATCAGATGACGGATCCCCACGCGAATATTCGCCGCGCCGCCGCGATTGCGCGAGAGGCCGGGCTGCACGGCGCGGCGGCGGAGCTCGAAGCCTCGCTCAACTGCGCCTACACCACGTCTTCAGAAATGGTCGGAACGATCGGCTTGGCGGTGCGCGTGTTCCTGGAAAAGACGCAGGGCCGCCTCGCGCCGGAGGCGGCACAATTGCTGGACGAGTGCCTGCAGGACGTCGCGAACGTGTGGCCGCGACGCCTGGGCATCTGGCTCGTCGCGATCGCGTGCGCCTTCGCGAGATAGGCTGTCACATCGGCGGAGAAAGATCGTTGTACTGCGCAGGAGGCGCCGATGTTCGTTCTCGCACGGGCCATCACCTACGCTACGTTCTTCGTGGGCTTCATCCTCATCGCGCTGCCAGAGCGCGTCATCAACGCATCCGGGGTGAGTGCACCTGTGACGGCCGGCGCGTGGCACATCGCCGGCATCATCGTCGGCGGATTCGGGGCAGTGCTGGCGACGTCGTGCATTCTGACGTTCGTCTTCATCGGCCGCGGCACGCCGGCGCCGTTCGATCCGCCGCAACGCCTCGTCAATCGCGGACCCTACGCGATCCTTCGCAATCCGATGTATCTTGGAGCCGCGATCGCAATGACCGGTGCCGCGCTTTATTACCAGTCACTCGGGCTGGCCGGCTACGTTGCGGCGTTCCTCATCGTGACGCACCTCTTCGTGATCGGCTACGAGGAGCCGACGCTCCGGCGCATGTTCGGCCGCGAATATGAGGACTACTGCCGGCAGACCCGCCGATGGCTGCCGCGAAGAGCAACGACATGAACGAGCTGGTTGAATCGATCCGGGCGGAATACCTTCGCTACAAGGCGCTCGCAGAAGCGGCGCTGCGCCAGGTCACTGACGACGAGTTGTCCGCGCCTGTTCCGAACGGCGGGAATTCGTTCGCCATCATCTGCTGGCATCTATCCGGCAACCTCCGGTCGCGCTTCACAGATTTCCTGACGTCCGATGGGGAAAAACCGTGGCGCAATCGCGAGAAGGAGTTCGACGAGCGCACCGTTTCCCGCGCCGAGTTCATGACGAAGTGGGACGACGGCTGGGCCGTCCTGCTGTCCGCGCTCGACGGCCTCACCGACGATCACCTGCGCACCTCTGTCACGATTCGTGGCCAGTCGCTAAAGGTGCACGAGGCGCTCCATCGCTCGCTCGCGCACGCGGCGTATCACGTCGGCCAAATCGTTTTTCTGGCGAAGTCGCTGCGCGGCGACCGGTGGACGAGTCTGAGCATCCCGCGCGGGCGCTCGCAGGCGTACAACCAGAACGCGCGCTTCGAACGCGCATCTGCGCATACCGACGCACTCCGGGGAAAGAGCGGCACGTAACCGGCGCTGACTTGTGGAGGCGCGACCCTGCGAATATCCTTGCGCACAGCACGGCGCTCGCCATCGCGATGGTCACGACCGTGCCCCAGCCTAGGAAGGCATGCTCACACTGATTCTTACGTGGCTGCTCGTTGGAACGCTCGATATCCTCTATGCGATCGGGTTCTCGTACTGGCGCAGCGGGACGACTCCGCAACGATTGCTCCAGGGCGTGGCCGCCGGCGCGCTCGGACGTGACGCCGCATTCGCAGGTGGCGCCGGCACCGCGGCCATGGGACTCGGGTTCCATTACTTCATCGCGTTCACGATCACACTGATCTTCTTCCTCGCCGCAAGGCAGCAGCACGCGCTGGTGCGGCACCCGGTGATCGCCGGATCCCTTTTCGGCATCGGCGTATATCTGGTCATGAACTTCATCGTCATCCCGCTGTCGAAAATCGGCGCGCGGCCGTTGCCGGCGGCGATCGTGATCGTCACGAGCGTCCTCGTACACATGTTCGTCATCGGCACGCCGATCGCGCTCGGCGCGCGCCGCGCGCTCCGCTGAGGCACCAAACCGGCTCGGCGTATACTGGCGCACCGACAAAACTCTCTGGAGGACGAGATGACCGGATTGTCCGCGTTGTGGCTCCCCATCCTGGTGTCCGCCGTATTCGTCTTCGTCGGCAGTTCGATCCTGCACATGATGCTGCCCTGGCATAAGAGCGACTACGGCGCTCTGCCGGCCGAAGACAAGGTGCTGGACGCGTTTCGATCGTGGTCAGTCGCGCCCGGCGATTACATGGCGCCGAGACCGTCGAGCCGCGAAGACATGCGGTCCCCAGCGTTCATGGAGAAGATGAAGAAGGGCCCCGTGCTCGTGCTGACCGTGATTCCGGGCGGCGGTTCGTTTGCGACCAATCTCGTGCTCTGGTTCTGCTACTCCGTGGTGATCAGCTTCTTCGCCGCCTATATCGCGGGACGCGCGCTGCCGCCCGGCGCGCACTACCTTCAGGTCTTCCGCTTCGCCGGCGCGACGGCATTCATCGGGTATACCGCGGCGCTCTGGCAGATGTCGATCTGGTACCGCCGATCGTGGCTGACGTCGTTCAAGTCGACCGTCGATGGACTGATCTACGCGCTGCTGACGGCCGGGACGTTCGGCTGGCTCTGGCCGCGGTAAGCCTGTACCTGCGCGCTAAAGCGTAATCACGCGACCGGTCCGCACCGATTCGTCCGCGGCGAGCACTATCTTCAGACTCTTGACCGCGTCGTTCATGTGGGCGGACAGGTCCACGTCGTCCTCGATCGCCTTCAAGAGAAAGCGCTGCTCGCGCTCGCAGAGATCGTCGTGTGACGGCTCGTCGTGCGTCGAGAACCGCTCGTCGGCGCGCGCGAGCGACCCATCCGCGGCGAGCGCTGAATGGTGCAGCAGGATCTGGTTGGTCTGCGTGTGCGCGTTGATGTCATCGGATTTCACCGGATCGACTCCCGCGGCAAGCACGATGGATACTGATCCTTTCGGTCCGATCACGTCCTTCACGAAGAACGCGGTCTCGCTCATCATCGGTCCCCAGCCAGCCTCGTACCAGCCGACCGACTTGTCGTCGAAGGTCACGTGCAGGTGGCCATAGTTGTACATCCCGGCCGGCAGATCATCGGCCAATCGCGCGCCGACCGCGTGCACCGACACCGGCTTCGCCGGCGTGATCTGGCACCAGATGTCCACGTAATGGACGCCGCAATCGACGATCGGCGAGAGACTGTTCAAGAGGCGCTTGTGCGTCTCCCAGTGCGGACCGCTGGACTGCTGGTTCAGATTCATGCGGAACACGAGCGGCGTTCCCAGCGTGCGCGCGATCTCCACGAACTGCAGCCACGATGGATGGTGGCGCAGGATGTAGCCGATCACGAGCTTCCGCCGGGTCCGCACGGCCGCATCGACGACGCGCTGCGCGTCGGCCGCGGTTTCCGCGATCGGTTTCTCGACGAACACGTGCGCACCTGCTTCCATCGACGCAATCGCATAGCTCGCGTGCGTGTCTGGCAGCGTGTTCACTGAAACGACGTCGGGCGCCGTTGCGCGGAGCGCTTCGTCGAAGGAGGTGAACCGCGGGACGTCGGCGAGCGGCGCCGGCAGCGCGAGCGTCGCCGCTCCACGCGAACAGACGCCTGCGACGTCGAACCCCTCGATGCGCGAGTACGCGAGGGCGTGGCTCATGCCCATGTTGCCGAGCCCGACGACGAGAACGCGCCGCGGTTCAGTCATGCAGATCGCTCCGGTACTCCATGCTATGTTGTCCCCATGAAGTTTGCCCACAAGATTGCTCCCTGCCTCTGGTTCGACAAGGAAGGTGAAGACGCGGCGAAGTTCTACCCGTCGATTTTCAAGAACTCGAAAATCACCGACGTCTCTCACTACGGCGAAGGCGGAAAGGAAATCCACCGGCAGAAGCCCGGCTCCGTGATGACCGTCGCCTTCGAGCTCGACGGCCAGCCGTTCACCGCGCTGAATGCCGGACCGCTCTTCAAGTTCAACGAGGCGATCTCGTTCCAGTGTTCTGCGACACGCAGGAAGAGGTCGATCACTACTGGAACAAGCTGACCGAAAGTGGCGATCCCAAAGCGCAGCAGTGCGGATGGCTCAAGGACAAGTTCGGCGTCTCGTGGCAGATCGTGCCGAGCATCGTGCCCGAGCTGCTGCGCGACCAGACGTCCGGCAGCGGCCAGCGCGCGATGGAAGCGATGATGCGCATGAAGAAACCGGACATCGGCGCGATGAAGCGCGCGTACGAGGGAAAGTGATCGGAGCCTCAGTTCTCGGACTCGCGATGGCGGCAACATTGACGGCCGCGGTCGCGAGCGCGCAACAGCAGGCGCCGATGCCGATCCAGGACGGACAGGTCCTGCCCCTGTGGGCTGGCGGCGCGCCCGGCGCCCTTGGCACCGCCGACGCCGACGTGCCGGCCATCACCGTTTTTCTGCCGCGGACGATGACGCAGAACACGCCCGCGATGATCGTGTGCCCGGGCGGCGGCTACGTGGCGCTCGCGGCGAACCACGAGGGGCGCCAGGTCGCGAGCTATCTGAATTCGCTCGGCGTGGCGGCGTTCGTGCTCCGCTACAGGCTCGGGCCGCGCTATCACCACCCGATCGAGCTCGGCGATGCGCAGCGCGCGATTCGCACCGTTCGCACCCACGCTGCCGAGTGGCGGATCGACCCGGCGCGCATCGGCATCATCGGATTCTCGGCCGGCGGCCATCTGGCGATGACCGCGAGCACCTGGTTCGATCCCGTGAGCGCAGCGTCCTCCGACGCCGTCGATCGCGTGGCGAGCCGTCCGGACTTCGCCGTACTCGGTTATCCGGTGATCTCGATGACTGCGGCGTGGACGCACAAGGGATCCCGGCGAAATCTGCTCGGCGACGATCCGGATCCGGAGCTGGCGAAGCGGTTGTCAGGTGAGCTCGCCGTCACGAAAGATACGCCGCCGACATTTATCTTCCAGACGAACGAAGATACGTCGGTACCGGCCGAGAACGCGACGCACTACTACCTGGCGCTGCGCCAGGCCGGTGTGCCCGCCGAGATGCACGTCTTCGAGAAGGGACCGCACGGCGTCGGACTCGCGAACGACAATCCCGCGCTGTCGGCCTGGTCCGCGCTGCTTGCGAACTGGCTTCGCGTGCGTGGCGTGATCAAGTAAGGCTGCGCGAGACAAGATCAAGTCACGCTTCGCGTGACAAGATCAAGTCACGCTTCGCGTGACAAGCGGCTCGGCGCCACCGCCGGGCCACGTGAAGCGATACGTCGCCTCCCGCCGGACGTTCGCCACGATCGCCGGACGGAAGCAGGCCACGCACGTTCCCCGTTGGTGCCGCACGCTGGGGTAGACGACGCCCAGCGCATCCTGATCCAGCAACTGTTCGGCGAGCGCCTGCGAAGCCTTGTAGCTGCGCGGATCGAGGCACGATCGAAACGCGGGCGCGCCGCGCAGGTCGTGGAACTCCGCGCTGAAATCCGCAAGGTAATCGTCGTAGGTCACGATCTCTTCATCCGTCCAGCTCACTTCGGACAACTCGACGCTCTTGTGGAACGCGACCTCCGCCTGCGCGGTTTCGAGGGCGAAGCCCGCATACCACGCACCCCGCTCGGGACCGTTGAAGCGCGCGCCGAGCGGATGCGGATGGCAGAACGCCGCGTTGACGACGTGCGCGTGCGGGACGCCGGAGACCATCTCCTCGATCCCGATTCCCGGAAACCGCTGGTGCTCGGCGAGCAGGCGATCGTTGGTCGCGGCATCGAGCTCGAAAATCGCCTGCAGGTGCTCGTCGTCATCCGCGATCCGTACGAGGACGCTGTCCCCCGCGATCGAATGCCGGGACGGAACGAGGCGATGCGTGTCGAACTGACGGACGAGCGTGGTCGGCGGAACGCGTATCAACCGGCCCTGCGCGCGTCGAGCAGGCGCCGGACGTTCTGCATCGCGGGCAGGCCGCCGCGGATCATGTACTCGAGGGGCGTCAGGCCGGCAAATAGCGGGTTGCTGTTCGGACGCTGGATCCACGCGTCGGCGAGCGGCTCCGAGTGGAGCACGCCGAGCGCTTTGAAGATGCCGATCACGTACGAGATCCGCGTCAGCCGATCGGCGTCGAGGGTGCGCGCGGGGTTGCGCTTCATCTCGTAGAACGGACCGTTGGTGACGCCGCCGAGGAGCGCGCGCGCGTCCTCGTCGCGCACCTTCCATCGCGTCATCGTGTTGAAGAACGCCTTCAGCGCGGCCGGGCTGAGCCGCTCGCGCGCCTCGCGCGATCCGAGGTCGACGAGCGGCGGTGGCTGGTAGCGGGTGGCGGGATAGCGCCGGACCGGTTTTCCCTGATGGGACATGGCTGACTGACTCCTAATTAGGACTTTATTGACTCCTGATAAGGATGTCAATCCCTCTGGAACTTTTCCCCTTGACGGGTCGTCGATACCAGGCACACAGTAACACTGTGCTATAGCAGTAGCACAGTTGGGCTGCTGATGCTGTTTCATTCGAACCCGTCGCTCGGCGTTCCCATTTACCTCCAGCTGATGGAGCAGGTGAAGCACGCGGTCGAGACGGGCGCGCTGCGGCCCGGCGACCAGTTACCCGGCATCCGGCCGCTGGCCGAGGAGCTCGTGATCAACCCGAACACGGTCGCGAAGGCGTACCGCGAACTGGAGCACGAGGGCATCGTCGAGCTCCGTCACGGCGCAGGCGCATTCATCGCCGGCGCGGCTCGCGACAAGAAGCTCACCGACAAGGTGCGCGCGGGCCAGGGGGTGATCGCCTCGGCAGTTGACAAGCTGCGCCGGGCGGGGCTGTCGGAGGACGAGATCCGGCGGCTGGTGGAAGCGGAACTAGCGGCGAGAAAGACAGGAGGGGACGTTGGCTGATGCGCTCGCGATCCACGCGGACGACCTGCGGAAGAATTACGAGGGAACCGAGGCGCTTCGCGGGCTGACGCTGCAGGTCCCGCCCGGGTCGCTGTTTGGATTTCTCGGCCGCAACGGCGCCGGGAAAACGACGACGATCAAGATCCTGCTCGGGATTGCGCGCGCAACGAGCGGACGCGCCCGCGTGCTCGGCGTTGCGCCCGACGGCCCGGAGGCGGTCGAATTGCGCCGGCGCCTCGCATTCGTCAGCGAGGACAAGGAGCTCTACGACTACATGACCGTCGAGGAGATGATCCGCTTTACCTCGCCGTTCTTTCCGAAGTGGCGAACGGACGTCGAGCAGCAATACCGGCGGCAATTCGATCTCCCCGCCGACAGAAAGGTAAAGGCGCTGTCGCGCGGCATGCGGACGAAGCTCGCCCTGCTGCTCGCGCTCTGCCGCGGCGCCGAGCTGTTGATCCTGGACGAGCCGACGTCGGGGCTCGATCCCGCCGCGACCGAAGAAATGCTGCAGGCGCTCGTCGGCCACGTCGCCGCCGGCGAGACCACCGTCTTCTTCTCCTCGCACCAGATCGCTGAGGTCGAACAGATCGCCGATCGCGTCGCGATCATCGATCGCGGCGTCGTCGTTGTCGCCGGCGCGCTCGACGATCTGCGCGAGTCGTACAAACGGATCCAGCTGGTGTTCGACGGCGAAGCGCCCGCGGTTGCGTTTCGGGCTCCCGGCGTGCGGCGCGTGCGCCGGCGGGGCCGCGTGCTCACGCTGCTTGCGTCGGATGGCGCGGACCTTCCTCTTGCGGAGGCGCGCGCGCTCAATCCCGTGTCCGTCGACGTGCTGCCCGTCTCGCTGAAAGACATCTTCCTCGACACCGTCACGACGGAGGATTGACATGCTCTGGTACAAGGCGTGGCTCGAAACGCGGTGGCGCTTCTTCATCGGCTTGGCGGTGCTCATCTGCTCGGCGGCGGGCGCAGTACTGACCTATCCAAAGGTGCTCAGCCTGCTGCCGCTTGTGCCCACAGTCGACGTCGGCGGCGAGCTTGGACGGCGCGTCCGTGAGGCCGTCGAACTCTCGCGTGAATATCGCGGATACATCTGGTTGCAGGCGTTCCGGCAGAACCTGGCACAGACCGGGACGCTGTTCGCGGTGCTGCTCGGCACAGGAGGACTCGTATCCGGGACCTCATCGCTGTTCACGCTTTCGCTCCCGGTCTCGCGCGAGCGGCTGGTCGGCGTGCGCGCGGCGACCGGATTGTGGGAATGGCTGCTCCTCGCGCTCGTTCCCTCGCTCGTGATTCCGCTCCTGTCACCCGCAATCGGACAACACTATGACGTCGTCGCCGCGCTCGTGCACGGCCTGTGCCTTTTCGTTGCGGGCGCGACTTTCTTCAGCCTCGCCGTGCTGCTCTCGACGATGTTTGCCGATCCATGGCGTCCGTCGCTGCTCGCGCTGTTCGTCGCGATTGCCCTCGGCGTGGCCGAGCAGATCTCCCGCGTAACGGCATCACATGGACTCTTCGCCGTCATGAGCGGCGAAGCGTTCTTCCGCGCCGGCCAGGTTCCCTGGGTAGGGCTGCTGCTCAGCGCGGCAGCGTCGGCCGCGATGCTGTACGGCGCCGCCTTCAATCTCGCCAATCGCGATTTCTAAAGAAAGGAAAGATCCATGTTCATCACCGCGCTGCTGTTGGCTGTCCAGGCCGTCACGAGCCCCGCCGGTCACTGGGAAGGCAAGATCGAAATCCCCGGACACGAGATGGGTATCACGCTCGATCTCGACAAGCGGAAAGACGGCGTCTGGATCGGATCGGTCAGCATCACCATGTCGACATCGATCGATGTGCCGCTGGCCGGCATCACGATCGAAGGGGCATCCGTGAAGTTCACCGCCACCCTTCCTGGAAAGACGTCGTTCGAAGGAAAGTTGTCCACCGACGGGAACGCGCTCTCCGGCCTGGCGTCGAGCATCGACGGCAGTGCGCCATTCACGCTCGCACGCAAGGGAGAGCCCGCCGTGAACGTGCCTCCCCCGAGCAGCGCCTTACCGGCGCAGTTCGCCGGAACTTGGGCCGGCAGGCTCGACGTGAACGGGCGTACCGTGCGCGTTGTCGCGAAGCTGACCGCTGCCGCCGATGGTACCGCCACGGGAACGCTCGTGAGCAGCAATGACAGTGCGATCCAGGAGATTCCGCTCTCGACGGTGACGGTCAAGGACAACGCGCTGACGCTCGAGTCGCGGGCCGTCTCGGGCATCTACCGCGGCACGCTCGGTGCCGGCGGGGATATCACGGGCGAATGGTCGCAACGCAACGTCTCCGTGCCGCTGACACTGCGCCGGCAGTAGCTCGACGTATACTGCCGGCGTCCAGGAGACGTCCAGCATGAACGAGTATTCGCGGCGCGGCGTTGGCTTTGGTGTGGCGCTCGTCCTGACGGTATTGTCGGCACCGCTCGCGGCCCAGCAGAAGTCCGCGCCGCCGGCGAAGAAGAATCCGCTGCTGAAGCTCGTGGAGCCGTGGCCCAGCCCGGAGAAGCTCCGCGACCGTCGACTCGATGCGGAGGCGAGTCCGCTCTTCGCGTCTGTTGAACCGCTGTCGGTCACGCTCGTCGCGGATTTCAAGGCGATCAATCGCGACCACGATCCGAACAGCAAGCAGCGGTTTCCGGGAACGTTGAAGCTGGAGGCGGGCGCGGACACGCCGGGCATTGACGTCCAGATCGGCGCGCGCGGCCACGTCCGGCGCATGGCCAGGACATGCGACTACGTTCCGCTCAAACTCGAGTTCGTGAAGAAGGCGACCGCCGGCACCGTGTTCGCGAAGCAGGACGCCCTGAAGCTCGTCGTGCAGTGCGCGGGCGGCGGCGAGTTCGAGCAGTACATCCTGCGCGAGTATCTCGCCTACCGGATCTTCAACATCCTGAGCCATCGCTCGTACCGCGCGCGCCTCGCGCGCGTGAGCTACGTCGATCGCGCGTCCGGCAAGTCGGCCGGCACGAGGATTGGCATGTTCCTGGAGGATGACGGCGACGTCGCGCGGCGCATGGAAGGACGCATCGTCGAACTGCAGCGTCTCCTGTTCAACGATCTCGATATCGACACGCTCATGCCGATGATGATCTTCGAGTACATGATCGGCAACACGGACTACTCGATCTATGCATTGCACAACGTCCGCATCGTCCAGCGCCCCGACAAGTCGCTGCATCCGGTCCCGTACGACTTCGACTTTTCCGGTCTCGTGAACGCGCCGTACGCGTTGCCCGCGCGCGGACTGATGCTCAAGACCGTGGTGGATCGGATGTATCGCGGTCCCTGCCGCCGGCAGGAGCAGGTCGATCCGATCATCGCGAACTTCATCGCGAAGAAGGATCTCATCAGGGCGCTGCCCGACAGCATTCCCGGCATCAATCGCCAGTCGCGCGACGACGCGCGCAACTACATCGACAGTTTTTACGGGTCGATTCGTTCGACCAAGGACATCCGCGGCCTCTTCGTGTCCTGCTCGCCGAAACCTACAATGTGAGTGTCGTGAACGAGCTGAGCTGGAACTGGATCCTCCTCGGGGCTACCGTCCCTCCCGTCATCGCGCTGCTGGTCGCGTTTCCCTTCTGGTGGAAGGAGCAGCCGGTCTTTGGCAATCTGGCCGGAACGGGCGTCATCTTCGGGGCGGCATTCGCGCTGATCATGCGCGAGCATTTCACGATCGAGCGCATCGTGAACGCGTGCCTGGATGACGGACTGCCATGCTTTCCAAATCCGCCGGCGTTCACGCGTTACGCGATCTATGCATTCGTGGCGCTGTTCGAGGTGATTGCGTTGTTTCTCCTGAGCCTCAGGGTCGAGCACAAGCGGCGCCGGCGCAGCTACTCGCCCGAATGGCGGTGACCCCGGGGGGGCAGGTCTGCAAAATGACCTTCGCAGGTGCCAGGTCTCTGTCGCCCGAATGGCGGTGACCCTGGGGGTCAGGTCTGCAAAATGACCTTCGCGGGTGCCAGGTCTCTGGGAACAGGCGACCCGGAGACCTGACCCCGGTCAGGGCCGATTTACAGACCTGACCCCAGGATCCGGGCGCGTACGCGCGCGGGTTTGGTCAGCATCTGGCCTGCGACGTCGACGGTCACGGTGTAGTCACCGATCGCAAGCGGCGTCACACTCGGCGCGGCGCCGCGACCGCGCCCGCCGCCTCCGCCAAGTGGGACGAGCGCACGATTCAAACCGCGCTTTGCGGGTCCGTCCATCTCACGCACTACCTTTCCGGTGAAGTCCTTCACGCTGATCTTTGCCGTACCCGTCGCGTCTGACTTGAGCAGGTAATTGATCACCAGCGCTTCCGGCTCGTTCGGAATCTCGAGGTACTTGTCTCCGAACAGGTGGTAGTTCATGCCCTGCGTACTGAAGCCGTAGCGGGCGCGCGGCTCGATGTCGAACAGGTGCGCGGGTGCATCGAGCACGCGCGACGACAGCTCCTGCAGCGGCGTAATGTCACCCGTCCAGAACGCGCGCCCGTAGGTGCCGAGCACGAGGTCGTTCTCGCGCGGATGGATCGTCAGATCGTGAACGGCGACTGTGGGCAGGTTTCCCTTCAGCCGCGTCCACACAGCGCCGCCGTCGATCGATACGAACACGCCGATATCGTTCCCGACGATCAGCAGATCCCTGTTGCGTCGGTCCTGCACGACGACGTTGATTGGTGCCTCCGGGAGGTTGCCTTTGATCGCGGTCCACGTGCGCCCGAAATCAGTCGTCTTGTACAGGTAAGGCGCGAAATCATCGTTGCGGAAGCCGCTCTTCGACACGAATGCGGTGCCCGCATCATGCCGCGACGCGAAGACCCGACTGACCCATCGATCAGCGGGAGCACCCGCGGCGGTCAGCGACGGCGTGATGTCTGTCCACGCACCGCCATGATTCTGCGTCAGCTGCAGCTTCCCATCGTCTGTCCCGACCCAGATCGTCCCGGGACGCAGCGGCGATTCCGAGATTGTCGTGATCGTGCAGTAAGGGACGTTCCTGCCAATCTTCTCCGGATCGTTCGTCGTCAGATCCGGGCTGATCTCTTCCCACGTGTCTCCCTGGTTCAGCGATCGGAACAGCACCTGCGCGCCGGCGTACACGATCTTCGGATTGTGCGGAGAGAGCGCGATCGGCGCAATCCAGTTGTATCGGAGGCGCGGCTGCCCTTGCGGCCGAGATGGCGCGATCGGCGTGCGCACGCCGGTCTTCTGGTCCATGCGTCCCATCTGGTTCAACTCGCGCGTGTTGTAGACCCAGCGGCTGTCCGTCGGATCCACGACGTTGTACATGCCGTCGCCGGGCCCAACGGTCACCCAGTGCTCGAGCGTGATGCGTCCTGTCGGACTGTTGCTCGGCCCTTTCCATGAATCATGATCCTGCATGCCGCCGTAGACGTTGTACGGATCGTCCATGTCGACTCCGACCGCGTACACCTCGCCGACGCCCATGTTCGGAAAGTAGTCACCAGTCTTGCCGCCGTCCACCGAGACGCTCACGCCGCCGTCGCTGCCGAGGATGATGCGGTCCTTGTCCTGCGGGTCCCACCACATCGCGCGGAAGTCGCCGAATACACCGCGGAAAAAATTCGTGTTCCACGTCTTCCCACCGTCGCGCGAGATGAACATGGAGTCGCTCGTCACGATCACGGTCTTGTCGTCGTGTGGGTTGACGCGGATCTGGTTGAACGAATACGGCGCCTTGCCGCCGGCGACGTTGACGTCCGTCACCTTGCGCCACGTCCTCCCGCCGTCGTCTGTTCGATACAGCTCGTTGCCGATGATGCCGGCGGCGAGCGGACTGATCGCGTTCACGTCGCGCGATTCCGTACCGCTCTTCGGATTCTGGTTTTCAAGAAGGGCGTAGAGGATCAGCGGATTCTTCTGATACAGATCGAGACCGATGCGCCCGATCCTGCCCGTCGGCAGGCCTCTGGTGAGCCGCGTCCACTTATCACCACCGTCGTCGGTCTTGTAGATGCCGCTCTCGGGGCCGCTCTCGACGATCTGCCACGGGCGGCGGTCCTTGTCGTACATCGCCGCATAGAGCGTTGTGGGTGTCTTTCGCTTGACGACGAGGTCGATCGCGCCGACACGGTCACTGACGTAGAGCACTTTCTTCCACGACTTCCCGCCGTCGGTCGTCCTGAACACACCGCGTTCCGCGTTTTTGGAAAACAGGTGCCCCATGGCCGCCACGTAGACGATGTCCGGCCTGGTGGGATGAATCACGATCCGCGCGATGTGATGCGAGTCTGGCAGCCCCATGAACTCCCACGTCGCTCCCGCATCGCTCGATTTGAAAACGCCCTTTCCCGAATACGACGAACGTGCGTTGGCCTGATCGCCGGTTCCCATCCAGACGACGTCTGGATTGGACGGCGCGACCGCCACGGCACCGACGGCGGCGGCGCCGACGCTGTCCGAGATCGGCGTCCACGTCGTCCCCGCATTGGTCGTCTTCCACAGGCCGCCGCTCCGCGTCGCCGCGTAAATCGTGTAGAGATGATCTCGCAGCGGCGTCTCCGGCACCGCGATCTCCGTCACCCATGCCGCCGTCCTGAACGGCCCGATATTGCGGAACGTCAGAGCGTTGACCACCAGATCAATCGCAGTCGTCTGTTGCGCACGAACGATGAACGCGGGCGCAGCAATCCCAACCGCCAGCAGAATAGCGGCAAACCTGAATCTCATGGACACTCCAGGACGCGCATTATAGTCGCCGTTCTTCTCCGCGTTCGCCTGTGGTGTATTGGACCCCAACGTGTGCTACAACCGAGCAACCATGGGCGGAAAGATCACGCGACGCGAGTTCATCGGGCAGACGGTCGCCACGACCGCAGCGGCGACGATCGCGGGCACGACGGCGGCGCGCAGCGCGTCCCGTCCGAACATGCTGTTCATCCTCGCCGACGATCTTGGCTACGGCGACTTGAGCTGCTACGGCCGTCCCGACTACAAGACGCCGATTCTCGACGGACTCGCGCGCCAGGGACTCAAGTTCCTGAGCGCCTACGCGGCGGCGCCGGTGTGCACGCCGACGCGGACCGCATTCGCGACGGGACGCTACCCCGCGAGGCTCGAAGTCGGCCTGCGCGAGCCGCTGAAGAATCGGCAGACGGAAATTGAGATCGGCCTCCCGCCGAACCATCCCACCGTGGCGTCCCGGCTGAAGGAGAGCGGCTACGCCACGGCGCTCATCGGCAAATGGCACCTCGGATGGAAGCCGGAGTTCGGTCCGAACCGTCATGGCTACGACGAGTTCTTCGGCATTCTCAGCGGCGCAGCCGACTACTTCACGCACAGCGATGATCTGTGGGAGAACCTCACGCCCACGCAGCGCGTCGGATACCTGACCGACATCCTCAGCGACCGCGCCGTCGAGTACATTCGGCGTCCGCACCGGCAGCCGTTCTACCTGAGCCTCCACTACACGGCGCCGCACTCGCCATGGGAAGGACCGGAAGACGCGGCGATCGGACACGAGGATCACGGCGGCGGTCCGATGACGAACGGCGGCTCGCTGAAGATCTATGCGTCGATGGTGAAGAGCATGGACGCGGGCATCGGACGCGTCCTCCGCGCCCTGAGCCAGGCGAAGCTCGATCGCAATACGCTGGTGATCTTCACGAGCGATAACGGCGGCGAGCGCTATTCGTTCAACTGGCCATTCTCGTTCCACAAGATGGATTTGTGGGAAGGCGGGCTGCGCGTGCCGGCGATCGTCCGATGGCCGGGCGTCGTCCCTGCCGGGGGCACGACGGAGCAGCCGGCGGTCACGATGGACTGGACGGCGACGATGCTGGCTGCCGGGGGAGCAATGGCGGACTCGGCGTATCCGCTCGACGGCGACGATCTGATGCCGGTGTGCACCGGCGCGCGTGCGCCTTACGACCGCACGCTGTTCTGGCGCACGATCCTGCGCGACGCGGCACGCGTCGGCAAGTGGAAGTACTTGCAGGAATCCGGCAACGAGCACCTGTTCGACGTCGTCGCCGACCCCGGTGAAAAGAACGATCTCCGTGCGGCGCACCCCGACGTGTTCGACCGGATCAAGGGTCAGTACCGCGAGTGGAACGCGAAAATGCTGCCGAAGCCCGCCTCCGGATAATCTTCAGGGCGACTGTCGATTCGCCGCGGGTCCCCGCGACCATCTCGTGGAGGCCAGAAACCCATGAAGTATCTGTGTCTGATTTACGACGAAGAGAAGAAGCTGCAGGCGATGACCAAGAGCGAGATGGACGCCCTGATGGGGGAATACTTCGCGTTCACGAACGACCTTCGCAGCAGCGGTAACTACCTGGGGGGCAACGACCTGCAGCCGATCAGGAACGCGACGACGGTCCGCGTCCGCAACGGCAAGGTGTCTACGACCGACGGGCCGTTCGCCGAAACCAGGGAGCAGCTGGGCGGCTACTACCTTGTCGAGGCGGGGGACCTGAACGAGGCGATCCAGATCGCGTCGCGCATCCCATCGGCACGGATGGGCAGCATCGAGGTTCGGCCGATCCAGGAGCACAATATTTAACGTGCCGGAACCGGGGAAAATCGTCTTCTTTCGTACGCCCGCGGAACTGCGCCGGTGGTTCCGCGGGAACCACGCGAAAGCGCAGGAACTCTGGGTCGGCTACTACAAGAAAGACTCGGGTAAGGCGAGCGTCACCTGGCCCGAGTCGGTCGACGAAGCGTTGTGCGTCGGCTGGATTGACGGGATTCGCAAGTCCATCGACGGCCACAGCTACACGATCCGCTTCACCCCGCGGCGGCCGGGCAGCATCTGGAGCGCCGTGAACATTCGCCGGGTGGATGCGCTAACGAAAGGGAGGCGGATGCAGCCGGCCGGACTGAAGGCGTTCGCGGCGCGCACGGAAAACAAGTCAGGCATCTACTCGTACGAGCAGCGGAAGGACACACTCGAGGAACCCTACGCCGGCCTCCTGAAGAAGAACGCGGCAGCGTCCGCCTTTTTCGAGAAGCAGCCGCCGTCGTATCGCAAGAATATTTGGTGGTGGATCCTCAGCGCGAAAAAAGAAGAAACACGCATGGCGCGCCTGCGGCAGCTGATCGAGATCTGCGAGAAAGGGACGCGCCTCCGGTGACCTACGTTGCACTCCTGCGTGGCGTGAATGTCGGCGGCAACAAGATGCTCGCAATGTCCGATCTTCGCGATGCCCTGACGAAGATCGGTTTTTCCAGCGTCACCACCGTGCTGCAGAGTGGCAACGTCGTGTTCGACGCTGCGGTCACCACGCCCGCCACGATGGAAGCGCTGCTCGAAAAGGAGATCGACAAGCGGCTTGGATTGAAGGCGGACTTTCACGTCCGCACCGCGGCCGATTGGCACGCGATCGTGAAGGGGAATCCGTTTGCCGTGGAAGCGAAGAAGGATCCGAGCCACCTGCTCGTCTCCTTTTTCAAGGCGCCGCTCGATCAGACGCGCGTGAAGGCGCTGCGGTCGGCGATCACCGGTCCAGAACGGTTGATTGCCGACGGACGTCACCTCTACATGACGTTTCCCGCGGGCATGGGGAACTCGAAGGCCGCGCGCCTCGTCGACAAGCTCCTCACGGCGAGGGGGACGGCGCGGAACTGGAACACGGTGATGAAACTGGCTCTGCTGATCGGCCGAGGAACACGCGCATAAGTTAGCCGCGGAATGCGCGGAACACGCGGCTAACATAGGGGCATGTACACCGAGAAGCAGCAGTTCCTCGACAGCTACGAACGCGAGCACGCGACGACGATGAAGGTGTTGCGTGCGTACCCGAAGGACAAGCTCGACTTGCGGCCGGCCGCACTGTGCAAGACGGCCCGCGAGCTCGCCTGGGTCTTTGTGAGCGAGCGCTACCTTGGCGTGAAACTGTACAACGACGAGTTCGCGACCAAAGCGCCGTCTGGCACGCCGCCATTGCCGCCGGAAAACTGGGACGACCAGCTCAGCGCGCTCGAGAAAGCGCACAAGGAGTTCGGCGATCTAATCCGCTCGGCCCCGGAGCCGAAACTGTCCCAGACGATTCGGTTTTTTACCGGACCGAAGACGATGGGGGACATCCCGCGGATCGCGATGCTCTGGTTCCTGCTGAGCGACGAGATCCATCACCGCGGCCAGTTCACGATTTACCTTCGCATGGCCGGCGGCAGGGTGCCGTCGATCTATGGTCCCAGCGGCGACGAGCCCTGGATGTGAGAGTGCTCAGTGCTAACTGAGTAACGCGTCCTTGCAGTACTGAATCGTCTTCGCAATCTCGGCCATCCGGTCCGATCCGGGCGGTACGGGGTATTCGAATTCGATCGCCGCCTGGATCGGGTACTTGTTGTCGCGAATCAGCCGGAGCACGTCCTTGATCGGCGTGTCTCCCTGGCCGAACGGTGTGTTGGGCCCTTCGTTCGCCTTGCGATCCTTGATGTGGACGTGCGTGATGCGATCGTGGTGCTCGCGGATGTAGTCGACCGGATTGCCGAAGTTCCCCGCGACCCAGTGGCCGATGTCGATGTTGGCCCAGTTATTTTTCGCGTAGCTGAATGCCGTCGCGAACATGTCAGGCGGTGTCTTCGTGTGCCCGTGGTACGCGACGATCACGCCCTGCTTGTCGGCGAACTGGCCGACGCGTTTGGTGCCCTCGAGCTCGAGCTCGCACGAGATCGCGCGCACGCCGAGCGCCTTCGCGAGGTTGAACGCGTAATCCATCTCGGCATCTGAGAACTTGTAAATCCCGTCGTACTTCAGCACGTCGATCTTGACGCCGGCGTCCTCGAATTTCTTCCTGAAGCCTGCCCCGGCCTTCGGATCCGCCTTCTCGCGCCAGGCGCGGAGCGTGTTCGCGGCTGCCTGCTGCGCGGCCTTGTCGCGTCCGGGCTCGAGCACGTTCATCGGAACGCCCATGAAGAGTTCCACCGGCTGCGAGCGGAGCTCCACGGCGCTGATGCCGAGCTGCACCGTCTTGTCGAGCGTTTCTTCGAGAGTCATCGTCCGTACGCCGAAGTTGTAGGGAACGTTCATCCCCACCTGCACGCCGGCGTACGTCGAGTTTGGTTTTGGGCGTTCCTGCGCGGCGAAAAGGTCTTTCGAAAGGAGCCCGGCAGCAGGCACCGTCAGGACCAGTTTTCCAAGTTCGCGACGGGTGAATTTCATGTGCCAAAGTGTATCATCCGGCCCATGCACAAGATCCAGCGCTGGACCTTCCGGGCGGCCGCCGCCGTTGCACTCACGTCAGTCGTTGCCTGGGCCCAGACCGAGGGGTTTCTCGCCCGCTCGCAGACCTTCGAAAAGCAGGGACTCGCCGAACCGTTCAAAGGTGTGACGACGGACGGGCATATCGCCGCCAACCTGTTCGGCATCCGTTCGACCGGCGTTTCGACGGAGCCGGTCAGGAAGGCCGCGGATGCCTTTCTCGCGGGATTGACCGCGGAGCAGCGCGCGAAAACCACCTATGGCGTCGATGATGACGAGTGGCGGAAGTGGATGAACCAGCACTTCTACGTGCGGCAGGGCGTCAGCTTTCTCGAGATGACGCCACCGCAACGGGACCTGGGGTTCGCGCTGCTGAAAGCCGCACTCAGCGCGCGCGGACTGAAACAGACGCGCGACATCATGCGTCTGAACGAGACGCTCGGCGAGTTGAACGGCAACGACTTCCAGCAGTACGGCGAGTTCCGCTACCACATCACCGTGATGGGGAAGCCGTCAGCGACCGAGCCGTGGGGCTGGCAGCTCGATGGGCACCACGCGATCATCAATTACTTCGTGCTCGGCGATCAGGTCGTGATGACGCCGTTTTTCGCGGGGTCCGAGCCGGTGATCGCCCCGTCGGGCAAATACAAGGGGACCTCAGTGCTGCAGGAAGAGCAGAGCCGCGGCCTCGCGTTCGTGAACGCGCTCGACCAGGAGCAGCGCGGGAAGGCGATTCTTTCGACCGAGAAGGCACGCAACGACAATCTCACCGAAGCGTGGAAGGACAACGCGGTTGTCCCGCAGGCCGGCATCATGGCGGCGCAGCTCTCGGACGCGCAGCGCCGGCAGCTCGTGGATCTGATCGCGCTCTACGTCGGCAACATGGACGACGGGCACGCGAAAGTGAAGATGAACGACGTCGAGAAGCACTTCGCATCCACCTCGTTCGCATGGATCGGCAAGACTGATCCCGCCGCGGTTTTCTATTACCGGATCCAGAGCCCGGTGATCCTGATCGAGTTCGATCACCAGCTGCCGGCCAATCTGCGCCAGCTCGCGGCCAATCCCAACGTTCCCAATCACGAACACATTCACGTCGTGGTGCGGACGCCGAACGGCAACGATTACGGCAAGGATCTGCTGCGGCAGCATTACGCACAGCACAAGCATTCGGCGCAGTACGGCGCGCCGCGGTAGCATCATCGTATCGACATCGATCGCGCACGGGTGGCGTTGTTGAAAATGTGAATGTAGTCCTTGGGATCGAGACCGGCGCCGTCGGCGCCCGCCGCGGCGGTTGCCGGTCCGTGCGAGACATATCCGAGCGCCGCGAGCTCGCGTAGAGCGTCCGGCGCCGGGACCCCGGATGGGCGCGTGGCACCCGATGCGATCGCCGCGAGATCGGCGCGCATGGCCGCCGCGACGGTTCCGCGTTGCGCGGCGAGATTCCGCTGCTCGAACCGGTCGGCCACGACGTCGTACAATTCGGGCCGCGGCGCGTCGATGAACTTCAACCGCGCATCGCGCACCATCCGCAGCGGACTCCACCCGAACCGCTTCGCATACATGGATTCGGCATAGACGGTCCGCGCCGGAAGCCGCTCTCCGCGCATCGCCGGCAGCAGGCTTCGTCCGTCAGTCGAAGGGGATGCCGGTACGCCGAGTAGATCGAGAACCGTCGGAAACACGTCGACGAGGCTTGCCAGGTCGGACACGCGCCGCTCGCGCATTCCGGGCGCGCGCACGATCAGCGCCACGTGCAGGACGCTTTCGTAGAGAAAGATGGTGCGACCTGCACGTTGATCTGTCCCATCGAACAGACCGCCTGCGGATCGCGGGCTTCTGCGGCACTGTTGCACTTCCGTATAACGGGCCCGCTCAGCGCCGGAACCCTGTTGAAATGATTGAGATCGATCCAGCCGCCATTTTGCGGCACGTGCGTGAACCGACGGTAGACCACGTCGGCGCCGACGACGACGCCGTGTGCGAGCTCGTGCTGCACGCCGACGTTCACGTGAACCGCCGCCGGATTTGGAGCGTTCACCGGAAAGATTGCCGCAGCCGCCTGCTTCGTAAGCTGGATCTGCTGCACACCGGGTTCCGCGCTCGTCCGCGCCTGGAGCAACGATGCCTGGAGTTGCGGAAGGACTGACATCAGCACGGCGCCCGTGAAGAGCGAGGGGGCGGCGAAATCGAGCGGAGCGCCCTGCAGTACACCTGGAATGGTGGTCAGCGGATTGAGAATCGAGCTCGCCGGAAAGGGCTGCCGCCCGAGACCGGGAGGACCGAGCGCCACTCGCTCGTTATCCATACTGCTCGTCAGTCCGTGCGGTCCGAGAAACCGTCCTGCGGCGGCGTGCACGACGGTCTTGCGATCGGATGAGATCGTCCAGGCGACACCCGCCGCCGGCGCGAAGTTGGTCCAGTCGTTCTTCGTCGGCCCAAGGCCGTTCACGCCGAGTATCGGCGCGAGCAGCGCCGGTTTGCGCAGGTCGTGGTTGAGCACGCCATCGATGCCCAATCCCAAGCCGTAGGTCACCGTGACGCGATCGTGCAGCCGCCACGCGTCTTCGGCATAGAGCCACACCGTGTTCCATGTCCGGAAAGGCGATCCATCCTCGTGCGGCACGCCCGGATCCCCGACGCTGATCGTCACCGTCCTGACAGGGAGCCGCAGAATGTCCCCGATCGTCTCGAATGTGGCCGGCAGCGGAATCGTCAGCTCCGGCGCAACGCGCTCGTTATAGGTGCTAACGCGGTCCGGTGCAAAGAGCGTCATCGTTACCGGGTCGTTGTTCCAGATGAGATTTCGGTCGCGATTCCGTTCCCAGTCGGCGCCGACGGCCACGCGGTGTCGACCTTTCTGCCATGTGAGCACGTCGTTCAGCTCGAACCGGCCCTCCAGATTGTCGGTTGCCGACGAATTGCCGATGACCAGACCCGCCTGCTGAATGGTGATTGACGGCGCGCCAATCCCGAGGCATCCCGGACAGGCGTCTTCGTCGGCGGCACTCGCCCGCACGCGGATGCCGAAGTACGAGACGCGCAAGTCGTTGACGAGTGTGGGGCGAAGGACGCTGGTGAGGCCCGCGAGACTCTGATCTGCGCGTGTCCGCGTCGTACTCCAGTTCGAGGGATACGCGTTCGGCGAGCCGCCGCTGTTTGCTGGCGTAGGCGCGAAGGCGCGGCTGCCATCGTGCGAATGCCGGATGAAGACCGTGTGCGATGCGTTGATTCTGCCGTCGACGCGCACGGAAAGAAGCGTCCCGAGCAGCGGGCTTTCGGTCACGCGGCTCAGTCGAGCGAACTCCTGCGTGAGCAGCGTCGTTGCGCCAACCGTCCGCTGATCGTTGCGCTCCCACGTGCCGAAGTAGAAGAGGCGATCGCGGCGGATCGGTCCGCCGGCCGCAGCGCCGAACTGCTAGCGCCGGAAGAAGGGATGGGGATCCGCCGGGTCGCGCACGAGGACCGGATACGCCGAGAGCCTGTGATCGCGATAGAAGTAGAACGCCGTCCCGGATTCCTGATTGCTGCCGCCGCGCGTGACCACGTTGACGGCCCCCGCGTGAGTCATGCCCGCGGCCAGATCGAAATTCACGGTCGAGAGCTGGAACTCCCTGACGATTTCCTGAGAAAGCGCCATCTGCGCGCCGCCAAGCCCGATTGAGGTGACGCTGCCGCCATCAACGGTGAAGCGAGCTCCGCCCACGTTCGACCCGGGCGCGCCAAGCACCGGCACCACCACGCGATTTCGATTCGTGCCCGACGGCGCCTGCACGCCCGGCTCGAGCTTGGCGAGCTCGAGAAAGTTGCGTCCGTTCAGCGGCAGCGCGGCGATTTCAGCCTGCGCGATCAGGCCGGTCACCGCGGCAGACTCGTAGCGCATCTGTGGAGACGCGGCGGCGACCGTGATCGCGGCGGTCACTTCGGCGACGGACACGACGCAATCGGCGCGCGTCGTACTCCCCGTCTCTACAGTGGCAGTGAGGACGACGCGTTGGAATCCCCGCGCTTCGACGGCGATGTCGTAGTCGCCGGCGGGAAGGGCCGGCAGGCTGTACTCGCCGGACTCACCGGTTGTCGTCTTGCGGGCCTGATGTGTAAGGCGGCTCGCTGCGGTAATCACGGCGCCTGCGACGGTCCCGCCGGAAACATCGCGGACGACCCCGCTGATCGTGCCGGTGGGCGATTGCGCGAGGCACACGCCGGTCGCGAGCACCCACAGCAGACCCGCCGCGACCGCGCGCGTCACGTCCGCGAAAGTACCACATGATGCGCGGCGCGCGAGCAATCCGCATTACAATCCTCGGCCATGAACCAACTGAAGACCGTTGTGCTGTTGTTGGCGGCGGCGTGCCTTGCGGCGCCGGCAGCGGCGCAGAAAGCCCCGCAATCATCCAAATCCGTCGATCTCGCGACGGCGAAGCCCGGACGCGATCCGAAGCAGCCGATCGACGAGGATTACACGAAGAAGATCAAGGAATACACGACAGAGCCGTTCTTCCTCTCGCCCGTGATCGACTACATGCCGGCGTCGAAGACCGTGCCGACGCCCAAGGCGATTCTCGGCGACATCGCCGGCGCGCCCGGGAAGCTCCCTTACTCAAAAGAGGTCCACGACTACATGCGGCTCCTCGCGAAGTCGACGCCGCGCGTGAAGGTCTACACGATCGGGACGACCGAAGGGGGCAAGGAAATGCTCGCGGTCGCCGTAGCGTCGGAAGCGCTGATGGCGAAGCTCGACGCGAACAAGGCGGATCTCGCCAAGCTCGCCGACCCGCGCACGATCCAGATGAACGATGACGTGGCGGACGAGATCGCGAGACGTGCCGCACCGGTCTACTACATCACCGGTACGATCCATTCGACCGAAGCGGGCGCGCCGACGGCATTGATGGAGCTCGCCTACCGCCTGGCGGTGGACGACAGCCCGTACGTGCGCAACATCCGCGAGCACGTAATTACGCTCATCACCCCGATCGTCGAAGTCGACGGGCGCGACCGCGTCGTCGATGCGTACGAGTGGCGCAAGAAGCATCCGAACAAGACGCCGATCAGCCCGGTCTACTGGGGACAGTACGTCGCGCACGACAACAATCGCGATGCGATGGCGCTCACGCTGAAGCTGTCGCAGAACGTGCTGAACGCTTACCTGGGCTGGAAGGCGCAGGTGTTGCACGACCTGCACGAGTCCGGCTCGTTTCTCTACGACAACACCATCGGCAACGGTCCCTACAACGCGTGGCTCGATCCGATCCTGACCAACGAGTGGCACCTGATCGGATGGAACAACGTGAATGAGATGACGCGCATGGGGATGCCCGGCGTGTTCGCATGGGGGACGTTCGACACATGGTCCCCCGGCTACCTGATGTTCATGGCCGCGACGCACAACGGGATCAGCCGTCTCTACGAGACGTTCGGCAACGGCGGCAGTGCCGACACCGAAGAGCGGACGCTCTCCCCCGCGGAGACGTCACGTACCTGGTTCCGCCAGAATCCGCCGATCTCGCGCGTGCGCTGGTCGCTGCGCAACAACAACAACTACGAGATGACCGGGCTCCTCGTCTCGCTGAACTACGTCGCGAACAATCGCATCTACTTCCTGCGCAACTTCTACGACAAGAGCAAGCGCTCGATCCTGAAGGCGAAGGTCGAAGGGCCGGCGGCGTACGTGTTCCCGTCCAACGATCTGCGGCTGGGCGCGCAGGCGGAGTTGCTCCGGGTCCTGCAGAAGCAGGCGGTGGAGATCTGGCGCGCGACGGCGCCGTTCACCGTCACGCTTCCCGCGCGCCCCGCCGCGACCGGCGGCGGCCGCGGCGGGCGCGGCGGACGTGGCGGTGACGCTCCGAATGAAGCGCCCGCGCCGCCTGTGCCTCCGCTTCCTCCCGTGACCCGTGAATTCCCCGCGGGCAGCTACATCGTCCGCATGGATCAGCCGTACTCACGCATCGCGGACGCGCTGCTCGATTACCAATATTGGGCGCCGAACGATCCGCAGACGCGGCCATACGACGACACCGGATGGACGTTCCCCGAAGGCTTCGGCGTGCAGGCCGTTCGCGTCATGGATCAGAAAGTGCTCGACGCACCGATGGAGCGCGTGTCTGGCACTGTGAAAGCGCCGAGTGGTGTAACCGGCGCCGGTACCGTCTTCGCGCTCAATCACAACGCGGACAACGCGCTGATCTCACTCCGCTACCGGCTGAAGGATGCGGACATCCAGGTCGCTGAAGAACCGTTCGAGTCAAACGGCACGAAGTTCAATCGTGGCAGCTTCATCATCCTGAACGTCGCGCAGGCCGACCTCGACAAGGCTTCCAGCGAACTCGGGCTGAAGGCTTACGGACTCGCAACGGCCCCAACCGTGAAAACGCATCCGGCCCGCGCCGCCCGCGTGGCGCTGCTTCACACGTGGACGAGCACACAGACCGAAGGATGGTGGCGGCAGGCATTCGACAGCTACGGCATCCCGTACGCGTACCTCGATCCGCAGGCCATCCGTGATACACCCGACCTGCGCGCGAAATATGACGTGATCATCTTCGGTCCAGGTGGCAACCAGGGGGTGGTCGAGGGCGCGCCGATGTGGCGTACGCCCATTCCGTACCGCACCACGCCGGACACTCCGAACCTCGCCGCGTGGGCGCAGACCGACGACACGCGCGTCGGAATGGGATTCGAAGGTCTGATTAACCTGCGCAAGTTCATCGCGGACGGCGGCGTGTTCCTTGGCGCCGACAGCAGCGCGCAGTTCGCCATCACGAACAACTTCTCATATGGCGTGAGCCCGCTCACTCCGGCGTCGCCGACGCGCGTCGTCGGATCGCTGCTGCGGACGAAGCTCGTGGACGACACGAGTCCGATCGCCTACGGCGTCCCCGACAGCCTTGCGATGTACAGCGACAGCGGTGAAGCTTTCACCGTCAGTGCGACCGCCGGCGGCGGTGGACGCGGCGCCGGTGGCGGCGGCGGTGCCGCGCCCGGTGGTGGTCGAGGCGGCGGACCTGGAGGTGGCCGTCCGACGGGCCGCGGCACGCCGGACGATCCGGACGTCGTCCAGGGACGTCCCGCCGACGAGGGAAGCAACCTCACGCCGCTGCCTGCGCCGCAGCAGGTGCAGCCGTGGCAGTACGCGCTGCCGACGGAAGAGGCGCTCAAGCGCAATCCCGCGAACGTGATTCCGCCGGAGTTCCGTCCGCGAGTCGCCGTGCGCTTCGACG
>Ga0137375_10000169_pt1 | contig 63420 bp, 63 predicted proteins | sample SagtaG_24_FD_104936 | JGI IMG/M metagenome (GOLD analysis project Ga0137375, IMG submission 104936) | Vadose zone soil microbial communities from Sagehorn Ranch, Mendocino, California, USA - Sage1_R_113_16 metaG | ecosystem: Environmental > Terrestrial > Soil > Vadose zone | place: USA... | reverse complement strand
TCCCAAGATGAGTTCTCCCTGAAGGGTCGTGGTAGACCACCACGTTGATAGGCTCCGGGTGTAAGCATGGTAACATGTTCAGCTCAGGAGTACTAATAACCCGTTCGGCTTGATCATTTACTTTTCTGTTACGCTGTAGCCGGGGTCGCTGACCCCGGTTCCAGCCAACAGAGAAGATCAAATGATCTCAAAACAAAACGAAGCCTTAAAGTTGCGTGACTCGTTGAAACGTTAAATCGTGATTCTGAAGAAATTCCGTTGTAACGATGTAACCAAACACCAATCACGCGCCCCGTATGTAGATGTCAGAGAATCGGCAGTTCTTTGAAATGTTGAACCGTGAATCGTAATGCGAGAATCGTGAATCGGAAGACAGTTTCCGTTGTAACGATTTAACGAATCTCGAATCACGCACCAGAAATCAGCGACGATCCGTCGCCGCTGATTTCTGGTGACTATCGCGCAGTGGCCCCACCCGTTCCCATTCCGAACACGGCAGTGAAACGCTGCAGCCCCGATGGTAGTACGGCGACAGGCCGTGCGAGAGTAGGACGTCGCCAGAACACAGCGCCCAGTATGTCGTCAGATGTGCTGGGCGTTTTGTTTTGGCGTCGCCTACGAGCAGAGAATGGAGCGTGCCGGAAAGCCGCGACATAGACGGGAAGGCCCAAAGGGCGAGCGATCAGGAAGGTCGCGAGTCAACACGACGTGCTGGGAAGCCGTCAGGTAGATGGTCAAATCCGCGAGGGTAGCGGATGAGCATGTGGGCGAATGCGAATCAATAGGACGTCGCCCAGAAATGGGTCCTGTGATGCGTCTTGATTTTGCGCCTTAAATTCGGTACAACGGCGCGATGGCCGATCAAATAACGCCGCCACCTGCGCCCTCTGCACCCCGCCCTGCTCCTCGCACTGCGCCGACCGCCATCTGGAGCCTCGTTCTTGCAGTTGTTTCATTTTTTTGCGGATGGCTGCTCACTGCAATCCCCGCCGTCATTTGCGGTCATGTCGCTCGTTCAAAGATTCGCAAATCAGGCGGCGCGCTCGGCGGGATGGGAATCGCCACCGCAGGACTCATTGTGGGCTACATCGCCATCGCAGTCGGTGTGATGGGCATCCCGCTGCTTGTCAGCATGATTCAGTCGGATCGCGAGCGCTTGCATCGCCTTGCCACTGAGCGAAAGGAAATTGCTTCCGACGACGGCAAAATCAAGGTCACGGTCCCCGGTCTGTGGACGAAAATGCCAAAGCTTAACGAGTTCGCGTCTCTGCAAGTCGGCGACAAAGGCAATCGAATGTATTTGATTGTAATCACCGAGGCGAAAGCTGATGTCCCCAAGCTGACTCTGCAAACATATCATCAACTCACGCTTGATGAGGCGCGCAAAAAATTCCAAGCCTTAGCCAGCGAACCGGTTTCGCTGACGATCGATGGTCATCCCGCCTTGCAAGACGAACTAAGCGGAACCGAAAAGGGTACCAACGTCGTTTTGCTCCACACTACCGTAGACGACGGCGACCATTTTCAAACTATCAACGCGTGGACAATTAAGTCCCGCTGGCAACAACAGAACCAGCTGCTCCGCGAAATCACCGGCACTTTTCGCAGCGAACCAAAGAGTCAGTAGAGCCTGCCCTGCCCGCTGCGCCGAAGGCTTGACGAAGGCGAGAGCGAAGCCGAACGGGACGTCGCCAGAAGAAAACGCCTGCTTTGAAAATTAAAGCGGGCGTTTTGCTTTGCTGTAGACCACCTGCGAAGCTGATCCATGGCGTACAAAGGCGAAGTACAGGCGGGACAATACGCGTGCGTATTCGCGAGCGTATCAGCCGCCGTGAACTCAGTATGCGACGAGCAGATCTGGACACAGCACACGTTGTTTGATGCATGGAAAAAGCAAGGCGTCGATCAAGTTCATTTCGGGAACATCGCTCGCGTAGCCACCGAACCCGTGCGTGATCGCGTTCAGGCATATCATCACTGTGACGGAGCGACTCCCATGTCGCCCGACGACTACTTGAAGATGATCAAGGGCTGTATTGATGCTGGCGGCATTGCAATCGTTTCGTTCCAGATCGCCGACTCGCATCTCAATCGACAACCAGCCTGGCACATGCTTTCGCTAATTCGCCGAGACGGCGATAATTTCACCGCTTGGGACACGTCGGCGGGAAATGAAATGACGATTACTGCGGCTCAACTCGTAACGCACATTCCTTACGGCGCTGGCGCACTGGCGGTTCATAACGAAGGTGACGTTTTCATGATTAAGCCGATTTAGGTTGCTCGAACGGAATCGGATCAACAGCGAGATACATTTGCCTTGAAGATCGAATAGGAAGCGCTCAGCGTTGGCTCACGTAGAAATGAGCTACGAAAGCAGAATGCTTGAGCAGTTGGCAATGCCAACTCGAACGGAAGTTGCACGAGCGCTCCTGCAAACACTTTTGAAAAACGGTGGAGTCGTCAAAGAATTTGGCGCTGGACAGGACGTTGTTGATCAACTCGCTGATGAGTTTCATCTCAGTAATGCCCAGCGCACCGCGGCCTTGGAAACAGTTTATCGGAAGGAAAATCGCCTGAAAAAAGCTTTGCTGTGGCATCGCTTGCTCTTTCGCGCTGCTGATTCCCTCGCAAACAACGGACTTGTTTCGCGGCCTACGCAGACATTCCACCTAACGCAAAGGCGAGAATGGATGCTCACGGAAAAGGGCCTCGACGAGGCCCTGCGGATTTCCGACATACCAACTAAAGAGAAAGATTCGTTACCGATCAAATCGTACGAGGTGCAGAAAGTTGTAAAGAAGCTCCTGGAGACTCGCAGGCCTGAAAATTACCAGCCCTTCGACCAAAACCGAAAACTCGTTAGAACAGTAAGAGAGACTGCGCTGCGAGTTCGCGGCTTTCGCCAAGCAATCATCGAAGTTTACGACTTTCGCTGTGCCGTATGCGGACTGAAGATTAATTCGCCCGATTCATTGTGCTGGGAAGTCGAGGCGGCGCATATCGTTCCTCACGGTTCGTTCGGCCGCGACGATATCTTCAATGGAATCGCGTTGTGCCGTTTTCATCATTGGGCCTTTGATGTCGGTTGGTTTGCCCTGCTCGACAACTACAGGATTTGCGTTTCATCTAAGCTTTCTCATCTACCAACCGATTTCGGTCGGATGGGCGACCGCGAATTGATTCGGGCGCTGAGTAACAGGGGTTCTGGCATTCGGCTGCCGAGCGAGCGACGAGTTTACCCACACATCAATTCAATCCGCTGGCACCGCGAATTCGTTTTTAATCCCTAATCCATAATTATGAATGCCGAGGCTGGAAAAACCGTTTACGAAATATCTGTTGATGATTTGCAGCAAGTCGCAAAGGAAGTTCTAGAACGAGAATTGACTGACGACGAAATCACTGCAGTTGGAAATTCTGTCGGCGATTACATCGATTGGTTCCAGGCTATCGAGAACGCAATCAACAACTGCGTTCGCTTGTAGCGGTCGTCCAGTTTTTTCGCTCTCGCTGGAGCCCGCTTTATCGCCAATTGATCGTCCCGCTTTAATGCGCTAAGACAAGGATTACATCAACCGAAAGGTTTACATGCTAACAAGTCAAAAGGTTATCGATGCGATTAACGAACAGATCGGATACGAATTCAGCGCGGAGCTGCAGTATTACGCCATCGGCGCGCATTTTGCGGCAGAAGCGCTGCCGCAACTTTCGCAGCATTTTTTCCAGCAGGCTGAGGAAGAGAAAGGGCACGCTCTGCGCTTCATCAAATACATCGTCGATGCCGGCGGGCGCGTGGTGATCCCCGGTATCGATGCGCCCAAATCGAAATTCAAGACGGCACGGGACGCAGTGAAACTGTCGCTCGACCAGGAAATTCACGTCACCCAGCAAATCAACGGGCTGGTGGAATTGGCCCGGAAGCAGAACGACTATATCACGATCAATTTCCTTCAGTGGTTCCTGACCGAGCAGCTCGAAGAAGTTTCCTCGATGGATAATCTGCTCAAGATAATTGAGCGCGCCGGGGCCGACCTGCTTCAAGCGGATGAATATTTGGCTCGCGTCGGACTGAGGACGATGCCTGAGCCGCCGAAGGAGTAAGCAACGTGACGTTGCATCCAGTTTGCCGCTGACACAGCAGCACTACAAGATCTACATCGTCGATTCATACATCATAAGCGGCTTATGATGGGATGGATTTGACGGAAATATTCGGAGATTCCTCCCAGCCTTCATCCCGCAGTTGCCGGACTACGGCGCGGCAGGCGATTCCGGTCGGAATGACAAAGGGCGGATGAATATCCAAGGCGGATGGCGGAAGCGACGAACGGAAAAGGTCTAACGAACAGCGCGCATAAAAGCTTGCGTTTGGCGATACGCAACGGTCCAATGTCGTGATGAAAATGAAATCATTACTCTGTGTAATCGTGGCCGGAAGTGTTGCTCTCAGCTCGCTCTTCGCCCAAACCGCCACAATGACAGGCAAAGTGGTGGCAGTAAGCAGTTCCAGTATCACCATCCAGAAAGACAGCGAAGAGTGGGTAATCAAGCGGGTGGCCAGCACGACAGTGAATGGCGAGCTGAAAGTCGGCTCGACTGTGACAGTCACGTACAATCAGCCTGACGCTCAAAAAAAAGAATAAGCTTATCGGCATTTGCTTTCATCGCGGGGGGCTCTACTCTCCGTGCTCCGCCTCACCCGCTAAGCTGATCGCTTACCCCACGTGAGTTGGTGCCGGGCCGACCGAAGGAATAGGGACCGGGCAAACAATGTAACTGCGCCAGCAGTAGTGAGAGATTCCTCGACCTCGCTCGAAATGATAAAGGACGAATGAATATTTGGCGTGAGTGTTAAAACGGCGCGCCCAGCGGTCGCGCCCTACCAGCCGACGAATATTTCGCTCGTGTCGGGCTAAGAACGATGCCGGAGCCACCGAAGCAATAGGGATCGACAGAAATATTTAGAGATTCGTCGGTCCGAGCCGGACTCGTATTTCCGCTCGGAATGACAATGGTCGGATGAACAGTTGGCTATGGTGGGATTGAGGGCGTCGCCTGAGCCGCCGAAGCAGTGACCAAGCAGGCGTTGAAGCGTTGCCTCCTTCGCCAAGGCCTGCGGCCGGGGAAATTGTTAAAATCTTAAATCGGAAACACGGGAAGCCAACGGCTTCCCCTACAGCTCCCGGCGGCGCCACGCGCCAAGGACGATACCGCTAATGGCGAAGGCGAGAAAAGGGCGGCCCATGTTGATGAGAATGAGCGGCCAGGGATTTGTCTCGAACGCTGAGAACACGGAGATGCTCGCGTATTGGACAAACAAGAACCCGAACCAGCAAATGAGCGCGATCTTTAATCCGGTGAGAGCATGCGCGACATGTAGTTTTGCGAAAAGCCAGGCCAGCGCGTAATTGACCACGATTGCGGCGACGATCGCGATCAAATAGGGAACCGCGCTGTGCGGTGGTTCGATGTCGGTCATGGTGCGGGCGTTGTAATTCAACCACGCCTCGCCGAAGAGCGCGTACCATCCCAATCCAATAAAGAAATGTATGACCACAAGAACCCAGACAGCGAGATGGTGGATTTTGTGGTTCATGAGACGTTCTGATTATCCAGATGTCGCAACTCGGATTGCAGGCCAATTTACCCAAAAGGTCAATGGCGATCGTACCGTCGTCACGCAGGTTTCCAAGCGTCAATAAAGATAAGGCTTGGATAGCGGGAACGCATTCTTGATTAATTCGATTCGCGGACTGGCGTCTTCGGTGACAAGGACCTCCACGACATCGAAGCGGAAGAGGATATCGGGATTATCCAGCATCCGCAGCCAGTTGAGGGCGCCACGCGAAATACGCTTCCGCTTCTGCCGATCGACCGCTGTGAACGGACGGCCAAAATCTTCCCGGGTGCGCGTTTTTACTTCGACGAAGACGAGCGTGTCGCGGTCGCGACAGACGACGTCGATTTCGCCGCCGCTTCGTCCTTTGAAGTTACGATAAAGAATTTTGTAGCCCCTGCTCCGCAGGAAACGAGAAGCCAGTTTCTCGCCGTGAGCGCCGCGCCGGAGATGCTGCGGTTGCAATGAGGCCTTCGAGGGCAAGAAGCGGCTGCGCCACCGGTTCGAAAGATCGGCGATGGATCGGACAAGGCCCGAATTCATGGAGTTTCAAGAGATGGATTTCAGTGCCGTAACCTTTATGCTGGCTGAAGCAATACTCCGGAAAATGGGCACAAAAGTCACGCATCATTCTGTCCCGGGTAACTTTCGCGATTACACTGGCAGCGGCGATGGTAAGGCTGAGGCAATCCCCATCGATAATGGCGGTCTGGGGAACTGGAAAAGGAATGACGGGCAGGCCATCAATCAACACGTGCTCAGGCGCGCTGGAGAGCGCTGCGATGGCCTCGCGCATCGCTCTGTGGGTCGCGCGCAGAATATTGATGCGGTCGATCTCCATGGAATCGACAATCCCGACCGCCCAACGGAGGTCGGGGTTAGAGATCAAGTCGTCATAAATTTCCTCGCGCAGGTCCGGCGCGAGCTGTTTGGAATCGTTCAGGCGCCGGTGCCGGAATTTTTCCGGAAGAATGACGGCGGCGGCTACAACCGGGCCCGCCAAAGCACCACGGCCAGCCTCATCGATCCCGGCAATGCGAGCGACGCCAATGGCGCGGAGTTTTTTCTCGTAACGAAATCCGCAGCGCCGATACATGCGGTCGGAATCTAGAATAATCCCGGCGCCATGAAAACGGGAAATGTGAATGGTGCCTAGTGATCAGTGAATAGCGCTCACGCTTCTACCATTCACCAGTCACCGATCACTCGTCACTCCCTTACCGCCGTCGCTTCCTTGCCTTTACGGCCGCGGAGGTAATTCAATCGGGCGCGGCGAACGCGGCCTTGCTGCTCCACTTCAACTTTTGCGATCCGCGGCGAATGCAACGGGAAAACTCGCTCCACGCCCTCGCCGTAGGAAATTCGGCGCACGGTAAATGTTTCGTTCAGTCCGCGGCCTTTACGGCCAATCACGATGCCGGCGAATATCTGGATTCTTTCCTTGTCCCCTTCCACGACCCGGGTATGAACGCGCACGCTGTCGCCCACGGAAAATCGCGGCGCATCGCCTTTTTGCTGTTCTTTCTCGATCGCATCAATGATCTGATTCATGAAAATTTCCTTTCCTTGCCGCACCGTAGTCTTGACGAAGGCGGGGCCCCGTCCGCCGGACGGGCGAACATTTTCATTCGGGCCGGGTGAGATTGCAAACTGAAAATCGGAACACAGACATTTTCCGGTCCGATTGTCGGTGGTGTCCTAATTTGAGGGAGAAGGGGAAGGTGCGGGAGTTTCTCTTGCCCGTGATTTTGGCAATTCCGGAACTTCCCGCCAATACCAGACTTCCCCAGTCATACGGTAAGCGACCCACGCCTGTCCAGATTCGGTATTCAGCTTTACTACAGCTCCGTCATGAGTCTCGATGATCTGATACTTCGGTGGTGAACGTGAACAGCCGAAGATCGCGAGTACGAGCGCAAGAATAATCACTCGACGATCAATCAAAAAACGGATTGTCATAGCGGGGCGGTTTTTTTTGATTCTCAATCGCCGCTTTGAAATTCTCCCAGTTTCTCGGTGAATGCGAGCGGCAATCGCGCCAACCCCTTTTAACGCGTTCTCACCGCGCGCGCTCAATTCCCTCCGGCGCCTTCAAATTGGACACTACCCGGTTGTCTGGTCTTGTGGAAATCTGTGTAATCTGCGGCTAGATTTCGGGCCTGTTTCCTGCGCCCGTAGCTCAACTGGATAGAGCGTTGGCCTCCGGAGCCAGAGGTTGCGCGTTCGAGCCGCGCCGGGCGCATTCCAATTTCGGATTTCGGAACGCGGATTTTGGATTAACCCAGCGCGTCGATCCGGCTGAGTAGATCTTTTTTGCTCATGACACCGGTGACCTGATCGCGCAACTGCCCGTTCTTGAAGAAGAGCAAAGCGGGGATGGCACGAATGTTGTACTTGAACGAAAGGCTCTGATTTTCGTCTACGTTCACTTTCCCAATCTTGACCGCATCCGCTTTTTCACGCGCAACCTCATCGAGCAGGGGTGCAATCATTTTGCAGGGCCCGCACCATTCCGCCCAAAAATCGACAATGACAGGCTTGTCGCTTTGGGTCACTTCGCGGTCAAAATTGGATTCATCGAGACTGATGGTGGTGGAGTTGTTGTTCATCACTTTAGGAAAGGTAAGTCCAAATCTGAATAATCAAAATAATGGCGGAAACGCCGAGCAGCATCCAGCATAGTGGCATTGCACTTTTCTCTACTGGCGCTACCGCAATCGAAGCACTCTGGGGGGCAGCGTGCGGCATGGCGATGAGCGGCTGAGTCTTTTTCATCTGAACCGTGGAGAGAGACTTGGAGGGCAGGTCAGGCATGTGCGCGATGCGCGCTGTCTCGTTTTTCGGGCTCGACGAAAGTGCGCCTGACAAGGGCGTAACTGGCTCGGCACCTTGCGCGACAGGTGGTGGGAAGATCTCGGGGGAGGTCAGCACTTGAGCGGCAGGTTCTAAAACGGGCGGTCCCTCTCCTGGAATGCGAGAAGGCAACTTGTCCGCCACCGGACGGACTCGCTGTGGCGAGTCTGACGGCTGGCGAAGGCCAAGCTGGATCCGCACGGTTTCGCGCGATTTTGTATCTGGGCCGGGGGGGGTCGATACAGACTCAGGCAGCAGGTCAATGCGATCTTCGCTTGGTTCGTTTGAGTCGGCCATCGGGGGAATAAGTGTCACCAAATTTGCCCAAGAAACCGGCTGTTGTCACCTGCTAAGTGATTCTCAGCCCAAAACTCTGCTTTTTCTATCGCCAGACCTCAGGCCAGAAGATCGTATCCGCGGCTTCCAGTGATTCTGCGCCAAACGAATTCACCGACTGACGCCGTTTTGGATAAGACAACACGCGCGTCAACATCCGGGGCGTCGCCTTCGCTCCGGGCGATATGCGGCTGATCAACCAGTAATTTGAGTTCGCTTCCAATTTTTTCGCGGGCAATCTCATACGCGATCTGTTGCTGTATCGACATCGCCATCCGGTAGCGCGCATTTTTGACCTTCAGGGGGATTTGGTTCGGCATGTTCGCTGCGCGCGAACCCTGCTCCTGCGAATATTTGAAGATGCCGAGGCGTTCAAATCGAGTGTTCCGAATGAAATTGAGCAGCGTTTCAAATTCCGATTCGGCTTCCCCAGGAAATCCGACAATGAAAGTCGTGCGCAAGGCAACTCCAGGAATTCCGGAGCGTAATTTATCGACCAGATTCTCGATGTGCGCGCGCGATGTTTCTCGCCGCATGCGCTCCAGCATCGAGTCGTCGATGTGCTGCAACGGAATGTCGATGTAGCGCGCGACCTTGTCGCATTCCGCGATGATCTCAATCAATTCATCACTCCAATGCGCCGGATGCGTATAAAGCAGACGCACCCAGAATTCGCCCTCAATCTTTTGAATCTCGCGAAGTAACCCCGCAAGGGTCGGTCCTCGCGCTGAGTCAATCGGCTGACGTGCCCCGGCTTTCTCCGGCCACAAATCCATTCCGTAATAGGTTGTATCCTGGCTGATCAAATTAATCTCGCGCACACCTTCAATGACGAGTCCCCTGATTTCCGAGAGGACTGATTGGACAGGCCGGCTGCGATGTTTTCCTCGCATTTGCGGAATCACGCAAAAACTGCACGGGTGATTGCAGCCTTCGGCAACTTTTACGTAAGCGGAGTGCGCCGGCGTAAGCCTGAAACGCGGTGTGTCGTAATCTGGGATATAACTTGGTCGCGGAGTAACGAAGCTGTAGCCGGCATCAGGAATGCCGGTCGCGGTAATGTTGCTCCCATGTCGGCCGGAGTCACCGACCCCGGCTACAAGTTGTTCAACGATAGCCCCCAGCTCGCTGACTTGATCCAGCCCAATAAACGCGTCCACTTCAGGAAGAGCCTGGCCCAGCTCGTTCGAGAACCTTTGCGCCATGCAGCCGCTTACGATCAGCTTTTGATTTGGCCGCCTGTTTAAACCGCGCTGCTGATGTGCCTCCAGAATCGCGTCAATCGATTCCTCCTTGGCTGAATCGATGAAGGCACACGTATTAACTACCAGGACGTCGGCGTCCTCTGCGCGCGCTGTAATTTCCATTCCGCGCTGCAGAACACTGCCAAGCATGATCTCGGCGTCGACAAGGTTCTTGGCGCAACCCAGGCTAATCATGCCGACCTTTGTAGGCTGTAGCGGCAAGCGTGTCTGCCGCGCCGAAGGTCGCCGCGGCGACCGAAGGCGGGTCGCCTGCTCCGACTTGCGGTTTGGAGCCCGCACGGCTGTCTCTACGGAAGCTTGATTTGGTGGCACTGCTTGATGAAATTAATCGACAGTTACGTCTTCGTCGTCCTCTTCGAGCGCTTTACCATTTTTCATGATCTGAACGGCGTCGCGCTCGAGAACGCGAATTGAGACCTGGTTACCGCGAAATTCCACAGTGCCGTCGGCTGGAGAAACCCAGCGCTCAAAAGCGGGATTTTCGCTTTGATCGTCCACTGTAACCTTAAGGTAGGTTCGTTTAAGTGGACGAATAACGATGCGATTTGGCGCACTTGATTCCACTGGCGATGGACTCGCTTTCTCTTGCGGCTTCCCTAGATCCCCGGGAAGCACAGGCTTGGCTTTACGCACTTCTGGCTCAGTTGGCGCTGGCCGAGCCGCCGAAACGGCGGTCGCCGTTGGCGCGATTGTCGGCCCGGGCGAAACCGATACTGTAGTCGCCGGAGCCGATGCGACATTGCTTGCCGGCGTTTCGGCGATCGCGGGCGGCGGAGCGTTGGAGCTCGGGGTGGACGCGACGCTCGGGGAGATTTGGGCGGCAGGCTCCGCTCGCCCCGGCGCAAGCCGCTGCAAATTGAGAATGAATTTCATTGCCAAAAAGCCGATTACCAACACGAAGACGCCAACGATGAGTGGCATCGGCGAGACGCGGTCGCGACTACCAGGGGAGCGGCGCCTAACGACCGGAGCACTGACTGGCTTCGGCGGGGGATTGTCCTGAAGGTATGAATAGCCATCGACCGTAACGCGCTCGGAATCCTCAAAGGCGTCGAGATACGGCGTGACATCGACATCCAAAAATTTTCCGTAGATAACCAAGAAACCCTTCGCGTAGGCCAGACTGGGAAATTGAGAGAAATCATCCGCCTCAATCTCCGCCAGCCGAGCCGGACGAATTTTCGTCATTCGCGCCGCTTCGTCGAGCGTCAGATCTCGCGCACGCCTCGCCTCCTGAAATTTTTTTCCGAGACCTTCGATCGTCATGGCATCAACGCCGGCTAAACGGCGGCGTCGAGATCGACCAGAATCTCGCGCGGTTTGGCGCCTTCGCCGGGACCCAAAATACCGCGCTGCTCGAGAATATCAACGATGCGCGCAGCACGCGTGTAGCCAAGGCGCAACCGGCGCTGAAGCAGCGAGGTGGAGGCGCGTTTTTCCTGCCGGATGATTTCGAGACATTTTTCGACGAGCTCTTCGTCTTCCTCGGTCACTTCTTCTTCTGGCGCGGCGGCGGATTGAAGCTTCTCATGCATCGCCGCATCGAAAGCGGGTGGGCTTTGCGCAGAAACAAATTCAACCAGGCGATGAATTTCATCGTCGGTTACCAGCACGCCTTGAGCACGAATGAGACGCGAAGCGCTCGGTGGCAGATAGAGCATGTCGCCCTGTCCAAGCAAACGATCGGCGCCATTTTCGTCGAGAATCACCCGGCTATCGATCTTGGACGCGACCTGGAACGCAATGCGGCTTGGAATATTCGCTTTGATTACACCAGTGACGACATCCGCGCGCGGCGTTTGCGTGGCAACGATGAGATGAATACCGGCCGCACGAGCCATTTGCGTGATGCGCGCGATCGCACTCTCAACGTCGGCGGGCGCGGTCTGCATTAAATCGGCCAACTCGTCGATGATCACCACGATGTAGGGAATTTTGTCGGGAATTTGAAGTTCGTCTTCTCGCCGTGCTGTAGTGGCAGCCGTGTCGGCTGCTCCGGATTTTGCAGGCGAGACGCCTCCTCCCTCTACGGAATCTTCTTCAACATCGACATCTTTCTTTTTTATCGGACGAGCATTGAACCCGACGACGTTACGCACGCCGACGCGGGCAAAAATCTTGTATCGGCGTTCCATCTCATCGATCAGCCAGCGCAAAGCGAGCAGCACTTTCTTTGGATCGGTCACGATCGGGAAGGCGAGATGCGGCAGAGAATTATAAAACTGCATCTCAACCACTTTTGGATCGATCATGATGAAACGCAGCTCTTCTGGCGTAAATCGAAAGAGCATGCTGGCGATGAGCGCGTTGATACAAACGCTTTTTCCGCTGCCGGTAGTGCCTGCCACTAGCAGGTGCGGCATTTGTGCCAGATCCGTAATGATTGCTTTGCCGTAAACGTCTTTCCCGAGCGCGAGCGGAATTTTTGTGTGCCCTTTCGCCTCCTCCCAGTCCGGTGACTGCAACAGTTCGCGTAACGTCACTTTCACTTTGCGGGTATTCGCGAGCTCGATACCAACCGTGTCTTTTCCGGGAATGGGCGCGAGAATATTAATTCGCTCGGCGCGCGTCGCGCGGGCGAGATCTCGCTCCAGGCTAACGATCTTGTCCACGCGAACGCCTTTCGCCGGATACACTTCGTAGCGCGTAATAGTAGGGCCCTTTGTGATGTCGCCCGGCGCCACCGCGATGCCGAACTGTGCCAGCGTATCAATCAGGACTTGCTGGACGTGCTCCAGTTCCGAAGGATCCGCAGCAGTGCGTCCTTCCAGATCATGTTCGTCCAGTAAATCCACTCCGGGCAGCACATAATTTTCCGATTTCCACGCTCGACTCGTCAGGCCCGGCGCCGGCCTGGCTTTCTCGCCGGTGGCGCGCAACTCGGCAAGAGAAGGTTTTCGGCGAGAAGGTTCCTGCTCACTTGATAACGCGGTCGTATCGACGACTTTCGGCTTCGGCCTATCTGCAAGTTCATCCGGCGAAATAACCGTCCCAGTCGGTTGCGGCACAGCTATGCCTCTCTTTTTCAACTCCTTTTCGTATATCCGCCTTCGCTTGGCGAGCTGCCTCTCGCTGATTTCCAGTTTCCCTTTGAGATCGGCTTTTCGGAGTTGCCGGCGCAATCGCCATTCCTGCAGTCTTATCCCAAAGCGTCTCGTAGCCGCAACCGTCTCGCGAACAAGATAAATCGGACGCAGTCCAGTCACTAGAACCAGGGTCGTCGCATAGACTCCAATCAAGAGGATAAGCGAACCGAACGGGCCAAGCGCGCTGCGGAGCAAACCGTGATGCTCGTCAGCAAAAGCGTAGCCGATCCAACCGCCCGGCCCCTGGATATTGAAGGCGGCATGCCAGCCACGCAAATGGTACGGTTGCAGATGCAGTAAACAAGCGCCCGACCAGATAAAAAGAACAATCCACACCAATCGCCGCGTCACGCGCAGGCTCGGGTAAAACAGCTTCGCGGCTCCAAATCCGAGCAGAATCGCAGTCAAGAGGTACGCGGCTGCGCCCATTAACTGATAACAAATCCCCGCGACAATAGCGCCTACGGGCCCGATGAAATTCTGCGCAGGACGATTCGCGGGTGAATGTGAGCTAAACCAAATCCAGGAAGGCACATCTTTGGGCGTATAGGAAATCAACGCAAAAAAGAGCAATGTGCCGACGAAAAGCAGAACGAGAGCGAAGACTTCGTTCCAAGCGCTGTGTCTGTCCGTGCGAGCCACCGCGTCTGATAGTAATCCTGCGGGCGCTTCTTTCAATCATTAGTAGAGACTGTTGTCCAGTGCTCCTGCTCATGCTCGTCATCCCGATCGTAATCGAACCGAGAACAGGTCAGCACGATATGCGATCGCCTGAGCCAACAGTCCTTCTCCCGCAACGGCGCGCCCGGCCCGCCTCTGCCTTGGACGAGCTCCGCCGTGGCGAGCGGTCGCGCCCTACCATCACGCTGCCAATCGCGAATCGTCAAATCGATCACAAGCACGATTAGGAGCAGGATTTCAACCGAATATGACGAGACGAGAAATACTGCGCTTTGATCTTGCACGCGAAGCTAGAGGACGGTTACTCTGGCGCGCGTTATGCGAATTTCGGTTGGGAGGTCGGTATGCATTCTGAGCGCTGCTGCTGTGATCGCCATTTGTTCCTGCGAAAAACATCCCCTTCCCGAAGAGCGTGAAGTCCAAACGGAACAGGTCGCTCCGGAAAAAACCTCATCCGAGCCGAGCAAGATAGAGTCTGAGAAACCTTTGTCCTCGCCAACGCCAGCCGAAGTTGTCCCGGCGAATCCGCGTCCCTAACCAAAACCTACCCATGGCCAATCACAAATACGCGACCTCACCGCCAAACATCAGCACGATGCCGCCAGGCGTGCCGTACATCATCGGGAACGAAGCAGCCGAGCGCTTCTCCTATTATGGGATGAAGTCGGTCCTGACCGTCTTCATGGCGCATTACATTTTGAATCAGTCGGGTGTGCTGGCGCCGATGAGTCCGAACGAGGCGTACATGTACACGCATTATTTCGTGTTCGGCGTCTACTTCCTTCCGATTTTTGGCGCGATCATCGCGGACAGCTGGCTTGGCAAATACTGGACCATTCTGTCGCTGTCGATCGTTTACTGCCTTGGCAATCTCACGCTCGCGTGCATGGCAACTTCCTGGGGACTTGCAATAGGGCAGCGAACGATGCTCGCAATAGGATTGACGCTGATTTGTCTAGGCGCAGGTGGCATTAAACCATGCGTGTCGGCCAACGTGGGTGATCAGTTTGGCGAATCGAACAAGCACCTCCTCTCAAAGATGTTTGGTTGGTTCTATTTCTCGATTAACGCCGGTTCGTTTATCTCCTCAATCCTTTGTCCATGGCTTCTTGCGAATCCCAAGTACGGGCCCGCATGGGCATTTGGAATTCCTGGCATAACGATGGTTATCGCTACTTTGTTCTTCTGGGGCGGCCGTCACAAAATGGTGCACGTGCCGCCGGGTGGCCTTGGCTATCTGCGCGAAACCTTCAGTCGCCACGGCCTTGTCACGCTTGCACGCATTGCGATGGTCTACGTTTTCATCCTGGTCTTCTGGGCTCTCTGGGGAATGAGCAACGGCGTGGAATGGACGTTGCAAGCTGAGAAAATGAATTTGCACTGGCTTGGCATGGATTTAATCGCCGCGCAGGTGCAAACGGCAAACCCCATCCTCATTTTGCTTTTCATACCGTTGGTGAATTACGTGATCTATCCTGCGATCGACAAAGTTTTCCCGCTTACGCCACTGCGCAAAATCGGCATCGGCCTTTTCCTCACCGGTTTGTCCTTTATCGTCATCGTTTGGATCCAGGGGCAAATCGATTCGGGATTAAGGCCGAGCATCAATTGGCAGCTGCTTGGCTACGTGATTCTTACCCTTGGCGAAGCGATGGTTTCGATCACCGGGCTTGAGTTTTCCTATACTCAGGCGCCCAACACGATGAAGAGCTCGGTGATGGCCTTGTGGCTTCTCACTGTCGCCAGCGGCGAAGGATTCGTCGGTCTATTCAACAGCTGGGTCTTGAATCCCGACGGCACACGGAAGCTAACGGACTATCAATACTTCACGTTCTTCACGGTTTTGATGTTCGCAACCGCTGTCGTTTTCGTCGTTGTTTCGTGTTTCTATAAGGGGCGCACTTACCTGCAAACACAGCAGCTTACCCCGGATGAAATCGCGACGGAGCCGATTCTTCACGGCGGCACTCCGAGCTGAACGGATGAGCGCGATCGCAGTCATCCTGGGAGTGTTGCTGGCGAGCCCGATCGCCAGAATTCACGGCAATCCGCAGGACGACGCCTTCCAAAAGATCGCCGGGGATTACATCGAAGAAGGACTACGGACCAATCCGGAGGAGGCGACCGAGCTGGGCGATCACCGGTTTGATGGTCTGCTGACCGATTATTCGCCCGAAGCGCGAGCGAAAGAGCTAGCGTCGCAAAAAGAGTTTCGTGACAAGCTCAACGCCGTCGACGGGTCGCAACTGACCGGTGCGAACAATGTCGATTTTCGCATTCTCAAGGAGAACATCGATTACAAGATCTTCGAAGCTGAAGAGTTGAAAGACGCGGAGTGGAATCCGCTGGTTTACATGCAGAGCCTGGCCAACAGCCTTTATCTCCTGGTGGCGCGCGACTTCGCATCACCGGAAAAACGCATTCCGAACTTGCGCCAGCGCATGGAGGCGATTCCGCGCGTAATCGAGCAGGCGAAAGCCAATCTGCACAATCCGCCGCGGGTTCACACGGAAACAGCAATTGAACAAACGCAGGGCGCAATCAGCCTCGTGCGGGAAGGACTCGCTCCGCTGCTCGATCGCGCGCCGCAAATGAAAACGGAGCTGGCGCCGTTACAGGAAAAGACCGCTGCCGCGCTGGAAGATTACAGAAAATGGCTCCAGAACGATCTGCTGCCGCGATCCGATGGTGATTTCCGCCTTGGCGCGGAAAAGTTTCGAAAGAAACTGCGCTTCGCCCTCGCCTCCGATTTGTCGATGGAAGAAATCAGAAAGCGCGCGCAAGCCGACTTGCAACAGACGCAGACCGCCATCTACGAAACTGCGCTGCCGCTCTACAAAAAGTATTTCCCGAAAGTGGATAAGGCGACGCTGGCTGACAAAAAGAAGGTCACGGCCGCAGTGCTCGACAAACTTGCGGAGCAACATCCCGACGACAACACGGTGGTCGGCTACGCGCAAAAAGTTGTCGCCGAGGCGACTGATTTCGTAAAGCGGCGCAATTTAGTCACGGTTCCAGACGTGCCCCTCGACGTGATCGCGATGCCCGAATTTAAACGCGGTGTCGCCATCGCCTACTGCGATTCTCCCGGCCCGCTTGAGAAGAGCGGCAAAACATTTTTCGCCGTCGCGCCGACGCCGAAAGACTGGGCGAAGGAGCGCAAGGAATCGTTCTTTCGTGAATACAACAATTATATGATTCGCGATTTGACCGTGCATGAGGCGATGCCTGGCCATTATTTACAGCTTGCTCACGCTAACGAATTCCGCGCGCCCACATTGGTTCGCGCAATTTTTCAGAGCGGCACATTCGTCGAAGGCTGGGCGGTTTATTGCGAACAAATGATGGCAGAACAGGGTTACGGCGGACCCGAGGTCAAAATGCAGCAGTTGAAAATGCGGTTACGCGCCATCGCCAACGCCATTCTGGATCAAAGCATCCACGCCGGGAACATGAGCGAGCAGGAAGCGATGGATTTGATGATGAAAGAAGCTTTTCAACAGGAGGGTGAAGCGGTGGCGAAATGGAAACGCGCGCGGCTCACCTCAGCACAGCTATCTACATACTTTGTTGGCGCGACTGAACATCTTGATCTTCGCGCGGCTGCGGAGAAAAAACTCGGCAAGAATTTCGATCTAAAAAAATACAACGACGAGGTCATTTCTTACGGCAGTCCTCCCGTGAAGTACGTCCGCGAGCTGATGGGATTATGACGTCCGGCGTCGATGGCGACGCGTTTTGGCGGTTTTTTGTTTTCGTGCCGTAACGGGGCGCAGCTTCTTCCTGGCGGACAAGCGCACCAGCTCGTCGAGATTAAAAGTCTGGCGCCGGTTCGTCCCCATCTCCCGGAAATCGACGTGATACCAGCCGTTCATTCGTTCCACGCGATAACGTTTTTGCCCAATGCGCATCGGCTCGTGTGCTATGACGCGATGGATAACTTTTTCATATTTCGAACGCGACCATCGCCGCATCCGGCGCCGTCCCCAGTCAATTGCATGCCCAACGTCGTCATACGCCTCGGGGCGCTTCGGAAAATCGAGTAGTGAGCGGGCATCTCCATCAAAAACTGCCGCGATATGTTGAAGCGTGCTCAAATCACTGATGCGCCGAATTTGATGTCGAAATGGCCTCAGACTTTCTGCTGCGATTTCACGCAGGCCAAGCACGCGACCGTCGCGCAATTTCCAAATCGAAGCATTGATGTCCGCCGAGAATGGGTTTTCGCCCAAGGAGTCCCCCATGATTCGCCATCCGCGGCGGGAAGAATGCTTTCGCAAACGAAACGGCGTTGGACGAGGAACGCCACTGCGGCTCAGTTGTCGCAGACCAAAATCTTCCCAATTCAAGACAGTTTTCACGACGCCGGCAACGAAGGCGCACGTCGCCAGCATCAGCGCTGGATCCGGCGTGAAATCTGCAGTCACTTCAAGTCGGGTTTTGCGTGGACGAACGCCGACGGCGCTGCTTTGTCGGTTTGCCGCCAGCAAAAGCACCGGTACGGGAAGAATGTGTGCCAGAAGAAAGGCAAGTTTAGTCGCATTGCGCGATTTCGATTTTCGCGCATCGGGAAATGAAAAGTTGTAGTGCGTGCTAAAGCCTTGCAGCCGGCATTTGCGACCGTGGCGTTTGCCCCAATGATCCAGCTCTTCTCGCAAATAGCGAATTTGTTCCCAGAGCAACCGCGTTGCGCGATAGCAACAGCCACGCTCCAGTTCGACGATCGGTGTGGCGACTTCGATCACACCTGTGTCAAAGTAAATCGCGCCTCCGGCAGGCAGCTGAAATGATTTCCCCGTCCTGGGAATCATTCGTCGCCGTATCAGACGGCTGGGGTCGCCAAAAACCTTTTCCGGCCGCCTTCGTTTGCCGTCAACCAACAGATTAAACTCGGCTTCAAGACCAATGACCGCTCGCGGCGGCGAGGCGAGAAACTTCGTCTCGCGAAGGTAACGACCCAGTTCTGGCCCTGAATTTTTCACGGTAACAGCAAGAGATTCAGCTCGCTTCGCTGCATTCGCGCGGAGTCAAGCTCACAAACCCTAAATCGAGGTGGAGATGGTCGTCGGTTTCCCCTCTTCTTGATCCGAAGGGACGGACAAGCACGGCCCGGCTTAGCGACGATGCGACCGCGCCATATTTTTCAATTGATTTCGTGTCATCGAGAAAGGTGTCGCCGACGCGGTAAATATTTGCCGCTGTTGCCCAGGCGTGAATGCTCCTAGCCCCGCCAATCTGATGCGCAGGGGACCGATAACCGCCATTTGCACTGATAAAAACCGGCGCGCCGACTTCCCGACGAAAATCCTCCAAAAACGCCGCAAGCAAAATAACCGCGCACGGCACATAATGCGGAAATTGACGGAGCAACAGTTCGGCTTCCCGGCAATCGACGAGCATCAATTCCGCAAGTGTGAAGTGCGGCGTCAGGCGGATCGCGTGTGCGTCCTGCCAGGTGTCGATTTCATAAAAGAAACGTGGCAGGTAGTGCACATTCCCGGCCGAGTCGCTTTCGGCTTCGCCTGGTCGCAGCAATGCGCGGTATTCCGCAGACAGATTCAGGCCGTCGATCGGGCGAAGTTCGTGGACACTCATCGCGATTTCCGCGCTATCCCGGTTAACCAGCGGTGAATCACTTCGGAAATGCTGGCGACGGTCTCGCGGCGGCCATCGTGTTCCGGATCAAATTCCGTGAGAATAACGGCAATGTACGGCTGGCGTTCCGGCAAGTAGACAATGCCCATATCGTGGCAGGCGGTCGAAATCTCACCGGTTTTATGGGCCACCGTGGCGTGTGCGGGAAGACGGGCAGGAATCATCGAGTTAAACCGCTGCGCAAGCAAAATGTGAATCGCGTGCTCCCGGTTTTCATTGCTGAGAAAATTGCCGCGTAACGCGCACAGCAGCATGAGTAATCCGTCGGCGGTAACCTGATTATCGATGCCCTTTTCATGTGCCGCGCGATCCTCGACACCGCGGCGTAGTTCCACGCCGCTTACCTGTGCATCCCGCAGCACGTTTCGCGCGTATTCCACTCCGACAAGATCAAGCAGTAAATTGGTAGCGAGATTACTGCTGGCGGCAATCATGCCTTCCGCAAGGTCGGAAATTTTTACTGTTCGTCCGATGGCCCGGTACAATTCGGGCATCGCGTCAGAATCGGAATCGACGCGAAAAGGAAAGCCGTCGGCTGCACCGATGAAACGATTTCGCACGTGAAGCGGATCTTCCAACCGAAGGCGACCCTCATCTGCTGCGCGAAGAACGGCCAGGAGCACTGCGACTTTGATCGTGCTAGCGGCGTGAAACCAGCGAGCGCCGGCAATGGAAAATCGAAAACCGCTCTCGAAATCGAGCAGCGCTACTGCGATCGCACGTGCCTTGCTCTCGCGAACTGTTTTTTGCAGCTCTTCGCCCAGACTTACCGAAAGATCGGCCAGGGAAGTCATGGGACTGCTCTTTACATACGAGCAAGGAAGTCGCAAATTCGCCGATGCCCAATCTGGCGACCTGGATTCGACCGAAAGACGAAAAATCGTTTCGCGCCATTTTCGGTAGGCATCCTGAAATCAAAGTCTGGAATGCGCTGGATCAGCAAGTCCCCCTGGAACAAATGGACGGCCTTTTGCTGACAGGCGGTTCCGATATTTCTCCAGAATTTTTGCGCCAGGAAATTGTCGATCCAAGTGTGATCCATACGGATGCCGATTCTGCACGAGATCGCTGGGAATTTGAGGCCGTGCGGGAAGCGCTCTCACGCGGCTTGCCGATTTTCGCCATTTGCAAAGGTCTTCAGGTATTCAATGTCGCCCTCGGCGGCACCCTGAAGCTCGATATCAAAGGGCACAATTTGCCTGAGCAACGCGATCGGGAAGTTCAGTCACTGCGTCATGCCCGCCGCGCCTCGCACCGTTTCTCGAAAGTGAACAGCGCGCATCATCAGGCAATCGAACGGCTGGCAGACGGCTGCGAAGTCGAAGCTTGGTCCGCCCACGATGGTATCGTCGAGCAAATATCTCTGCGGAAATATCCGTTTGCTCGGGGCGTACAATATCATCCGGAGCGCAGTCCTGTTTATGGACCACTCTTCGAAGAGTTCTTTGACAGAATTAGCAAAATTAACTGACTGATTTCAGAAAAAGATTCTGTCGATTCCGTTCATTCTGTCTGAAGAATGTTCACGCCTCAAAACACTATCGCCATCGTTTACGATTACGATCAAACGCTGAGCCCGAGTTATATGCAGGAGGATGTGATCTTTCCTGCTTTCGGAATTAATAGCGAACATTTTTGGCGCCGTTGCTCCGAGCTGATGCGGGAACAGGGTTACGACAACGAACTCGCTTACATGAAGGTGATGCTGGACACGTTCGGCATGGATCGCCCGACCAATGCAGAACTGAAAAAACTGGGCGGGAAATTGAATTTTTACAAAGGCCTGCCGGAGATGTTTGAAGAATTTCGAAAGGATCTTCTCACCGAAGAGCAGATCGCCCACGGCATCACGGTGGAGCACTATATTATCTCATCCGGGTTGAAGGTGTTGCTCGATGGAAGCCGGTTGCAGCCTTATGTGCACGCCATTTTCGGATGCGAATTTGCAGAAGACGAGCAAGGCCGGATCGCTTTTCCCAAGCGCGTCATCAGCCATACGCAGAAAACGCAGTTCTTATTTCGAATAAACAAGGGCCTGTTAGACATGTCGCAGGACGTCAACGACCACATGGACCCGGACGTTCGGCCGACCCCCTTCCCAAACATGATCTATGTTGGCGACGGACCGACCGATGTCCCCTGCTTTGCGGTGATGAAGAAGAACGGCGGGCAGGCGATCGCAGTTTATAATCCAGACGATCCAGAGCGGATTGGATTCCGGAAGTGTTACCAGCTCTCAGCCCATGCCGATCGCGTCAAACACATCGCTCCAGCAGATTACCGGCCAAACACGCATTTGCGACTGTTGCTGGAGCAAATGGTTGAAGAAACCGCGACCCGCATAATCGCCCAGCGCAAGGAAGCGATCGAGACCGGCACCGTCCCCGCGCCCAAACACTAAGCTGCAGCGCGCTTGCCTCCATAGTAAAAGAACGGGACTCCAAGCATGATCACCGCCAGTCCAATGGATGATCGAACTGGTCTGGCGCTCAGCGAAGCCTCTCAACTGGTACGCAGCAAGAAAGTGTCACCAGTCGAATTGACCCAGGAGTGTTTGAGCCGGATAGAACGGCTCAATCCGAAACTGAACGCGTTCATCACTGTTACTGCCGATTCCGCGCTGGCCGAAGCTCGTCAGGCAGAGGCAGAAGTCCAGAACGACCGTTGGAGAGGCACGCTACATGGGATCCCGATTGCCCTAAAAGATCTGGTAGATACCGCTGGCGTGCGCACTACCGCGGCCAGCGCCGTATTCAAAGACCGTGTTCCAACCGAGGACGCTGAGATTGTCCGCCGCTTGAAGGCTGCCGGTGCGGTGTTCCTTGGCAAGCTAAACCTGCAGGAATTCGCCTACGGTGGCAGCTCTGCGATCAGTTATTTCGGCCCGGTTCATAATCCTTGGAATCTCGATTACAGTCCAGGCGGCTCTTCCGGCGGATCTGCGGCCGCTGTCGCGGCGCGACTCTGTTTCGCTGCAATTGGGACTGATACCGGCGGGTCCATCCGCCAGCCGGCAGCCTACTGCGGTGTCGTGGGCCTCAAACCTACTTACGGATGCGTGAGCGGCTCGGGCGTCATCCCCCTGTCCTGGTCGTTCGACCATGTAGGCCCGATTACTCGCACGGCAATGGACGCCGCTCTCATCCTCAAGGTCATTGCTGGTTATGACTCGCAGGACACTACGAGCATCGATGCCCACGTCCCCGATTACGCGGCCACAATCACCGCCACCACCTCTTCGTTGCGGCTCGGCATTCCGCGCGCCTACTTCTACGATGAACTCCACCCCGAAATTCAGATGGCCATGGAGACGGCTCTCTTGGTCCTGAAAACGATTACCGCCTCCGAGCACGACGTCGCACCGCTTTTGACCGATGCCAGTTACTCATCCTGGATGGATCCTTACGGTGTCATCTTCACAGCGGAAGCGTACGCTTACCACAAGGATTACATTGCCAGGAATCCCGAACTGTACCAGGCGGCGACTCTGAAAAGACTGCGTGTCGGGGCAGACGTCACAACCGCCACATACATTCAGAGCCGGCGCCGGCTCGACCAAGTTCGGCGCTTCATTGCGCACGCGTTCAATAGCGTAGATCTCCTAATCACTCCGACTGTGCGCGTGCCTCCATTTACCATTGCCGATCTGCAAGCCGACCCCGACACCGTCCGCGCTAAGGAACTCGCCATGCTGCATAACACGCGGCCCTGGAACTTCCCCGGCCTGCCAACCATCTCCGTTCCTAGCGGCTTTACGCGCACCGGCCTCCCGATCGGCATGCAGATTACCGGTCCACCTGGCGGCGAAGAAACAGTTCTCCGTCTCGCCTACGCTTACGAGCAAGCCACCGAGTGGCACAAATGTAAACCGAATCTCGGTTGACTCTGCCAATGTTGGCTATCGAGTCACTCCAACCACTTCAATCAAGGTGAGCACTGACGTCCGTTGACCAGAAGCCTGATTTTCGGCACAGTCGAGTAAAATGGCGACAAAGCCCTCCGCGCTAATCGACACGCGCGTCATCTATTGCGGCGACAATCTCGATCAGCTGCGAAAGTTCCCCGCCAGCTGTGTCGATCTCATCTACATAGATCCGCCATTTAATTCGAACCGGAACTACGAAGTGTTCTGGGGCGAAACGAAAGAGAAACGCAGCTTCGCGGATCGACACGCATCCACGCAAGCCTACATCGATTACATGCGACCCCGATGCGTCGAGCTGCATCGCGTCCTAAAGAAAACGGGCAGCTTCTATTATCACTGCGACTGGCACGCCAGCCACTATGTCAAGATCATGCTCGACCAGATTTTCGGCGAGAACCAGTTCGTGAATGAAATCATCTGGAAGCGCTCATCCGCGCATAGTGACGTAAAGCAAGGCCGACGCGCTTTCGGTGTAATTAGTGACTCCATCTTTTTCTATAACAAGGGAGAAACCTCAACGTGGAATCCACAGTACACGCCTTACACGGCGGAATACACCAATCGTGACTATCGACGGATCGATGAGAAAGGCCGTCGTTATCGAATCGACAACATTCAAGGACCTGGTGGAGCGGCGAAGGGAAATCCCCGATACGAAGTCATGGGAGTCACGCGATACTGGCGTTTCTCAAAGGCGAGGATGGAGGAATTAATCAAAGAAGGTCGAATCATCCAGACGCGCCCTGGTGCCGTCCCGCAGTACAAGCGCTACCTGGACGAAATGCCCGGTATCCCATTGCAGAACATTTGGGACGATATTCCGATTATCAGCAACCGCTCCGCCGAGTATCTCGGTTATCCAACGCAAAAGCCACTTATGCTGCTCGAACGCATCATAAAATCCAGCAGCACTGAAAATGACATCGTACTCGATGCTTTCTGTGGTTGTGGAACGGCCTTAGTCGCTGCGCAAAAATTAAAGCGTCAGTGGGTGGGCATTGACTTTTCGCCAACCGCTTGTCGCGTCATGGCGCAGCGGCTGAAAAAAGATTGTGCGCTTAAAGAGGACGAGAATCTGCATCAGATTGGGCGCGGATTTGTCGTGCGTGATTTGCCGAAGACCGAAGCAGAATTGTGCAAATATCCTCCGTTCGAATTTGAAAACTGGGCAGTGGTCGCCCTCGGTGGAATCCCAAACAAAGCGCAAGTCGGCGATTTCGGGATTGACGGCCGTATTTATCCTGTCGGCGCCATGCCAGCGCAGCGTGTCCGCGAAACAGGGGAAATGGAATTCATGGATGTTTGGTATCCGGTCCAAGTAAAGCAAAGAGATAAAGTCGGTCGCCCCGACATCGACTCCTTCGAAGCCGTGATGATGCGCGAGGAGCGAAAACTGGGGTACTTCGTCGGGTTCGATTTCACCGGCGATGCCCTATTCGAGATCGACCGGTTCCGGCGAAAAGAAGGGCGCGAGATCAAGCCCTTAACGGTTCGCGAGATTTTGGACGAGGAGATCGCGCAAAAGGAATGAACGCAAAACCGAGACGTACGGTGTTGGAGGTCTGGGTTGGCGACAGAAAGAATCCGCAATTGCTGAACTGTTTGGAGTCTCCAGCCGACGGCGAAATTACGGAACAGCTCAAGCTTCTTCCTGGTGGAGATCAGATTTCAACGGTTGAATTGCACATTTCGAAAACTCACCACATTGCGATTGGTGGATCAGTAGCCGAAGGCTTTTATGCTCGCTACCGCGAGTTTTCTCGTGCGGGCGAGTGGGAAACCATGTGTGATGATCTTTCGCTGGACTCGGCGACCAATTTGCTCATCAGCTATCGGGATCAAATTCGAGATTGGAAGAGGCTGGTAGAATGGAAACGGCGAGCCATCACAGACAAGCTTCACCAACAACGCGATGAGCATGAAACTCAAAAACTGACTTTGTGGTTCGCCAAAGGCGTCGCGTTTTTCATGGGCTTCCTTGATACTGGCTCAAAATCTTCGGGGAAATCACGTCGCAAATAGTTGTTGAATCTGCTGGGCAAAACAGGTCACGCGCGTGCTTCGCTTCGGAAACTGTCAAATTCTTTGCTGGCGAAAAAATGCGGTTTACTGCCGGATTTCGGCGGTCAAAAGCGGATTAAAGGCGGAAATAGCGATTGAACCTAATTACAGGAGCCAGCAAAACGGAATCAGGGTGTATGAGGCCCTGTGCAAACGAAATATCAACATTAGCGTAGTAACCGCAACGTAAGAACGTCGGAGACTAGGATGGATACTGAGGAAGACGAAATAAAGATCCAGCACGGTTTACTTGGGCGGCCGGAAAGCCCAGCGTTGGAACGTACCGCACGGCTAGCGATTGAAACAGCGTTGGTCCAATTGATCTCAGGCAAGCTGCTCTATCAGAAAATCACTATCGAACTCGTGGAGTTGGTGCCAGCGCTGGCTAAGCACAACGTGAAGCCGAGTGCCGTTCGATTGGCAGCGCTTGAAGAGGAAATAGCGACACGACCATGGGAACTCGAGACACGGCACCAAGGTGACCAAGCGGCGCATTTTCCGATCTTTGCCGCGGCGAATGTTGGCGGTCAGCCCGTTGGCACGCCTGTGCATAAAATGAATATTCATTTTTATGCCCCCGCTGTGCAGCTCCAATGCGCAACGTGTAAATCTGATAGGACCTTCATCGCACTAGTCGCTTCAAGGCAGTTCAACTTAGAAAATCCTTATCCACGACCTTCCGGCCGAGGCTCGACTGAACAAGTTTACACCTTGTATTATCGCTGCGAAGCCTGTCGAAAGTTCATGTATGCGGTTCTTGTTCGAAGGGAGGGATTGCGCGTGCATCTCTGCGGTTTCGCACCTCGGCGTCTACAAAGAAGCATTCGATCTGTACCCAAATCACTCGAACCAATTTTGAACGACGCCACAAACGCGGTCGCAGAAGGCGACCTTTACGGTGGCTTCTACCATCTACGTACGATGATTGAGCATTTTGCAAAGCTCAGATTGGGAATGCCGTTAGATTCACGCGAACGCGGCGACGACGTTCTTAAGCGGTACTATGATTCGATTCAGGCAAACTTAAGGTCAACTTTGCCATCGCTCACAGCTTGCTACGAGAAGCTCAGCAATAACATCCATGCCCGCGTTGGAACAATCGAAGATTTTCAGGCCCAGCTGACGGCAGTTTGTGACCATATTGAAGGGCTTAGTTTTCTGAGCAAATACGTGAGCGGAAAGCCGTAACCGCAGGCGCTCATTCAAGTCGCGCGATCTTCTCCCGTTCCGCCTTCATGACTTCAAGCAGAGCGGCATGCGCTGCATAATAATGCCGTTCCCAACCGTGAGGATCGTATGCAAAATCCAAATCCTTGAAGACTCGATTACGCGCAGCGGTAATATTTTCTAACACAATCCGATCCTGCTCTCTGGTCGCGTCCAATATCAGCGTAAGCTCTGTCTCTAATCTGAAGGCCCGCTCGAGTTTTTGACTCGCGTCTGAGTGGCTGAGTCGGCCTAAGCCACGATCAGCATTCGCTATCATTAGTGACGAAACAAATTCCGAATAGGTTCTGCGCATGTCCCTCATCATCTCTACGCGCTCTAGAACAACGGCTTCAAACCGCGCGCGATTCCGCCCAATTCTTACCGAAAAAAGCGGCCCAACAACCACGGCGACCAGCGCGGTAACCGCCGAGATGATCGCGACAATTGTCTGCACATCTAGGTAAATTTGGCCTATCATGAAACGTTCATACTACACATCGTGAACAACGAAAGCGCGTTGACGCATGTCACCTCGGGAAATCATTTTCTATCAGAGTGATTTTGGCGATAGACCGGTCGAGGAGTTTCTCGCAGGTTTGGATGCGGCAGTGCGAGCAAAAGTGGTTCGTAACCTCGAATTGTTACGAACTCAGCAAATCGTCTCGACGAAACTCTGGAAAAAGCTAAGTGGATCCGATTTGTGGGAAGTCCGGGTTGAATATGCTGGCAATATCTATCGCCTGCTCGCCGCTTTCGCGAAGAACAATCGCGTGATTCTGCTACATGCGTTTCAGAAGAAATCGCAAAAAACGCCGCGACAGGATATGGAAATTGCTCTGCAGAGGCAAAAGAGGTATTTTCAACGACACGGTTACCTGTGAAAGACGATCTCGACAAATTCCACGAACGAAACATGGCCTCCGATCCCGAGTACGCCATCGCGCGCCAGTTGCTTGACCTTGGCGAGGCTGTTGCGTGCCTCCGGGAGAAAGCAGGCCTGACTCGCGGCGAGCTTGGCAAACAACTTCGCGTGAAAGCGCGTGACATCGCAATTGTCGAAGAGGAAACGCCGCGTGCGCCGGCCGGACTGCTGGAGGCAGCACTCAGTCTTCTAGTCCAAGGATTGGCTCCAGCCATTCAAAGACAGTCCGAAGTTTCCGTGTCAGTCCAGCGGATTCGCGAACTGCGTCCGGCTTTAGTTCCGGCGTAGCGGCCTTTGGACCAGCATTAATCTTTTATTCGCCGCGATAAACGCAGCGGGCCGTTGGTGTTTCGTGCACGACGATCTCGCAAAGTCCGGGGCATTGAGACTCCAATTTTTTCCAGAACCACGCCGCCATTTTTTCAATCGTTGGATTCTCCAGCCCTTCGATATCGTTGAGATACGAGTGGTCCAGCATTCTCAGGAGCGGTTTCATCGCGTCGCTAATCTTCGCATGATCGTAAACCCATCCGATTTTTGGATCGACATCGCCCTCGACAGAAACTTCGACCTTGAAACTGTGTCCATGCACACCGCGACATTTGTGGCCCTCCGGGGCGTTCGGCAAAGTCTGTGCCGCTTCAAAAGTGAAATCTTTGGTCAGGCGGGCTCGCACGATGCGCACAATATCACGTCCGCTGAGCGATTGTCATCCGGCGCCCGCCAGTCACCGAATCAAAGCCGGGAAGAGGCCGTCTTCAATAGCTGACAATCCCCTACTCCAACGCTAGAGTTCTTGATCGCGATGAAGTGGCAAGATTACATCACGGCCGATCCCGCCGTTATGGTTGGCAAACCAGTGATCCGCGGCACGCGGTTGGCCGTGGAATTTATTCTGGGCCTTATCGCACAGGGTTGGCCGGAGGATGAAATCATCCGCAACTACGAAATCACCGCAGAACAAGTTCGAGCCTGTGTCGCCTATGCTCAGGATCGATTAAACGAAGAAAAAGTCTTCGCCGTTGCCAAATGATTCATGCGGCTCTGCGCCACGAAAATGCCCCCGCAGATTGCATCGTTCGGTTACGCCAAAGCGGATATGATGTCTTGTGGATTCGCGAAGTCGCGCCGGGCAGTCCCGACGTTAGCGTAATCAACCGCGCCGTAGCCGAGGACCGGCTCCTCATTACTTTTGATAAAGACTTTGGTGAACTCGTCTTTCAAAGTGGCGCGAAAGCATCGCGCGGCATCGTGCTCTTGCGCATCTCGCAAGCATCCGCCTCAACCGTAGCCGAGCGGGTCGCAGCCGTGCTCGCTTCGCGAGATGATTGGGTCCGTCATTTCAGCATTGTGGACGACTTCGCCATTCGCATGAGACGACTCTCAGAAAAATGAATGTAGCTGGAAATGACGCGAGTTGACACGGACTTGCTGGTTCCGTGGAAGTCCCGAGACTGCCGGGACTTCTGTTTCAAATTCAGACTCCACGCTGGGTTGGGCTCCAGATGAACTTGTGCATTTGAAGTTGAAAACGAACGTCGAGTTTATCGGCCAAAATCCATTCCACGATTTGGCGCGGATCAATCCGGCCAAAAATCGGCGAGAACAGCACCGCATGACAACGTGAAGATAGGCTGTAACGCTGCACCTTATCGCGTGACCATTCGTAGTCGTCGCGCGATCCCATCACGAACTTCACCTCGTCGCGGATGGTGAGATGGTCGATGTTCGACCAAAGATTCTTTTCGATTTCGCCGCTGCCCGGCGTTTTCAAATCCATGATCCGATGGACGCGTGGATCCACTTTCGAGATATCGTGCGCACCGCTTGTCTCAAGGAGGACCGCATAACCCGCGTCCGCCAGCATCGACATCAACGGCAGCACATTTTTCTGCAACAACGGCTCGCCTCCTGTGATCTCGACGAGAGGACAACCAAAAGTCTCCACAGCATCGGCAATCTCTTTTAGTGTTTGTTTCTTCCCGTCATAAAAAGCGTAATCGGTGTCGCAATAGTTGCAGCGCAGATCGCAGAAAGTCAGCCGCACAAAAACACACGGCCGCCCGGCCCAGGTGCTTTCGCCCTGGATCGAGTGATAAATCTCGTTAACTGTCAGCGTCTTTTCGCGCTCGGGCACTACCATATTAAATATTCGCACGCTTGCTCCGTGCGGCAATTATTTGGCGGCGCCGCGCTGTCGGTGCCAGATACTTGGACACGACGGCGCGTGTCCCTCCAGGCAATTACAGACCGCACTTCGCGCCGGCTTCCGCTATGCTGGAACGAGTTCGGAGAAGAGACGCCAAATATCCATCAACAGAGGGCGCGCCACTGATCCGCGCCAGATTAGCAGGCGCCTCGAGACGAGAAAAAATGGCGTAGGCGATCTTGCTGCGCGGAACGCTCTTCTCACCGTAGCCTGAGGGAACGTTGCTTGACCAGTAGCGGACATATTGCGTGCCTAGCCGGTTCTCCATTCCGAGAAAAATCGTGGAATGTCCGTGCTCGGTTTTGCCTACCTGCCGCGACCAGAAAATTTTCATGAAATCACCCGGTTTCGCCTGATCAAAGTTATCGAAGTTCGATCCAAGCCCCAGCTCGTGAAAGAGACGGGCGGTGCCCGGTCCATTTGCATTCCAGCGGGCCCAGATGCCTTCCCCATCGCGTTGATCTCGAATGATAAGACGTTCCAGGGTGGCGTAATCCAGACGAAGGTCGCCGCGCGCACGCAATGCCTCGATGGCTCTAATGAAAACAAGATAGGTTGCACCGGAGCAGAAACTCGGCGAGGCGGCCGAAGGCAGGATGAAAAACTTGCCGGACTCGAAATGCGCCGACGATTGCAAGCGGATCTTGGCGAAATGCGAAACGGAATAACGACCGCCCTGCGGCATCTGTTTGATCTGCTCGAGAATCAGGCTGTTGTAATCTCCGGCGAAAGATGCCTGCGGCGCGAGGCCAAGAATCAGAAAAAAAACCGAAACGGGGAGTCTCTTCACGGCAGAATAGATAAGCGCCAAAACACAATCTGGCAACGGCGACTGAGTTTCTGGCTGTCGTGGCGGCTCCTCAGCCGCGGGAAATTTGGGTGAATCGGCCGCCCCGCGGGCGATGTTAAATAAGTGCGGCTTCGCCGCCATTAATTGGCATCGAGCAGGGACTGCTCGATCCACCTCGCACCCCTCCTTTCCCCGAGCACCGCCGCCATTACGGCGCGGATTGGCTTTCGCGGCCGAGTGTGTTAGACGAAGATCATGCTGCGTTTCACCAAAATGAACGGCGCGGGAAACGATTTCGTCCTGATCGACAATCGCGCGGGCGAAGTTCATCTAAATCGCAGCCAAATCGCACATCTTTGCGATCGCCACCGCGGAATCGGCGCAGATGGCATTTTGCTACTCGAAAAGCCATCAAACCGTGCGGATTTTCGGATGCGCTACTTTAATGCCGATGGCGGAGAAGCGGAGATGTGCGGCAATGGAGCGCGTTGTTTCGCGCGTTTTGCAAACAAGGTCGCCGGGGCGGCAGGCAAAATTTCTTTTGAAACTCCGGCTGGCGTCATTTCAGCTGAACTAGCCGGTGATCTCGTAACGCTGCAAATGACCGAGCCCACTGATTTGCGATTAGACGTCCAGCTTCGCGTCGCAAATAAAGATAAAGCCATTCATTTCATTAACACGGGTGTGCCGCACGTAGTAATCCCAGTGCCGCAAGTCGACGATGTTGATGTCCAGAGAGAAGGCGGAGCCATCCGTCAACACGAAATGTTTTCACCAAAGGGCGCCAACGTAAATTTTATTGAGAAGCGCGGAACGAATAAAATTGCGGTCCGCACTTATGAGCGCGGCGTGGAAGACGAGACCCTCGCGTGCGGCACCGGCGTGGTCGCGAGCGCGCTCATCTTCGCCGTCACGGAGGACGCTACTGCTCCAATTGGAGTTCTCGTCCACGGCGGAAGTGAACTTCAAGTGGGGTTTGAGAAAACGGGAACGAAATTCAACCACGTTACGCTTACCGGCCCGGCCGAATTTGCTTTCGAAGGAACGATCGACATCTGAGTTGGAGCAATGGAGTAGTAGAGCAATGGAGTATTGTTGGAATCAGTTCATTACTCCATTACTCCAACACTCCACCGATCCATCCTGAAAACATGTTTCGCGGAACGTTCACTGCGCTTGTCACTCCATTTCGAGATGGGGCGATCGATACTTCCGCTTTTGCGAAACTGATCGAAGCACAAATCGCCGCTGGGATTACCGGAATCGTTGCGGTCGGGACAACCGGCGAATCGCCGACACTTTCACACGAGGAACGCGAACAAGTGATCCGGTTCGCGGTCACGACCGCCAACAAACGCTGTCAGGTCCTCGCCGGCACAGGTTCCAACGCCACCGACCACGCGGTGGCCGATACAAAGAGGGCCGAGAAACTCGGCGCAGACGGCGCGCTACTCGTCGCGCCCTATTACAACAAGCCGAGCCAGGAAGGTTTGTTCCGGCATTTCAAAACAATCGCTGACTCAACCTCTTTACCCATCGTGCTTTACAACATCCCTGGCCGCTGCGGGGTGGACATCGCGCCAGATACAGTCGTGCGCCTCGCGAAGGAGTGCCGGAATATTGTTTCGATCAAGGAGGCCAGCGGGAGTGTTGAGCGCATATGCGAGTTGCGTACGCGTCTGCCAGACTCATTTACGATTTTGAGCGGTGACGATTCCCTGACCCTTCCGTTCATGTCGGTTGGAGCAGCCGGCGTCGTCAGTGTCGCCTCGAATTTATTTCCGGCGGAGGTTTGTGCACTTGTCCGCGCTTTCGAATCAGGCGATGTAAAATCGGCGACGAATTTGCACCACAAAATGTTTCCGCTTTTTAAAGATCTATTCATCGAGCCGAATCCAGTGCCGGTGAAAACAGCGCTCGGCTGGCGCGGCGCGATGTCTGGCGAAGTTCGCCTCCCATTGTGCGAAATGAGCGATGCGAATCAGACGCGCTTACGCAAAACGCTCGAGGCTTTCGAGCGAAACAGATAGATTTTCCCAACTCAATCTTATGAGCGCTGTAGTGTGCGCTGTCCTCAGCGCACAAATCACGACATTCTCGCACGCGTCGCGAAATCCGCTGAGGACAGCGGACCCTACAGCATCACGATCGCCCGCAGCGATGCTCGATTGGTGGGCAGCTAATCGCTTGCAAAGCGAGTGCACAGCCTGAGGATTGCCTCTGATGAAAGCCAAAGTCCGCGTGTTGCTCGTTGGCGCGGCTGGGCGCATGGGAAAGACGATTATCGATCTTGCAAAGGACGATCCGAACATCGAGATCGTGGCACAATGCGATATCGGTGATGCCATTGGATCTGCGATGAAAAAATCAGATGTGGTGATCGATTTTAGTCATCCGGATGCAACCGATGAGATTTGCCGCGCGGCATTGCAAGATCAACGATCTCTCGTCATCGGAACAACCGGACATTCCGCGGAACAACGCGCCGCTATTGAAGGAGCCGCCAGGTTCGTTCCGGTTGTTTTCGCGTCTAACTTTAGCGCAGGCGTGAACGCCCTTTTCGCTTTGGCCCGTAATACAGCGGAGACGCTTGGCCCGGAATTCGATGTTGAAATTATTGAAACGCATCATCAGACGAAGAAAGACGCACCCAGCGGAACAGCGAAGACCCTCGCCACTATTTTGCGCAAGGCGCGGAACGCAAATGATGAGATCTCTATTCGGTCGATCCGCGAAGGTGACGTGGTCGGCGAGCATACGGTGATCTTCAGCGGGCCAGGCGAGCGCCTTGAGATGACGCATCGTGCAGCAAGTCGCGAAATTTTCGCGCGTGGAGCACTGCGCGCGGCGCGCTGGATCATCGGGAAACCCGCAGGTCTTTACAGTATGCAAGATGTGCTCGGATTGTAAATCTGTAGCCGGGGTCGATGACCCCGGCGGCTGCGATCAACGATCACGGCTACAACAACAATGAGAACAGCCGTCGCACTCGGATCGAATCTTGGTGATCGGCTCGACAATTTGCGCGTTGCCCGGCAACAAATTTGCGCTCTTACGGATATCCAGCCGCCCGTTCTCGCTTCGGCAATTTACGAAACCGATCCGGTAGATTGCGAACCAGACGCACCCAAATTCCTAAATGCGGTCGTTGAGTTCGGTTACGATGGCGATCCGCTACAGCTTTTGAAAAAATTGAGAAGCGTCGAGGGCGCGCTTGGCCGGCCGCGCGAACATGGGCGGAACGTTTCTCGCAAGATCGACATCGACCTCCTCTACATCGGTGACATGAAAATCAACGACGGCGAATTGGAATTACCGCACCCGCGGATGCACTTGAGGAAATTCGTGCTTCAGCCCCTAGCCGACATCCGGCCCGATTTGATCCTGCCGCGGCAGGCGAAAACCGTTCGGGAGTTGCTCGCGCAACTGAATGACACATGTAACGTTGTTCGGCTCACGAACGACTGGGAATCGCAATGAAAGATTTTCGTGAAATGAAGCGTCGTGGTGAACGAATCACTGCCCTGACAGCTTACGATTACCCAACGGCGCGTCTGCTCGACGAAAGCGGGATCGACATTATTCTCGTGGGCGATTCGTTAGGCATGGTGGTGCTCGGCTATCAGGACACCACGCGTGTGACGCTCGAAGAGATGTTGCATCACACGCGCGCGGTTGCTCGTGGTGTGAAACAGGCGCTGCTTGTCGCCGATATGCCGATTCATACTTACGATACGCCCAGGCAGGCAGTGGACACGGCCAAACAATTTGTCGATGTCGGCGCGCAAGCGGTGAAGCTCGAGGGCGGCGCGAGCCATGTCGCACAAATCGAAGCGATCACTCAAGCGGGAATTCCGTTCATGGGGCACATTGGCATGCTCCCGCAGAGTGTGCGGGAGGAAGGCGGCTATAAAGTCAAAGGCCGCACCCAATCCGAAGCGGAAGCCCTGATCGCGGATGCGCGCGCAGTGGAAAAAGCCGACGCGTTTTCCGTCGTATTGGAGATCGTCGTCGCCGATATTGCGAAGCAAATCACCAATGCGATCGGCATACCAACCATCGGCATTGGATCAGGCGACCATTGCGACGGGCAGATTTTAGTCACGCACGATTTAATCGGTTTGTTTCCGTGGTTCACACCAAAGTTTGTCTCGCCTGAGGCGCGCGTGGCAGACGAAATCCGCAAGGCCGCGCGCGCATTTATTGAGCGTACGCGGGCTGGCGGAACATAGGCCTGCGGCCTGTGCGCCCAGCGGGTTTGAAACCCGCTGCCCCACGCAACGGACAACATGTCCGCTGGCCGCACAGGCAGAATGCCTATGTTCCGGAGCAGGCTCGTCGTGGCTGGCGTTTTAAAATATGATATGTTTGCGGCGCGAAATGAGAGTTTCTGACTTCGATGATTTCGACACCGTAGAGACCCAGGGTCTGCTCGCGGGCAGCAAAGAGCGCAGTTGGCTCTGGTTCGGGTTGATTGTCTCCCTGGGACTGCACGCCGCGCTCTGTACCTATTTTTACCGGACGCATTTTCAATCTGTGGCGGCCGTGATCGTCCCGAGCGAGCAGACGCCCACCTTCAAGGTCAGGAGTATTGACGAATCGAATCTAGAGAAAAGCAGCGTCGATCAGACGAACGCGGCGGCGAAGCCAGAGCCAGACAACGCCGACGTGCAGTTGCCGGACGAAAAGAAATCATTCGACAAGCTATTACAGGACATTCAGGCGAGCGCAGCGCTGCCGGACGACGTGCGCGATGTTTTGCCCGACCAGCCGAAAGTGGAACAATCCGACGTGAATTCCGTTCTTACCGAGATTGAGCGCTCGACTGCGCAGAGTCTCGCCAGCGATCCAAACGCGACGCGCGACCAATCGCTGCTCAACAACAGCTCGGCATCAGGCCGCCCCCAACCGGCCCTTAGCGGAACTGAGCTTGCCACGAGCACGACGATTAAACGGCCCAATACCTTCACGAGCAAAATGCCCGGTGACAGCGCCGGACCGACCAAAGGACGGGTTCCGGGCTTCAGCGATTTGGATCAATTGCTCGCCCAAAAAGGGCCGCTCGGGTCCGGGACAAAATTGCGAATGCCGGACGACCAACTGTTCGAATATGACAGCGACGTATTGCAGGGAAGCGCCGTTGGGCAGCTGCAAAAGCTTGGTACGCTTATCCAGCGCAATCCGAAAGCGACATTCTCGGTAGAAGGTTATACGGATTCGTTTGGCACACCGGAATACAATTTCGATCTAAGCCAGCGCCGCGCCGACAGCGTGAAGCGATATCTGGTGGAAGCGATGGGAATCAGTGCCGCGCAAGTCCAGACGCGCGGTTATGGGGCAACGAAATTCCGCACCTCGCCCAATGGCTCGATCGAGGAACAAGGCACAAATCGCCGTGTAGAGATCGTGGTGCACACGAGCGAAGGCTGAGCTGTAGCGGCGGTCTGTGACCGTCGCTCGAATCCGGTCAGAAAAAGTGCGGCGGTCACAGACCGCTGCTACAGATTACTCCCACCCTACCAATTTTTGATCCACTGATTTGGATCAGGTGAATTGGCCGTGCTCCAAAGGTCGAAGGTAGGGTTGTTACCAAAAGCGGCACCCGATGCTTTCGCTGTCGAATAACCGTATGAATTTCCAAAGGGGTCTCGGATGGCGGTCACCGCTGCCGTAGAAGGAGGAGCAGGTAGAAGCATGTTCGGCTTGAATGCGAAATAAGTCTTCGGCACCACGCCGTTACCGGTCAAATCATCTGACGCGTTCACAGTTCGATCGGCGTTGTGATCTCCGGACAGCTCTTCGTACAAATATAGACTCGCCGCTGCGTACACGGTCGGATCCGGACTAGAAGGGTTGAGGCCGTTAGTATCGCCATTGCTTGGATAAATTCCATTATCCGCCTTGTAACTTTCGCAAGCGGCGGACATGGCGGCGATCTCGGTTTCGGCGCGGGAACGCGCGCCTTTCTTTTGCACATAACCGACTGTGCTCAGAACCAGTCCGGCCAGCACGATGATGATGGCGATGACGACAAGGAGTTCGATGAGAGTGAAAGCGTGTCGACCGGAAAATGACGAATGACGAATGACGAATGACGAATGACGAACTCGAGCCGACGCGACCTGTTCGATATTCGTCATTCTGTCATTCCTTCGACATTCGACATTCGTGCTTCGTCATTCGCGCCGCAGGCGCGTCACGTTTGCTGTTGCAAGCCGCTGATGATGCTGATGAGCGGCGTGAAAAGGGCAAGCACGATGGTACCAACGATCACCGCGAGAAACACGATCATGATTGGCTCGAGCATCGAAGTGAGAGCCGCCACCGAGTTATCCACTTCGTCGTCATAAACGTCTGCAATCTTCAAAAGCATTTCCGGCAACTTACCGGTTTCCTCGCCTACGTCGATCATGCTGACCACCATTGGCGGAAAAGTGCGGCTGGCTTCGAGTGGTTGCACGATCGATTCGCCTTCCTTCACGCTGTCGTGCACTTTCGAGATCGCGTCGGCAATGGCCGCATTACCGGCAGTTTCGCGAGTGATGTTTAACGCCTGCAAAATAGGTACACCGCTCGTGACCAGTGTCCCGAGTGTGCGCGAAAAACGGGAGATCGCGGTCTTACGATTTAGATCGCCAAAGAGCGGCATGCTCAGCTTAAAACGATCAATCACGTATCGTCCGCCACGGGTGCGGCCGATGAATCTGTAAGCTGCCACCGTGGCGACCACGGCGCCCACCAGGAGCAGGCCATGGTTCTTCACGAAGTTGCTTGCTCCGATCACAAACTGGGTGATGAGCGGCAGCGGTTTGTTGCCAAGCATGTCGTGAAAGATGGCTTCGAACTTCGGCACAATGAAGACCAGCAGAAACCCCATGATCGCGACTGCCATCGTCATGACGATCATCGGATAGACCATCGCCGCGACGACCTTGTTTTTAATCTTTGCGGCTTTCTCCTGAAATTCCGCAAGCCGGGTCAACACCAGCTCGAGCACGCCGCCGACTTCACCCGCTTTCACCATGTTGACATACAGATCGTTGAAAATCTTCGGATGCAGGGCAAGAGCGTCGGAAAAAGTATTGCCGCTCTGGACAGCGTCAGCGACTTTGTTGATTGTGTTTTTCAACACGCTGTCGCGCTCCTGTTTCGCGAGAACGTTTAAGCTCCGCAGCAACGGCAACCCGGAATCGATCAGCGTCGCCAGTTGACGCGTAAAAATCATCAGGATCTTTGGCTTAATTTTCTTGCGCTGGAAAAGAACGATGCTGATTTTCCCGCGCGGCCGCGCCACTCGGGCCATTTTCGCCGCGCGACGGCGCGTTTCTTTTGCTGTCTTTCCGTCAGGACTACTCTTGGCCTCTTCGTAAACACTCGTCGGGAAATAACCGGCCTGACGCAATTGGCCGATTGCTTCATTGGTGGAACTGGCTTCAAGCAATCCCGTCGCTTCCTCTCCCTTGGCATCCAGGGCTACGTAGTTATAACGCGGCATGCGCAGCTATTGTAATTATCTCCTAACGGATGTCGAGCGTCGAGATCGGCGCGAAGTCTCCAAAATGACGAAATCCGAATGTCGAATGACGAATTAATGACGAATGACAAAAGCCCGAAGAAAGGGAAGGCGCCCGGTGGTTCCTTTCGTCATTCGTTCATTCTGGTTTCCTTCGTAATTCGTCATTCGTGCTTCGTCATTCCTTCGACGTCCTCCTTTGTCATTCATCTGCGAGATACTCGGAGATCCTTTACGTGTACTTCAGCACTTCCTCGATTGTAGTATTGCCCGCGAAAATGCTGCGCAAACCATCCTGGCGAAGGGTGACCATTCCGAGCTCAATCGCCTTTTGTTTCAAAGTGACGGTTGGCGCACGCTCATTGATCAATTCCCGGATCGGATCAGTAACTTTCAGAAGCTCGTAAATCCCTTTTCGTCCCTTGTAACCGGTGTTGTTACATGCATCACATCCCTTGCCGTAAAAGAAATGGTTTTCGCCAATGTCTCGCCGCGAAATCCCAAGCTCCTCAAGCAATGCCTCACTAGGCTGATAGGCCGTACGGCAGTGGCGGCAAATGCTGCGCAGCAAACGCTGACCAAGGACGGCTTCGAGCGTGGATGAAATCAGAAACGGTTCCACGCCCATGTCGATCATGCGCGTGATCGCGCCAGGGGCGTCGTTGGTGTGCAAAGTGGTGAAGACGAGATGCCCGGTCAGAGACGCCTGAATGGCGATCTGCGCTGTTTCCAGATCGCGTGTCTCGCCCACCATAATGCGATCGGGGTCCTGCCGCAGAAACGAACGCAAGACACGCGCGAACGTCAAGCCGATGGCTTCGTTCACCGGTACTTGCACAATTCCTTCCAGATCGTATTCGACCGGCTCTTCCGCAGTGAGCAACTTCGAATCGATGGTGTTGATCTTGCGCAGACACGAATAAAGCGTGGTCGTCTTTCCAGAACCGGTCGGCCCGGTCGCGATAAAAATGCCGTTTGGGCGATGGATGACCTCGAGAAGGTAATTGTAGATGTAATCCGGCATCCCCAGCGCTTCGAGATCAAGATTCACAATGCTGCGATCGAGCACGCGCAGCACGAGGCTCTCGCCAAATTGGGTCGGCAAAGTTGAAACTCGAAGATCGACACTGCGCCCGGCAATATTTTTTTGGATGCGGCCGTCCTGGGGCAATCGTCTCTCTGCGATATTCATATTTGCCATCACTTTCACCCGCGAGATCACCGGCAGGGCGAGATGACGGGGGGGCGGCGCCATTTCGTAGAGCGCGCCATCGACGCGATAGCGGATTTTGAATTCGTTTTCGAAGGGCTCAAAGTGAATATCGCTCGCGAGATCCTGAATCGCCTGGTAGAGGATCAGATCGACAAAGCGAATGATCGGGGTTGCATTCGCCTCGGCTTCAACCACGGCCTCGCCATCTCCCTCGCGTCCGCCTGAGGCGGACAGAAGCTCTCCAACTTCGCCGAGCTGCTTGAGAACATCCTCCATGCTCGTCGTGTCCGTGCCGTAATGCTGCTTGATCAGATCTTCGATTTGATCTGGCGGCGAAACGACCACCTGAATGTCTTTGCCGAGCGCAAAGCGGAGATCCTCTGCCGCGTGGTGATCGAGGGGATTCACCAGTGCGACGCGCAATGCGTTACCGCTCATCTCAACGGGAAGCGCGCCGTGCAGCCGCGCCAAGCCGCTGGGGATAAAACGCAAGGTTTCCGCCGCGAGTTCGCGCTCGGTTAGATCGATAAAGTCGAGGCCAAGTCCATTGGCAATCGTTTGATAAAAGCCGAGTTCATCGACAAAGCCGCCATCGACCATCGCTTGTTCAATCGATTTTCCATTCAACTCGGCTTCGCTCAGCACGTCTTCTAGTTGCGACGGCTGCAAAATATGCTGTTCAACGAAAAACTCGGCAAGCTGCTTGTTATTCATGGATTCGTTAAACCGTTGAAGCGTTGAAGCGTCGGAGCGAAAGCTCCGGGTAGCGCATGCGTCGCGCGTGCTGGTTTCGGCGTCGCGCCGAAACGAACTTTTCTTTGAGATTCGTTTGCAGCTGGCGAGGACAACGCCCAGGAAAAGTACGCGATCGCGAGGACGCGCTCGCCAGCACGCGTGACGCGTGCGCTACCCGATCCAGAAATCATCGCGCTTATCAACTCACGTCTCCTATGGTAATGGAAATGACTTCTTCGGCCGAGGTCAGGCCGGCCAGGACCTTGCGCACGCCATCTTCACGCAGTGTCCGCATGCCCAACTCCCGGGCTCGCTGCCGCAACATTAAAGTCGAGCTGCGTTTGTTGATCATATGGCGGACCTCATCGTCGATCACGAAAATTTCGAATATGCCCATTCGTCCCTTGTAACCGATTTGACGGCATTGCTCGCAGCCGACCGGCTTCATTACCTGCGTTTCCTGGAGTTGCCCGGGTTCGATCCGCAGCGCGCGCAATTCCGTCTCGGTAAGTTCCGCCGGTTGTTTGCAGTTGTTGCACAGGCGACGGACAAGCCTTTGCGCCATCATCGCGCGCACCGAGGAAGCAACGAGAAACGGCTGAACACCGATATCGATCAAACGGGCGACGGCAGAAGGAGCGTCGTTGGTGTGCAGTGTGCTGAAAACAAGGTGTCCCGTCAGGCTGGCATTGGTCGCGATACTCGCGGTTTCGAGGTCGCGAATCTCGCCAATCATAATGATGTTTGGCGCCTGGCGCAGAATAGAGCGTAAGGCGGCCGGAAAGGTCATGCCAATCTCCGGATTCACCGGTACCTGGTTGATGCCGGTCATCTGATATTCGATCGGCTCTTCCACGGTAATGATCTTGCGGTCCGGTTTGTTGACGTAATGAAGACACGAATAAAGCGTGGTCGTCTTGCCGGAGCCAGTCGGGCCTGTGACAAGTAGAATGCCGTCCGGCAGCTTGATCAGGCGCTCGAAAATTTCCTGATCGTCGGAAAAAAATCCAAGCTCCGGCAGACCAAGCTTCAAACTGGACTTATCCAGCACACGCATGACTACGCTCTCGCCATGATTGGTTGGGATCGTCGAGACGCGAAGGTCGATTGGCTTTTTCTTGATTTTGACCTGGATGCGCCCGTCTTGCGGCAAACGCTTTTCTGCGATGCTCATCGAACCAGTCATGATCTTGAGCCGGCTGATAATGGCCGATTGCAAGCGCTTGGGAGGCGCTTGCATTTCCTGCAACACGCCGTCAACGCGAAACCGGACGCGGAATTTCTTATCGAGCGGCTCCAGATGAATGTCGCTCGCGCCCGCACGGTGGGCCTCGATTAGCAACATCGACACCAGGCGAATAATTGGCGCTTCGGCTTCATCCACTCCTGCGGCCTCGATGCCACCGATCTCCAGGCCCAGATCGATATCCTCTCCAATTTTTTCTTGGAGGACATCGGCGGCTTCCTCCGCCGTGCCGTAATACTTGATCAGCGCTTCGCGAATTTTCTTCGGGCTGGTGCAAACCAGTTCCAACTCGCGTTGAAGCAGAAAACTCAGGCTGTCGATCGTATCGATGTCGAGCGGGTCGCCCACTGCCACGACAAGGCCGGTTTCACCGAATGCTACCGGGATCACCTTGAACCGGCGTGCTTCTTCCGCGCGGATTTGACTGATTATCTGGGGCGGAATCACCATGGAGGAAATGTCGAGCCAGTCCATGTGCGCTTGCGCGGCGAGCGTGCGCGAGACGTCCGAGTCGGAAACGATCCCGTCGTTGATCAAGACATCGACGACGCTGGCTGCACCGTTCAGACGCGAGCGCGCACTTTCAATCTGGGGGCGCGTGACCAGTCCCCCCTCTTGCAGGATTCCGAGCACATAGTCTTCGCTCTGTGGCACGAGTGCAAAGATGCCTGAGCGGACAATTTACTGCAAATCCTTGGTATTTCTCTAACCGCTCCTGGTTTCCCAGCCGCGGGCGAGCGTCACGGCGCAACCCAACGCGAGCCAGGGGTAGTGTCCTAATTATTTTCGCTTCGTAGTGACTTCGTAGATTGATTTCAAATTAGGTCGACTTGACATGATGCGTGCACGTTGCTACGAAATGATTTGGGGCATGGAGACACCAGACCAAAATATCAATTTAATCCGGTCCGTTTGGCGCCGAGTTAAGAAGCCCATCAAAGTTCCTGACCTGCAGCCAGTAAAAGACGTCAAAGGTGGTGGCGGTGTTATGGGCAAATCCAAACCGATCACAAGTGGCACAGGCACCACAGGCAGCTACTAATAGGGTTAAAGAGTCGCAAACCGTGGTTCGATCCCCGCGATGCGGTTTTTTATGTAAGCATTCGGCAGATACGCCGAAATTGTAATTCAAATTAGGACACTACCGAGCCAGGACCGCGCTGGTTCTAGCGAGCACAGGTCGCCAGCCTGTAGCATTTCGGCCGCTAGCCGAATGCACTCTTAGGTAACTTCACGCGTCGCGGCGGATCACTCCACCGTCACGCTTTTGGCGAGGTTGCGCGGCTTATCGACGTCGCGCCCGAGCTCGACAGCAAGATGATAAGCAAGAAGCTGGAGCGGGACGACCGTCAGAATCGGCATTACGCAATCGAGCGCTTCTGGCACGGAGATAATTTCGTTGACAACGTTCTTGAGTTGCTTCGCGCCGTTGCCGCTGGTCAGTGCAATGATCGGGCCCTTACGAGCTTTGACTTGCTCGATGTTATTCACGTTTTTCGAAAAGACCGCATCGTCGGGCACGATAAAGACCGAGGGAAGATCCGGACGCACCAGCGCGATGATGCCGTGCTTGAGCTCGGCGCTCGGATGGCCTTCGGCGAACAGATAAGTGATCTCCTTCATTTTGAGGGCGCCTTCCAGCGCGATCGGAAAGTTGAATTGGCGGCCAAAGAAAAGCACCCCGTTCACTCCAGCATATTTCTTGGCGATGGTTTTGATCTCATCGCTGAGTTTCAAAACACTCTCGATTTGCTCGGGCAAAGCTTCCAGCGCCTCGATGATGCGGCTTCCTTCAGAGGTGGAAAGATTTCGCATCCGGCCGAAGAGCAGACCAATGAGCGTGAGAATGACAAGCTGTGAAGTAAAAGATTTCGTGGCAGCAACGCCGATTTCCGGTCCGGCGTGCATATAGACGCCACCGTCGCTTTCACGTGCGATCGTGCTCGCGACGTTGTTGCAAATTCCCAGCGTGCGAAAACCTTTGCGCCGGCTTTCACGCAGTGCGCCGAGTGTGTCCGCAGTTTCTCCACTCTGGCTGATCGCGAACACCAGTGTCTCTGGCGTCATCGGCGTATTGCGATGACGAAACTCACTCGCGAATTCGACTTCGGTGGGAATATTTGCGAGCCGCTCGATCAAATATTCCCCCACCCTCCCGGCATGGAGAGCGGTGCCGCAACCGGTGAGAACAATGCGCCCGACGTCGCGCAATTGCGCCGGCGTCATGTTCAGGCCGCCCAGCTTCGCGGTGCATTCTTCCAAGCCGAGACGGCCCCTCATCGCGTCCCGCACTGTATTTGGTTGCTCAAAGATTTCCTTGAGCATGTAATGCTCGAAATCGCCCTTCTTGATGTCCTCGGCTGTGAATTCGACTTTGCTCACTCGGTGATCGCCGCTTTCTCCGGCCAGTGAGCTGATCTCGAATTTGTCGCGCTCCAGCGCGACCACATCGAAATCGTTTAAGTAAACGGCGTCGCGGGTGTAAGCGACAATCGCGCTCACATCACTGGCGAGGAAATTCTCGCTTTTACCTACCCCGAGGACCAGCGGGCTTCCGCGCCGGGCGCCGATCATGAAATCCGGGACATCCGCATGGACGAGGGCGATGCCATATGTGCCGATCACTTGTTGAAGCGCCGTACGAACGGCGGTAAAGAGCCGTGCTTTTTTCTGGGGGGCGTCCGCTGTACTTGCGCACGATTCGTCGTAGAGTTTCCCGATCAGATGGGCGAGCACTTCGGTGTCGGTTTCCGAGCGAAAATTGGTATCACCATCCTTAATCAACTGTTCCTTGAGCGCCTGATAATTTTCGATCACCCCGTTATGCACGAGTGCGAGCTTGCCGCTGGCGTCGAAGTGCGGGTGCGCATTTTCATCAGTCACTTTCCCGTGCGTGGCCCAGCGCGTATGACTGATGCCGAAAGACCCCGAAACGGGCTGCTTTGTCATCAAGCTGGCGAGTGCCGCGATGCGTCCGGCACATTTTCTTGTCTCGAGATGGCCTCGATTGACGACGGCAACGCCGGCGGAGTCGTAGCCTCGATACTCAAGGCGTCGCAGCCCATCGAGTAAAATCGGCGCTGCTTCGGCACGACCAACGTAGCCAACGATTCCGCACATGTTTGGAGTCTAGTTGCGGCTGTCTGCAGCCGCAAGATTCACTCATGTCGACAGACAACTTCCACTCGATTTGAACAAGATTGCGCCGCGATTCAAAAAAGTTGCCGCAAAGCCCACAGGCTAGGTTATTGACCCCGAAAGCCTTCGGGGTTGATTGATAGCAATGCAAGACCAGCACGAGCGCGATTCGCTTTCACAAACTCCGGCCCCGACCGCCGTCGGGGCGGCGCTCCCGCCAGGCACAATCCAGGGAACGCTTGCAATCATTATGGGTGGCGGCGCCGGCACGCGTTTGTTCCCATTAACGAAGGATCGTGCCAAACCCGCCGTGCCGCTCGGGGGAAAGTATCGCATTGTCGATATTTCCATCAGTAATTGCCTGAATTCTGGACTGCGCTCGATCTATGTGCTCACCCAGTTCAACAGCATGTCGTTACATCGACACATTCAGGCGAGTTACAAGTTTGACAATTTCTCGCGCAGCTTTGTCGATATTCTGGCTGCTCAACAAACGCCCGCCGGTTCGCAATGGTATCAGGGAACCGCTGACGCAGTCCGGCAAAACATGCGCTATTTTCTGGAGCGCCCATTTGATTATTACCTGATTTTGAGCGGCGACCAGCTTTACCGGATAGATTTTCGCGCGCTGCTGCATCAGCACATCCGTTCGGGCGCGGATATCACGCTGGCCACCAAACCGGTCCATCGAGATCAGGTTTCCGAGTTTGGCATCATGCAAAGCGGAGTCGATCGACGCATTACCCGTTTCGTAGAGAAGCCGACTGAAGAAGCTGTGCTGCGCGAGTTGAAGATGGACCGGGAGCTGCTCGGTGCCATCGATTTGAATGGAGACGAGGAATTATTTCAGGCGTCGATGGGAATCTACGTCTTCAATCGGAAGGTTCTGATCGAATGTTTGGAGAATGATCTGGCCGATTTCGGCAACCATGTGATTCCACAGTCGATCAAAGACCGACGCGTAAACGCATTTATTTTTAAGGGTTACTGGGAAGATATCGGGACAATCCGGGCTTTTTATGAGGCAAATCTCGATCTCACCGACATCGTTCCCGAGTATAGCTTTTTCGAACCGGAGTCGCCGATCTATACGCATCCGCGGTTCTTGCCCGGCAGCAAAATCAATGGGGCCACTCTGCGGCAGGCGATCATTTCAGATGGATGCATCATTTCTGATGCGCACTTGGAACGCTGCGTTGTTGGGATTCGCAGCATCATTCAGAGCGGCGCGACGATCCGTAACAGCATCATTATGGGTGCTGATTACTTTGAGCACGATCGACATGCTGATTCAGGGCAACCGCCGATCGGCATCGGGCGCAATTGCGTGATCGACCGTGCAATCATCGACAAGAACGCGCGTATCGCCGACGGGGTCGTAATCACTCCGGAAGGCAAGCCTCCGAATTTTGACGGAGACAATTATTTCATCCGCGACGGCATCGTGGTGGTGCCAAAGAACGCAGTGATTCCGGCCAGTTTTTGGATTTAGTCAGCGGGCTTTGACCAACGAATCCTAAACTGATCCGGATAGGCTGCTGCGCGCAACGTGCCGCCTATGCTACGTAACTATCGCCTTTCGGTGAACTGCTGGAGCTGACCTCCGGCCGTTTCCCATTTCTCCTGCTTATTCCAGGGAATGGTCGAATCACCGTGATCGTCCGGATCATTAACCAGACGGGGTGTCTCCTGTGTGCTCGCGCACGAGGCGATGGATATCGCCAGCGCACATAACAGAGCGGAGGTGGCGTTTTTCCGAAGTTTATGAACTTGTACCAGCATAAATCACGGTATCTCCAGGTTGCACTTGGACGCCGCGCGCCAAGCTGCCGGTGATGATATCGCCGATAGCGGTCGCCGGTTCAACTGAAGAAATGCGAATTTTTCCGATGAGCGTGCCCTCCCGCAAAACGAGCATTTCCGAATTCGGTTCTACCCCCTGGCGAGCGCCAAGATTTAACACAACAAAATTGTACGCCTGATTGACTGCAAGGACGGTGCCGCGAACACCTGTTCTGCGGACGCCAGTTTCCCGGTGCTTTCTCTCTTCCTGAGGCCGAGCGGAACGCTCTTGAGCGCTCTGAAGTTTTTCGGACAGGAAGGCTTTTTCTTTTTCCGCGCTGTCGAGTTGACGTCGAGCGTCATCGAGTTGCGCCTGTAGTTCCGCCGCGGAGGGGCCGGCGACGGCAGGAGTTTCCGGCGGTTTAGCTGCTTTTTCCGCGTCTTCCACGCGCTTTTGCAACGAAGCGATCTCGCCTTGATTGGCCTCCAAACGGGTTTGCAGATCGGCTTTTTCTTTCTGCAATTGGGCCAGTTCCGCTTCAGTCTTTGCCACCTTGTTTTCTGCTTCCGCAACCTTGTCTTCTTCTCCTGTCGCGGTCGTGTCCTTGGTCTTCGGCTCCCGTTGCTGAGTTACAGTTCGACTCTCAACCGCACGGCGTAACGCCTCGGCATTCGCCACATTTGCGCGGAGCGCTTTCACTTTGTGGCTGTTGAGAACCCCGAAAATAGCGGCCAGCACCAGAAACAGCACTGAAAGGCCAATCACGTTTTTCTGAGTGATCACCGAAGCCGCCGAACTCGAGTGCAACATGGAAGGTCCTCTTGTAACAGCGCAGGACGCTCAAATGCAAATTCCAATTTCGGGTTTCATGGGACGATCCGAGCACGTGAAACTCGAATTCAGATTGCGTTTCCCGGCGTTTCAACCGATAGACGATCCATGGGTCAACAACACCGGACGCGAGCCAAGCGCAAGCGACGACGAGCCTATCTGCAGCGCAAGAAGACGTCACTTCGTTCGACACGCCGGGAGCCAACCAAGCCACGGGCAAAGAAAGAACCGGTCGCAGCCGAATAATGCAGTTGTCGCGCCCACACAGAATTTAAGGCAGAGGTATAATGCAGCGCATTTTACCAATGCCGCAGAATGCATGTTATTTAATCGTAGATGGGCACAGCATCATCTTTGCCTGGCCCGAGTTGCGCAAACTCCACCAACGGCGGTCCTCGCTCGCCCGCGAGGCGTTAATAAAGCAGCTTCAGCATTATCAGGACTGGACTGGCGTGCGAGTGGTCGTCGTTTTTGATGGGAAAGACAGCAAAGTCAACATGAGCTCAGACCCGGGCGACGTGCAGATTGTCTATTCGCGACGGGGACAAACAGCCGACGCGATTATCGAGCGGCTCGCAAGCAAATATGCAGAACGCTTCGATCTGACGGTAGCTACCTCCGATTTAGGGGAAGCAGAAACAGTGCATGCCTGCGGCGCGGAATGGATGTCCGCCGAAGGCCTACGAGGAGTGGTCGCCAGGAAATCGCTGTAGGGGCAGGCGTGCCGCCTGCAAAACTAAATTGCCGCAGCCGACACGGCTGCCTCTACAGGTGCTGTGCTTATAACCCGAGTTTCTTTTCGATCTCCTTAACGCGGGCGAAAAGTTTCCCGAGCCGATGGATCCAGGCAATCTGTTGCTTGACCTCGGCAATTGGAGCCGCGGGATAGCCGAACCAAGTGCCTCCTGGAACACTCTTGGAGACGCCGCTTTGGGCCGCAATCACACTGCCATCGGCGATTTCGACGTGGCCGACAATGCCAACTTGCCCTGCCATGGTAACGCGTTCACCCACACGAGTGCTGCCGGAGATGCCGGTCTGGGCCACGATGATGGAGTTTTTCCCTATGACAACGTTGTGCGCGATTTGCACGAGATTGTCGATCTTCACACCTTGTTGAATCCACGTCCGGCCAAACCGGGCGCGGTCAATCGTCGTGTTTGCACCGATCTCGACGTCATCATCGATCTGAACGATCCCGAGCTGCTGAATTTTTTCCTGTCGGCCATCTACTACTTCAAATCCAAAACCATCAGCGCCAATCACTGCGCCACTATGAATTATCACGCGCGAAGCAATGCGGGTCCGCTCGCGAATTGTGACTCGCGGATAAATAACGCATGCCGCTCCAATCCGCACTTCGTGACCAACGTACGTCCCGGCCCCGACAACCGTATCATCACCGATCCTGGCCCCTGCTTCGATGACCGCATACGGCTGGATCGACACGCGCTCTCCAATCTGAGCACCCGGATCAACAATCGCGCTTGGATGAATTCCGGAGGCGAATGTGATCGGTTTCGGCGCGAGTTTAAGCACCACCTGCTCGAACGCCTTGGCTGGATTTGAGACGCGAATTTGAGCGGCGGAGATCGGTTCGGCAAAATCAGATGGAACGAAAACAGCAGAGGCGCGCGTTTTGCGGAGGAGTCCAACGTATTTTCGATTCGAAAAAAAACTTATCTCTCCGGCAATCGCTTCCGCGAGCGACGCAGCGCCGGTGATTTTTAGCGCCGGATCGCCGGCCAACTCACCGTTCGACATCGTCGCTAGTTCTTGAAGAGTGAAGGGCACGGAGGAGTTGAAGCGTTAAAGGGTTGAAGCGTGGAAAGGTAAGCAGCTACCCGGCGCCATGGCTCCGCCGCGGCGGCCGTTTTTCGACGAATGCCTGCACGCCTTCGAGCGCAGCTTCGTCCATCATGTTGCAGGCCATGGTTTCTTCGGCCGCTTCGTACGCGGCTGCGATACCTAGTTCAGCCTGGCGATAAAAAAGTTCTTTTCCCATCGCCACGGCAACGCGCGGTTTAGAAATGATGCTGGCAACGAGCTTCTCGACCTCGGCGTCGAGCTGTTCCGGCTCTGCGACACGGTTGATCAGACCGCGTTCCTTTGCCTCCTCAGCGCTGATAAAGTCACCCGTGACGAGCATCTCGAACGCCGCCTTGCGCAAAACGTTACGTGAGAGCGCCACCCCTGGCGCCGAGCAGAAGAGACCAAGGTTCACGCCGCTGACGGCGAATTTCGCCGTACTCGACGCGACAGCGAGATCGCACATGGCCACGAGCTGACAACCCGCCGCAGTGGCGATCCCGTGGACGCGCGCGATCACCGGCACTGGCAGACGCTGCACGGCCAGCATCATTTTTGAGCATTGCGCGAAGAGCCGCTGGTAGTAATCGAGCGATGGCGTCGCTCGCATTTCCTTGAGGTCGTGCCCAGCGCAAAAAGCTCTGCCTTTGCCAGCAAGAACGACTGCACGCACCGATTCATCGTTGGTAATCGCATCGAACTCGCGCTGCAGTGTCGCAAGCATCGCTTCCGACAAGGCATTGAAGGCTTGGGGACGGTTCAATGTCAGCGTAACCACGCCGCGCGCATCCCGGCTGTGTAGGACGACTGGCTCCTCCGCTCCGAGGGATTTCGGGGCTGATGCCGGTTCGATTGATAGTGGAGAAGCTCTCACAGGCTGGGACGCTTAAACGCTACTGCTGAATTCCAAATCCGAAATCCGAAAAATTTAGTTTCCGTTTGTTGCAGGCGGCAACATCATCTGGCAACTCTCGCAGACCCGACAAAATGCGAAGCTTTGAATGAAGATCGTCGCAATCGCTAATCAAAAAGGTGGCGTCGGTAAGACGACCACCGCCGTCAATCTTGGCTCTGGCTTGGCGGAGCTGGGCCAACGAATATTACTTATCGATCTCGATCCACAAGCGAACGCGACCAGTTCGTTCGGCCTCCAAGGAGTTGAGGAAACCAGCCTTTACGAGCCATTGCTCGGTAGCGCGTCGATTACCGAAAAAATCTTTCCCACGCGGCGTGACGCCCTTTTCATCGTGCCCGCCGACATTGATCTTGCCGGCGCCGAGGTCGAGATCGCCCGAATGCCGGATCACCTCACGCGTTTGGCGGAGACGCTCAAACCGTTGCATACCGATGAGACATTTGATTTCGTTCTATTGGATTGCCCGCCTTCACTTGGAATCCTGATGAGCAATGCGCTGGCTGCGGCCGATGAACTCCTGACTCCGATACAATGCGAGTATTTCGCTCTTGAAGGTCTGGTAAAAATTGTACGGCTGGTTGAGCAGGTACGCGATTCAGGCGCGAACGCGCGACTCGAGCTCGGCGGCATTGTCATGACCATGTTCGACGGTCGGACAAACCTTAGTGAGCAAGTCGTGGCAGAGGTGCGCGAACATTTTGGCGAGCGCGTTTATGAAACTGTCATCCCGCGCAGCGTTCGTTTGAGCGAAGCACCGAGCTTCGGCAAATCGATTCTGGAATACGCTCCCAATGGAGCGGCCGCCAGCGCGTATCGCGCTCTCGCGCGCGAGTTCCTCAAGCGGCACGATTCCTCAGCCACTGCTCGCGAGTAACCGCAAAACAAGCGTAAAGTACCCCACACGTCCTCGTTTGCGGCCTCCATTTCGCAAGCCCGAAGGCTAACGCCACAAGGCTGCCCGCGAATGACTCGAATCTACCCAGATGATTTTCGCGTCTATTCGTGTGATTGGCGGACCCTCTGCGGAGTTAATGAAGACGAAGAACCACCGAGTTTCGATTCATAATCGAGGATGCCAACAGACGACGAATATGCGCGGCCGGCGACGACGACGGATACGTCAAACTTAGCCGAAGTGCGCCGCGCTTCGCGCGAATGCACCGCATGCCACCTTTATAAACACGCCACCCAAACCGTGTTTGGCGAAGGTCCGAAGGGTGCGCCGATGATGCTGGTCGGGGAACAACCCGGCGATTATGAAGATGTAGCCGGCAAACCGTTCGTCGGACCGGCAGGGAAGATTATGGATCGCGCGCTCGAAGAGGCCGGAATTGATCGAAGCCAGGTTTACGTTACGAATGCCGTAAAGCATTTTAAGTGGGAACCGCGCGGGAAACGCCGGATTCATCAGAAACCGAACTCGCGCGAGATCGCAGCCTGCCGCCCATGGCTCGAGGCGGAACTGCGTTTGGTGAAACCGAAATTATTGGTCTGCCTTGGGGCGACCGCGGCTCAAGCGATCCTCGGGCCGTCATTCCGCGTTACGCGCGAGCGCGGCAAAGTGTTGTCGTCCAAGTTGGCGCCGCGTGTGCTTGCTACGGTTCACCCATCCTCTCTGCTTCGACAGCCCGATGAGGAATCGCGCGAACGCGAGTACAGGCGGTTCGTCGTCGATCTTCGCGCCGCGGCGAAAGCCGCGGGCGAAGCCTAAAATCGAGGAGGAGCGCCTTCCCCCGAGCGCCAATTTTTACTCTTCGACTCCTCGTTACCCACCGAGCTTAAGGCGTGGGAGAAGCAGCTGGAGAACCCTCCGCGGCGGCGGCGCCTTTCTTACCCTTCCCTGCCTTCTTTCCACCCCCTGCTTTCGCTCCGATCGTTACCGTTTTCGCTTCCAGCGTGCCGTCAGCGAGTTTCAAATAGGCGCCTCTGGCGTGTTCGTTTTGGACGATGTCAGTCATGGTCGCAGGGGCGCCAGCCTTGGTTATGAGGGTACCATCTGTGACTCTGAAGACGCGCGATCCCTGTTTGCCTCCGACAGTAAACGTTTTCGCGCTTTGATCGACCGCCGAAATCTTCCCTTGGAATGAAAGTGGGCGCGTGGCCGGTTTGGCGGCTAGTGGTCCCGTTACCTGTGGCGAAGTCGCGGGTGAAGCTGAAGTCGCGGGCGAGAGCTGAGCGTTAAGCGGCATGCAAAAAGCAAGACTTGCGGCGCAGACACCGCTCGCGAGGTAGAATTTGGTTTTCATAGTTCTTTCTGGTTTGTTGTTGGTTGTTTGAGGATCGCTAAACGATCTCGGTAATTCGACGAGACCAGGTGCAATTCTGTTCAATCGTCTACGATTTGATTTCGTAAATGCAAGCCCGCTTTTTCCACATGTTTGCGACGCCCGCAGATGACGGCTTCGCAGTCTCCTGACCGAGTGCAAGGCGACTGGTAAATCGCCTTTTTAAAGCGTATGACCTGCGCTTGAAAAAAAGCCTAAACGATACCGGTTAATAGTTTCTGATGCTCCACGATGTCGCCACTGTTCCCAAACTGACATTGGACATATGCGTGGTGCCGTTCATGAGCCAGATAAGGCGTTGGCCGGTAGAACTGTTTTGCCAAAGAATGTCCGCCTTGCCGTCACCATTGAAATCGCTTGAACCAGCGATGCTCCACGATGTCGCCACCGTTCCCAAACTGACATTGGATGTATGGGTGGTGCCATTCATGAGCCAGATAAGGCGCTGGCCGGTAGAACTGTTTTGCCAAAGAATGTCCGCCTTGCCGTCACCATTGAAATCGCTTGAACCAGCGATGCTCCACGATGTCGCCACGGTCCCCAAACTGACATTGGATGTATGGGTGGTGCCATTCATGAGCCAGATAAGGCGCTGGCCGGTGGAGCTGTTTTGCCAAAGAATGTCCGATTTGCCGTCCCCGTTGAAGTCGCTCGAACCGGCGATGCTCCAGGATGTCGCCACGGTTCCCAAATTGACGGATGTATGCGTCGTGCCGTTCATAAGCCAGATAACGCGCTGGCCAGTAGAATTGTTTTGCCAAAGAATGTCTGCCTTACTGTCACCATTGAAATCGCTCGAACCGGCGATATTCCAGGAAGTCGCCACGGTTCCCAGGTTCACACTGCTGCTGTGGGTTGTGCCGTTCATGAGCCAGATTGCACGAGCGCCTGAGGTATGTTGCCAAAGAATGTCCGCCTTGCCGTCCCCGTTAAAATCGCTCTTCCCGGCCGACGCCACGATTTTGAAAACGCTCCCGTTGCCAATGTCGGTAATGTAAAGCTCGCCATTCGCATCTTCGCCTAACGAGGAGGGATTACTGAGCGTAAAGCCGCCAACGCTCGTCGGAAAAAGCTGTGCGGTAATGTTTTGGAAGTTTGAAGCAATGATGCCGTTGTAATCCAGCGTAAATATTTGACCGATGCCCGAACCCGAGTCGGGGCCTACGTAATCAGCAAAGACATAAACGCCACGCAAATTCGGGATCCGCTGGCCGCGATAGACATAACCGCCGATCACTGTTTGACCGATCGACCGGGGATAATCGAATATCGGATTGATCGCGCCCGGCGGCGTGGGGGTTCCGGGAAAGGCAGGATTCTGAATGCTTCCTTCGCGAACACGCCAGCCGTAATTTTCGCCGCCACCAGGATTCGTTGGTTGTTGCACATCTATCTCCTCGCGGCTGCTTTGCCCGACATCCCCAATAAACATCCTGCCGGTCTGGCGGTCGAAGCTGTTCCGGAATGGATTACGTAATCCGAACGTCCAGATTTCTTCTCGCGCTCCGGTAACGCCGATGAAAGGATTATTCGACGGAATCGTGTAGGTCCCGGCTGCGGAATTAATGTGAATGCGGAGCATTTTGCCAAGCAGAGTCGTCAAACTTTGCGCATTGCCGCCCGGCTCGATGTGGCCCGTTCCCTGGTCGTTTGCGCCGCCGCCGTCTCCGGTGGCGATGTAGAGATTGTTCGCGTCGCCGGTGCGCGAACTGAAGCCGACCCATCCTCCGTTGTGATTACTTTGCGGGTGATCGAAGGTGAGCAGGATTCTTTCACTATTAGGATCGGCGATGTTAGGATTGGTCGAGACCGTGAATTGCGAGACGTGAGTCACGCCATTGCCAAAAGCGCCGCCGGGGACGGTGAAGTTGAGATAGAACTTTCCATTTGTGGCATAGCCTGGATCGAACGCCATACCGAGCAGACCCTGCTCGCCTCCGGTGGCCAGGCCAGTGAGGCTGAGAAACGGAGTCGCGTTGAGCGCGCCGGTGGCGAGGTTAAGAATTCGAATTTGCCCGTTCTTCAGCACGATAAATAATCGCCCCGAATCTCCCGGTGGCGCTGTGACGAAGAGCGGCTGAGTCAAACCGGAAGCAACCCGGATTGCATCGAGTCCCGGCACCATCTGCGCCCGCAGGCTGGCCAGCGAAATCGCTGCGAGAATCAAAGAGCAAATTGTCGCCCTCATTGCGCGAAGCATAATTCCCGTAACCATCCGGTCCCTGATTCTCTTTAGAATTCATCCTGCAAAGTGCAAGGACGTCTTTCAGTTGCTGACAAATCGCCACGTCGTGATATTTTCGCTCCGGTGCCGGGGGTATAGCTCAGTTGGTAGAGCGTCTCGTTCGCAATGAGAAGGTCAGGGGTTCGAATCCCCTTACCTCCAGTCTTCGCTCGCGTCGTTGAAGAGAGGGAAGACTGTCGCGCCGAAGCCTTGGCGAAGGCGGACTTTCTCGATCTTGCGCCTTCGTCGCGCGAGCTTCGACTCGACAAGCCAGTTCCTCATTTCGCTCGCTCGCGTCGTTGAAGAGAGCGAAGACTGTCGCGCCGAAGCCTTGGCGAAGGCTACTGGCAAAGGCGAAAATCGGCCGGCAGCAGTGCGGTCGTGGCTGGCGCGCGGTCCCAGCCGCCGCGGGTGACGTCGTTTACCGCAACTTTGGCTGGTGGTGGCGGAATTGGCTGCTGGCCTTTGGCTTTGAGCGATTCATTTAAAGCAGGCAGGTCTTGTGCGAGCAATTGCTCGAACTGTTTTGTCACATCAGCTAGTTCCCGTTTGAGCGCATCGATATAGGCTAACTGGTAACCGCCCGGTTTTCCTTCATAACTGAGAAGAGCTCCGTAGAGTTGATCGGTGTGCTCGCGCAACCGCTCTTCGCCGGTAATGGCGCCTCCTTCGGTTGTGGCAACAATTTTCTTGCGCACGTCATCGAGCTTTTTGTCCAAATCAGAGACGTTTTTGCGGAGTGGATCATCTTCCGGCAACGTTGTTCCAGTCTTTCCCAGTGCCGCGCGCAACGATAAAATTCGACCCATCAGCGCGCTTTCTTCGCCAAATAGCCCATGGACTCTCATCGCCGCGTCGAACTGCGCCTTGCGGTCCGCCTGGCTGAATTTCGCCCGGCGATCAAGGCCCACGGTCAACTTCGTTTCGGAAACCTTGCGGGCCTTTGTCAGACGCACCGTGTAAGTGCCGGGCAATAGCCGTGGGCCGCGAGTCCCAGCGAAAGCAATCTGCGCCGCTGGCGGCACACGTGGGGGTTTTTCCCGCATTGTCCAGGTCACTCGATTCAGTCCAGGCCGTTTGCTGGCTGGCAATTCGTCAACAACGCGGCCGGAAGCATCCAGGACTTCCAATTTTATTTTTCCAAAAAGATGACGCGCACGCTGATAGTAAGTGATCACGGCCGCGTCCGGTGGATTATCGCCGACAAAAACGGCGTCGCCATTCGCCCATCCGCCGTTTCCTTGAATCCGTTGCTGCACAGGCCACGCTGAAACGAAAGCAACTTCCTGCGTCAAAAGATCCGGCGTCAAAGCGCGCAGCGATGTAATGTCGTCCACAATCCAAATGCCGCGACCGTGCGTTGCCAGAACCAGATCGTTTTCGCGCGGTTGAATTCCGAGGTCGCGGACGGCAACCGCTGGAAAGTGGTTGCCTTTGAATTGTGCCCAGTTTTTCCCGCCGTCAATCGAGACGAACAGACCAAACTCGGTGCCAAGAAAAAGCAGATTGGGTTTAACGATGTCTTCTTTAACTACGTGGGCGTATCCGCGAACGCCCTTGGACTCCTGCGGTGTTACGAGAGGCGTCCAGGTTTTGCCATAATCAGTTGTCCGGAAAACATAAGGCGCCATGTCTCCGAAGGTGTGGCGATCGAAAGCAGCGTAAGCGGTGCCTGCATCGAAGTTACTCGCCTGCACCCAACTGACCCACGAATTCTTCGGCAAACCAGGGACATTGCCCACGACATTGGTCCACGTTTTACCACCGTCCCGGGTAAGCTGAAGATTGCCGTCATCGGTGCCGACCCAGATCAGTGATTTATCTTTGGGCGATTCGCTGATCGAGTAGATCGTGGTGTGCATTTCCGCGGATGAATTGTCCACCGTGACTCCGCCCGATTGCTCCTGCTTCTGCTTTTGTGGATCGTTCGTTGTCAGGTCGGGTGAGATGCGCTCCCATGTCTGACCATGATCGCGAGAGCGAAACAAGAATTGCGCGCCGATGTAAATCGTTCCCTTTTCGTTCGGTGACAACGCGATTGGAGTATTCCAATTGAATCGCAGTTTCTCGTTGTAATTCGGTCGCGGCTTGATGTTGCGAGCTTCGTGTGTGCGCCGGTTTACCCGCCCGATCTCGCCGCCCTGATATTCGGCGTAAATGTAATCTGGATCAGCCGGATCGGGGAACATCCAGAAACCATCGCCACCATACATGTTTTCCCACTGCGCGTTGGTAATGCCGCCGGGATACTGCGATTCGCCCACCCATGAACTGTTGTCCTGCAAACCGCCATAGACGCGGTAGGGATCGTTGTCGTCCACGCTGACGTGATAGAATTGCGACACCGGCAGGTTATTGCCCTTCCACCATTTACTGCCGCTGTTATAGGAATACCACATCCCGCCGTCGTCACCGACAAAGACCGTTTGGGTATTGGTTGGATCGATCCAGACATCGTGCGCGTCGCCGTGCGTCCCTTGAAATCCGCCCACGACGGCGAAGCTCCTGCCAGCGTCCTCACTTACAATCAGAGCGCCGTCGGGCTTGAACAGGCGATCCGGATTTTTTGGATCGACAATCAGATTTGCAAAGTAGAACGGACGCCACACCATCCAATTGCTTTTGTCACGCTTTTCCCACGTCATGCCGCCGTCATCGGAAACGAAGAGCGCACTGTCGGGTGATTCGACAAAAGCGTAAACGCGTTTGGCATTGGAAGGCGCGATCGCCACCGCCAGACGGCCATACGGCTTCTTCGGAAAACCTTTGTTGGCTTCAGGCGTAATCTCCGTCCAGGTGTTACTGCCGTTGGCCGAACGAAACAGTCCACTGGCAGACGGCGCGGTAGGGCTCTCGCCGCCTGAACGGTATTCCCAGCCTTTGCGGTGAAAGTCCCACATGGACGCGAGCATCACGTCCGGATTGGCCGGATCAATTGCGATCGAGGTGCAACCGGTCGAAAGGTTCGCGCCTTTCAGAATTTGCTTCCACGTCTTGCCCCCATCCTCAGTCTTGTAAAGGCCGCGATCGGCGGAGTCGCTCCACAACGGGCCCGGCACGGCGGCGTAAACGGTGTCGCTATTTTTTGGACTTACCGCAATCTTTGCAACACGCTCGGAGTTCTCAAGGCCGGCATGCGTCCAGGTCTCGCCTCCATCGGTGGATTTGTAGACCCCGTTTCCGATGGAAACGCTGTTGCGTGTCCAGGATTCGCCAGTTCCGACCCAAACATTCTTAGAATTTTTCGGGTCGAGTGCGATGGCGCCGATCGATTGCACCGGCTGCTCGTCGAACACTGGCCGATAACGCGTACCGCCATCGTCGGATTTCCACACCCCACCGCTGGCCGCCCCAACAAAAACCGTGATTTTTCCGGAGGGCTCTCTTGTTGCGGCGATGGCCGAGATGCGCCCGCTCATTGTTGCCGAGCCGATGTTGCGCGCGCCTAAACCGGAGATTGAAGCAGAGCTATAAGGTGTCTCCTCAGATCGGGAGACGGTAGCGCAGAGAAATAGCGCAGCAGGCAAAATAAACTTCAAGGAGCGCATGGTGATTAATAAGGAATTACTTGGAAGCGGTAGGGAAATGAAAAACCGCGTCATCGACTGGCACGTTGGCATCCGCTTTATCAATAATGATCTTTTGCTTGTCCGGACCGCCCTTGCGACCGGACTCGATCGACGTCGGAACAAACACGCCGCCGGTTTTTTCGTAATCTCCGAGATCGATCTCAACCTCTTCCTGTGCGCCGTGCTTGATGCGTTGTGTCACAACTCGAATCTCTAAAAAATGATCGGGATCGAGGTAAACGAAGCTCACGTCGCCGTTCTTCCGCACGACCTTCAATTTGTGAGCAAGCGTTCCTTCCACGTCTTCGGTTCCGAGGTAATCGACCGTGCTTCCTTTGGCCTTCCAATCCACTAATGGTCCGTCGATCTCCGCGTCTTCCATCAGCGATTTGATATCGTCGGCTGACATTTTTTCCGGATCTTTGCGTCCCTGGAACGGCGAGATTCTCCATCCTTCTTTCCCATCGTACGCCTCGACTTGAGTCATGCCCTGAAGTGTCGCCTCGGTGCGAATCTCATCCGGCCGTTTTTTAGTTTGGAGGTAAGCGAGCTCGATCTGACCCTGGTTCACGAGAAGTTTGCCGGTGAGGTGCAGCGACTGGAGCGCCCGCAAAGCATCGGCGCCGCCCTTGGCCTCGACGTTTTTGGAAACTAATTCATCGACCGTCGGTGCATTTTTATCCTGGGCGAAAACTGCCGGCGCCACCAGCGCAACAGAAACGAGCGAGATTACGAAACGCAGATGCATGTGAGAATTGATTGACAATCCGAATTAACGAAATGTTAAAAAACCACCGATATGCAAAGGAGATGCGAACGCAAGTTGTTCTCCCAAGCGCTTCGAATTTAGTTTTTAGCCCAACGCTCCAAACGCGAGTCCGAGCCCATAAGTTACGACGGCAACAATCACGCCGATCCAGGTCATTTCCAAGCCCGATGCCCACCAGGAACGGATCGTGATCAGCGATTTCAGTGCGCCGACGGCGAAATGCGCGGCCAAACTGATACCGAAGGAAATAATCACCGCTTCAACGCCGCTCGAAAAAAAGAACGGAATAATTGGAATGAACGCCCCGATTGCAGTCGAAATGCCGGCTGACAACGCGGCGGTCCATTGATTTGGGAAGCGGTGCTCGGACAATCCGAGCTCACTTTGCGCCATCGCCTGCACGAATTGTTCCGGCTGTTGCGCAAGGCGTTCCGCCATCTTCTGCGATTCCTCCGGGGTGAATCCCTGCAGTTGATAAAAGAGCGACATCTCTTCGATCTCTTCCTCGGGATTTTCCTCCACCTCCGCGCGTTCGCGCGAAATCTCCGCCTCGTACACTTCCGCTTCGCTTTTCGCGGCAAGATAAGCGCCAGCGCCCATCGATAGCGTCGAGGCGAGCGTTCCCGCCAGGCCGGCTATAAGAATGTAATGTTGTTGGTTGCTTGTCGCGCCGGCTACGCCCGAAACGATTCCAAACACCGCGCCGAGCCCGTCATTCGCGCCATAGATCGCGTCGGCTACCCAACTGCCACCGCGGCCATGCCATCGCTCACGCTTAAGGATCGCATCGAGTGCTGTCCTCGGACTGGGCGGCCCAGCCATCGCATTCAATGCTCGGGCGTGCGCCTTTTCTTCGAGCGCGCTTTGCCGCAAGAACTCCTGCACGTCCTGTTCTCCGGCCAGCGCGCGGCCGGCTTGCTCCCGAAATTCCGCTTCGTGGCGTTCCTCGGCGGCCTCCATGCGGCGAATGGCGATATTTGCGCCGGCGACCTTATTCCACCAGCGATTCAATCGCCGCCCGATCGTCTCTTCAAGAACGGGAGGCTCTACGCCCAGGTCTCGCAACTTTTGCCCCCAGCGCTGCGCGTGCCGTTCCTCCGCTTCAGCCATGCGCAACAGGATGCCCTTGCGTTTTTCATCCTGTTCTCGCCTGGCGAGGTCGCGATATGTTTGCGCCGTCTCGATTTCGGCGCGCCAATTGCGTTTGACGACTTCGATTGTCTCCTCTGCTCGCGACGCGCCTGAGGCGGGTCCGAGTTGCCGGTCTCTCTCGTGACCAGATGAATTTTCTCTTTTCATCATTCTTAATCGGCTGGAGTCACAGCGGCGCTAATTTGCGGTTCGGCTCTTAACCTCAATTGCTGCGCAGTAATCACCAGCGCAACAGAGCCGATGATAAGCGCAGCGGCGACCAGTGTGCGCATGGTCAAAGTCTCTCCGGCGAAAGTGGCGCCAAGCAGGACGGCCACGATCGGATTCACGTAGGCGTAGGTGGCAACTTTCGCCGGATCACAATGACGCAACAGCCAAATGTAAGCGGTGTATCCAATCACGGCTCCGATAACGACTAAATAGGCAAATGACGCGAGCGACAAGATCGACATGGAATTCGGATGAAAGCGTCGCGTCTCGCCAGTCGCAAAGCCAGCGAGTAGAAGAAGCAATCCTCCGCAGAGCATCTGTTGGGCAGCGGTCAGAAAAGGAGAGGCCGCGTGTTTGGACGTGCGCGAATAGAGTGATCCGGCCGACCAGATAAATGACGAGACAAGCAGGATCGACATGCCAATTGCAGCATGTTGTCCACCGTTTGAGGAAAAGCGCAGTGCCGGGCCAAGCAAAATCCCGACGCCGACAAAACCTCCTATCAGACCCAGCCAGACAATCGGTGTTGGCTTGGGCGCGATTCCAGCCACCCACCCCAGCACGACAATGTAAATGGGAACTATGGCCACGATCAGCGCCGCCAATCCCGAATCGATATACTGTTCTGAGATTGTCACCCCGCCATTGCCTGCGAGAAGTAAACAGGCGCCAATAATCAAGGAGGTGCGCCAGTTCGCCCAACTCGATTTACCGATCCCTTGCGACCACGCGATCACATACATGATCACTCCCGCGATCAGGAATCGAGCGCCTGCCATTAGGAAGGGCGGAATGGTTTCAATCGCGAACCGAATGCCCAGAAAAGTTGAACCCCAAATAAGATAGAGAGCGGCGAAAGCGACGATAAGTCGGATTTTTGTCGGCGCAGGCATGAAGGAATGACAATCTGCCATTCGCGCAACAGAGCAAACCGGCAGGTTGTTGATGCGTTGAAACGTTCAAGCACGGAGGGCGTCGCATCGGAATGCTGCACGCGAAAGGTGTAGAGGCGTTCGCCGCGGCGAGCACCGTTACAATCGCCGCCCTTTGCTATAACTATGTGCCGCGCTTAAAGATGAAGCGATACAAGAGCAGCAGGATCATTGCGCCCACGACCGACATGATCCAACCGGCGATGTAATTCTCGCCCGCGAACAGGCGGCCGATCCAAGTGCCAACGAACGCCCCCGCGATCCCGAGTAACATCGTAATGATGCAACCACCCGGATCCTTTCCCGGCATCAACAGTTTCGCGATGGCACCGACAACAAGACCGATAACCAATATCCAGAGAATAGAGTGAGAGCTGAAGTCCATGGGTGAACGTTGTATCGAATTGGTTGACGCGCGGCAAGCAAATTGGTTTGGGGAGCGCACGCGCCCTCGCGTGCTGTTCGCGAAGCCCTCGTCGCGAACTCTTCTCCCAGCGCGAAACGGTCTCAAATCCCGTCGTCGACGCCCGGCGATTCGCGAGGGCGCGTGCGTTCCCCAGAAGTGCGCTTAAAGCTCGATGACCTGTGCCGAGTGAATGTCTTCGCTCGCGCGAATCTCTTCAAGCAGAGCTGCGTTAGGCGCGCTGTCGAGATTCAGAACGGTCAGCGCCGTTCCGCCGGCCTGATTTCGACTGAGCGACATCGTGGCAATATTTACGCCGTGATCGCCGAGCAAATTGCCGATTCGTCCAACCATTCCAGGACGATCGGTGTTTTCGAGCACGAGCACGACGCCGTGCGGTCGCGCTTCGACCGGGCGGCTGTTCACGCTCACGATCCGCGGTGTCGCACCGAAAAATGCGCCGCCGACCGAAACCGATTTCCCTTCGCCGGTAGCGGACAACTCGAGCATGTCGCTGTAATCGCCGGGCACGCTCAAGCGCGATTCACTGATCTTCAGACCGAGGGTCTTGGCAAATGCCGGAGCGTTTACCTCGTTGACGTCTGATCCACCGGCGATCTGCAAAAACCCTTTTAGGATCGAGCGTGTGATCGCGGTCGTATCGACTTCGTTAACTTTCCCGCTGTAATTGATGTTTAAGGTGTCGATGCGTTTTGGCGCAATTTGAGAGAGAAAACGTCCCAGCTTTTCGCCGAATCTCAGATGCGGACCGATGATGGCCAGCGTCTTGGTGTCGAGGTTCGGCATATTAACTGCGTTGCGGATCGTCCCTTCGAGCAGCGCAGCGCGAATCGATTGTGCAATCTCGATGCCGACGCTTTCTTGCGCTTCCGAAGTGGAAGCGCCCAGATGCGGAGTGAGAATGACGTTGGGCGCGCTGCGCAACGGCGAATCAATCGGTAGCGGTTCGGTCTCGAACACGTCCAGCGCCGCGCCGGCTACATGCCGATCTTGCAACGCTTTGGCCAGCGCCTCTTCGTCGATCAAGCCGCCGCGAGCGCAGTTGATGATGCGGACGCCGCGTTTTGTTTTTTGCAGTCGAACGAAATCGAGAAGATGACGCGTTTCTGCGGTCAGCGGTGTGTGCAGCGAAATGAAATCGGCACTCCTCAGCAGATCGTCGATGTCGTCAACCAGCTCGACCTGCAAACTGCGGGCGCGCGTCACGGAGAGATAGGGATCGTAGGCGACGACGCGCATCCCGAAAGCGATCGCGCGCCGGCTTAATTCGCTGCCGATGCGACCCATTCCGATAATGCCGAGCGTCTTGTTGTAGAGCTCGACGCCTTCAAAATTTTTCTTGTCCCAATGTTGGCTGCGAACGTTTGCGTCGGCTTGCGGAATCTTGCGGGCAACCGAGAGCAAGAGCGAAAATGCGTGCTCAGCCGTGGAAACAGTGTTTCCTCCCGGCGCGTTCAACACGATGATTCCCCGTCGCGTGGCCGTCTCGACATCGACATTGTCCACGCCCACACCGGCGCGGCCGACCGCGCGAAGTTGCGTTCCGGCCGTCAGGATATCGGCGGTCACTTTCGTCTGGCTGCGCACAACCAAGGCGCTGAATTGCGGGATCACTTCGACAAGTTCGCTTTCAGTCAGGCCGGTTTTGGTTACGACCTCGAGTACGCCATCGCGCGACAGCTCGTCGATCCCGCGCTGGGAGATGGAATCGGCGACAAGGATCTTGGGCGATTCGTTCATGACTAGCTTCGAGGCATTCTAACATCGAACGCCGAACATCGAACATCCAACATCGAGCGGATAATTTTCCGCTGCTTTAACGCTTCAACGGCTTTGACGTTCTACGTCAACCGTAAATGAGCAATCGAATCGATTCGGGCAATTGTTGGGCGACGTTTGTGGCCACGCTGCCGCGGAGCAGCTTGGTCATGGCACTGCGTTGCGACGCGCCGATGATGAGATAGTCCACGCCCAGCGTCGCAGAAAGATCCAGAATCGTCGAGGCGGTGTCCTCGCTGACGGCATAAACGGGAATTACGCAAATGCCCCGTTCGGTGCC
>Ga0137375_10000150_pt1 | contig 66010 bp, 64 predicted proteins | sample SagtaG_24_FD_104936 | JGI IMG/M metagenome (GOLD analysis project Ga0137375, IMG submission 104936) | Vadose zone soil microbial communities from Sagehorn Ranch, Mendocino, California, USA - Sage1_R_113_16 metaG | ecosystem: Environmental > Terrestrial > Soil > Vadose zone | place: USA... | reverse complement strand
GAGGGTTAACGCGAGCCCTGACATGTTTCTGCGCGAATCACCTGTTGTCTCTCAGGTCGCCGCCACCGCCGAGATGCTGGTGCGCAAGCAGGGCCGGCGCATCGAGACGCGGCCGATCGCCGGCACCCGCCCGCGTGGCATGGACGCGGCCGGCGACAAGCGGCTCGCCGAGGACCTCCTCGCCGATCCCAAGGAACGCGCCGAGCACGTGATGCTGGTCGACCTCGGGCGCAACGACCTCGGCCGCGTGGCCATGCCCGGCACGGTCCGCGTGCCGACCTTCATGGAAGTCGAGCGCTACAGCCACGTCATGCACCTGGTCTCCAGCGTCGAGGGCGAGCTGGTCGAGGACATGGACGGCCTCGACGCCCTCCTCGCCTGCTTCCCGGCCGGCACGGTCTCCGGCGCGCCCAAGATCCGCGCCATGGAGATCATCGACGAGCTCGAGCCGCAGGGGCGTGGCCCCTACGCGGGCGCGGTCGGCTATCTTTCCTACTCAGGGGATGTGGACACCTGCATCGCCATCCGGACTCTGGTGGTGGAGAAGGACCGCACGTCCGTCACCGCAGGGGCCGGCATCGTCGCCGACTCGCGGCCGGATGCGGAGGAGAAGGAGACGGAAAACAAGGCGGAGGCGCTGCTCACCGCGGTGGCCCTCGCCCAGGAGCTGGAGGACTACTCGTGATCCTGATGGTGGACAACTACGACTCCTTCACCTACAACCTGGTCCAGATGCTCTCTGCCGCCGGGGCCGACATCCGTGTCCTGCGCAACGACGCGGAGAGCGCCGAGGCCATGCTCGCCCGCGATCCCGAGGGGATCGTCCTGTCGCCCGGTCCCGGCCGGCCCGAGGATGCCGGCGTCTGTCTGGACCTCCTGCGCTCGCGCGCCGACGTCCCGGTCCTCGGCGTCTGCCTCGGCCACCAGGCTCTCGGCATGGCTTTCGGGGCCACCGTCGGCCGGGCGCCACGCCAGATGCACGGCAAGACCTCGATGGTCCGCCATGAGGACGTTGGCGTCTTCTCGGGGCTGCCCAATCCGTTCGAGGCGACCCGCTACCACAGCCTCGACGTGAAGGCGGAGACCCTCCCGGCGGAGCTCCTGCCCGTCGCCTGGTCCACGGACGACGGCATCCTCATGGGCATGCATCACACCTCGCTCCCCTACTGGGGCGTGCAGTTCCATCCCGAGTCGGTCTTGACCGGCGCCGGGCCTCACCTGCTCGGCAACTTCCTCCAGATCTGCCGGCGCCATGCCGGAGTGCGGGAGGAGACGGTGGCCCGTGGCTGATCCGCTGGGTCCGAAGGAAGCGCTCTGGCGTCTGGCCGCGGGCGAGCACCTCACCCGCGAGGAGACCGAGGAGCTCTTCGGGCAGCTGATGGACGGCCAGGTGAGCGATCCGATCAAGGCCGCTCTCCTGGTCGCCCTGCGGATGAAGGGGGAAGCCGTCCCCGAGATCGCGGGCGCGGCCTCCGCCATGCGCCGCCGCTCGGTGCACATCCGTCACGACCTGCAGGACGTGGTGGACACCTGCGGTACCGGCGGCGACGGCCGCGGCACATTCAACATCTCGACCGCCGCGGCCCTGGTGGCCGCCGCCGCCGGGGTCTCGGTGGCGAAGCACGGCAACCGCTCGGTGTCGAGCCGTTCGGGGAGCGCCGACGTGCTGGCCGCGCTGGGGGTGAAGATCGAGATCGACCCGGAGACCTCGGCGCGCGCGCTGGAGACCGTGGGGATCACCTTCCTGTTCGCGCCGATCCTCCATCCGGCCATGCGCGAGGTCATGCCGGTCCGCCGCGAGCTGGGGATGCGCACGATCTTCAACGTCCTCGGCCCGCTGACCAACCCGGCCGGCGCCCGCCGCCAGCTGATGGGGGTTTACGCCGACACGCTGGTCGAGCCGATCGGGCACGTGCTGCTCGACCTGGGAGCCGAGCACGCCCTGGTGGTCCATGGGACCGACGGGCTGGACGAGATCACCACGACAGGCCCCACGCACGTGGCCGAGGTACGGCATGGCGAGGTCCTCACCTACACGCTGGAGCCCGAGCGCTTCGGGATTACCCGCACCCGGGTCGAGGATCTGGCGGGTGGAGGTCCGGAGGACAACGCCGCCCTGATGCACCGGGTGCTCGGCGGCGAGCCCGGCCCGCTCGCGGACATCACGGCGCTCAACGCCGGCGCGGCGATCTACGTCTCCGGGAGAGCGTCCACGCTGGACGAAGGCTACGGCAAGGCGCGTGAGATCCTCGCCTCCGGCGCGGGGGCGAAGAAGCTCGCGGAGCTGAAGGGGTTCCTGGAAGCATGAACGCGACCGCCACCCGCCCGACCTCACCCCCGACCCCTCTCCCATCGCACACCCCCCAACCGGGAGAGGGGCGCCACCACCCGTCCCTCCCGAGCACGAATCTGATCAGCTCCCCCCTCTCCCGGTGGGAGGGTGGGAGATGGGAGAGGGGGGCCGGGGGGGTGAGGTCGGGCGGTGGAAGGCTCCGCCTCCTCGTTTCTTTGACGGGACTCTGGGAGGCCGCATGACTCCCCCCGACGTCCTCGTCCGCATCACCGAGAACCGCCGGCAGCGGGTGGCGTCCGAGGTGGGGGCCAACGGCGTTGCCGTCGATCTCGCGGACGGTTCGCCGCGGACGCCGGCCGACAACGCCTTCCTCGGCGCCCTCGCGGCGCGGAAGCGCCAAGGCGTTCCGGCCGTGATCGCCGAGGTCAAGATGGGCTCTCCCCGCCTCGGCAACCTCCACGGCCGGATCGATCCGATCGCGCAGGCGAAGCTGTACGCGGCGAACGGCGCGGCGTGCCTCTCGGTCGTCGTCGAGCCCGATTTCTTCCATGGCGGCTACGACCTGCTCGCCGCCTGCCGCGAGGCCTCGGGGCTGCCGGCGATCGCCAAGGACTTCCTGGTCGATCCGATCCAGCTGGTCTGGGCGAAGGAGGCCGGCGCCGCCGCCGTGCTCCTCGTCGCCGCGATGCTCGGAGCCGAGCAGATGGCGGAGTACGCCCGCCTCGCCCGCGGCCTGGGCCTCGTCCCGCTGGTCGAGACCCACGACGCCGCCGACATCGGCAAGCTCCAGGGGGAACCCTGGGAGCTGGTGGGGATCAACAACCGCAACCTGCGGACGTTCGACGTCGACCTGCAGAATTCGATCTCGCTGCTGCCCGGCCTGCCGGCCGAAGCGTTCAAGGTGGCCGAGAGCGGCATCCGCGACGCCCTCGACGTCCTCCTTTTGCGAGACAGCGGCTTCGACGCCTTCCTGATCGGCGAATCCCTCCTCCTCGCCCCCGATCCGGCGGCGAAATTACAGGAGCTGGTAGGGGGTTCCCCCTCTCCCGGGGGAAGGGGGGGCGATGGGAGAGGGGGCCAGGGGGTGAGGTTCCCGGGTGGGGGAACGCTCGGATGACCACCAAGGTCAAGGTCTGCGGCGTCGTCGATCCGCACAACGCCTGGACGGCGGTCTCCCTGGGGGCCGATTTCCTCGGATTGAACTTCTATCCGCGCAGCCCGCGCTACGTCGGCCCGGGCCGGGCGCAGGAGATCGCGGAGGCGGTGCGCGGAAAAGCCATTCTGGTCGGGGTGTTCGTCGACGCGTCGCCGTCCGAGATCGAAGACACGGTGGCGCGCGTCGGCCTCGACCTCGTGCAGCTCTCCGGCGACGAAGAGCCCGCTCCGTTCGCGCATCTGGCCAGCCGGCTCATCAAGGGCTTCCGCACCGGGGGCGACCCAGGGGACGAGGCTCTTTCCCCCTGGGCGGACGGCTGGGGCCTGCTGTTCGACGCTCCCCACGAGTCGCTCTACGGCGGGACCGGGAAGAGCTGGGACTACGATGCGGTTTCCCGGATCATGGACCGCCTCGCCGGACGCCGCGTCTTCCTGGCGGGCGGTCTCGGACCCGACAACGTGCGGCAGGCGATCGCCGCGGCCCGGCCCTTCGCCGTCGACGTCTGTTCCCGCGTCGAGTCGGCTCCCGGCATCAAGGATCCCGAGCTGCTGCGGCGGCTCTTCGAGGAGGTGAGGAATGCTCAGGTCCAAGACGCGCCCTGAACCCGGCTACTTCGGCAGCTTCGGCGGGCGCTTCGTCCCCGAGACGCTGATGGCGCCGCTCGACGAGCTGATCCGCGTCTACGACAAGGTCAGCAAGTCGCGCGCGTTCCGCCGCCGTCTGGCGGACATCCTGCGCGACTACGTCGGCCGCCCGACGCCGCTCTACTTCGCCGAGCGGCTGACCGACGAGCTCGGCGGCGCCCGCATCTTCCTCAAGCGCGAGGACCTCCTGCACACCGGCGCGCACAAGATCAACAACGCCGTCGGCCAGTGCCTGCTCACCCGCGAGATGGGCAAGGAGCGGGTGATCGCGGAGACCGGCGCGGGCCAGCACGGCGTGGCGACCGCCACGGCCGCGGCGTTCCTCGGCCTCACCTGCACGGTCTACATGGGGAGCGAGGACATGCGCCGCCAGCGCTTGAACGTCGACCGCATGCGCCTCCTCGGCGCCGAGGTCGTCCCCGTGGACTCGGGGAGCCGCACGCTCAAGGACGCCATCAACGAGGCGCTGCGCGACTGGGTGACCAACGTGCGCTCGACGCATTACGTGCTCGGCTCGGTTTTGGGGCCCGATCCGTTCCCGCGCATGGTGCGCGACTTCCACCGGGTGATCGGCGACGAGGCGCTGGCGCAGCTCAAACGCCAGGCTGGCACCGACGCGCCGGATCTGGCGGTCGCCTGCGTCGGCGGCGGCAGCAACTCGATCGGCCTGTTCACCGCCTTTCTGGGCGACCACCGGGTGCGGCTGATCGGCGTCGAAGCCGGTGGCCGCGGCCAACGGCTCGGTGAGCACGCCGCCCGCTTCAAGGGGGGCAGGACCGGCGTCCTCCACGGCACCCGCACCATGGTCCTCCAGGACGACGAGGGGCAGATCGTCGAGACCCATTCGGTCTCCGCCGGCCTCGACTATCCGGCGATCGGCCCGGAGCACGTCTGGCTCCAGCAGCAGGGCCGGGTCGAGTACACCTCGGCGACCGACGCGGAGGCGATCGCGGCCTTCCATCTGCTGGCGAAGACCGAGGGGATCCTCCCCGCCCTGGAGAGCGCCCACGCGATCGCCGAGGCCACCAAACATGCACCGCGGCTGTCGCGGAAGCGGATCGTCCTGGTGAACCTCTCGGGACGCGGCGACAAGGACGTGGAATCCGTGAACGAGTACGACCGGTTGCATGCAGTACAGGCAGCGGAGGCACGATGAGCGCCATCAGTGCGATTGAGACTGTGTTCGCAGAGTGCGCCCGGGAGGACCGGGCGGCCTTCATCCCCTTCCTCATGGCGGGCGATCCGAGCCTGGAGATGACCGCCGCCTTCCTGGAGGCCGCGGCCGCCGGGGGCGCCGACATCATCGAGCTCGGCGTGCCGTTCAGCGATCCGATCGCGGACGGACCGACGAACCAGCGGGCCACGGTGCGCGCCTTGAAGGCCGGAACCAAGCTCTCGGCGATCCTGGAGATGGTGGCGCGCCAGCGCGACCGCCTGGGAGTTCCCATCGTCCTGTTCACCTATTTCAACCCGATCCATGCCCGCGGCATCGAGCGCTTCGCCGAGCAGGCCGCGGCCTCCGGGGTCGACGGCGTCCTCTGCGTCGACCTGCCGCCGGAGGAGGGGGAGCGCGAGCTGGTGCCGGCTCTTCGCGCTCACGAGGTCGACGCGATCTTCCTCGTCTCGCCGACCAGCACGCGCGAGCGGATCGACCGGGTGGCGCGCGCGTCGAGCGGCTTCGTCTACTACGTCTCGCGCACGGGCGTGACGGGTGAGCGCACGGCGCTGGCCACCGATCTGGTCAAGGACGTGAAGCGCCTGAGCAAGCGGATCGACCTGCCCCTCGCCGTGGGCTTCGGCATCTCCACGCCGGCCCAGGTGGCCTCGGTGGGCGAGGTGGCCGACGGGGTGGTGGTGGGGAGCGCTCTGGTGCGCTTCCTGGAGGAGAACGCCAGCCATCCAGATCTGCCGGCGCTGCTGGAAGACAAGGTCCGCGAGCTGTCGGCGCCCCTGCGCCGGAAAGCGGAGAGGCGGCCGGCGTGAGCGGAGAGGTGCGCCACATCGCCACCCAGGTCCACGGCCGGTACCTGGTGGAGGCGCCGGCCCCTCTGAAGCAAGGGCAAGCCTGCCCGCTCCTCGTCGGCTTCCACGGCTACGGCGAGACCGCGGAGAAGCATCTCGGCGAGCTGCGCAAGATCCCGGGGGCCAACCAGTGGGTCCTCTGCGCCGTCCAGGCGCTCCACCCCTTCTACAACCGGACGGGCGAGGTCATCGCCGGCTGGATGACCCGGCAGGACCGCGAGCTCGCGATCGCCGACAACGTCGCCTACGTGGCGGGAGTCGTCGCCGATCTGCGAAAGACCCTGCCGGCGAGCGACCGTCTCGTCTTCCTCGGCTTCTCGCAGGGAGCCGCCATGGCCTACCGCGCCGCCACCGGGAGTGGCCACCGTTGCCACGGCGTCGTGGTCCTGGGCGGCGACGTGCCGCCCGAGCTGGAGGAGGGCGACCTCGCCGCCGGCTTTCCGCCGGTCCTCCTCGGCCGCGGCAGCAGCGAGGAGTGGTACGACGCCGCCAAGATGGAGCACGATGTCGAGCTGCTGCGCGGCAAGGGAGTCGACGTCCGGCCGGTGGTCTTCACCGGCGGCCACGAGTGGACCAACGAGTTCCGCGCGGCGGCGGGCGGGTTTCTGCGCGAGGTGTTTCAGGCGGCGAGCTGACCCTCACCCCCGGCCCCTCTCCCATCGCACACCCATCCCCCGGGAGAGGGGAGAAAAGCAAAGAAAGCCAAACAAACTCTCGGGGAGGGGGGGCTTTGGGCGGTGGTGCCCCCTCTCCCGGGGGATGGGTGTGCGATGGGAGAGGGGGTCAGGGGGTGAGGTCTTCATTCCCCCCCGGCCGCCTGATCCCCAACGCCTTCACCTTCTGGTGCAGATAGGTCCGCTGCACGTCGAGCAGCTTGGCCGCCGCGGTGAAGTTCCAGCGGGTGCGGTGGAGGACCGCTTCGATGTACTCGCGCTCGCAGCGGCTCTTGACGTCGCGCAGCGGCACCACCGGGAAGGCTTCCGGCAGGCGCAGGAGGCCGGTCTCGGGGGTGCGGGCCGGGACGAAGAAGCTCGACGGGAGCTGGTCCGGGGTGATCGGGTCGCCTCCGAAGATCACCAGGCGCTCGGAGACGTTGCGCAGCTCGCGCACGTTCCCCGGCCAGGCATAGCCCTCGAGGAGCGGATAGACCTCGGGGTCGACCCGGCGCGGGCGCATCCGGTGCTGGCGGGCGAAGTGCTCCAGGAAGCCGTCGAAGAGGAGGCGCACGTCCTGCTTGCGCTCCCGCAATGGAGGCACCGCGAGGGGCAGATGGGCCAGCCGGAAGTAGAGGTCCTCGCGGAAGGCTCCGTCGCGGATCGACTTCTCCAGATCGCGGTTGGTCGCCGCGATCACCCGCACGTCCACCTGGCGGTCGCGCGTGTCGCCCACCCGGCGCACGCGGCCGTCTTCGAGCACCCGCAGGAGCCGCGACTGGAGCGGGTACTCCATGTCGCCGATCTCGTCCAAGAAGAGGGTGCCGCCGTCCGCCTCCTCGAAGAGGCCGGGCTTGGCGACCTTGGCGTCGGTGAAGGCGCCGCGGGCGTGGCCGAAGATCTCGTCCTCAATCAGGTTGTCCGGGATGGCCGCGCAGTTGATCTTGATGAACGGCCGGTGCGCCCGCGCGCTCTGGCGGTGGAGCGCGCTCGCCACCAGCTCCTTGCCCGTGCCGCTCTCGCCCATGATGAGCACCCGGGCGTCGGTCGCCGCAGCCCGTGCGATCCGCTCGCGCAGGGCGGCGATCGCGGGCGAGCTGCCGAGGATCTCCGGCTCTCCTTTGAGCGAGGCCACCTCGCGTTGCAGGGCGTGGTGCTCCAGCGCGTTGCGGATCGAGCGCAGCAGCCGCTCGCGGGTGAACGGCTTCTCGATGAAGTCGTGGACGCCGAGCCGCAGCGCCTCCACCGTCTCGCTGATCGACGCCTCGCCCGAGATGATGATGGTCGGCGGGAAGCGCCGGATCTCGACCAGCCGGCGCACCAGGTCCACCCCGCTCATCCCGCGCAGCCGCACGTCGAGCAGCAGGAGGTGGGGGAGGGGAGTCGCCGGGGCCTCCAGCAGAGTCAGCGCCTCCTCCGCCGCCGACACCGCGCTGGGTGCGAACCCCTCCTCGCGCAGCTGGAGCAGCAGCCCGGCGCGGATCTTCTCGTCGTCCTCCACGATCAACAGGCGGGTCACGAAGCTCCCTCCGGCCTCGGCAGCAGCAGCCGGAACGTCGTGCCTGCCGGCGAGGTTCGCCGCAGCTCCAGGTCTCCGCCGTGATCGAGCAGGATCTTCTTGGCGATGGGCAGGCCGAGGCCCATCCCCTCGCCCGGCTGGCGGGTCGTGACATACGGCTCGAAGACGCGCGGCCGGACCTCGTCCGGGATTCCCGGACCGTCATCGGAGACGTCGAGGACGACGTCGCGCGGCGTGCCGTCCAGGCGGAGGGTCACCGTTCCCCTTCCCTCCTTGCGGGCGAGCGAGCTGTTGTCGCAGAGGTTCACCAGGGCGCGGCGCAGCATCTCGCGGTCCACCTCCACGGTGAAGTCTCCGTCCTCCGGGCGTTGCTCCAGACGCAGATCCAGGTTCGGCCAAGCCGCGGCGAAGGTGCCGGCGAAGTCGGCCACCACTTTGCCCAGGTCGTGGCGCTCCCGGCGCGGACGGGGGAGGCGGGCGAACCCGGTGAGCTCCTGGGCGAAACGGCCGAGGCGGTCGAGCTCCTCGACGACGCTCCCCGCCACCTGGCGCACCTCGTCGGACGGCGGCGGGGCCTCCCCTCCGGCGAGCTGTTGCAGGCGGGCCAGCTCCAGGCGCGCGGCGGTGAGCGGTGTCTTCATCTCGTGGGCGTGGCGTCGCGCCGTCTCCTGCCATCCGGAGAGGTTCTGGAGGGCGGCCAGGCGGCGGCGGTCGCGCGCGATGATGCGCGAGGTCTCCTCGATCATCGCGGCGATCCGCCCCAGCACGTCGCGTCCGCGGTCGCCGACCACCACGTCGTCGCGGCCGGAAGAGAGCTGGGAGAGGGCGTCGCGCAGCCGCGCGATCCGCCGCTCCCGCCGTCCCTGACGCACGAGGTGGACCGTGCCGGCGACCACGAGGACGCCGCCGACCAGGGTCAGGAGGACCATCTCGTAGCGCTGCAGGATCTCCCGCCGGTTGTGCTCCAGGATCTGGAGGTGCTGCAGGAGCCCGCGCGTCGTCTCGAACCGCCGGTGGTACTCGGCCCGGCGGGCCGGATCGAGACGGGCGAGCTGCTTCTGATCCTCCAGCGAGCTCTCCAGGGTGGCGAGGAGCTCCGGCTGCAGGCCGAGCCGGAACCAGGCGGCCGAGATCTGCCGCTCGAACAGCCAGAGGGCGGCCGCGGTGGCCACCAGAATCCCGGCGAGGGTCAGCACGGCCGAGCGCCAGGTCACCGCTTCGCCGCTCCCGTGATGAAAGCGAGGCTCCACTCCTGCTCGAAGAGGGCCGGCCGGCCGATCGAGGTGGCCATGAGCAGTTGGAGGACCTGCGAGAAGGACGCCGGGCGGTCCTCCAGGGCCTGCGACACCGCGCCCGCGTTGCCGCCGCCGTCACTGTCGCCAGACATCGACTCGGTGAGCCAGCGTTGGGTCTCCTGCTGCTCGGCCTGGGAGAAGGGGATGACCTGGAGCCGCACCTCGGCCGGCCAGCGGGCCGCGACGCGAGGGAGCGGGAGGACCGGCAGGCGCGCCTCCCGCCACCAGTGGCCGAGCTTCTCGAAGGAGTCGAAACGGAGATGCTCGCGCTTCCCCGAGGCATCGAGGCGGGTCACCAGATAGACCTCCTCCCACAGCTCGTAGCGGACGTCCACGCGGGCGCCGCCGCGCAGCTTCTGCGGCGAGGCTCCGGTCGTCCGCACCTCGAAGGCGAGAGTGGCGGTCAAGCCGCTGTCGAGCTGCTTGCGCACGTCCGCCCGCTCGAGGAGCGGCGGCAAGCCGGCGAGCACGACCCAGGAGCCCTCGGGTTGCAGCACGGGTCCGGCGGCGAGGAGGGGGGCGGCGCAGAGCAAGGACACCAAGGACGCCAAGGACATCAAGGGGGTGAGGGCCCCCCTCATCGCAGCACCTCCCCCACGTCCAGGTACGACACCATGAGCCGGAGCCGGCCCCAGACGCTGCGGAACACCAGAGCGGTCGAGAGCTCCAGCCGCTCCAGGGGGTTGGGTGTCTGCGACAGGTGCAGGTCGGGTGAGGTCGACTCGATCCCGAGCTCGATCCGGTTCTCCAGATAGGTATCGCCGAAGCCGCCATGGCCCCGGGACTGCTTCAGCCGTACCCTGTGCTGAAGACCCAGCGAGCCGCCGAAGACGTCGACGTCTTTGTCCAGGGAAGCTCCCTCGGCCGTGGGGAGGTTGTGCAGGTACGCCCGGCCGAAGGAGAGGCGGCCGAGGCTGGAGACCGTCTGGCGCGGGGTGATCGGCCAGTGCCGGGCCGCGGAGACCACGGCCGCGATCTCCTGCGACCGCTGCGCCCTCATGGTCTCCTCGATGAGATCGCCGTCCACGGCCACGATGTGCCGGAGAGGTCCGGTCTCGAAGGAGCTCCATTCGAGACCGCCGCTCAGCGTGACTCCCCGGGAGGGCACCACCGGATCGTCGCTCGTGTCCCGGACCCACTTCAGCTCGGCGCGGTCGAGCGTCGCATCGACATCGTTGGCCAGGTCGAGAAAGGAGCCGCTCGCGCGGAATCTCGCGAGGACCTCATGGCGGCTCGAGCCCTCGCCATCCCGCCGGCTCCAGTCGAACCGGATGGCGTCCTTCGCGCTCAGGGGAACGCCGACCTCGGCCGAGAGCCGGCGCGCGGAATTTCTCCAGTCCCAGAAGACGAAGGTCGGATCGAGACCGTAGGGCAGGACCTCGGACGTGCAGCAGAAATTCGGCGGCAGGCCTGAGTACCCGGCGCTCGCCACGATGCCGCGGCCGAAGAGGTCGTAGCGGGTGAATCCCACCTGCACCCCCTCTGTGCTGTCCAGCGCCGCGAAGACGACGCCGGACCGGCCGATGAACTGGCGGTAACCGACCAAGCCGGGGAGCGTCACGGACCAGCTGTGGGCCTCGCCCATCGTCTTGTCGAGGTTGAGCGGCTCGGCCAGGGTATAGAGGCCGACGGTGTGCTCGAAGAGAAAGCGGCGGGCCTCCGTGACCTCGACGAGCAGCTCGTAGGCGCCGCGCGTGCTGCCCTTGCGCAGGGAGAATTGGGCGTCGAGGACGAAGGGGAGCCGGTGGACGCGGGCCACCGCCTGCGCCAGCTCGGTCTCGGTATAAGTTGCCCCCTCCTTGAGCAGCGTCTCCGCCTTGATGATGCGTCCAGCCGCTTCGCGGGGTCCTTCGACGGTGATCCTCTCCAGGAGGAAACGGGGAGCCTCCTCCTGCGCCTGCGACGCAAGAGCCACCAGCAGCAGGAGCGCTCCGAACAGGACCCGCCGCAGCACGGAGGGTCGGACTTCGAACGTCATGGTCTTTCTCCTCGTCCGGAGCGGACCGCATGCCCGCAACGTACCGGCCGGAGAGCGCAAGCCGGATGCCGTCCTCCCCGCAAATCGGCCGGATCGCCGCAACCCTCAGGAGATCAAGAAGTTGCCACCGTCAGGAGGACTGCGGGGGCGGGCCTCCGGGCGCCGGGAGCGTATGAAGAAGCATACACCCTGTCGGGGAAACCTGCCGGCCCGCCTTTGTGCGCTGCTAGGATTTCGACATGGCTGAGAACAGGCAGTTCAAGTTCAAGCACAAAGTCACTTCATCGGGCTTCAGCAAAGCGGTGTCGCAACGAGTCGACGACTACTTCCAGGATCGGGGGATCTCGAGGCACGCCAATCTGGAGATGATCTCGAAGACGGTCCTCGGCTTCGCCTTGTGGATTGGCACCTATGTCTGGCTCATGACCGGCCGGTTTTCATCCCTGGAGGTGGTCGGCGTGTATGTGTTGCACGGGGTCGGGCAGGTCTACATGGCGTTCAACATCGCCCATGACGCCAACCATGGGGCCTATTCAAAGAGCAGACGGGTCAACAGAGCCTTGGGATGTGTCTTCGACCTGGTCGGCGGGAGCTCCTACATGTGGCGCCTGATGCACAATGATTCGCATCATTCCTTCGTCAACGTTCGCGGGGCCGATACGACGCTCGTGTCCGGTAACATGTTCAGGTTTTCCCCTCATGACGCGAGGAGGCCGTTTCATCGCTACCAGCATCTCTATGCCCCTTTTCTCTACTGTCTGTCCACGCTCGATTGGGTCCTGGCCAAGGACTACCGCTGGCTCTTCCAGCAAAGATTCGGCAATCGGAAGGTCGTACAACACCCACTCGGTGAGCTCATTCTCCTGTTCGCCGGCAAATCCTTCTACTACACCTACATGCTGGTTCTCCCCTTGCTCTATCTCAGCGTGCCCTGGTACTCGGTCGTCCTCGGGTTCGTGGTGATGCATTTTTTCCTTGGTTTTACCCTCGCGCTCATTTTTCAGCCGAACCATTTCAACGAGGAGTCGTCTTTCCCCGAAGCTGACGAGGAAGGTCACATCTCCAACGACTACATCAATCACATCTTCGACACGACGGTCGACTATGCCCGGGACAACCGGTTCGCCACCTGGGTTCTGGGGAGCCTCAACCTCCACGTGATCCACCACATGTTTCCCGGGATTTGCCACGTCCATTACCCGGCGTTGACGAAGATCGTCAAATCGACTGCCGAGGAGTACGGACTCTCCTACCGGGAGAACAGGACGATCACAGGGGCCTTCCTGGCCCACCTCAGGTGGATGAAGGTGCTCGGGAGTGCGGATGGAAAAGCCCCAGAAACGATCGGACTGCCGTAGAGACGTCCCAGTCCGTGACCACGAACCAACCGGGTCCACCGCCGTCGGGACGTCTCCCACTGCTCAGTGCTCCGAGGCATCGCCTCGGCGTCCCGGAGCACTCAGCCAATGCCCCGGGACGATGCCCCGGAGTCCCAAGGCACTGGGCCGATGTCCCGAGACATCACCTCGGCGTTCCAGGATACTGAGCCAACGCCCCGGGACGATGCCTTGGAGTCCCAGGGCACTGGGCCGACATCCCGGGACATCACCTCGGCGCCCCAGGACACTGAGCCAACGCCCTGGGATGATGCCTCGGCGTCCCGGGGCACTGAGCCGAAGCTCCGGGACATCACCTCAGCGTCCCGGAGCACCGAGCCAATGCCCCGGGATGATGCCTCGGAGTCTCGGAGCGCTGGGCTGAAGCTCCGGGACGTCACCCCGGCGTCCCAGGACAGTGAGCCAACGTCCCGGGATGATGCCTCGGAGTCTCGGGGCATCGAGCCGACCTCCCGGGACATCGCCTGGGTGTGCAGGGTCATCGTCGCGGCGCCTCAGGCCGAAGGTCGAATGACTGACGTGCCCGGCGGCCACTGCGGCATCCGCACAAGGAAGTACGCCGCGCAAACCCATAGGATCGCGACCGTGAGCCATGCGACCGGGGACGCGTTCAGCGTGAACGGGTTCGTTGCGCCCGGTGTCGCCGAGGGGACGATGTCCTTGGAGTTGTTCACGGCCGCGTGCAGCAGCATCACGAGCAGCAGGCTTCCGTTGGTGCGCGCATAGAGCCACGCCATCGCGACGGACATCGGGACGACCTCGAACAGAAAGACAAAGAACGACTGTCCGTTCGTGTCCGCTCCGGCGATATAGAACTGCGGCAGGTGCCAGCAGGCCCAGATCACTCCCAGCAGGAGGCTCGCGCGGGCGAGCCCGAAGCGCTCCGCCAAGCGGGGCAGCGCATAGCCGCGCCAGCCGATCTCCTCTCCCGCCTGGAAGGGAGTCGAAAAGGCGATCGCCAGTGGGATGAGGTACCACGGGTCCGTGCCGAAGCGCGGCCACACGCCGGTGGTCACGCGGTGGAGGAGCGCGACGGTCAGCTTGATGACGGCAATATAGCTGACGGCGAACAGGTACCAGCGTGGAGCGACGCGCCAACGGAGCACGCGGCCGAGCAGGGCGCGCACGCCGTCACTTCCCTCGTCCCGTGCAGTGAGCCAGAGAGCCGCCATGGAGGGGGCGAAGGCTCCCAGGAGCACCAGCAGAGCTCCGAGAGGCGTGCTGGCGGGGATGACCGTCGCGACGGTGACGAAGAAGACCCAGGTGACGGCGTAGGACAGGACGAAGAATTTGACGAGCTCTCTCCCCGGTGTCTGGCTCATAGGACTCTTCTACGCAAGCCGGGTGTGACGGGTTTTTCCACGTTCGTCGGTCGCGGGGCCGCACGAATTCCTCCCAGCCGCTCTGTCTGCCTCAGTCGCCCGGTTTGCCGGCGAGCCCACCAATCTGGTATCTTTCCGGTTATGAGCCGCTCAGCCGTTGCCCACGCGCAGGTAACCGCAATCGCCCGCACCATCCGCTTTCCCGCCGGGCTCCGCGACAAGATCGCGGCAGATGCGGAGAGGTGTGGGCGGAGCTTCGAGGGACAGGTGATTGCCTTGTTGCGCCGGCACTACGGGGAGGACGTTGATATCGCTCCGAGCCCCACCGAGATCCTCGCCCTGGCAGCCGCCAGCTTTGAGGACATCCCTGCTTCGGATCTTCCCCTGCTGACCCGAAAGCTCAAAGAGCCGGAGCAGTGAGCCGGTGTCGCGCCAGCTTCCGCTGGTGACTAGAAACAAACGCGACTTCGAGGGGCTCACCAAGGCATCTGGCGTGAGTCTTCGCCTGGTCGACTGGTCTAAAGGGTCTCGGCCCACAGGATCGCGACCGTGAGCCAGGCGACCGGCGCAGACCCGGCAGGACGGGTTTCGATACAATCAAAGCCATGAAGCGCCCGCGAGGACTGATCCTGATCCTGCTGATCGCCCTTCTCCCCATTTCCCTCGCGGCGGGGACCGAACCCCCGCCGGACAGCCTGGCCGGCCGGCTCGCCGGGATTGACGGGCTGTTACGGTCTGGAGAGTGGAGCCGTGCGGAAGAGGCCGCTCGCCTGGAGATCGCGCGCTCCCGGCGGAGCTTGTCGGCGAGCGTGCTGGCCGCCGGCCTGGCGCGGCTCGCGCTGGCCGAGGCGGGGCTCGGCCGCGAGGAGGCTGTCTGGCACTGGCAGATGGCCCAGGGCCTCGATCGCGACATCCTGCCGGAAGCGACCCTGCGCACGTTTGGCGCTCCGGGCGAGCTGCTGAGCCGCCATCCCCTGCGGCCGGCCGGGCAAGCTCCTCCCGGTCTCGAGGTCCACAGCCTGGGAGGAGCGGTCGAGCCGCCCCGTAGGACCGCGGGTGAGCTCCCGGAGCTCTCGCAGGCCCTGCGGTCCCTGTCGGTGCCGCTGTGGATCTGTGCCCAGCTGATCATCGATGCGGAAGGCCGGCCACGCGATCCGGTTCTCCTGGGGGCGAGCCTGCCCGGCATGTCCCTCGAAGTGCTGGAAGCAGTGCGCAACTGGCGCTTCCAGCCGGCCCGCAAGGAGGGCCGGCCGGTGGCGGTCTTCTACCAGTTCTCCCTCAATCCCGTCGCCGAAAAGCCCTTGTCCGAGATCGCGCATTCCAGCCGGCAGGAGGTCGCGGAGCTCGACGGTCTGCTCCGCGCGGGCCGGTGGAAGGAAGCGGACAGAAAAGGCGAAAAGCTCTGGACCGCTTTGGATGGCTCGCTCGGGTGGAAAGACATGGGCCTCTTCCTCACCTTGCGGGCGTTGGCCGAAGCCGGTCTCGGCGCGCGCGACGAGGCGATCTGTCACTGGCAGGCGGCCCAGCACCTGGACCCGGACCTCTATCATGCCGACCTCGCCGCCTATGGAGCGGCCGGCGCTCTGCTGGAGGCGAACCGTTGGGGCCTCGTGCTGGACGACGGCGATCCGGCCGCTCGCAGGACACCGCCGGCTCTGAAGAAGGCCAAGCGCGTGACTCTGCGGGGGGTCCGCACGCCGATTTCAGAGCGCCTCTTGATGGCGGGGATCATCGACTCCAACGGCCATGTCCGCCAACCGGTCCTGTTGTCCAACCAGCAGCAGCAAAACCTGCTGGCGACCTGGGACACCCCGATGGAGCGGATGGTGGCGATGAACGCGCTGGTGTCCGTCTGCTCCTGGCGGTTCGAGCCCGCGCGGATCGGCGACCAACCCCTGATGGCCGCCTCGAGGTGGACTGTCGGTATCGGCAACGCGCAGGTGGCTCCGTTCGATCTCCCACTCGGCTTCCCACACCCGGAATTCGGGCAAGGCCCCTCCCTGCCTCAGGGTCCCAGGACACCGGCAGCGACGGCACCGCCTCCCTGACCGTCGACCGGCCCCGTATCCAGCCACCCTGGGGTAAGCTGTCTCCATGGCGTACGAGGTCTCGGTCGTCATTCCGACCTGCAACCGGCTGGAGGTTCTGGCTGAGGTGCTCCAGGCTCTGGAGTTCCAGCTGGAGGCACCGCCTTTCGAGGTTATCGTGGTGGACGACGGATCGACCGACGGCACCGGCCAGTGGCTGCGCAGCCGCTCGTTCCGCCTCCCCCTGCGCGTCCTCACTCAGGAGAACCGGGGGCCGGCCGCGGCCAGGAATACCGGGGTGATCGTAGCCCAGGGGCAGTGGGTGGCCTTTTTGGGGGACGACACCGTCCCGAGCGGTGGATGGTTGGCGGCCCATCGCGAGGCCCACCGGCGCCATGGCGACGCCCTCCAGGTCGCCGTGATCGGCTATACTGGATGGCACAAACGGATGCGCCTCAACCCGTTTCTGCGCTACATCAATGAGCACGGGCTCCAGTTCGGGTACGCCCTGATCCAGGACCCGGAGGACGTCCCATTCAACTTCTTCTATACCTCCAACCTGTCGCTGCACCGCGATCTGCTGCTCGCCGAGCCGTTCGACCTGCGCTTTCCCTATCCGGCCTGGGAGGACATCGAAGTCTCCTACCGCTTGAAAAGGCGAGGGTTGCGGCTCGTCTACGAGAAATCGGCCAGCGTGGCGCACGACCATCCGACCGACCTGGCCCGCTTCGCCTCCCGGCAGGAGAAGGCGGGGTACTGCGCGGTCGTCTTCTACCGGCTCCATCCGGAGCTGGGACCGTTCCTCGGGATCGGTCCCGAGGGACCTCCGCCGCTTCCGCCGGAGCCTCCCCAGAGATGGCGGGAACGCCTGGTCCGCACTTTGCAAAATCTTCCTGTGCGTGTACCGAAACTCTGGGAAGAGGTGCTCCGGTACCATTACATTCGGGGGCTTCACCGTGGCTGGGCCGATGTCGGCCTGAGAGCGGTGTCGCCCAAGGAGGACGTCGATGACCATGCGACGAGCAACCGAACGGCTTCGTGAGGTGGGCTCGCTCCCTGTGCTGCTCCTTGCGCTGTTGATCGCAACGAGCGGCAGCCTGTCCGCCCAGGACCGTTCCAGGTCCCGTTCCAACGACTCGGGTGAGGGGCCGCGCGTAGCGGTGCCGCGCTCCGAGGGATCTTCTCATTCTTCGCCGCCTTCTTCGCCGCCGCGGTCGGCTTCTCCCTCGTCTCCCTCTGCATCTTCCGGTTCCAGCCCCCGTTCTTCGTCGCGCTGGGCCGTGCCCGGCTCTCCCGGCGACGCGCGCCGCCAACCGCCGTCCCGCGATCGCCGCGACCCGAATTGGCGCGGTGGTGGCGACTGGCGCGGCCACGGCTCCTTCTACTATCCGCGCTGGTACAGCAACTACGGACCGAGCTGGTGGTGGGCGCCGTACGGCTACGGCTGGTGGGGCTGGTGGTGGCTGGGCGACAACTACTGGCCGCCCTATGATCCGTATTACAGCGATCCGTACTACCACGACCACCGCTACTCCGGCCGCGAGGACACGGGCGCGCTCGACCTCGACGTCAGCCCGGGCCGCACCCAGGTCTACCTCGACGGCCAGTACATCGGCACGGTTGACCAGTACGACGGGTTCCCGTCCTACCTCTGGCTGGACCGGGGGACCTACGACATCGCCTTTTACCTGGACGGCTACAAGACCCTGGCCCGGCAGGTCACGGTCTACCCCGGCACGGTGATCGACATGGACGATCGTCTGGAGCCCGGCCAGTCGACCCGCCCGGAGGACCTCGTCTCGAAGTCTCACGAGCGGCGCGATGAGCGGCAGCGCTACGAGCAGGAGCGCCGCGATCGGATCGACCGTGGCGACGACCGGTACGGCGACGACCGGGACGAGAGCTGGCGCGACCGCGTCCGCCGCGACCGGGAAGACCGCCGCGATCAGGGCGAGGACGTGGAGAGCGAGGATCAGGACGGCCGGAGCGATCAGGGGCGGGTCCGCCTCGAAGTCGAGCCGGATGACGCCTCGGTCTACCTGGACGGTCATTTCGTCGGGACCGCCCAGGACCTCGCCAACCTCCGCCGCGGCCTGCTGGTCGATCCCGGCAAGCACACCGTGGCGGTGGTCCGGCCGGGACGCGAGAGTGTCGAGCGTGAGTTCCAGGTCGATGCAGGCCAGGATCTCAATCTGCAGATCGATCTCGAGCAGGCCGACCGGTAGCCGTCTCCTCCAGTCCCAGCCTCTTCCCGTTCGCGTAGGGGGAGGGGCTGGGACGGTCTACCCAAACGTTTCCACCCGTGGAGGACAGTCATGAGCCTGCCAAGAGCAGCCCGGCTGCTTCGTGCAACGCGTGTGCTCCCGCTGCTTCTCTTCGCGCTGCTGCTGGCGGCGAGCGGGGCCCTCTTCGCCCAGCGGGACCGGTCTCCAGCCAACGATTCCTCCGACCGGGACGTGGAGGTGCAGCGCAGCGAGCCCGATTCTCCGCCTCCCGATCCTCCGCCGAGCCCCCCGTCGGACTCCTCCCCCTCCGACACTTCGTCGACTCCGCCGCCGGATCCGCCTTCGGATTCTCCGCCGGACACCTCCGACTCGCCGCCGCCGCCGGAGCGGTACGCTGTTCCGGGGACTCCCGGCGAGGCGCACCGTCAGCCGCCGTCTCGCGACCGGCACGACCCGAACGGGTCCGGCGGGTCGTCCCAGTCGGAGAACGACGACCAGGAAATCGTCCCCGATGCGGTCGACGAGTCGTTCCTCCTCCCGTACTGGCATGACGGCCGGAACCGGCAGATGGGAGCGCTCGACCTGGACGTGAGGCCCGGCCGCACCCAGGTCTATCTGAATGGCCAATACATGGGCACCGCCGATCACTACGACGGCTGGCCCTCGTATCTCTGGCTGGAGGAGGGGACCTACGAGATCGCCTTCTACCTGGACGGCTACAGGACCCTGGCCCGGCAGGTCACGGTTCATCCGGGCATGGTGATCAATTTCGAGGACCGCCTGGAGCGAGGGGAGTCGATCCGTCCGAATCTGTAAGCCTGGAATGGGAAAGCCGGGAGCGGGTCGGCGACGTCCAGAGCGTCCTCTCGGGTGCGGGAGATCGCGCCGCCGGCCCGTTCCTCTGGCCTGGTTCGCCAAGCAAATCGCGTGCCTCATTCCTCCGGCAGCGTCTTTTTGAGCTCCTCGGCGAGCGTCTCCAGGTGGGTCTCCCGGCTGAGCCGCTCCACAACCAGATCCTGCCGCGAGCCTTCGACGCCGAGGTGGTCGGCGATCGCCTGCAGACGCTGTAAAAGTTTCGTGGTCTCCTGCTCGGCGAGCAGGCTGATCTGCAGGTTGAGATGGGCTCGCTGGGTCGACAGCCGGCTCATCCGGTTCTGGCTGATCAGGACGAAGATCGCCAGGAAGACTCCTTCGGCCGAGACGATGAGGGTTAGGATGCCGAAGGGGAAGGGATCGAAGGGTCTGATCCCGGAAATCCACCCGAGGTTGATCGCGAACCAGGCGCCGAACCCGGCGACGTGGAGGAGCACGAAGCCCAGGGTCCCCATGATGCGCGTGAAGGCATCGCTGATCCGCTCGGACGGCTTCCGCAGCTCCATCGACTCCTGCTCCAGCCTGGCGATGGTGCGGATGTTCTGCTGGGCCGACTCGGACGTGGCCCGGGCGCTCTCGGTTTCGACGACTTCGGCTCTCTGATCGGTGCTATTCATCCTGCCGCAGATGTTTTGCGAGCCGCGTGCCCGCCTCTCACGCTACCCGAACCGCCCCGTGATGTAGTCCTCGGTCTGCTTCTTGATGGGGTTGATGAAGATCCTCTCCGTCGGGCCGTATTCGATGAGCTCGCCGAGGTAGAGAAAGGCGGTCAGGTCGGAGACGCGCGACGCCTGCTGCATGTTGTGCGTCACGATCACCTGCGTGTACTGGGTCTTCAGGTCCTGCATCAGCTCCTCGATGCGCGCCGTGGCGATCGGGTCGAGCGCAGAGCAGGGCTCGTCGAGCAGGATGACTTCCGGCTCCACGGCGATCGCGCGGGCGATGCACAGGCGCTGCTGCTGGCCGCCCGAGAGCCCCAGGGCGCTGTCGTCGAGACGGTCCTTGACCTCGTCCCAGAGCGCCGCCCCCTGCAGGCTCTTCTCCACGATCTCGTCCAGGTCGCGCTTGCGGTTGATCCCCTGGATGCGCGGGCCATAGGCGACGTTCTCGTAGATCGACTTGGGGAACGGGTTCGACTTCTGGAACACCATGCCGATTCGCTTGCGCAGCGCGTTGATGTCGATCCTGGGGTCGAAGACGCTGGTGCCGTTGAAATCGATGTCCCCCTCGATCCGCACGCCGTCGATCAGGTCGTTCAGGCGGTTGATGCAGCGCAGGAGCGTCGACTTGCCGCAGCCCGAGGGGCCGATGAAGGCGGTGATCTGCTTCTCGGGGATCTGCAGCGAGATCTCCTTGAGCGCCTTCTTCTCCCCATACCAGAGGGAGAGCGACTCGATGCTCAGGATCGGGTTCTTGATCTCCGGCTGCAGCGCCGGATCGCGTTCGCGTTGGACGAGGGTGTCTGCCGTCATGGTCTCTCCCTCAAACAGCGCTGCCGGCGTATTTGCGGCGCAGGTGGTTGCGCAACGAGATGGCGAGCAGGTTCATCACGGTGACGACGGTGATCAGGAGGAGCGCCGTGGCGAAGACGAGCGGCGTCGTCGCCTCCACGTTCGGGCTCTGGAACCCCACGTCGAAGATGTGGAAGCCGAGGTGCATGAACTTGCGCTCCAGGTGGAGGAACGGCGGCCGCCCGTCCAGCGGCAGGGTCGGCGCCAGCTTGACCATGCCGACGATCATCAGCGGCGCCACCTCGCCGGCGGCGCGCGCCATCGCCAGGATCATACCGGTGAGGATGCCGGGAGCGGCGGCCGGGATGACCACCTTGCGGATCGTTTCGAACTTGGTGGCGCCCAGGGCGAGCGACCCCTCGCGGACGATGCGCGGCACCGCGGCCAGACCCTCCTCGGCGGCCACGATCACCACCGGCACGGTCAGCAGGGCGAGCGTCAGGGCCGCCCAGAGGATGCCGCCTGTGCCGAACGTGGGCGTGGGCAGGGCCTCCGGATAGAAGAGCCGGTCGATCGAGCCGCCGATCAAGTAGACGAAGAAGCCGAGACCGAAGACGCCGAAGACGATCGACGGCACGCCGGCCAGGTTGTTCACCGCGATCCGCACCAGGCGGACGAGGAGCCCCTGCTTGGCGTACTCGCGGAGATAGACGGCAGCGAGGACGCCGAGCGGCGCCACGGCGAAAGACATCAGGAACACCATCATCACCGTGCCGAAGATGGCCGGGAAGATGCCCCCCTCGGTGTTCGACTCGCGCGGGTCGTCGACGATGAGCTGCCCGATCCGCTTCACCTGCAGACCCAACTTGCCGAAGAAGCCGAGACTGTCCGGCCGGATCACCGAGACGATGCCGCCGACCGGGATCTCCTTGGTCTCGCCGGCCGCGGTCTGCGCGACCAGGGTCTCGGCGGTCAGGGCCTGGCGCATCTGCGAGAGCTGGTCGGCGAGGCGCTGGTACTCGGCTTCCCGCGCAGCGATCTCCTGGTCGAGCTCGGCCTTGCGGCGCGCCAGCTCCGTCGCCGGAAGGCCCGCGAGGTCGAGGCGGCGCTCGGCCAGGCGGAGCTTCTCGATGTCGTAGTTGATGTCGCCGATGTCACCTCTTTCGAGGTCGCGGATGCGGTCGCGCTCCGCGGCCTTCCTGGCGAGGAGGGGGAGGAGCTTCCGCCAGACCGCCTCGGAGCCTTGAGCCAGCACCAGGCCACCGTTGTGGAGCTCGCGCAGATAGCCATGGAAGTTGCCCCATTCGAGCCGCTCGATGAGCACCGCATCCTCTGGCTTGCGCTGGGAGGCGATGTTGGCGCGGTCGATCCAGGCGAAGTCGAGACCGGTGATGTCGCGGTTGCCGATCTTGAGGCGCAGGCGGTCGACCGCAGGCATTTCCGGCGTGATCGCGATGGCCTCCTCCTGCCAGATCTCGCCGAGCACCCTGGTTCCGTCCTTCATGGTGAATTCGACGAGGTCGTCCTGCCAGAAGTAGCCGAGGCCGTTCCAGGCGAGGAGCGAGAGGATCGCCAGGACGAGCAGGATGTTGAACGCGAGCGCGCCGCCGCACAGCCAGGTGAGAGAACGGCCGAGGAATTCGGACCAGCCGCGGTCTCCTCCGTACAGCGAGGCCTCTCTTCGCATCGCGCTCAAAGCTGCGAGAACCTCTCCCGCAACCGCTGCCGGACCAGTTCGGCGACCGTGTTGACCACGAAGGTGAGCACGAACAGCAGCAGAGCGGCGAGGAAGAGCGTGCGATAGAGCGTCTCCCCGTGCGGCGCTTCCGGAATTTCGACGGCGATGTTGGCCGAGAGGGTGCGGAACCCGTTGAACGGATCCCAGTCCATGATCGGCGTGTTGCCGGTGGCCATCAGCACGATCATGGTCTCGCCCACGGCGCGGCCGAATCCGACCATGACGGCCGAGAAGATCCCCGGCGATGCCGTGGGCAGCACCACGCGGGTGACCGTCTGCCAGCGGTCGGCGCCCAAGGCGAGCGAGCCGGCGACCAGGTTCGAGGGGACGTTGGTGAAGGCGTCCTCGGCGATCGCGAAAATGATCGGGATCACCGCGAAGCCCATGGCCAGTCCGACCACCACCGCGTTGCGCTGGTCGTAGGCGAGCCCGGTCGCTTGGAGCAGCCAGTGCTGGAAGTTGCTGTCGAAGGCGAGATGCTCGAAGGGGCGCTCCAGGGCGAAGCAGACCCAGATGCCCAGCGCCAGCACGACCACGAAGCCGAGCGCCTCGGTGCCCAGCGGGAAGCGCCCGCGGAAGGCGCGCGGCAGCTTGCTCCAGCCCCAACCGGCGAGGAGCACGGCGAGCGGCAGCAGGAAGACCGCGAGGATCAGGCCGGGCACCGCGTGCTCGATGCGCGGCGCGAGCCAGAGGCCGGCCAGGAAGCCGAGGACCACGCTGGGGAGCGACGCCATGATCTCGACCAGCGGCTTGACGGTCCGCTTGTAGACCGGATGCATGAACTGCGAGACGTACATGGCGCCGAACACGCCCAGGGGGATGGCCAGGAACAACGAATAGAACGTCCCCTTGAGAGTGCCGAAAAGGAGAGGAGTCAGCGAGAGCTTCGGCTCGAAGTCGTCGCTCCCGCCGGTCGACTGCCAGACGTAGTCGGGACGGCCATACCCTTCGTACCAGACCTTGCCGAAGAGGGTCTGCAAGGTGATCTCGGGGTGCGGGTTGCGGATGTCCAGGGAGGCCAGCCTGCCGCTCCCGGCGACGAGGGCTCCGTCGTCCTTGGGCGTGGCCACCAGCGCGCTTGCGCCGGCGAGCGGCGGCGTGCCCGTCCACAGGGTCCGGTGCGAGGTGGAGTAGTACAGCCCGAGTTGCCGGTCGCCGAGCGCCAGGAACCCCTTGCGGCGCGGCGACGGGGCGATCAGCCGGACCGCTCCGGGCTGGGCCGGGAAGTCGCGGATGCGCGTCATGCGGGCGCTGGCGCTCTGCTCGTCGTCCGCTTCGCCGCCGTGCGACACCGGCATCCAGACGCTGAGCGCGCCGTCCTGTTGCCCAACGACCAGAGAGCGGCCACCGATGAGCAGGTTGAGGGCGGTGATCGGCGACCTTCCGGCCGACGAGGCCTGCATCTCGCTGATCTGCCCCTCCTGGAGACGCCACCAGAGGATCTCGCCGCCTTCGGTGCCTCCGTAGAGGTTCTGCTGGCTCGCGTCCAGCACCAGGTGGGTGATCCTGTAAGGAGCCTGGGCGGACGCCCGTTCGGTCGACTCGGTGGTCTCGCCGGTCATCTCGTTCTCGGTCATGGAGCGGCGGACCACGGCGATCGTGCCGTCGGCCAAGGCCGCGGCCGCCGTGGCGTTGCCGTCCCCGTCGATCTGCGCGGCGAAGCTCTGCAGCGGCTGCCGCTCAAGGTCGAGCTCCAGCGCCACCGGCGTGGCGATCTCGGGAGTGACCACGCGGCTCTGGCCCGCGAAGGTGACGGTGAAGGCCACCGGAGCGATCACCACCCGGCCGTCGCGTGTCGAGGCGGCCAGCGTCGTGCTCTCGGGCGGCACCTGCATGTCCACCAGCTCGCTGCGTTCCGGGGCCGCGAGGAGATCCTGGATCGCCACGACCCGGCCGTCGCTCAGCCGGACCACGCGGATCCGGCCGTCGCGGCCCAGGGCGGCCACATGCGTCCGGTGCTCGTCGGCGACGAGGGCGCCGGCCGCGGGTCCGGGCAGGACGAGCTGCCGGGTCACGGTGACCCTGGCCGGGATCAGCAGCGGCCACACCTCGATCAGGATGAACACCAGGATGCCCAGGATGCTGACGATGATCGCGAGCCCGCCCGCGGACACCACCCAGTGGGCGACACGGTCCGCGGCGCGCCGTCTCCAGGGGGTCTGGTCGTTGCCGTTGCTCACGGGGATCTCCTCTCGAGGACACGAACGGCCCGGGTGCGCCGCGAAGGTGCCCCGGGCCGGACGACGCGACAGCCAGACTGCCTACTTTAACTTGGCGAGCTCTTCCTGGTCCGTATTATTGCGCAGGGGGAGGAAGCCGTCCTTGACGACGATCTGCTGCCCCTCCTGCGACAGGACGTACTTGATGAGCTCGCGGACGAGCGGATCGAGCGGCTTGTTCGGCGCCTTGTTGACGTAGATGTAGAGGAAGCGGGAGAGCGGATACTTGCCGGCGTAGACGTCCTCGGGGTTGACGGTGAAGAAGGGAGCGCCGGCCTTGGCCGCCAGCTTGAGCGGCTTGACGCCGGAGGTCCGGTAGCCGATGCCGCTGTAGCCGATCCCGTACTGGTCCTCGGTCACCCCCTGGATCACCGAGGCGGAGCCAGGCTGCTCCTTCACCATGTCCTTGTAGTCGCCCTTGCAGAGCGCGTGCTCCTTGAAGAAGCCGTAGGTGCCGGAGGCGGAGTTGCGGCCATAGAGGCTGATCGGATGGCTGCCCCACGCCTGCACGCCCGCCTGGCCCCAGGTGGCGATCGCCTTGCCGCCACAGGCGTGACCCTTGGAGAAGATGCCGTCCACCTGCTGCAAGGTCAGCTGCTCCAGCGGGTTGTCTTTGTTGACGTAGACGGCCAGGGCGTCGATCGCTACGCGGACCGGCGTCGGCTTGTAGCCGTACTTTTTCTCGAACTCGTCGATCTCCGAGTCCTTCATCGTGCGGCTCATCGGACCGAGCTGCGAGGTGCCCGAGATCAGCGCCGGGGGCGCCGTCGAGGAGCCCTTGCCTTCGATCTGGATGCGCACGTTCGGATACTGCTTCTGAAAGCCCTCCGCCCACAGGGTCATCAGGTTGTTCAGCGTGTCCGAGCCCACCGAGCTCATGTTGCCCGAGACGCCGCTGGTCTTCGCATACGGCTGGATTCCGGCGTCGACCTTGACGGCCTGGGCGAACAGGGTGCTCCCGCACAGTGCCGCAGCCAGCGCGAGCGAGCCCACCTTGAAAGTAAGTTTCATTCCCATTTCTCCTTTCAGCCGCACTCTCGCAGAGGGGTTTGGCAGCCGCCCGACCGGGGTGTGACAGCGCGGTGACGAAGCGCCGGCCGGCAAACGGGAGAAGAGGCTGTCGCAGGCCTGTCACAGGCCCGTCGCACCGCCGCAAGTCGGCCCTCCTATGCTGACGCCGGATCGACATCCGTTTCTTCAGATCAAAGGAGAGCTTCGAATGCGCAGATCAGCTACGCTCCGGGCCTGTCTCGTGGCCCTCGTCGTTGCACTGCTGGCCGGCTCCGTCGCCAGGGCCCAGGTGGCGGGCCTCTATTACCAGGAAGTCGAAAAGGACGGCCGCGTCTACGTCTTCAACACCCCCGAGAAGTACAAGGCGTGGCAGGAGAGCGGTGACATGGGGATCGCCATCACCCTGATCTCCCGCGGCCCCAACGGCGAGACGATCGTGGCCGAGAACGAAACGGCCATGGACCTCTATCTCTTCAAGCACAATCTGCCGGCCTACGACCGGCCGTCGCCCAAGGCGGCTGCGCCCTCCGCCTACCCCTCGACCAAGATCGGCGGCCGTGTCTACGCCGACGTCACGAGCAAGGAGATCGAGGACAAGGGGACGCATGCCAAGAGCGGCGACAGCGGCGTGGGCGTCGACGTGAAACGTTTCTATTTCACCGTCACCCACGAGCTCAACGCCGTCTGGTCCGCCCAGTTCCAGTCGGACATCGGCGACAAGCCGACCGGTTCGCGGCGCTATGACGTGTTCGTCAAAAAGGCTTACATCCAGGCCAAGCTCAGCCCCGCGGCGACCTTCCGCCTGGGGTCGGCCGACACGGCCTGGGTTCCCTTCGTCGAGGGCCTCTACGGCTACCGCTACGTCGAGAACGAGCTCATCGACCGCCTGAGCTTCGGCACCTCCGCCGACTGGGGCCTCCACTTCCTGGGCAAGACCGGCATGGTCAGCTATCAGTTTTCGGCCGAGAACGGCCGGGGCTACAGCGATCCGGCGCGCAGCAAGACGGTGGACTTCGAAGGGCGCGTCTCCGCCGAGCCGGTCAAGGGCCTGACCTTCGCCGTCGGCGGCTACAGCGGCAAGCGCGGCCTCGCGACCAAGGCTCCCACGACCACCCCCGACAAGCACACGGCTCAGCGGCTCGACGCCCTGGTCGCCTGGGTCGCCGACCGCTATCGGTTCGGCGGCGAGTACTTCTCCGCCGACAACTGGACCACCGTGACCTCCGTCGCCAAGGATTCCGCGGACGGCTACTCGGCCTGGTTCTCGGTCGGCCTGGACCCGGCGAACACGAAGACGGTCTTCGGCAAGTACGAGACCGCCGATCCCAGCAAGGACATCCGGCCGGCCTTGCAGGACACCTACTACGACCTCGGCCTCCAGTGGCGGCCCAACAAGGCCTTCGCGGGCTCGTTGGTCTACAAGTGGGAGGAGGTCGAAGGGGGCAACCAGGGCACCACCAACGGCACCATCGGCTCCCTGGTGGCCGGCAAGAAGGGCGAGTACAACGAGATCGGCTTCTGGTTCGTCTACGACTTCTAAAGAACACGGACCCCCGGGGATGCCCTCGGGGGTTCTCTTCGTCTGTCTGTGTGCGTCCGTGCCAGTCCGTGTTCGTCGGGCGGGTGGGGGGGCTTTTACCGTGCGACCGGGCCGCCGCCGCCGGCCATCGAGTGGCGGATGTCCCGGCCCTCGACGTAATAGATCACGTCCTCGGCGATGTTGGTCGCGTGGTCCGCGATGCGCTCCAGATTGCGTGAGATGAGGAGCAGGTGGAGGGCCCGGCTAACCGTCTTGGGATCTTCGATCATGTAGGTCAGCAGCTCGCGGAAGATCTGCTTGTACAGGCCGTCGACCTCGTCGTCGGAGCCGCACACCTCGACGGCCAGCTTGGCGTCCTTGCGCACGAAGGCATCGAGGCTGTTGCGCACCATCTTCTGCACCAGCTCCGAGAGGTGCGGCAGGTCGATATAGGGCTTGAGCGGCGGCTGGTCGTTGATCTGCTCCACCGACTGGGCGATGTTGACCGCCGAATCGCCGATCCGTTCGAGGTCGCTGTTGATCTTCATCACCGCGACCAGGAAGCGAAGATCGACCGCGGTGGGCTGCTTGCGCCCGAGGATGCTGTGGCACATCTCGTCGATCTCGATCTCGAGCTGGTCGACCTCATGGTCCTGCTCGATGACCTCCGCGCACAGGCGCGCGCTGCGTTCCAGCAGGGCCTGCGTCGCCTTGGCCGCCATGCCCTCCACCATGCCGCCCATCTTGAGCAGCATCTGCCGCACTCTGTCGAGATCCTGATCCAGGTGTCGTTCCATCGTGGAAAGATCTTAACTCCCCTGTACGGCTGAGCGAAAGGAGATAGCGGCCGAAAAGTGACCGGATTTGTGACAGATTGAAGACGCTGCTGTGACGTTGCGCCGACAGGCCCTCACCCCCGGCCCCTCTCCCACGAGTGGGAGAGGGGTGCAGGTTAGAAAAAACAGGAGCCTCAGCGGATGTCTTCGGCTAACCCTCTCCCCTCTCCCGCTTGCGGGAGAGGGGCCGGGGGTGAGGGCCGCCCCAGCTCCACCACCGCCCACCGTGGCGGGCACCAGAAGCGGACCGGCAAGACCGACGTCCCCACTCCGGGGTTGATGTAGAGCGACGTCGTGCCGCGGGCGTTCGGCGCGGGGAACTCGAAGCGGCCGAAGTCGTAGTAGGCGCCCAGCGCGTTGCGCGTGGTCAGCGCTCCGAAGAAGGGGAGGCGGACCTGCCCTCCGTGCGTGTGCCCGGCGATCACGGCTTCCAGGCCGCGCCGGGAGGCTTCGAGCACCACGTCCGGCGTGTGGGAGAGGACGACCCGCGGCGTCCCCGGCGGCACGTACGGGCTGCGGGCGAGCGCCATCTCCAGGCGCGTGCCGCGCGGCCCCTTGCGCCAGCCCGGCGGCTCGTCGCGACCGGCGAGCGGCGCGCGCAGCAAGAGCTCGCCCTTGGCGCCGGTGACCTCGAGGTTCCGGTAGAGGACCGTACCTCCGCCCCAGGCCCAGAGCCCGACCGTCCCCGCCTCGACGCGGAAGCGCGAGCGGTCCTGCGCCTGCGCCTGCCACTGCCGCGGCTCCGGACCGCCGGCCGGCCACACCCGCGCCAGCAGCCGGACCACTCCCGGCTCCACCACGGTGCGCAACCGCATCCGGTACCAGCGTTTTGGCTTCGGCTCGATGCCGGTGTCGACGTCGCCGGTCAGCGTCGTCCCGTGCGCCAACAGCACGAAGGAGCCGGGCTCGCCGTGCTCCGGGCGCACCCGGCGCAGGCGGTACATGCGGTCCTCGCCGAGCACGTAGCGGCTGTGCACGGCGAGCCCGGTCCCCACGTCCGCATCGTCGATCCAGGTGTCGCAGACCACGTCGACGCCGCTCCAGGCGAGCGGCCCTCCCTCGTCAGCCATCCCTGCAGGCGACGGATCCCAATGGGCATAGAAGTTCCGGAACGGATCGCTCCGCTGGGCGCCGTACTGCCATCCCCCCAGGCGGTGGAGCGGGCGGAACGGGCTCGGCCACCGGCGCGTGAGCTCATCCTCCCCGACCTGCGTATTGAGACCCAGGAGAAGGATGCCGCCGCCCGGGCCGATCCGCCGCCCCTCGTTCGACAGCCACTGCACGCCCGCCTGATCGAGGCGGGCGATCACCGGTCCCTGGTACTCGCTGTGCCCCTGAACGGCGATGATCGGAGCGATCCGCCGCAGGGAGGCCATGAACGCCGCCGTGGCGTCCAGGTGCCGGGCGAGCGTCTCCGGGTCAGGCACATCCCGGATCAGATCGCCGCTCACCAGGATCAAGGACGGCCGTGCCACCCGGACCTCGCCGAGCAGACGGTGGAGGAGAGGCCGGTCCCGCGTGATGTGGAGATCGCTCAGCTGGACGGTGCGCAGGAGAGGCGCCGGCAGGTCGATCCGCACGTCCGTGCGCAGCAGGAGGACCTGCGGCTCCAGCCAGCAGGCATCGGCGAGCCCCAGCGCGAGGAGGAGGATGGCCAGGGCTACGAGCCGCTTCAACCCTCACCCCCGGCCCCTCTCCCGCAAGCAGGAGAGGGGTGTAGGTTAGTCAGTCTCATGGCATTCCAGGCTACGAAGGCTAACCCTCTCCCCTCTCCCGCTTGCGGGAGAGGGGCCGGGGGTGAGGGCTCTACCACGGCTGCCGCACCCGCTCGATCTCCACCGCCCGCCGCCGGCCGCCGAGCAGGAGGAGGAGCAGCGGCCCGGCCACGAACCCTCCGATGTGCGCCCAGAAAGCCACGCCCCCCGCCTGGTCCGCGGGCGCACCGAGCGAGGCGACGCCGGAGAAGAGCTGCAGCAGGAACCAGATCGGCAGGTACACGATGGCCGGAATCTCGATGAAGCGGATGAAGAAGAGGAACCAGACCACGGTGACGATGCGCGCCTTCGGATGCAGGAAGAGATACGCCCCGAGGACTCCCGAGATGGCGCCGCTCGCGCCGATCGCCGGGACCATCGACGCCGGGCTGAAGAACGCATGGGTGAACGCCGCGGCATAGCCCGCCAGCAGGTAGAAGAGCAGATAGCGGACGTGCCCCAGCCGGTCCTCGACGTTGTCGCCGAACACCCAGAGGAACAGCATGTTGCCGAGCAGATGCGCCCAGCCGCCGTGCAGGAACATCGAGAGCAGAGCGCTCCCCATGGCCGCGGGCAGCCCTTCCTGGATGCGCGCCGGAACGAACGCGGCGGACATCAGGAAGCCTTCCACCCGCTGCCCCAGAGACAGCTCGTAGAAGAAAGCCAGGACGTTCACCACGATCAGCAGGACCGTGACGATGGGCGCGGTGCGCCGCGGGTTGAGATCGTGGATCGGGATCACTGGCGGGCCCGGATGCGGTGCACGCGCATCAGATTGGTCAGCGGCCGGTCGCGGATCGGATGGCCCATCAGGATGACGATCCGCTCCCCCGGGCCGACCATCTTGGCGGCGAGCAGATGGCGCTCGACCGCCTGGACGACCTCGTCGAGCGTGCCGACTTCGGTGCCTGTGACGAGCGGACGCACGCCCCAGACGAGCTGCAGCTGGCGTGCCACCCGCTCCTCGGGGGTGAAGGCGACGATCGGCGCCGTCGGCCGGTATCGCGCCACGAGCCGGGCCGTGAAACCGCTCTGGCTGAACGCCACGATGCGACTCACCCCGAGCTGGTCCGCGGCATAGACCGCCGCCGCCGAGACCAGGTCCGGCACGTCGAGCGACAGGTCGTCGTCCTGATGCGCCGACGGGTCCATCTCGAACGAGCGGCGGACGTGGGCGGGCCCCAGGGGATGGAGGGTGGCCGGCTCCTCCCGCGCGGTGCTCCGCGCGAACGCCTCCGCCTCCTCGATGATCAGAGCCATGGTGCGCACCACCTCCACCGGGTATTTGCCCATCGCGGTCTCGCCCGAAAGCATCAGCACGTCGGCGCCGTCGAGCACGGCATTGGCCACGTCGGTCGCCTCGGCGCGGGTCGGCCGCGGCTGCTCGATCATCGATTCGAGCATCTGGGTGGCGACGATCACCGGCTTGCCGGTCCGCCGCCCGCTGGCGACGATCCGCTTCTGATGGACGGGCACGGTATGGAGCGGCACCTCGACCCCGAGATCGCCGCGCGCCACCATCATGCCGTCCGCGGCCTCGTTGATCTGGTCGAGGTGCTCCAGAGCGGTGGCGCGCTCCAGCTTCGCCACCAGGGGGATGCGGCCGCCCGCCTCGGTCACCACCTTGCGGATCGCCTCGATGTGGGCCGCCTCGCCCACGTAGCTCGCGGCCAGGTAGTCGGCCCCTTCGCGCACGGCGAAGAAGATGTCCGAACGGTCCTTGTCCGAGATCTCGAAGGGGAGCGAGGTGTCCGGCAGGTTGATCCCCTTGCGGGTGCGGATCGGGCCGCCGTTGATCACCTTGACCCGCAGCCGGTCCCCCTGCTTGTCGAGGATGCGCAGCTCGATCAGGCCGCTGTCGATCAGCACGCGCTCGCCCGGCTCCAGGTGCTCCAGGATTTCGGCATCCACCGGGATCTCGACGTCGGAGCTCTGCGGACCGAGAGTGACCTCCTCGCCGGGCTCCAGGGTGCGGCCGTCGCCCGGGATGAGGCCCAACCGGTAGCGCGGGCCCATCAGGTCCATGACGACCGGCAGGTGGCAACCCTCCTCGCGCGCCACGCGCCGCACCCGCTGGAGCGTCCGGGCGTGCTCCTCCTGCGAGCCATGGGAGAGGTTCAGACGGAACAGGTCGACGCCGGCGCGCACCAGCTCGCGGAGGACGTCCTCCGGAGTGCTCGCCGGCCCCAGGGTGGCCATGATCTTCGCGCGTCGCTCCATGGGCGGGGAGTATATCGATACAGGGCAGTGCGGCACGAAGACGGCCACCTCGCCCCAACGCCCAACTGTCCACATCGTCCGACCAATCCGGAAGTCTGGAATGCGGTCCGATCGATCCGACATAATCTGCCGCCGAGTTGACGGTCTTCCACTCAACCCACTGAAAACAATGGATATTCTGCTCCTAATTGGGTAGGCACGCGAGTTGCTCTCTAGCCAAGGCGTCGAAAGGAAAGGGGGTAGTTACCATGACAACCTTCAAACGCTTGAGAGCCTGGTTCCCTCGCAGTCGCCCGCCACGCCGCTTCCACTACTCGGGCAACGGAATCTGGGCGCTCGGTGCCGACGAAGAGGCCGAAAGCGGCAACTGAGGGCCGGCGGGCAGCCTTGCGAGGGAGGCTGCCCGCCGGCCGCTTGTATCTATAGTCACCTGTGATTGAGGAACGAGACCGATGGGCGATTCCGACGTGCCTGAGCTGATTCTCTTGAGCGATCTCCATCTGGGAGCGGAGCGGGGCCGGGGCCTCTTCCGGGCCGATTCCGAGCTGGCCGCCTTTCTCCGTTGGATCGCGGAAAATACCGGTCCCACCCGGGTGGTGATCGCGGGAGACTTTCTCGACTTTCTGGTGCCCCGGGAGGGCGAGGAGACGGTCCCCGCGTTTGATCCGCACGGGGCGGCGGCACGAGCCGCGGCGATCGTGGAGTGTCACCCGGAAGTCTTCGATGCTCTGGCGCTCCTGGCGCGCTCTCCCCGGCACGAGTTGTGGATACTGAATGGCAATCATGACCCGGAGCTGCTGTTTCCCGATGTCCGGGAGGTTCTCGATCATCGGTTAGGCGTGGAGTCTCCCGCGTCCTCGGTCCGCTGGCGGACCGAGGGCGAGGCCGTCGATTTCCAGGTAGGGCCGGCGCGGGTGCGGGTTGCGCACGGGGACTGCTTCGACGATTTGAACCGGATCGAATATGGCCGGCTGCGAACCGCCGTCAACCGGTTGAGCTACGGCTTTTCTCGGTCCGACGAGCACGAGTATGAGCCTCCTCTGGGGACGCGATTGGTGGTAGAGCACGTGCTGCGCCTGCGTTCCCGCTATCCGTGGGTCGATGCCCTGAAGCCGGAGCGAGAGGCGGTATTTCCCATTTTGTTCCAGTTCTTGAGCTTTGCCGAGAAGCGGGCCTTCCTCGGAGCGATCAAGAGTGCTTTGTTGTCGCTGCCGGAATCGTTCTGGGGAAAGTTGGTGAGGAAGTCCTCGCCGGCACGGTTGGTGCGCGGGAGTGAGGAAGGCTCCCCCAGAGCGCGGCTGCGATCCTGGATTCAGGAGGAAGAGAAATTGGTCCGTTCCTCCGAGGATCTTGGGAAGGACCTCATTCCTCAGCTTCGGCGAGTCTCAGCGGAAGACGGCTGCTCTGATCTCTCTGCGCCGGATGGTTGCGCTCGGTGGGTGCCCCTGTTCCTGGAGCGCGGCGTGGACTTGGTGGTGCTGGGCCACACCCATACCGCGAAAGCCCTGCCTCTGGAGAAAGGGCTCTACCTCAACTCCGGCACCTGGGGGCGGCTCCTGTCTCTGCCGCAGAGCGCCGCGCCCGAGGAAAACTGGCAGGGTTTCCTGGCAGATCTTCACGCGGGGCGCGATCTGGGGGAACCCCGGCCAGCGTGGGTGCGCGTGGAACCGGATGCTCGGGGCACCCGGGCTTCCTTGATGGGGTGGGAGCGAGGAGAAGCGGTGGCGCGGGCGTCCTTCCAATTCGAAGCGGAAAGCCGCCTCTGGCAGAGGGAGGGCTGAGCATGAGCGATGTGATTCTTGATTTCATCGCCAGTTACGCCGCCTGGAGTGCCTTCAAGGCTACGACGATCACCTTTGTGACCGCGATCGTGGCACTGGTGATGGCAGGGGTCCTGCTGATCCTTCGCAAAGAGGTTTTGAAGGATGAGGACTGGGTGCTTTACCTTGGCTTGGCCTTTGCTGTCTTCCCCGTGCAATATACGCTGCGGACGGTGGCCTTCTGGGCAAAGATCAGGGACAGCGAAAGTTCCTGGAAGTTCATTGAAACGATCGCACAGGCGATCTTCTCGAACCTCAACAGTCTGTTTTTTATTTGTGCGGCACTGGCGCTCCTCTATCGACTTCCGCATAGATGGTTGCGAACCCGTTGGGTTTGGCTCCTGGCTCCGTTCGTGGTCAGCGGTGTCTTGGAGGCAGCCCTCGCCTCTCCCTGGGATCGCTTTTTGGAAGCGTTATTGTCGAGTATCTGTCTGGTCAGTGTCAGTTGGGCGATGTTCGCAAGCTCAGGAACGCGGCAGAAGAAGAGTTGGGCATTCTTCAACCTCGTGGGAGGCTTTCTCTATGCCTGCCTTCATGTTGTCTATGCGATAGTCCCCGCACTGAGTTCTTGGTCGGCCTTGGCTGATCGTGTCAGCCAGAGGATGCAGAGTCTCTGGATGAAGCCTTCCCCCCCACGTACGGTTGTGGATGCTCTTGATGCCGGTGTGTTTGGTGTGGCGTTCGTCTTGAAAGTTTCCCTCTTTGTCGGAGCCTTGTTGGTTATCATGCGGTGCCTCTCCGCATTTTCGCTTGCCGTGGTCGAGGACGTCTTGGAGCCGGTCAAGAAGAGTAGAGGAGATTTTCTCGTAAGCCATGGGATTCTCCGTGCCGTAGCCGAAAGTATCGGGGCCGATCTTGTCGCTCTCTGCCTTCGGTTGCCTGGCGATAAAGCGGACGAGGTACTGATTTTCAGATGGCTGCGGGATCCAGCGCTGAAACCAGACTTTCGGCCGTTGGATCAGCATTCCCGGCCGAGGCCGGAAATCTCCACTATAGGGAAGGTTCTCGCCAAGGGCGAGTTTGTTCATAGCCACGACCGGGAAAGAGATCCCGATTTTTCTGGTGGAAAGGGCTACTGGGAATACGTTCCCGGCATGCACTCACTCGTCAATTTTCCTCTTCGCTTTCATGGTGCAGTGGTCGGCTGTTTGAATTTTGAATGGCAAAAGAGGGGTGCGGTCACAGCTACTGATGTGAAGCGTATTCGCCAGGCGACCGAGTTCTTGACTCCTGTTATTCAAGCCGAACGCTGGTTGTGGGCGCGGAGCCAGTTGCGGAATCGACTGAGAACTGTTAGATCGAGCCGCCCCCCCGATCAAGGTATGTTTCTCGCAAAGTTTGTTGAGGATATTCACGATATGCTCTCACCAAAGAGCACGCTGGTTATCTTCAACTTCGGCTTTCACTGCCAAGCTGCTGTCTGTGGAGTTGAGAGCTTCCCGCCTTACCTCCTTCAAGAGCCAGAGCCTGCTAGGGTTGAGGCCGAGTTTCGGTCTCTCCTGGGGTCAAACGATTCTTGTGTCGAGATTCCTATTCTTTTGGAGAAGAAAGCCATCGGAAAGATCATATTGGTGATAGACAGAGATTTGGACCCATTGGATCGGCCTTCGCTCACTGAGGATAAGCGGCAACTGGAAGTGATCGCTGCCTTGGTCAGGGACTCAGCCTTCGACCAATATCGCGCCCAGCTCGGACGTGCCATGAATAGTCTATACAAACGGCTCGGCTCGCTTGATCTCGTTTCCTATCACGAGTGGTGGGATGCACTCCGAGAGGCTGTCAGAGAGGTTTGTCTTCTCTGGGTTTGGTTCGACCCCGAGAAGATTTCTGGCTCCCGCGAGTGGCTTGTGGAGGATGGGAGGAGGATCAGCGTTTCTCAGGCAGACTCACCGCCGTTGCGGGTCGGTCGATACTGGGTTTTTGACCATCGTTTGTCCGATGGAGCACGAGAGAGCATCCTCGTTCTGCCACTAACTGCTTCACAGGTTGAGCTCTACATGGGAATCGCGCGGCCGGGATTTCATCTGGAGCTTTCCGAGGAGCTTCCGTGGGCGGGGTTCCTGGAGCGATTCGCAGAGGCTGCCGACCTGGCTCTGGTCCGTATCCGCGCGATCGAGTTGGAAACCGAGGCCTTGCAGTTCGAGATGAACGATCTGCTGGTGCATGAGCTCCGAAGCCCGGCAGAGGAGTTTGCGCTTGGCGTTGAATGGGTCCGGGAGGAATTTCTCCGGGATGGAAGCCTCGCTCCCGGCGATCCCAGACTGGGGACACTCCATGCTTTGGAGAAGTCGGCCAAACAGTTTCTGGAGCTTGCCGGCTCTGTCCTCAAGCCATTCCCCTTGGATGGGCGTAATTCTGTTCCTTTGGCCGAGGTCCTGGAGAAGGTGGGCCAGTTCTACGAAGGGCGTCTGGCGGCGCGTGCCATCGATCTGGTCTGGAAGGAAGAACGAGAATGGAGAATAGAGGTGCCATTTGATGTGGCGTATCTGGTTCTCATGACACTTGTGCGAAACTCCAGAGATGCGATTCTTGGGAAGGAATCCCGATCTGAAAGGAGAGGGACGATCACTGTGCAGGAGGAAGCTTCAGATCGTGCAGTGGTTTGCCATATCGACGATGACGGCTGTGGCATTCCTGAGGAAAATCGGTCGCGAATCTTCACGCTTGGTTTTTCGACGAAACGGGGTAGCGGCCGGGGGCTTCCTCTCGCTCGGCGAGCGCTGGAGCGATATGGCGGAAGGCTGGACCTTTCTCTCCAACCGCCAGAAGGAGTGGTCACACGGATGACCGTAATCTTTCCAAGGAGCATCTCATGAAACGTAGTAAGTGGGTCCTGGTTGTAGAAGATCGCGATGCCCTGCGGGGTCTGCTGAGAGGCGGCCTCGAGAAGCGGGGTTTTCTCGTTGCCACCGCAAAGGATGAAGAGGGCGCGAGAAAGAAGAGTGGGGATCTGGGGGAAGATCTCGACGTGGTGCTGATCGACGTTGAGTTGGGAAGGGGCGGGAATGGGCTCGACTTTGGTTTATGGCTCAAAGAGGAATGGCAGCGGCAGCGTCGAAGGCTCCCTGAATTTCTTGTTTATAGCGCTCACGAGAAGCCGGACTACTACCAGGCTGCCATCCAGCTCGGTGCAGCGGCTTACCTGCGGAAAGGAGAGCTGGGCGGAGACCCGGATGATCCAATTCCTGCTCCAGGGAAGCCGCCACGAATTGACCGCATCGCACACCACGTGAAAGCGCTGGCATTGCGGCGAGCTTTGCGGAGTGATCTCCCCAATGAGACGGAGGGCATTCTGGAGATTGCCCGAAAAAGCCAGAGTCTGGATGATGCCAGGGCGGGGTTCTGTCGCGACCTGCTGAAACCGGAGCTTGAAGCGATCTTAGGCGGAGGCTTCGTTCTTCTTGCAACCTCCCGGCGGAGGTTCTTTCACTCTCTAGGAAGCCAGATGGACATAGAGGATTCCGGCCTGCTCCGACGGATTCAAACCGCTGTTCATGGCAAGCTCGGCGCGCTAGAACCGTTAGTTATCGATGCGCAACAGGACTCCTGGGTTCGAGGTCTTCCTGCCGGAGAGCATGGACCGGCCACCAGAGCTCTCGCCCGTCTCGATCGTGCCGCCTTCATTCCCTTGGGAGATGTGGAGGGGGGATTCCTGAGTCTCGGCTTGTCGTCGGGCGTCGGCGCTGCCGAAGAACCTGCCGCCGATTTGGCTCCCATCCTAGCCAACTACCTGACGCCGACCGTTATGGCGCGATGGGCGGAGCTCGCCGGGCTGTGGGCGACGATCGACATGGAGCGTCGAACCCTGTTGAGAGCAACCAGCGACTTTTGCCTTTACCAGGGACAGGAGATGGAGGGGCTTCTTCGTGAGGCTGAGGAGCAGGGAAGGGAGCAAGAGGGGAAAGTCCCCCTGGGGAAGCTCCATGCGGTGGCTCAGCAGCTCCGGAGTGCCGGTGAGATGCTGTCACAGGTCGAGCTGCTTTCAGACAGGGCGAAAGTGGACGCGGTCAGCGAAACGATCGAGCTGAAGGAGCTGTTGTCCTACCGATGGTCCTCCAGTCTCTCCGGCCATCTCCGATTGCCGGACACCGCCATGATGATCGAGGGGAGCTGTACTGCGGAAGCGCCGAAGGTGGAAGTGGAGAAGGCTGTTTCTCAGATCCTGTTCTGGTTGGGGCGGCGGCTCACGAGGTTGCCCCGGAATGAAGAGGCCCCGCGCTCCATCCAATGCCGCCTTGGCCAAGATGGCGGGAGGGCCCAAGTCCTCCTCGAGGAGCAAACGAGCCGGCGGATGCCGAAACGGATGAGGGACCTCCTCTTCGCTCCCTTCACCCCGCTTCCGGAGCTGGGCGAGGAAATCGCCGACGAGGCCCTAAAGGGGCACCGGCTGGGCCTGTACCTCGCGAGAATCCTGGCGGAAACGGTCGGAGGCTCCTTGGAGGAGGACTCCGACGCGATCCCCGGGAGCTTCGGTCACCGTTTCGTTCTCCAGCTTCCGGCGGCGCGTTGAGCGTGAGGCTAGACCATGCCCTACGTTATCGTCCAGGCAGAGGGGGACTACGAGCCCCTTTTCTCCTGGTGGATCAAGGAAACGCCAGAAGCTCAGGAGAAGCAGTGGGAGGAGCTCTGTCGGAGATTGGTCGAGGAGGCAGGGAGGAGGGACCAAAGCAGCGAAATCCCTCTCTATGATGTCTTTCTCGGCTTTGACGAGGAGGAATTCCCCTACGGAATCCGGCAGTCGGTACTCAAAGGAATCCTGGGCCAGGCGCGCAAGCGGATCTGGGGAGCGCGGTTGTTCTTTGTGGTCGAGCGCCTGAAGCTCTCGAATGAGCTGGTTTCAATCCAGGAGAGCCTTGGAGATTGGATGAGGGTGCTGCTGGAGGAGGGAGTCACCGACCTGGTGCAAGTTCTGGAGAGCTACACCTCCGAGAACCCAGAGCCCTTGCACAGATCTTTGAGCAGGGGAGCCAGGCAGACCAAAGATCGGCGGCAGGTGCTGAATGACATCGCCGACCACCGAGAGTGGCGCTGCGCTTTCCTCACCGAGCAGTACGAAGGCCGGGATCTGGTCGGCAGGCTCCTCCAACCCCTGGTGATCGCTGACCCGAGCCATCGAGCCGATTCCAACCTGGTGCTGGTCGTGACCGATGAGATGCCCTCTGCCGAGAGGTTGAAAACCTATACGGAAGATCCGCTCCATCGGGCTTGCCTCTTCGCGACCGTCAACCGGGATCCATCCGGTAGCTTAAGCCGCTTCTGCGAGAATCAGCGTCTCCCTCCTCCGTTGCTTTTTCACGGCGAGCTCGAGCTCTGGTATTTCCTCCTCCGGCTCAACGAGCTCCGCAAATGGTATCCGTCCTCTTTCCTCGTTCCGGAATCGATTCACGCCGTGCAGGCCCGGCCTGCGCCGATCCTGCGGCCGGCCCTCCAGTACCCCTCCTTGCTGTTCACCGGAGCCTTCAGCTCCGGCGAGAGCGAGGTCGGCCAGTGGCTGACGGCAGCCGAGGAGGTGGGCAGGCTGCTGCGCAAGGTGCCGCATGCTCTGGAGAGCCAGATCGAGCTGGCGATTCAACCCGAACGGGTGGTTCGAGCTTTGGCCGCCGAGCCCAATGTATGGATCCACATGGGGCACGGATCGGCGAGGTCCGGCCTCCATATCCCGGGGATGAACGTGACACAAGAGCAGTGGGTTGACTGCTTCAGCCAATGCGACCTGCGGCTGGCGCTCTTCCTGACCTGCGATTCTCATGTGCTCGCCCGGACCTTCGCAGAGTGCGGCGCCGGTGTCGCCATCGGCTTCGAAGGTGAGGTGGAATCCGACAAGACCTGGCATCTCGCAGAGGAGGTGCTAACGGCCATGTTCAGCCGGGGGACGAGCAGGCAGGTCATTCTCGAAGGTTTTGACGCGGGTGCTCTGAGATTCCGGGGGGTCCAGACCCTCAACGCCAGGCCCCGGGCGTATTATCCGCGGGGAAGAAGATGAAGATCCTCGTCACCGCCTCCTCGTCCTTCGATCTCGCAGGCATGGCGCGGGAGCTTGCTCGCTGTGGGCTCGATGCCGAGGTGCTGCCGCTGTGCGCCGGTGTGCCGCTGCGCCTTCCGAAAGAGATCGACCGGGCGGTCCTGGTCCTCCCGGGGATCGAGATCGTGGAGCTGGGCGAAGAGGTGGCGCAGTTGCGCGAAGCCCTGGGCCCTGTCATTCCGATGCTGGTGTGCTGCCCCCAACTGACCCCGGTCGACCGCCGGGCGGTTCTCGAATGCGGTGCTTCCGCCTTGGTGGCCCCCCGGAGCTGGGAAGGGCAGGCTGTGGCCGAGCGGGTGCTGGGGGAGCTCATTCTGGCCGGCGATGTGATGCCGTTTCGCTGCGGTGACTTGTGGGGCGGCACCGCCGTGCTCCAGGATCTCTATCGGCAGATCGAGACCGTGGCTCCTCTTCACGAAACGGTCCTGATCCTGGGGGAGACGGGAACGGGCAAGGAACGGGTGGCCCAGGAGATCCACCGCCGGAGCGGCCGGCCGGGAGACCTGATAGCGGTCAACAGCGCGGAGTTCACCGCGGAGCTGCTCGCCAGTGAGCTGTTCGGCCACGAGCGCGGTGCCTTCTCGGGAGCCGAAAGACAGCGCACGGGTCTGCTCGTCGCCGCGGGTGAAGGAACCTTCTTTCTCGACGAGATCGGCGACTTGACCCCGGCGGCCCAGGCGAAGCTCTTGCGGGTCCTCGAAGAGCGCAAGGTGCGGCCGGTGGGTGGCAACCGCTGGGAACCGGTGCGGGCCCGGCTCGTGCTGGCCACTCGCCGGGACCTGGAGACCGCCTCGGAGGAACAGTTTCGCCGCGATCTCTACGAGCGGCTGCGCGGCTTCACCCTGCGCCTGCCCCCCTTGCGCGAGCGGCGGGCCGACCTGCCTCTGCTGGTGCAAAGCTTCCTCGACGAATACAACCGAGAGTACTTGGGGACTCGGAAGATCCCCGCCGGGGTGCTCGACTCTCTGTTTCGCCACACCTGGCCGGGCAACGTGCGAGAGCTCCGTCTGGCAGTGCGGCAGGCCGCCGCCTACGCCTCCGGCCCGGACGGAATGATCAGCGCCCTCCATCTCCTCGAAGCAGCCCAGCGCCAGTCTTCCCAGGCCGAGCCGGACCACAGCGTGCGGTTCGACCCGGCCCGCGAGACTTGGCGCCAGGTCAGCGACCGTGTGCGCGCACGCTACTTCCGCGCAGTTCTGGCCGAAACGGACGGCAACAAAGAGATGGCCGCCGAACGCGCCGGGATCAGCCGCTCTCAGCTTTACGAGATCCTGAAAAATCTGGGCGAAGGGTAGCGCACGTAGCAGGCCGAAACCTCCCCCGTGTTACCATTCCCATCCCGGCGGTCCGGCAGGACAGGGGCCGTCCGATCCCCGTTCTCCGACTTCGAGGTTTTTCCATGTTCGACGGTCTCCAGAACAAGCTCCAGGACGTCTTCAGCCGCCTCAAGGGCGAAGGCAAGGTCACACCCGAGGCGCTCGACGCGGCTCTCCGCCAGATCCGGCTGGCGCTCCTCGAAGCCGACGTGCACCTGCGGGTGGTCAAGCCGTTCGTCGAACGGGTGCGCGAGCGCTCTCTCGGGGCTGAGGTGCTCGAGAGCCTCACCCCGGCCCAGCAGGTGGTCAAGATCGTGCGCGACGAGCTCGCCGCTCTCCTGGGCGAAGAGGGGACCGAGCTCCGCCTCGACGGCCGCCCGGCGGTGATCCTGCTCTGCGGCCTCCAGGGCTCGGGCAAGACGACCACCGCCGGCAAGCTGGCCAAGCGCCTCAAGAAGCGCGGCAAGCATCCGCTCCTGGTCGCGGGCGACCTCCAGCGCGCCGCCGCCGTCGAGCAGCTCAAGCAGGTCGGCAAGGGGGTCGAGGTGCCGGTCCTGGAGCCGGAGCCGGGCGAGACCGTGATCGCCCTGGGCGAGCGCGCCCTCGCCGTGGCCCGCCAGCGCGGCCACGACGTGGTGATCATGGACACCGCCGGCCGCCTCCACGTCGATGAAGCGCTGATGGACGAGATCCGCCGCCTCGCCGACCGCATCAAGCCGCACGAGACCCTGTTCGTCGCCGACTCGATGACCGGTCAGGACGCGGTGAAGAGCGCCGAGCAGTTCTCGGCGGCCCTGCCGCTCACCGGCGCCATCCTCACCAAGCTCGACGGCGACTCCCGCGGCGGCGCGGCGCTCTCGATCCGCACCGTGGCGCGCGTGCCGATCCGCTTCGTCGGCATCGGCGAGAAGTACGACGACCTCGAGCTGTTCCATCCCGAGCGCATGGCCTCACGGATGATCGGCATGGGCGACATCATGTCGCTCATCGAAAAGGCCGAGCGCGGGCTCGATTCAGCGGAGACGCAGCGTCTCGCCCAGCGCATGGTCAAGAACCAGTTCACCCTGGAAGACCTGCGCGACCAGCTGCGCCAGATCCGCCGCCTCGGCCCGCTCGCCTCGGTCATGGAGATGCTGCCGAAGGTCGGCCCGCTCAAGGGGTTCGACGCCGCGAACGTCGACGAGGGAGGCCTGCGCCGGGTCGAAGCGATCATCAACTCGATGACCCCGCAGGAGCGCAACCGGCCGGACGTCCTGAACGGCAGCCGCAAGCGCCGCATCTCCATGGGCTCCGGCACCTCGGTCGCCGAGATCAACCGCCTCCTCAAGCAGTACAAGCAGATGCAGAAGATGATGAAGGGAGTCCAGGGCAAATGGCTCCGCCGTGCGCTGGGGAGCGGGGCGGGGATGCAGGGGTGAAGCGCGTCGATAGGAGGTCAACGATGACCCGGGTCCAGGTGGAATTCGACTCCGACGTTTTTGCGACCCTGCGGAGATCTCCGGAGGAGGTTGCCCGAGAGATGCGCTTGGCGGCGGCGGTGATCTGGTATGCCCAGGGCCGAGTCTCCCAAGGTCGAGCCGCGGAGCTCGCGGGAGTTAGTCGAGCCGGGTTCCTCGACGCCCTGTCGGAGAGCGGCGTCTCGGCTTGCCAGGAGACGCTGGAGGATCTCGACGAGGTCCTGGCGCGTGGATAGGGTCCTGGTCGTCAATGCCTCGCCGTTGATTCTCCTCTCCCGGACCGACCGCCTCGACCTCCTGGCCTCTCTGGCGAAGACCCTTATCGTACCAGAGGCTGTGATCCGCGAGATCCATGCTGGTGCCGATCACGACGACACGGCCGACCGGATCAAGGATCTCTCCTCGGTGCTCCGAGTTGACGATCAGCCGGTTCCCGATCAGATCCGCTCCTGGGACTTGGGAGCCGGGGAGTCTCAAGTCCTGATCCATGGACTTGCAAGGCCTGGGTCGGAGGTCGTCTTGGACGATCTGGCGGCACGTCGCTGTGCACACAGTCTGGGCCTTCCCATGATCGGCACGTTGGGCATCGTAGTTCTCTGCCGCCATCGCGGCCTGATCAGCGCAGCACGCCCCGTCATCGAGGCGCTATGCGACGCCGGGTTGCGCCTGAAGCCGCGGCTGGTGGACGAAGCCTTGGCAAAAGTGGGCGAATGAGGCCCCCGGCTGTGAGACCAAGAACTTTCCCCCAGCTGTTCGAGCGAGCAGAAGAGCACGAGGACTACTGGGTGGCTGGTGCAATCCTCGAGTTCACCGAAGATGTGGTCCGCGAGATGAAGCGCCAAGGGATGACCTGTACGGCTCTTGCCCAGAGGCTCGGTGCCACTCCGGCTTACGTAACCAAGCTCCTGCGGGGAAAAGTGAACTTCACCCTCGCAACAATGGTGCGCCTCGCCCGCGCTCTCAACGCGGAGGTTCATGTTCAACTCACTGGTCCGACCCTGGCAGGTGCGAAGAGAGCCCACGCGAAATGAGAAAGCGCATGGCTGCGCCGCGCTCTGGCGCATTCGCGAGGCGGCGCGCCGGGGTCCGGCGGCCCAGGCCCGGTTCACCACCCACATGGCCGAGCTGTTCGAGAGGTTGACGGGGAGCCTGGCAGGCTTCATCGCCACGCCCGCTCCGGAAACCGGCCCGGCGGACCGCTACGACATGATCGACACGCCGCTTTGTTGAGCCAGGGGACGGGGATGTTGAGGACCGAGATCCCGCACCCCGGTGAGTACCTTCCGGCTGACCGACTCGGCCGTCACGCTCGGCGCCTACGCCCCCTAGGAAGGCAACCAGCCGGGCGTCCTGAACGGCAGCCGTGGGGTAAGGAACGCCTGTAGAACTGTTCCAGCGTCTCAGCAGGAGATCTGGTAGAAGCTTCGGTCTTCCGGTACCTACCCAAGAAAATAAGGTTTGTTAAAGACAGCCCCAGGTAGCCGCCGCCGCCACCGGCGCGGCGACCGCATCAGTTGATTCTTCTGGCCTATTGTCTGTGTCGCTCGACTGGTGACCATATATGCCGAAATGATTGATAACCAAGTGTAGGCCGTTCTGACTTATAGTTGTCCTCGCAGTCGATGATCACGCATTCGTCAGTTCCACCAAAGAGCTTCCCACGTAGACCGCGACCAACAATCTGCTCGTACAAAACTCGACTTACTGTAGGACGGGCGACTACAACATGGGTAACTCTGGGGGCATCGAATCCCGTCGTAAGTACTTCACAGTTGCACAGGACGCGGAGGCGTCCGGCCCTGAAATCCATTACCGCCTTGCGCCTAGTGACCTCACGTGTGCCGCCGCTGAGAACGGCAGCAGAGATGCCCTCTTGGCGCAAGAGAAAGGCCATGCACTCTGCATCTAAGATGCTAGGGCCGAAGTAGAGGATGGAATTCTCTGGATCTCTGCAGATTGGTAGGATGTGCCGAAAAACCACGAGCCGCCGCTGTGGATTATCAGCCCGGAGGTTAAGCGCACGATCGATGGTTTCGATGTCAGTTTCGGTGATAGCATTTTGATCAGGGACTGGCGGAGCCTCGAGAACTGTCGACGTTAATATAGTTTCGACTACGGGGCGGGCCAAGACTCCGCGGGTTTGCAGGGTTTCGCGAGGGTTTTCACCCAGAACCGACCGGGACTCGATGAGCGTACCAAAGAGTGAGGCTAGCTCGCGCGTACCGGCCTCACCATCGGAGAGATATTCCGTACGGAATGGAGTGGCCGTTAGCCCAACTATGGGAAGAGGAGATGGAGACGCGGCAAAGAAGTTCAGGATCCGAGTGTAAGAGGGCGCCGCTGCGCGATGAGCCTCGTCGACAATCACGAGACAAGTGGCGGTAAGGAGGTTGTTCAGCAATGCTTTTTCGGCTGGTCCGGGATCTGCGAGAAGGTTTACCACGCGCTGAGGAGTCGAAACCAGGACGCTTGGTCGGCAAAGGATATCTGCTAGCGCCTCGCGATGAGCCGCCAAGTCTTGCGTAAAGTTTCCCCAAAAACGAAATAGAAGCAGGGGGCAAACCGAAGCAGAGGCCTGCCAGACCTGTCGGAACTCTGTATATGCCTGTTCGCATAGTTCTCCCGAATGCGCGAGCCAGAGCACTGCTGATGCCTTCGCAGTCTGCGACGCATAACGAGTGGTAAGCCAGTCGCGGATACTTTCGACGGCGACGCGGGTTTTGCCAGCGCCAGTAGGCAACGTAACGATGGCGCGGCCGTTAGGTAGGTTTAACGTTGTGACTAGTTGGCGCTTGACGTCTTCCTGAAAATCCTGCAACGGCTTAAGATCAAGGCGCCCCTCGAGATATTCGAAATCCTCGGGTGGATCGTCACTCGGAATACCGGCTAGATCGGAGGGAAATCCTGCCTGCCGCACGAACTCTAGTGCCGCAGTCTTTCCTGGATGCCATCTGGATGGCTCGCGAAGGCCACATTTGCGGGCAACGATTGCGCGAACCTCTCCATCACGGAAGAGGTCGATCCCATGCTTGATAACCAACGCATGTCCGAGCTCCTCTTTCGTGCCACGCCGATCCTGTCCAGTCGCGGTCTTTCGTGCCAATCGGACTGTGTATACGAGATTTCCCAGAAGGTCCTCTAGCTCCCTATGTTGCAACAGCTCAGATAATCTATTCACAGCCATGGCTTCCCAACTTGCACCCGGTATTGGTGTTGAACCCTCTGGAGTCTCCGTCGGGAGAGGGCTGCGTCGGGCCTTGATACGAAAACCACCGACCTTTCGTGGGCCGGACTCCACATCTTGAGCTGACGCTAGAGCGTGCCTCAATGCGATATATTCAGGTTCTCTGAGACTCCAGGTAGTAACGATCTCATCTTTCGAGAGTGTTCCGTGAGCACGAAGAACCTCGAGAATTTCCTTGGCTTTTGCATCCATCGCTTTGTATCTCCGTCAACTCATACGCTACCGGCTGTCCGCCATGAGAGCCCCACGTCCTCGGCAGGGCAGATGTGTGCTACGACAGTAGGGAGCAGGGTTGAGCTCGGCCCCGTTCGGGCCGATGCTACCCAGACCGATCATAGCTGATTCCTCGGGCTAGGTGGCCGCCAAAGTGAGGAGGGTTCGCTAAAAGCTTGGGATGCGGGGCGCCTCGCGGCGGCTGCAGATCTTCCGCGCCGCACGGCCTCGCGGGTGATCGGCATGGGCGACATCATGTCGCTCATCGAGAAGGCCGAGCGCGGGCTCGATTCAGCGGAGACGCGGCGTATCGCCCAGCGCATGGTCAAGAACCAGTTCACCCTGGAAGACCTGCGCGACCAGCTGCGCCAGATCCGCCGCCTCGGTCATGGAGATGCTGCCGAAGGTCGGTCCGGGGTTCGACTCCGCGAACGTCGACGAGGGAGGCCTGCGCCGAGTCGAGGCGATCATCAACTCGATGACGCCGCAGGAGCGTAACCGGCCGGACACCCTGAACGGTAGCCGCAAGCGCCGCATCTCCATGGGTTCGGGCACCTCGGTCACCGAGATCAACTGCCTCCTCAAGCAGTACGAGCAGATGCAGAAGATGACGAAGGGAGCCCAGGGCAAGTGGCTCCGCCACGCGCTGGGGAGCGGGGCGGGGGCAGGGCAGGCGGCGCCTCGCCGGCTCTCTTGCCTCTTCTCTTCGCTCGGCGTTCCGTGAATCCGTCCCGGCTACAGGGCCAGTGTGTGCCGCAGAGCCTGCTCCACCTTGTCCATCGGCAAGCTGCCCACAACCCGGTGGATCTCGGTATCGGTGACTGTGGCGAGGTTGTCGGTCATCACGACGGAGTCGGTGAGCAGCCCGGACTGTCGGCCTTCGGCGGCTGCGCGGAGAATCTTGACGCGGCTCGCATGGCCGGCCCGCGAGAGATTGCTGGTGATCATCGCGACGATGACCTGTGAATGGCCTGTCCTCAGGTCGTCCGCTTGGACGACCAGGACCGGTCGGAGCTTGGCTGTTCGCAGGTTGGAATCCGGAAAGACGACCAGGGCCACGTCACCCCGCCTGCAGCCTGGCCCTCGCGGTGTCGTAGTCGTTATAGACGCCCATCTCCGTACCATCCCAGTCCGCGGCGAAAGTCGAGAGCCGGGCTCGCAGGTCAGCCGCGTGCGCCTCGTCGATCCCGTGCGCCCTGAGGTCGACGCGGTGCGGCTCCAGGAAGGTCACCAGAACCGGCGCGTCCTCGCCCACGTCGTTCGGCCGCTCGGCCAACTCGACCTTGCCCTCTCGGTAGACGCCTTCGATCGTCCTCAACATACCCCAGAATGCTATCACCCTTGCCCGGCGGAAGGGGCTGCCCGGCCGGCCCGGCGGGGATGCAGGGGTAAACCTTTGACTTCCCGCGCCTCGGGACGTACAGTTTCCTGTACGTACTCAGAGGTGACTCACGATGGATTCGATCTCCTATACCAAAGCGCGGGCACAATTGGCCAAGACCATGGACCATGTCTGCGAGAGCCACGAACCCGTCATCATCACCCGGAGCGGTGAAGCGTCGGTGGTGCTGCTCTCGCTCGAAGACTACAAGTCCCTGGAAGAGACGGCATATCTCCTGCGCAGCCCCAAGAACGCAAGGCGTCTGATCGAGGCGATCGCTGAGCTCGAACGTGGCGGCGGCACGGAACGAGAGCTGGCCGAGTGAAGCTCATCTTCTCCGAGAGGGCTTGGGAAGACTACTTGTACTGGCAGGAGACCGACCGCAACCTGGTTGCCAGAATCAATCGCCTCATTCGTGAGATCCAGCGCGAGCCGTTCAGCGGGCTCGGGAAGCCCGAGCCGCTGAAGCATGCTTTTCAGGGCTACTGGTCGCGCCGCATCAACGACGAGCACAGGATCGTCTACAAGATCCAGGATGACTCGGTGCTGATCGCTCAGCTCCGCTATCACTACTGACCGGCAGGCGTTTGGCCGGCCCGATCATTGCAACCTCTCTCATCCATGCGGACGAGAGGGGCCGGAACCGGCGCCGAGATCCGGGAGTATTATCACCGCGTCCTTCCTTTCTATGAAGCCGAGCTCAAGGACCGGGGCGATGAGGACTTCTGGACCTGGGCGGCGAGCGAGCCGGCCGGTTGCCGGGTGCTGGAGGTAGGAGCGGGGACGGGACGGGCGACGCGGTTTCTCGCCCGGACGGCCGCGCGCGTGGTGGCCTTCGATCTCGCGCCGGAGATGATCGCCATCGCCCGGCGCCGTTTCGCCGGCCAGCCCCATGTCTCGTGTCTGGTCGCCGACCTGCGGACCCTGGAGCTCGCCGAGCGCTTCGACCTGATCGCGGCGGTGGATGATCCCTTCGTCCACCTGACGGAGGAGGAGGACCGGAAACGCGCCTTCGATCGTGCGGCCAGGCATCTGGCTCCCGGCGGGCGCTTTCTTCTGGATGCTGCCTGGTTTCCTCCCGAGCGCCGTCGCGCGGCCCAGGCCGGTGGACTGGTGGAAGAACGGGAGGGGGACGAAGGCCTCGCCGTGCGGGAGCTCTGGCAGTGCGACGCCAGCCGGTCCTGCACCACCCGCTTCGAATACCGGGTGGACGGCCGCCTCGAAGCCGGCGCATCCTTCCCCTCCCTTCTCTGGTCTCTCGACGAGCTCGCGGAACGATCCCGGTCCGCCGGTCTGGAGATCGCACACACGTGGGGCGATTTCGACCGCCGGCCCTGGGACCGTTCCACGTCGCCCCGGCTGATCGCCGAGATGCGGCGGGTCTCTCGACGAAGTGGTCGTCGAGGCCGACCCGGCGGAGCCGGGATCTCGAGCGTCGCGCCCCGTTGAACAGAGTCTGTGGATGCTGCCTGGTCAGGCTACGCCGGGCACTTCCCCTCGCTCTTCACGCTCGTGCCGGCCGTGGCGGCCAGGCAGGCGTTGTCGTACGGCTTGCCGTCGCAGCCGCAGACCGGCTGGATGTGCATCCTGCCGTGCTCGGTGCAATCCGTCGGTCGCTCCTCGCAGATGCCGGTCTGGTCACAGCTGTTGAAGAGCTTGGCGCAGAACTCCTTCTCGCCGCATTGGGCGTTCGTCGTGCACGCTCCGGCCGGCTGGGCCGGATCGCCCAGCATGGGAAGCGCGGGCAGCAGGAGAAGGGAACACGAGAACAGCAACCTCGCAACGGTTCGCGGCGTCGGAGTCCTCCGGGAAAGGCCGCCGCGCCGCGAAGCGCACGACGGCCCCGGAAGTATAGCGTCCGCCCGAGGCCAGCGCACCCGCTAGAGAGGTCGTCGCCCCTGGAGCAACCGGACGACCAACACGATCACGGCGATTACGAGAAGAAGGTGGATCAGCCCGCTACCGACATGGAACACCAGGAAGCCGAGCGCCCAGAGCACCAGCAGGATCACGAGAATGGTCCAAAGCATCGTTCTGTCCCTCCCTTTCCGTTGGTTTGACCTGCGGGGAAGATCCAATGCAAACGCCGGACCAGAGGAGCGGGTTATGATACCGCCCGTGAAGAAGTCCCTTCGCTGATCCGCAAGAACCCCAGGCAACTTCATGCCGCCTCACTGGCGCGTCATCCTTCTCCTCAGCCTCGTCACAGGGGTCGCCTACCTCGTGCGTGCGGACGTCGCGGTGGCGCAAGAGCGGATGGTGCCGGCCGTGGGGCTCACGATAATCGCGATGGGTGCCATCACCGCGTGGGGCTTCCAGCTCTCCTACGCCCTGTTTCAAGTACCGGCCGGCATGTTCGGCGAGCGCCTTGGTGCGCGGACGGCTCTCGCGCTCGCGCTCACCGGCTGCAGCGCCGCGTCGTTCATCACGAGCGCCATGCCCGGCGAGGGAGCCGTCCTGGTGCTCGTGTCCACCCGGGTGCTGCTCGGCATCGCCCAGGCCGCGGTCTTCCCCGTGGCCGCCATGGCGGTCATGATCTACGTACCGGTGACGGAACGCGTGCGCGCGACCGCCATCTATATAGCCGCGGCGAGCCTCGGTGCCGCGGCGGCCCCGCTCTTGATGGCACCGATCATGGAGAGGTTCGGCTGGCGCGCGGTGTTCGCGCTCAGCGGTGCCATCGCGGGCATCACCGCACTGGCTTGGGCGGCGCTGATGCCGCCGCGGCCGCCGCATGCGGAGCTGCAGGGGCTCCGGGCGCGGCGCAGCGTGCTGTCCGAGCTGCGCATTCTCGGGAGCAACGTCCCTCTGCTGCGCCTTTCGCTCGCCTATCTGCTGCACTCCGCTGTGTGGTTTGTGTTCGTGTTCTGGTTTTTCCGCTATCTGACGGAGGGGCGCGGCTTCACCATCCTCGCTGGCGGACGGTGGGGCGGGCTGCCCAACCTTGCCGCGTTCGTGATCGCGCCTCTCATCGGAGTGGCGACCGATCGCCTCGGCCGTCGCATCGGAACCGCGCGGGCCCGCCGCCGCGCCGCGATGGCGTGCCTGTTTTCCGCCGCGTGTTTCGTGACCGCCGGGGCGGTCCTCCCGAGCGCGATCCTCGCCATCCTCGCTCTGAGCCTGTCGACTGCATGCGTGAACGGGGCCGAGGGACCGTTCTTCATGACCGCGACAGCCCTCGGGGAGGAGAATCCAGGCTCGGCAGCCGGCGTGCTCAACCTGATGGGAAACCTGGGAGGCGTCCTCTCCATCTGGCTCGTACCGAGGATGTCCGCCGCGTGGGGGTGGAACGGAACGCTGGTGTTCTGGTCTGGAGCCTGCCTCGCGGCCGCGCTCCTCTGGCTGACCGTGGACATCGACGCGGCTGCGCCGGAAGGCCAAAGCAGCGCAGTGACCGCTTGAGCCCGCGCCGGCCTCCAGAGAATCATTCGGCCAGCGCGAGGTAGATCAGAGGCGCCATTCCTGCGACCAGTCGATGTGGACGATCTCTTCCGGGTCGCCGACCAGACAATCCCGCTGCTTCAGATTGGCGAGCTTGTCCTGCGGCGACTCCGGGGAGATGCGCAGCCTTCTCCCATTACGTTCGATTTCCAGCGGTACTCCGGTGTCGAGCACCTGGTCCAGGAGATGGTAGATGTTCTGTCGTAGCTCAGATACGGTCACGGCACGAGATTTCCTCATCAAGACCTCAGCCTAACGCCGAGTCGTATGACCATCAAGAGTCCAGTCGTACGAATGACTGGGCTGAGCCCTCCTCACCCCTCTCGCCGCACCGCGCTCTCGTGCCAGCGGTGCAGGAGGAGCCAGGAGAGGCCGGATAGCATGGCCCAGAGCAGCACTCCGGCGGCGGAGAGGAGAGCCAGCGCGGCGAACATCCGGGGAATCTCGAGATTGTAGCCCGCCTCCAGGATGCGCCAGGCCAAGCCGGATTCGGTGCCTCCGCTCCCCGCGACGAATTCCGCCACCACGGCTCCGATGAGCGCGAGACCGCCGCTGATCCGCAAGCCGCCCAAAAAGTAGGGCAGCGCGCCGGGCAGCCGCACCCGCCGGAACGTCTGCGAGCGCGACGCGCCGTAGAGCCGCAGCAGGTCGAGGAGATTGTGGTCGGCGCTGTTGAGACCCAGGGTGGTGTTCGCGACGACCGGGAAAAACGCCACGATTCCGGCGCAGAGCACGAGGGCGAGCCGGACGTCGCGGACCCAGATGAGGATGAGCGGGGCGATCGCGACAATCGGTGTGACCTGCAGAACCACCGCGAGCGGGAAGAAGCTCCGCTCGATCCAGCGGGATTGCGCCAGGACGACCGCCAGGGCACCTCCCAGGACCACCGCGGCGACGAGGGCCTCGCCGGTCACCGCGAGAGTGAACAGGAGCGACGGGTAGAGCGCCGGCCAGCTCTCGACGAGGGCGGAGGCGATCCGCAGCGGCCCCGGCAGGATGTAATCGGGAATCTGCCGCCACCGCACCAGCCCCTCCCAGGCCGCCAGACACAGCAGGATCACCACCAGAGGCGGCCCCATCGCGGAAAGCCCGAAGAGGCGGGAGGGCCAGCGCGGCGCGATCATGGTGTCGGCATCACCCGTACGCCGAACCGCTGCTCGGCTTCCTCAATCACGCCGGGACCGATCGGCTCACTGGGGTCGAACGGCCATCCGGCCACGCCAGCGGGACCGAAGAGGGCGATGCCGGTCAGGAGCTGACCAGGATCGTGGCGCAGGAGGTAACGGATGCCGCCGAAGCCGGCAGCGGCCAAAGCGGCTGCCCACGCCTGGGTGACGGTATATTCAGGAGTCGAATGGATTTCTCCGGTGAGGCCGAACCTGCGGCAGCGGCTGGACGTGCAGTCGGCCAGGAGCACTGGAGGAATGACGAGGCGGGCGAGGCGGCGGACCACGATCTCGGTCTCGGGCACCAGCATCCAGAAGCGAAAGACTTCGACGAAGCAACCCACCGGTTCCTCTGCGAGGTAGCACGTACCCCGACCACTTCCCGCGGGCAGGTCGAAGCGGCCGGTGCCGTCGCTCGAGAACCACCAGGGGGTGCGGTCGGCTCGATGGATGCGGTAGAGCCGAGCTCCGGTGAGCTCGAGGGACGGAAAACCCTTCAGATCGGCCGGAGGGAGGGCGAGTGCGCTCAGGGGAGGGCCCCTGGCTAGTGGGCGAGCGCCGCGGCGGCGCGCCGGGCGGCTTCTAGAAGGCGCTCCGGGTCGCGTCGGGAGCGCATCCAGGCCGCCGGCGTCTCCCCTTCCAGCAGATCCTGAGGGCTGACAAGCCACGAGGCCACGGTATAGGGAGTCTCGACGGCGCCCTCGAAGCTGGCAAGGATGGGCGCGAGCTCGGGATACGGTCGCCCATCCTGTCCGAACTGGAACGCCGGGTAGAGCTTGCGGCCTCCCGCGGCATCCAGAGCCAGGAGGCGGCCGCGCTTGGCGAGATCGGAGACCGCTTGGCGGCTGCCGACGGCGAGCACGGCTTTGACCTGCTCGACATCGAACAGCGGGCCGAGATGGCGGCCCCAAACCGCTTCGGCCGCCGCCAGGAGCGCTGCACGCCGACCGAGCGCAGCGGGGTCGCCCAGGACAGGGGCGTTTTCCTGCTGCTCCAGCTCCTCGAGCGTTCGCTCGAAAGCGCGGGCAGCAACGGCGGCGGCCTCAGACATGAAAAAAGTCTAGAGCGTCAAGACCGTCAAGTCAATCGCCAGCGCGGCGCGCTCATCGCATCGCCTCCGCCAGCATCTCCGAGACCTGCCGGCAGAGGTGCAGATAGGCCGTGGAGTCTCGGAAGTCCGCCCCGCGCGGAGCGGGCGCATCCACCTTGACCTCTCCTACGACCCGGCCTGGTCGCGACGAGAGGATGGCGATGCGGGTGGAGAGGTAGACCGATTCCCAGACGCTGTGGGTGACATAGACCACGGTCAGACCCTGCGCCTGCCAGAGAGCGAGCAGGTCGTCGTTGAGCCTTGCCCGGGTGATCTCGTCGAGCGCCGCGAAAGGCTCGTCGAGCAGCAGGAGCCGCGGTGCGGCGGCCAGGGCGCGGGCGATCGAGACCCGCATCTTCATCCCTCCCGACAGCTCCCGCGGCCGCGCCCGCTCGAACCCCGCGAGCCCCACCCGCTCGATCAGCTCCCCGACACGGGTGCGGATCTCGGCGCGCGGGGTGCCGAGGATCTGCAAGGGGAGGGCGACGTTACCCTCGACCGTGGCCCAGGGCATGAGAGTCGGCTCCTGGAACACGAAGCCGATGTCGCCGACACCGCCGATACCGCCGACACCGTGCGTCCCTTGCAGCCGCCGCTCGACGCTCCCCGCCGTGGGGCGCGCCAGACCGGCGATCAGCCGCAGCGCCGTGCTCTTGCCGCAGCCGGAGGGACCCAGCAGGCTGAGCCATTCTCCGGGACGGACGTCCAGGTCGAGCGCGGCGAGCGCCGTGACTCCGCCGGCGAACCGCTGCTCCACCCCGCGCAGACGGACGACCGGCTCGGCGATCGATTCGGTGTCAGGGCCGGGAGTGGACACGAGGCTGTGGCTTGAGCTGCATTCCGACCTTGCGGTTCACGAACTGCAGCGTGTAGGCCTTGGACAGATCGAGGTTGGCAGGATAGAGACCGGCCCGGATCATCTCGGCGGCGAACCTCTTCCAGCGCGCATCGCTCATCGCGCCGATGCCGAGCTTCAGGGAGTCGCCGGAGTCGACCACGCCGTGCCGCTTCATGGCGGCGAGGCCGTAGGCGAGCAGGTCGTCGGTCATCTCCGGATTGTCCTTCTTGATCAGGGCGTTGGCCGGCCGGGGATCGCCGTAGAGATAGCTGTACCACCCTTCGATGCTCGCGTCGACGAAGCGTCGAACCAGGTCAGGCTTCTCGCGCACCAGCTTCCACGAGCATTCGATCGTGGTCGCATAGCTGTCGAACCCATGGTCCGCGAGCACGTGGATCACCGGCTTCATCCCCGCCTTCTGCAGGGTGTACGGCTCGCTGGTGAGGTAACCCTCCTGGATGGCCTTCTTGTCCGCCAGGAACGGGGCCATGTTGAAGGTATAGACCCGGATCTGGTCATCGGTATAGCCGTAGCGGATCTTGAGGAAATTCCAGAAGGTGAGGCGGGCAGCCGGCGCGATCAGGATCGGCTTTCCCTTGAGCGCCTCCAGGGTGTCGTTCCCCTGGCCGGGATGAGCCAGGAGGACCTGGGGATCCTTCTGGAAGATCGCCGCCACGGTGACCATGGGGATCTTCGCCTTGACGTAGTTGAAAGCGTCGAAGGAGGAGGAGCCGACGTTGAAGTCGACCACGCCGGCCGCGAGGAGCTGGGGATTGTTGACCTGCGGCCCTCCCATGCGCAGCGTCACATCGAGCCCATAGCGCCGGTAGATGCCCGTGGCGATGGCCTGATAGAAGCCGCCATGCTCGGCCTCGGCCTTCCAGTTGGTGGCCAGGGTGACTCTGTCGAGGCTGGCGGCCGGAACGGCGGCGAGGAACAAGGCGAGCCCGAGGAGTCTCTTGAGCACGGGCCGCAGGGTATCACGCCATTCGTGCTATCTTGAGAATCGGTGGGGGAAGATCCTATGGCAACACACTTTCCAGTTTTGATCGAACACTTTCTGCTGCGCGAGCTCCGCGCCCTTCGCCGGGAGCTCGAGGCGTATCCCGACGAGCAGCTGATCTGGGCGCTCCCGCCCGGGCTGCCGAACTCGGCCGGAACCCTCGCCCTCCATCTGGCAGGCAACCTGCGGCACTACGTGGGTGCCATTCTCGGGGGCACCGGCTACATCCGGAACCGGCCCGAGGAGTTCGCTGCGCGGAACGTTCCCCGCGCAGCGCTCCTCGACCAGCTCGCGGAGGCCGAAAAGGCGATCGAATCCACGCTTTCCCAACTGAGCGCAGAGCAGATGGCGGAGCCCTTTCCCGAGCCGATCCGGGACCATCATCTGCAGACGGATGAATTCCTGATTCAACTCGCCGTGCATCTCGCCTACCACCTCGGGCAGGTCAGCTACCACCGGCGCGTCGTCACGGGCGACGTCCAGGGTGTCGATGCGCTATCCGCGGCAGAGCTGGTTGCGGCGCGATCCGGCTCTCTCCGGACAGGTCTGCCTTAAACATTCTGGGTCCGGGAGTGTCTCTCGTTGTAGCCCACTGAGGTCGAGGTGTAGCCGGCCTTGTCAGTTGGGGGGAGGAAGCCATGCGTCCGTCGATGCTCCAGATGTTGCCGTTCACCGTCCTTTCGCTCCTGATCAGCGCTTTGCTGATCCCTTCGCGAGCCGCGATGGCTCAGAGCCTGGACCTCGTTGAGGAGAGCAGCCGGCTCAGTGACGCCGGCGAGCACGGAGAGGCGATCCAGCTGTTGCGCCAGGCTGTGGCGTCCCATGAGCGATCCCCGCGCCGAATCGGCCTATCGTGCCGCCTATGAGCTGGCGCTGACGCGGCCGGGAGAAGAGGGTGATCCCATCCATGAATACGGACGATGGCTGTTGCGTCATGGTCGGCCGCAAGAGGCGCTGGCCCTGATCCCCGCCGAGACCTATGCCGACTACACGTTGGATCTTCTGCACGGGGTCGTGTTGGAAAAGCTCGGACGGCTCCAGGAAGCAGACGACTACTACGCGCTCTATCGGAAGAAGTCGGGCGATGGCGCCCTTCCACTGGACCGCTTCTATGCTTCGCACCAGGAGCTGCGGATTCCGGGCAGCGAGCTCCAGCGCAAATATCATCTGCAGTTCGAAGGTTTCGAGGACGGTGGCGAAGGAAACAAGCTCGCCGAGGATCTCAACACGATCAATGGATTGTCATTCATGCTCTTCGGTGAGGCCAACCTCGAGAACGTCGGTGGGCAGAGAGCCGTCGCCTGGGCGGCGAAGGGCCGGGCTCTGCGCGGGAGGGCCACCAAGCGGAACGACGGGACGTTCTGCCCGGCCGTCCCGGCCCCGGTGGACAGGCCGAACGAAAGTCTCCTGGTCAAATACCAGCAGGTGCTTTGCCAGAGGTCAGGCAAGAACAATTGGGAATTCGACGGCATGCGGGACCGCTGCCCCAAGTGGTGCACCAATACGAAATATACATCCTGTCAGAAGAGTGACGAAAACTATCGGGTGGCATATACAGTCTTTTCCGGGATGGCACCGGATCCGGTGAGCCAGCGGTGCGCGAACGGCGCAGTGCTGGAAACGCCGGATTGTGCAGGAAGGGTCGCGTGTGAGACGCAGGCGGACGGTTCGCCGGGAGCTTATTTTCTCGACGGCCCCCATAGCTTCAACAGCGACGGCTCGAAGCAATGCGGAACCAACCGCGGCAAGGTGTGCGCGAACGGCCGCACCGATCACACGTTCTTTACCAACCCCGTCTGGCCGAGCAAACAGTCGGGTTGGCCGACGGAGAACCTGTACAGCGGTATGATTCCGGAAGAGTCAGACCTGGTCAGCCTTCCGGTCCAGGCCGACGGGAAGGCGTATTTTTCGGTCAGCCGTAAAATGAGAATGCGCGCGCATCTCGAGCATAGTGACATCGGGACGGACGGGGTCGATCTGGTGCTGGAGGCTGCTCCGACGCCCGACGGGCCGTGGGACTTTGCTCCCGTTTTGATCTTCTCGGATGGTGCCTACGGCGACATCATCTTTGATTCCCTGAGCACCTCGGCGACCAAGCCGCAGTATTTCCGCTGGGATGTAATCGGCCCGGAAGGCATGAAGTTCAAGCTGTATCTGAGCTACACGCTCTTCTAGCTCGCCCCCGGGGCCCGGGTCACTGAAGCTGTCGCCATCCTTCATGTGTAACGAAAGGACCTGAAGGAGAGCCTTACCTTGCAGCGGGCACCTCCATCCGCCCGCTGGAGGGAAAGGACCTATGGGAATCACCACTCGAAGTGTGCAGGTGTTCTTCGAAAACCGAACGGAAGCGACGCTGTTCAGGAGCGACTTCAACTTCGACGCGGACGAATGGCAGGCGCCCCCTGTCCAGATCGATCCGGGTACGACGGGTCAGTGGGGCTGCGACAATGCCTCGATTCCCTTTTTCGGAGTCGAGGGAAACGCGCAGTTCGTCGTCGTGATGAACGGGGCGAACGTGGGCCACGTTTTCCTGGACTGGAGCAATCCGTTCGCCGGCGCCGACACGTTCAAGATCCGGGTGGACTTCAACGGTACGAGCGACTCGGACTCAGGCAGCAATCACATCGACGAGACCTATGTGCGGTTCGTCCTCGATGGAGTGCCCGGCGCGTTCACTGTCGGTTGCTTCCCCGAAGGCACGGTCGAGCTCGGCCAGACCACTGGCGGTGGCCTGATCGTGAACACCGTCATGTCTTGGGCCGCCACCTTCATCGAGGCGGACGATGCCCATGGCGTCATCGCCGGCCTTGCGGAGGACGACTTTCTCGCCTCCCATGCCGGCATGCTTGCGTCGGGCCTCACGATCACCCAGATCACCTCGCAGGAGACCGCTGGTCAGCGGCGGTGGTCGGCCGTATACCGGAGCGGCTTCGAGACGCACCTCGAGCGTAAGCTCACGACCGATGCCTTCGTCGCCGAGTTTGGCAACCACTATGGCAAGGACTGCCTGATCGACTTCTCGACCTACGAGGAGAGCGGAGATCGGTTCTGGACGGGTGTCTGGCAGCTCGGCCGGAGCGACGACCACGTCTTCCTCTGGGGCTACCCGCCCGACGACTTCACTGCCAAGACCCAGGAGATCTTCGACGCCGGGGCGCCCTTGTCGATCGCCAAGCCCTATTTCTCCGGTGACCAGCTCCTCTGGGCCGGCCTTTGCCATCCCGCCCCCGTCGGGTCCTACTTCGAGCGTGACATGTCGCTCGCGCGCTTCCTCCAAGTGTGGGAGGAGCAGTACCCCACGAGTTGCCTCATATCCTTGGAGGCCTACGACGTGGGCGGGCAGACGCTGTGGTCCGGCATCTGGCACGACGGCCTGCAAGGCAACAGCCTCTCCTACGCCTGTGCAGACACGGTGCTCATCGACGACTTCTATGCATGGCATGACGCGGGCCTGCGGCTCGCCTATCTGACCGTCTATCAAGATCTGGGCGATTAGCCAAGGAGGAAGATATGAAACGGATCTCTCGAAGCGCGAAAACCGGGACGGCGCCCGCTACAAGCGGCGATCCCATGCGGTTCGTCTCCGGCCGGCAGGTCGCCAGCGAAGCGACGGAGACCGGTCCCCGGCCCACCGCGGCCTGCGAGGATCGCGGGGAGAATCGGGGACGCCTCCTGGGGAGGCTCCCCGGTCTGCCAGATCCGCCGGAATGAAGAGCTCCAGGTTCAGGTCAGGCTAAGACTGGGCACGCTGCGGCGCGATCGATTTTCGAGCCTCCGGGCAAATAGCAGGGGCAACCACGGGCGGAGAGCCGCCGTGCTACGCTACGAGGAAATGCAAGGGTCAACCGCTCGCACTCCTGTAGGCCATCTCCGCCGCTTGCTCGGCTTGGGCTTCGGGCTCGCGGTCATCATCGGCAGCACGATCGGCGTGGGTATCCTGCGCACGCCGGGGCTCGTCGCGGGCAACCTGCAGAGCTCGTCCGCCATCCTGGTTCTCTGGCTGGTCGGCGGTCTCTACACGCTGCTCGGAGCGGTGTGCCTGGCCGAGCTGGGCACGATGCTGCCGGAGACGGGTGGGTATTACGCGTACGCGCGGCGCGGATTCGGCAACTGGGTCGGTTTCGGCGTCGGCTGGACGGACTGGCTCACCTACTGCACGGTGCTCGCCTACGTCTCGATCGGCCTCGCCGAATTCATCGGCGTGCTCGTGCCGGGGCTCGCCGGCTGGGTGCGGCCCCTGGCGGTCGTCACGCTCCTTGCAATGGTGGCGCTCCAGTGGGTGGGCCTCAAGGTGAGCGCTCGATTCCAGGAAGCGACGACGGCGGTCAAGTTTCTTGCCTTTCTTGCGCTCGTCGTCGCAGCGCTCCTGCACAGGCCCGCGGAGGCCCCCGGGTTGCCGGCTGCGACGGACGCGCGCGGCCTCACGTTGACCGGCGTCATCCTGGCACTGCAAGCCGTCGTGATCGCTTACGGCGGCTGGCAGAGCGCGCTCTACTTCACCGAGGAAGATCGTGACCCCGCGCGCCACCTGCCGCGCGCCATGGTCGGCGGCGTCGTCTCGGTCATCGTCGTGTACCTGCTCGTCAACCTCGCGCTCTTGAACGTGCTGCCCATTCCGGATCTCGCGAAGTCGACGCTGCCGGGCGCGGATGCGGCGGCGATCATCGCCGGCGATCGGGGGAGGCAGATCATCACGGTGCTCTCGGTGATCTCGCTCCTGCCGTTGCTCAATGCGATTCTGATGATCGGTACGAGGATCCTGTTCGCGATGGGACGCGACGGGCTCGTCTCGCCGCGCACGGCGTCGGTCAACCCGGGAGGCACACCCGACGTCGCGACCATCGTCACGACCGTCGCAGCGCTCATCCTCATCGCGTCCGGCACGTTCCAGAAGCTCATCGCGCTGGCTTCGGTCTTCCTGGCCGTGAACTACTGCGTCTCCTGTCTCGCGCTGGTGGTGCTGCGGCGGCGGGAGCCCGGCCTTGTCCGGCCGTTCCGCGCCTGGGGTTATCCCTGGTCGGCCGGCATCGTCGTCGTGGGCGCGGTCGTCTTTCTTGCCGGCGTGCTGGTCAGCGACACGGCGAGCGCGGTGAAGGCGCTGGGGCTGCTGGCTCTGGGACTGATCGGGCGGGTGGTGGCACTGGCAGTCAAGCCGAGCTCCTCGACCTCGTAGAGATAAAACCTTTCGCCGTAGTAACATTCCGACCGGTTGCGACGCCTGTCTCCGGTGAATCAGAGACGAACGGCTTGGGGCCGTTCTCTTATAGATTGCACGAAAAGGAGAACTTATGTCTGTGGCAGGCGCAGCCGCGTTCAGCGTTTTCAGCTCCCTGGTTGGGACTATCGGCACCAGCTGGACCTTTGAAAAGATCCAGACGTTCAACAGCCCTCAAAACCTTCTGGCTGTCCCATTGCTTCGGTTTATCTCCGAGAGCGATGACGAGACCGTCACGGAGGCTTACGTCTCGCAGTTCACGGATAACGGCGTTTCCAAGACGGGACACTTCATGGGGGTCGGGGCGACGAAGTGCACCAAGATCACCTGGGCTCTCTACTGCGATCACAGCTTCAACAACCCGACCGCGATGATTCTGTTCTTCGGCTGATTGGAGGAAGATATGCCAAATGAAGCGACAACTCAGCATGCCGTCGTCGTACTTTTCGATCCGGCGACCGGCACCATCGTCCACGGCCACTACTGCGAGGCCGACGCGGGTGTCGAGCTCCCCAGCCGCGAGGCTCTCGAGAAGACGGCTCTCGAGTACGCCCGGCGCCACGCCAAGAAAGGGGTCGACCTGTCCAAGGCGAAGGCTCTGCACGTCGATCCGAAGACATTCCAGATGGACCGGAAGTACCGAGTCGATCCCAAGCTGAAGAAGCTTGTCGAAGCGGTCTGATCGAGAAGGCGGCGGGCTCACAAGATCTGTGGGTGCCTGGGTGGGCGACCATCCAGGCACCCGCATGAGCGTGCTTGAACCACGCCAAAGGCGATGGAGGCGGCCGGGCTCAGCCCGCGGCCGCCGAGCACGCCGCCGCCTTGCTCCCTCCGCCGCTCGCGCGGACCGTGCTCGTCGCGTTTGCCGGATCGCTTCCGGCGTCCTCTTCGTCGCCGTCGAGGATACCGTCCTCGTCGCGATCGATTCCGACGCGGACTCCCGAGCCCGGCGGGGTGCAGGTGTAGGTCAGCTCACCTCCTTTCTGTGCAGCGCGTTGCCGCAGGCTGGCGTCCGAGAGTGGCGCGTCGCAGCTCCGGTTGCCGAAGAACAGGCCCGAATCGACGTCGTAGAGATAACCTTTTTCACCGTGGTTGCTCCCGCTCTTGACCACCAGGTCGCACTCGCCGGCCCGGGCGCGATCGATCAGGAGATCGATCCGATCTCCGACCACCGCTGCGTTGTCCTTCGTGAGCGTCGTCTGCTGCCCGACGATGGGTGCCAGGTTGCTGTCGAAGGCGAGCTGGAAGGCCTCGACCTGCCGTTTCTGTACCTCGCCGGCCGGCCCGGGCAGGAAGCCGCCGGGAGTGGCCGGGGATTGGTTGAAGCCCCCGTTGTCGGTGGTGACGCTGATGAAATTGAAGATCGTCGCGACGGCCCCGTCGTGATTGAAGCCGAAGCCGCGGACCTGCTCGCCCAGGAAGGCGTCGTTGGTGGGGATGACCGGGCTGGTCGGCATTCCGAACATGCCGACCTTCTGGTAGGCGTTGCGGAGGTGCGGCGTTTTGAACCCTTCCGTCCCGCCATCGAAGGTGTAGCGGCCGTCGGTGCCGAAGAAGCCTGGAGCGGCCACTCCCTTGTCCTCGTTCGCATGGGGATCGAGCACGTGGCAGGAAGCGCAGGTGCCCCGGTTGGTGAAGTCGGAGATGTTGTTCATGAAGAAATCGTGCCCCGCCTGCTGGTCCGGGGTGAGCCGGTTGGAGAGCATCCGGATCGGGTTGGGCGGATAGGTGACCTGAAGGATGAAGGTGGCGAATGCCAGCATGTCCTCGTCGGAGACCGGTCCGCTGCGCCCCAGCAGGTTGGGGAAGGCTCCCTGGAACTTTTTGAAACCCGCGACCTCATCGAACGTCCCGCTGTCCGGCTGTGCGCTCGCGGTGTCGTTGCCGCCGGTGCGGTCTCCGCGCCAGTGCATCGGCCCGTGATTCGCCATGCCGCGCAGGCTCTGGGTGGTCATCGGTCCTTTCATGGGGTGATGGCTGTCGAGCAGCCCGAACGTCGAAGGGGCTACCTCGAACGGTCCCGGAATGGGCGCCACCGAGCCGTCCGGGTTGCCGAGGTCCCAGGCCAGGCTGTCGAAGTCGCCGAAGACATGGCAGCTGGCGCAGGACGAATCCCCGTGGCTCGACGAGAGCGACGTGTCGTAAAGGAACGGGCGCCCGGCGACCACGCTCGGCGGCTCGGGATTGTGCATGGCCACGTGCTCGACCTCGGTGCCGGAGACCGTGTCGACGACCGCGATCGAGTTGTCGAAGCGGGTCAGCGTGTAGATCCGGTGCTCGTCCTCGTCGAGCACCAGCCCGGTCAGTCCGCCGCCGGAGACTTTGATCTGGTCGTCGGTGCTCGGCGTGAAGGTGTCGTTCTCCAGGGCGTGGGTGTCGAAGACTCCGATCTTGGAGGTGCCGAGCGTCGCGACGTACAAAGTCCTCCCGTCGCTCGTCACCGCCATCTGCTGCGGGAAGGCGAGGCTCTTGTCGTTCTCGGCGTTCGGGATCTCGTCGCAGCATTCGGCGTAATTGATATGTTTGTTGAGGTGCCGCGAAGCCACGCTTCCCGCCGGGCCGAGGACGGTGATCCTGCTCTCATGGAGGTGGCCGCGGACGCTGTGGCCGGCGAAGGTGCCGGGTCCCTCGAAGCGCTTTTCATTTCCGGCTTCGGTGTTCGAGACGTACACCTTCCCATTGACCGGGTTCACCACCATGTTGAAGAGGATGGTGCCGACGCCCCGGTAGTACCCGGCGGTCCCGCCGAGCTGCGCCGGCGGATTGGCGTTCGCGTTGATCACGAAGACGTCCTTGTCGGGCAGCGAGAACCGGACCTTGTCATCCCAGACCCGGTTGAGCTCGTCGACCCAGTGGGTGCCGTTGAATTTGACGATGAGCCCCACTTCCGGCTGCGGAACGCCGTCGGCATTGGTGTTGGGCCTGGGGAGGCCTCCGGCGGCTTCCCCGCCGTTCGGGACGAAAAACTCGTGGATCGTCGTGGTCTGGTTTCCGGACTGGAACGCCGCCGCGTAGACCTTGCTGCCGTCCGGGCTCACCGCCAGGGCGCGCGGCGTGTCGCTGAACAGGGTGACGATGGTGAGCGGCGTTCCGGTGAGCGTGGCGCCGGGATGATCCGCATCGAAGACCCAGACGTCTGCCCGGCCCACGCCCGGAGTGGTGAGCTGGGGATCGTACGGAACGTTCTGGCCGCGGTGGGCGGTGGTGATGAAGGCGCGGTTCTTCCCCGATCCGCCGAAGACGATGTCGCGCGGCTCATCGCCAACCAGCAGGGTCCGCACGACGCGGCCGGCATGCCCGCCTTCGTCGAGCTCGACCACGCTCACGCTGTCGGAGAGATGGTTGACGACCCAGATCTCGTTGTCGTTGCGCGCTGCGACGGCCACCGGCTCGAGGCCGACGGGAATGGAGACGCGATGCTCCAGGCCGTTGTTCTTGACGCGAAAGACCTCGAGACGGTCGTCCGGTGTATTGGCCGCGAAGAGAAACTTCCCGCTCGGTGACAGCGCCAGAGGGCGGACCTGGCCGCTTTCGAAGAGCGTGAAGCGCCCGGGCCGGGTGGCCGCGGCCGTCTTGAAGTCGGCCAGGCGGGCGCCAGCCCCCGCGGGTAGCGTGGCGACAAGCCAGGCGAGAACGGAGAACGCGGCGATCGGCGACGAGACAGAACGGCGTGCGAGGTACGGCATCGCCATAGGACCTCCTCCGACAATCGTTGCATCCGCTGCGCCCTTGGCTCCTCAGGGAGAAGGAAGATTCTCTCTGAGGAACCAAAGAGCAACGAATTGTCCGAATGTCTTAACGCCTGGAATTCGGAAGTCCCTCACTCTGCTCGCGACTCCCCCTCTCCGCAAAGGAGAGGGGGCGGCGAGTCAACGTCAGGCCCGTTCGATCCGGTACCAGATCCGCCAGGCGGGTGCGCTCTCGGGATCGACCGGCTCGTCCCCGGGCACGTAGTTGCCGAACCAGGATTCGGCCGGAGCGCAGAAGAGCCGCGTGTACTTGCCCACCGAGTCGTCAGGGTCGAATTTGTCTCTTTCCATGGCCAGGATCTCGACCGCCAGATCGTTTTCCGCGTGGCCGCTGAAGATCACCTTGTTGAGCTCGACGACGTTGCGGCCCGGCCGGTCCGAGATCTTGAAGACTCCCGTCTGCGGCAGCCGGGTCTGGCTTTCGTTCCCGCCGTTGTCCGAGGTGAAGACGCGGCAGGCGAATTGGATCTCGCCGCGCCCTTTGATCCATGGATCGCGATCTTCCAGGATCTGGATCTTCTCGAGCACGACGCGGATTTTCGGCCCGGCGAGAGGCCGCGGCCGGCCCGGATCGTTGGGATCGATCCAGACGGTCGGGTCTTCCCACGGCAGGCCCGCGGACTCGGCGAGGGCGCGGGCCCGCGCGCGGATGGTCTCGACCCGCCGCTCCAGGACCGGCCGCCAGCGGTTCCCTCTGGGTGTCAACGACAAGCGCTCGAACATCACCTCGAGCAGGCGGTGCTCGGCGTCGGCGATCTGCCGTGCTTCGCTCACCTGGATGTCGAGACGAAAACCGCCCGTCGTCCGCTGCTCGCAGCTGCGGAGCTGCGCGACGTCCACCCGGAAGCGCTGCCCTTTGCGGATGCCCTCCGGCAGCGCCACGGTCACGATGCCGGCCAGACGCTCGCCGCGCGCCGCCGGCAGCGGCACCCAGGAGATACCGCCGGGCGTCAGCAGCAGCGTGTGCTCGTCGAGCACCCGCACGTCGCCCGGCGCATGGCGCAGGTTGCGCAGGTTGATCACGTTTTCGGCCCGCACGCCGGGCAGATAGAGCTCGACGCGGCTCTGCCGCGGCAGGTCGTTCCAGAAAAAGACGAGCTCGTCGATGCAGTCGGCCGAGGCCCGCCAGCGTGCGGGATCGAAGACGAATGGAAACCGTTGGTCGACCCGTCGGCCGGCCTCGGCGAGGAAAGGCCCCAGGTCGTGCATGTGTCCATGCCCGCCGCCATCGTCCATCGTCATCGGCGTCGACATGGCGAGCGACAGGGCTTCGGCCCGCACCAGCTTCTCCCGGTGCTCGGCCGAGATGAAGCGGAACTGTGGTCCGGCATCGGCGTGCGCCGCGGGCTCGTGGTCCTCGTGGCCGTGCCCGGCGTGCTCGGGGCCGAATACCGAAGGCGGCTGTTGCGTCACCGGCTGGCAACAGGAGAGGTCGACCTCGAAGCTGTGCTGCACGGTATGGGTCAGCGGCGCCCCTGGATTGTCGGTGGTCAGGATCAGGAGGTTGCGCTGGGCCAGGTTGTCGGAGCCGGCCGGCGAGGCGCCCGCCTCGGTCGGGTCTTCGTCGTAGCGGATCTCCACGACCATGCACTGGTGGGCATCCATCATCAGGGAGCGGATGGACTGCACCTCACCGGACGTGAACGGACCGTCGGGATGGGCGGCGACGCGGTTGGCCGGCAGGCGCGCGCCATCCTGGTTGATGTCGAGCCAGACGCCGAAATAGAGGACACGCTCGGCGGCCGGACCGGCCGGGAAGGAGGCCGCGTTGAGGGGATCGGTCTGGGTGTCCATGGCGGTCGTGTAGGACACGCGCGGCGCGGCGAAGAAGGGGATCGACGACAGCTCGTCCCCGCCAGTGAAGCCGAGGAGCGGGACCTTGAGGCTGCCGGCTCCGGCGTGG
>Ga0137375_10000146_pt1 | contig 66283 bp, 54 predicted proteins | sample SagtaG_24_FD_104936 | JGI IMG/M metagenome (GOLD analysis project Ga0137375, IMG submission 104936) | Vadose zone soil microbial communities from Sagehorn Ranch, Mendocino, California, USA - Sage1_R_113_16 metaG | ecosystem: Environmental > Terrestrial > Soil > Vadose zone | place: USA... | reverse complement strand
TTGATTGCGCGGGATCGGATTGACGAAGCGGAGGACTGGGGAAGACGAGCCGAAGCGATTCACGCCCAGCCAGGGCTGGTCCACTTTCGCATGGGACGCCTGCTGATCGTACATAGCCGGCCCGACCTCGCTGTCTCTCACCTGGAGCGCTCGCTGCAAATCGATCCGCGGCAGCCTGAAGTGGACTACGCGCTCGGACAGGCGCTGGTCGATGCGCGGAAACCGAAGGAAGCCATTCCGCACCTGGAGAACGCATTGCGGGCCGGCGTACGCGTAGACCTGGCGGGTTTCGATCTCGCGCGCGCGCGCGCGGCGGTGGGCGACAAGGCGGGCGCCCTGCGTGTGCTGCAATCGGTGAGGCCCGGAGATCCGGCGGATGCGCAAAGCTGGGACGTGCTCGGCCAGCTCGCGCTGGAGCTCGAATCGCTGTCGCTCGCAGGAGCCTTCTTCGCCCAGGCCGTCAACGCCAATCCGCGCGCGTCGAAGCCGCGGCAGGATCTCGGGCTCGCGCTCGCGCTGATGGGACGCTATCCCGAGGCGATCGTGCACTTCGAGCAGGCCGTCGTGCTCGATCCGAACGATGCCGCAGCGCAGTTGAACCTCGCGGTTGTTTATGCCGAGACCGGGAGGAAGGCCGATGCCCGGGTGCACGCGCAGGAAGCGCTTCGACTGAAGCCCGGGGACGATCGCGCGCAACAGTTTCTCAAAGCGCTGAAATAAAAACGGCCCGGCGGTGATTCCGCCGGGCCGCCAACGCTCGACCGAAGTGCGAGCGTTCTAGAAGTCCACGATCACCGACAGAAAGAGCCGGCGCGGTGAGGCGTAGCTGGTCGGTTTTCCGAAGTTCGCGTTCGGGATGCTCGTCGTCTGTGCGGCCGAGAAGAGTCGCGTCGCACAGGCGTAGTCGGTCCCGCAAGTCGCGAAAGACGCCACCGACGGGCGGACGCGCCCATCGAGGTATTTCAGCTGATCGACCGAGAGCGCCGTCTGCGTGTTGAACAGGTTGAGCGTGCGCGCTTCGAGCTTCGCGCCCGCCCTGCCGCGAAACGGCACGCGATACGCCGCGAGCAGGTCCACGTTCGTCCACGCCGGGTTGCGGTGTGAGCCGGCCTGCTCAAGATATCGGCGCGTGGTGCCGTTGTCCCAGTCGACGCCTCTGGCCGCCCACGGCGTTCCACTCTGCGCGCGCACGTATCCGCCAAGTGTCACGTTCGTGATCGGAACGTACGAAACGAACGTCTTGAACACATGCGTGCGATCCTGCCCGAGCGGACCGTATCGGAAGTCGTCCTCGACGAATTCTCCCGGGCCGTCCTGGAGCGCCGATGACGTGTTGAAGACCGCGCCGCCGGAGTAATCCAGATCGAAGTTTCCCTCGAGCCGGCTCCACGCATAGCTGGTGGTCATGCTCCAGCGGTTCGCCAGCCGACGGTTCGCTTCGAGCGTAAACGCCTTGTACTTGCGCTTCGCACCCGGCAGCTGCGCGGCGTGGAACGGGCCGGACGCGGGCAGAGACGCGGGGACGTCTTCGATGAAGTTTTGCGAGTTCCTGTAATCGAAGAACATGTCGAGCGACAGCGTCGCCGAAATTGGCACCGCGTAGCCGACGAGCACTTCGTCCATGTATGTGGGTTTGATGCCCTTGTCGATCGTTTTTCCGGTGGTGTTGGCGGCCGGAGCGTCGGAAATCAGCGCGCCGGTGGTGCGATCGAACAACGCGTTGTTGAGGAAGAGACGCTGCGGCGCGAGCGAGCGCGCGCTGCTCTTCTGGTCCATCGCGTAATAACGCCCGTAATTGCCATAGACCTTGTCGCCCGCCGACTTGCGAAGGTTGTAATTGACGCCGACCCGCGGCTGCACTTCATCGCCGAACGGAAACGCGAGAAACGTGTTCGTGTTGGCGAGCTTCTGGGCGAACTCGTCGCGGTTGAGGAGGACGCCTGCGTTCAGGACGAGACGGCTGCTGATCGTGATGTCGTCCTGCACGAACAGGCTGTAGGTCTTGCCCGGCGAGATCTGCGACGGCTGCGTCGGATAATACGACGCCTGCACCTGCGTGCCCGCCTGGACAACACTGACCGTTCCCCAACCGTTCGCCCGGCGCGTCAGGTTCTCCTCGCCGATCTCGTATCCGAAGCCCGTCTTCACCTGGTGGGATGATCGCCCCAGCTGCAGGAATCGCGTGTACGTGCCGCGAATCTCGTCGCGCTTGTAATCCTGAATGTTGTCCTTGATGGACGCGCCTCCCCGATTGACCCGGATCGCGCCGCTCGTGTCGGCGAAGAACCCCATCGCTGGCAGGTTATTCACGTTGAATGTCGGCTTGAATCCGAGGTCAGTGCGCGCAAGGGTATCGGAATTCTCCTCCATGTGGAGGTACTTCACGTCCAGGACGCTGCTGGATCCGGGGAACCAGTTCCAGACAACAGTCGCGACCTTCGAGTCCCCGTCGGTATCGGTGGCCGTTTCAGGCGTATCGTTATTGCCAACGCCGCAGAGCGTGCAGCTGTTCGGCCGGTAGCGGTAGCTTCCGTTCACGAACATCTTATTGTTCGGCTGCAGCGTAACCTTTCCGAAGATTTCCTTCTGGCGCTCCTTCTGGTCTGGGACCGGGCCGAGTAAGTTCGTCCGCTCCGTCGTCTTCTGGTTCACGAACATTCCCGACGCGTACCAGAACGCGTGGTTTTGCACGATGGGGCCGCCGAGACTGAAGGCGCCGACGTACCTGTCCGTCGTACTCTTGATGCCGGTGCGGGTTCTGTTGACGAACTCGCGCGGCCGCATCTCGAAACGGCTCGACCCGCGCACCTGGTTCGTGCCCGACTTGCTGACCGCGTTGGTCACGAATCCGACGGCACGCCCGAATTCGGCGGTAATCGCGCCGCGCTTCACGTTGAACTCGGCGATGTCGAGATCGTTGACCTCAGTGCTCAGGTACCCGAATCCGGGGTTCGTGATGTCGACGCCATCCATCAGGTACTTGTTGTCCTGCCGGCTGCCGCCACCGTTCGGGGCGAAGCTGTTGTTCTCGGCCACGCCGGGGATCAACTGAAACAGGCCCGAGTAGCTGCGCTGCAGCGGCAGGTTCTGGATCTGTTCCGCGTTGTAGTTGAAGTTCACCTCGGTGGACTTCAGGTCGATCGCGGGCGTCGCCGCACTGACGGTGAGTTCTTCGCGGACCGCGAGACCCAGCACGAGGTCGATCTGCGTGTCCTTGTCGATTTCGACGACGACCGCGCGAGAGGACTTGCCGACGCCCGGCTTGTCGCTTTCCACCGTGTAATTGCCCGGTATCAGCAGCGGAAAGCGGTACATCCCATTTGCGTCCGTCTTGACCGTACGGCCGGCCGGCATCACGTCGCCCGAGATCTTCACGACCGCGTCAGCGACCGGCGCGCCTTTATCGTCGAACACCGCACCGGACACCGAGCCGGTGTCAGCGGCCAGCACGCGGGCCGTCAGGCCGGCGCACAGCACGGCTGCCAGCACGAGACTCCGTTTGAGCACACTCATTCAATCTCCTCCATGAAGCCGTGGGATGCGCGGATGGTATCACGCCGCCGAGTTGGCGTGGACCGCGGCGCCGAGGAGGCCCGCTTCGGCGTTCAGGATGATCGCCACCGGAATCGTGGCCACGAACGCGGACATCGGCTCCTTCGCGTGAAAGGCGTCGATGAAGAGACCAGAATCGAAAACAGGGAGGATTTTCGGGGCGATGCCGCCGCCGACATACACGCCCGCGGTCGCAGTCGCGCGGAGCGCGAGGTTGCCCGCCTCGGCGCCGTAGGCGGCGACGAACAGATCCAGCGACTCGACGCATTTCAGGCAGCGCCGGTCGAGCGCGGACCGGCTGATCGCCGCCGGGAGATCGGCGGGATCGTCGACCTGCCCGACGGCCTCGCACGTCGTTGCCGGCAGGAGAGCCGCAGGCGAGAGGAACGTCCGGCTGCCCCACGCGTCGTGCGTGAACTGATAGATGTTGACGAGGCCGGGACCGGAGATGATGTGTTCGACGCTGCACCGGCCGTAGACGCGCGTGAGCGTCGCGAGCATCTCGAACTCGCGCGGCGTGCGCGCCCCCCAGTCGGCGTGCCCTCCCTCCGACGCGCCGGGAATGAAGCGGCCGTCCACGTTCAGCAGCAGCGCTTCGCCCAGTCCGGTGCCCGCCGCGATCACGGCGGCGTTGCCGTCCGGCTGGCTGACGCCGTGCTGGAGAATCTTGAGTTCGTCCGGCTCGAGCACGGCGACCGAATACGCCATCGCTTCGAGATCGTTGAGAATGTGCACGCGACGGAGCGCCGCGGCTTCGGTGATCGCCGCGGCATCAACGGTCCACGGCACGTTGGTGAGCCGCGCGACCTGGTCGGTGATCGCACCGGCCACGCCGAATGTCGCCGCCTGGATCGCCCGCGTTTCAAGGCCCTGCGCTTTGAGGAACTCGCGGATCATCGGCACGAGACTGTCGTAGTCCAGCGTCGTGAACTCACCGACTTCGATCCGCCTGGGCCGCTCGGGGGCCTGGGAGAACAACCCGAGCAGCGTCTTCGTTCCGCCTACGTCCGCCGCCAGCAGCACGCTGCCAGATTACCCGATCCCGATTTCCAAATTTCCAAATTTCCCAATTCCTAAATGACCAAATACTTGACATTCACCCGCGCGTGACTCAATGTGGCGGCTGAATGTCATTCGGCGTCAGGGACATTCGCAACCTGTATCCCCGCATTACCGAGAACCATCTCCGCTACCTGGAGAAGTGGGGTCTCATCCGCGCCCCAGCCGCGCGCGCCGGCGGTGATTTCACCTTCACCGAAGTCGCGACGATCAAGCAGCTCTCGGGAGAGCTCGAGCGCGACGTCCCGTTGAAGACGGCGCTCCGCACCCTGATGGCGGAGCACCAGGGACAGCTGCAGCTCGACTTCCACGCGTCGGGAACATCACCGGCGAAGGTGGTCGCGCTCCAGGGCCGTCCCGCCCGTAAGGCGCCCGAGCGTCCCGCGAATCCGATCGCCGCGGGCAACGCGTTTCCGTTTTCCGATCCGCAGGCCGCGCTCGCCGCGAAGTACTTCATCGAGGGATCGCGGCTGGACGATGGGGAAGACGGGAAGATGGAGGAAGCGGCGGCCGCGTACCGCAAGTCGCTGGTGATCGATCCCGACCTCGTGCCTGCGATCGTCAACCTCGCGAACATCCATTACGCGCGCGACGAGCTGATCGAAGCGCAGGCGCTCTACGAGCGCGCGATCGGATTGGATCCGGATTGCTTCGAGGCGCACTTCAACCTCGGCAACATCCATCACGACCTCGGCCGCTACGATGACGCCCTGGTGTGCTATCGTGACGCGGTCGCGCTCAACGGCAGCTACGCCGACGCACACTTCTATCTGGCGGTCACGCTGGAAAAGACGGGACACTCACCCGAGGCGAAGCCCCACTGGCGCGCATACCAGGAGCTTGCCCCGCAAGGCGAGTGGATAGAACTCGCCCGAGAGTTCAGCGAGTAGCACAGTGCCGACTGCAGATTGACGATTAAACGAATTGCAGAATGGCGATTGTTGATTGGAGTACCCCAATCGACAATCCGGACTCGTCAATCCGTTTAATCTTCAGTCTGCAATCGGCAATCGCCGATGCAAGATTCAGTAGGCGTTTCTGTCGACCCACTCGCGCTTCTTGGGCGTGCGGCGGAGCTTGTAGAACGCGCACTCCGGGCACCATGACTCGGCCTTGAAATCGTTCTTGCCGGCGAACGGCAGCACGTCGCGATGCGTGCAGAACTCGCCGTCCTCGGGCGCACAGCGCCAGCGGCACGACTTGAACTTCATCACGGCCGGCGCGACGAGCGCCGCGCTGTCCGCGGCCGGCGCCGCCGGCGCGTCGGCCGGGGCCGGCGTCTCCGCGGGGGCGGGGCCTGGCGATGGTGATGGCGAAAATGGATTCATGTCGTCCCTCATCCCTGGAGCTCCGCGCCGAACGAACGCTGCAGCGCCTCTAGCGCACGCAGTTCCTCCGGCGCGACGAGTGTAAGCGCGGTGCCGGTGGCCGCCGCGCGTCCTGTGCGGCCGACGCGGTGCACATAGGTTTCGCGCGACGTCGGCACTTCAAAATTCACTACGTGGGTAATGCCGTCGATGTCGAGTCCGCGCGCCGCGACGTCGGTCGCGACGAGCACGTGATAGGTACCGCCGCGGAATCCTTCGACCGCGGCCGTCCGCTGCTGCTGCGTGCGATCTGCGTGCAGCGCCGCCGCCCGGAGGCCGAAGCTCTGGAGCTGCCGCGCCAGGCGCTCGGCGCCTGACTTCGTCCGCATGAACACGAGGATCGGTCCCTGCGTCCGCCGCAGGAACTTCGCGAGCCACTCGGTCTTCTGCGCGGCCGGAACGTTCTCAATCTCGTGCGTGATCGACCGCGCCGGGCCGCCCGCCGATCCGACCTGCACGTACTGCGGATTGCGAACGACCTCGTCGAGCAGCTTCATCACTTCGTCGGGCATCGTCGCCGAGAAGAGCAGGGTCTGCCGCTTCTCCGCCGGCGGCAGCGTGGCCGCGATCCGCTTGACGTCGGGCCAGAAGCCCATGTCCATCATGCGATCCGCTTCGTCGAGCACGAACGTGTCGACGCGCGAGAAATTCACGGCGCCGCTGCGCTGGTGATCCATCAGGCGTCCCGGCGTCGCGACCACGATGTCGACGCCCGCCTTGAGCGCGCGTTCCTGCGCCCCCATCTCGACGCCGCCGTAGACGGCAATGCTCGTCAGGTCCGTGTGATACGTGAAGCCCTGCACGTCGTCTTCGATCTGCACGCACAGCTCGCGGGTAGGCGCGAGGATCAGCACGCGCGTGAAGCCGCGATCGCCGGGATTCTCCGCGCGTGTCTTGAGCATCCGGTTCAGGATCGGCAGCACGAACGCGACCGTCTTTCCGGTGCCGGTGTCCGCGCAGCCGATGACGTCGTGTCCCTGCAGCGCGATCGGAATGACGGCGCTCTGGATCGGCGTCGTCTTCTCAAAACCGCGGATCGTCACCCCTTCGAGCAGCGACGGCTCGAGACCGAGCGTCGTGAAGGGGACGGGCGCGGGATCGTAGGCCGCTTGCGGGCGATCCGTTGACTGTGGTTTATGCGGTGCCTGCATCAGGCCGCGCCCCGATGCGTGGCCACCCTGTGATGGGCGTCGCACGCCTCCTCGTCTCGGTCGACGACGGCGGGACGGTTGGGTTGAATGGGGATTCAAAATATCTTTATCGAGCGCGGAAGGTGATGATGCCGCGGACAGGATCGTAGGGCGACACGCCGACGGTCACGCGATCTCCGGGAACCACCTTGATCCTGAAGCGGCGCATCCGGCCGCTCAATTGTGCGAGTACCTCGTGTCCCTGGTCGCACTGCACGCGATACAGACCCCCGCTGTGGACCGCCACGACCGTACCCTGCACATCAATTAGATCATCCTTGCTCAAATGCTTTCCTTTCTACAATCAAAGATTGTGCCACATTTCGGCGGTCGCTGTAAAGGCTTACAGGGCGCGGACGGCGGCCTCGACGCGCGCGGCCAGCGCCGCGTAGTCGTTGCCTGTCAACGTGATAGGCGCGCCGAAGGTGCATCGGGCGTGCGCGACGGAGGGAAAATTTGCATGCCGGGGTAGCACGCGGTCCAGTCCGTCCAGCCTGATCGGAACGACTGGGATGCCCAGGCGCGAGGCGATCATGCCCACGCCGGGCTGGAACGGAGCGATCTCGCCGGCTTCGGTCCGCCGCCCTTCCGGAAAAATCAGGACCGAGTAGCCGTCGTTGACGATTTCGCCCATGTACCGCAGCGTCTGCCGCGTGCCGGCGCTTCCCTGCGTCAGCGGGAATGCGTTGAAGAACAACGCCGAGAGGTAGTAGTTCAGGCTGTTGGTAAACCACGCCACCGTCGTGTGCCGCTCGGGGAAGAAGTGCGCGTCGAAGAACTCCTTCATCATTCCGGGCGCCGTGCGATACCGCCACCGCGCCGGCAGCGAATCGAGGATCACCGGTCCATCGAAGTGACTCTGATGGTTGGCGGCGAAGATCACCGGCCCCTCGATCTTCTCGAGATGCTCGAGTCCGCTGACCGTGACGCGCGCGAAGATCCGTCCGAGCGGAAGAATCCACGTCGGCAGGCTGACCCGACGGGCGATGCGCGCGGGAACCGAACGATTCCACGACGGGAAGACGATTGGCGACTGGCGATGGGCGATCGGCGATTGTGATTGGCAATTGGCGATTGATGATTGCAGAGTGCTGATTGGCGATTGAGTCCAGGCCGGAGGGGCCACGAGGGCCTCGAGGTCTGCAACCGTTCGCGCCGCGCTGAAGCCGGCCTCGTCCACCGTGACCTGGAACATCTCTTCGAGCGCCATCATCAGTTCAACGCGCTCGAGCGATGTGAGACCGAGCTCGTCGATCGTCGTCGAGGACTCGATCGTGCGGCCGGGCGCGAATCTTTCAAGTACTGCAGCGACACTCTTTCCCGCGCTCGTGGAGCTTCCGGCTTTAGACGCAAGATCCGCCTTCTGACCCGTGAGCCAGTTGCGCAGCTCGCGGCGTTTCAGCTTCCGCGTGCCCTCCGTGCGCGGCAATTCCGTTCCGGGCCACACCGCGCTCGCGCGGATCTTCTGATGATCGCCGAGCTTCGCGTTCGCTGCGCGAACGACAGCGTCAGCATCCGTTCCTGGCGCCAGCAGCAGGACCGCCTGCACGCGCTCCGCGGTACTACCGGGAACAGGCGCGCCCACGACCGCGGAGTCGATCACGCCAGGCTGTTCGTTGAGCGCGCGCTCCACGTCCTCCGGGAAGACGTTCAACCCTTCGGGCGTGACGATCATTTCCTTCTTGCGCCCGCGAATCATCAGCTGCCCTTCGGCATCGAGCTCGCCGATGTCTCCTGTATGGAACCAGCCGTCCTCGAACGCTTCGCGGGTCGCCTCGGGCGCGTTGAAGTAACCCTTCGTCACGTTCTCGCCGCGCACGAGGATCTCGCCGTCTTGAGCGATCTTGATTTCGACGCCTGCGATTGGTTTTCCAACCGCGCCGCGTTTCGCGTGCAGCGGATGGTTGAGCGTGACGATTGGCGCCGTCTCGGTGAGTCCGTACCCCTGTACGACGACAAAGCCAAGCCGTCCCCAGAACGCCTCGAGCTCCGGTTCCAGCGGCGCGGCGCCGACGACCATCGCCCAGAACTTGAACCCGAACAGACGATGGATCCGCCGGTAGTGCCACCAGCGTCTCGCCCAGTGCATCCCCTCGGGCGGCGGCTCGGCCGCTTCAGGGGCGACGCGCACGACGTAATCCTTCAGGACCTCGAGGATCTTCGGGACGCACACGAGAACCGAGATGCGCCGTTCCTTGATCTGCCGGACGATATCGTCCGGAGCGTAGCTGCGAGTGAACAGGACGACGCCCGGCAGCATCGGCGGCACGAACGTCGCCATGGCCTGTCCGAACATGTGGCTGAGTGGGAGCAGGTTCAAAAAGCGGATCGGACGAAACGGCCGCGCGTACTTCCGGTACTTCGCCAGTTCACGCTCGATCGGGACAATGTTCGCCAGGATGTTCTTGTGCGTGAGCACGACACCCTTCGGGTCCGCGGTCGCGCCGGACGTGAAGATGATCTCGGCAGTGGTGTCGCTGCCGATGTCCGATGTCCGATGTCCGATGTCCGTTTCCGGAAGGCTTGCTGCACCCTTTGTTGAACTTGTAGCTTCCGCCTTCAGGCGGAAGATCTCAGCGAGCTTCCAGATCGGCTTGTCGCTGCCGGTGTGCGACACGTCCACGGCCTCGCCAACGAGGATCGCCTTCGCATCCACGATCCCCACGACTTTCAGCAGGAAATCTGCGGACGCGCGGTAGTCGATGGGGACAATGACGATCCCTTCGAGCAGCGCGCCCCACATCGCGGCGATCCATTCAGGGCGGTTCTCGCTCCAGATCGCGATCGCCTGGCCGGCCGCGATGCCGTTGTCGCGCAGCCGCTGTGCGAATTGTCGAGCCGCCGAGCCCAGCTCTCCGTATGTCCACGTCCACGTCCGGTAACCGTCGTCATAGGCGAGAAACTGCGCGTCCTTCACCGCGTCGCCCGTGACGTCGGCGAAGAAGTCGAGCAGCGTGCGTCTCGTCATGTGTCCTGAATTATGATGGAAAACTCCGCGCGCCACGATCTGCGAGCGGGCGAAGGTGCCACATGCGTGTGTTTCTCACCGGCGGAACGGGGTATGTCGGGGGTGCGGTGCTCGATGCGCTGGTCCGCGCCGGCCGTCATGTGGATGCGCTCGTGCGCAACAATGAAGCCGCCGCGCGCGTGCAGGCGCGCGGTGCGAGTCCGGTGCTTGGCGACATCATGCAACCGGCGTCATGGCGCGACGCGGCGGCCGGGGCGGATGGCGCCATTCACGCGGCCGCCGAATATGGTGCGCATCAGCGCGAGTTCGATGCGACTGCGGTGGACACGCTGGTCCGCCTGCCGCCCAAACCCGGCCGCTTCCTGATTTACACGTCGGGCATCTGGGTCCTCGGACCTGCCCCCGCGCCAGTCGATGAAACCGGGCCGGTGAACCCAATCGAAATGGTCGCGTGGCGTCCTGCGCACGAGCAGAAGATTCTCGACACCGCGGCTGCCGGTGTTCGCGCAGTCGTGATCCGTCCTGGCATCGTGTTCGGCGGATCCCGCGGCATCGTGGGCGATCTGCTCAAAGACGCGGCGAACAGCCTCGTACGCATCATCGGCAGGGGTGAAAACCACTGGCCGCTCATTTACGAACGCGATCTCGGCGAGCTGTACGCGCGGATCGTCGGCACGCCTGCAGCCTCGGGTGTCTTCCATGCGACCGACGATAGCGCCGAGACGGTGAACGAGATCGTTGCCGCGCTGGCCGAACACGCGCCCACGCCGCCGAGCATCCGGCACGTCCCGCTGCCCGAGGCGCGCAAGAAAATGGGACCGTACGCGGAAGCGCTTGCGCTCGATCAGATTGTGCGGAGCCCGCGCGCACGCGCGCTCGGCTGGGCTCCGACGCTGCACTCGGTGGCAGGCAACGCCAAGCGGCTCTTCGAGGAATGGAAGCGAGGCAAGGCAGCGTAACGATTTGGAAATCTGGGAATTTGGAAATTTGCAAATCTGGAGGACACGGAGATGAAGAGAGCTGTACTCGCCGCCGCGTTTGCACTGATCGCAGGGCCGGCGTTCGCACAGGGACCCGCGCCCGCCGCGGTGAATCCACACGCGGCACATGCAATGGAGCAGGCGGCGACCACCACACAGCCCGCGGGCGCGCGCAATCCGAACCTGCCGCCGTCGGGCGACAACGACGCGGCGCAGGCGATCGAGCAGCTCAAGTCGTCGCCACGACACGGCGAGTGGGTGGACATCAAGGGCAGCAACGGGACGCCGATCAAGTCCTTCGTCGTCTATCCCGAACGCCGGGACAAGGCGCCGGTGGTAATCGTAATCCACGAGATCTTTGGTCTCAGCGACTGGATCCGTGGAGTCGCCGACCAGCTCGCGAAGGAAGGCTTCATCGCGATCGCTCCTGACTTCCTCTCGGGACGCGGACCAAACAAGGGAGGAAGCCAGGAGCTTGGCTCCCAGGGATCCACCGCCGAGATCCGCAACGTCACGCCCGACGACACGGTGCGCATCCTCAACGACGTGCGCGCGTACGCGTTGACGATTCCCGCGGCGAACGGGAAGATGGCTGCCATTGGATTCTGCTGGGGCGGCGGGACGGCGTTCACGTATGCGTTGCGCCAGCCGGCGTTGAACGCGGCGGTCTCCTATTACGGACCAATGTCGGCGGACCCGGCGGCGTACGCGGGCGCGAAGGTGCCGGTGCTCGGCCTGTACGGCGGCAACGACGCGCGCGTCAACGCGAACATCGAAACGGCGAAGGCGGGAATGGCGCAGGCCAAGGCGATCTACGATCCGCACATCTTCGAGGGCGCCGGGCACGGATTCCTGCGCCAGCAGTCGGGCGGCGCGAACGCGCCCGGCAACATGAAGGCGACGGAACAAGCCTGGAAGCTGACGCTGGATTTTCTGCGCGCGCACACGAAGTAAGGCGCGGCTGTCAGCGCTTCTGGCTCAGGGCTTCTGGCTCGGGGTCATTTAAAACTCAGGCCGCCGCTCAGGACGAGCAGCGTCGTGCGCGGCTGGCCGACCACGCCGGCGACCGCAAGCTGCTCGGCGACCGAATACCACCGGAAATCAACGGCGAAGGCGATGTGCTCGCTGGTGAACCAGCGGGCACCGCCGCCATAGTTCAGCGTCTTGCGATACGGCGCCTCGGCCGCCGGCTTGTCCGCGAGGTCGACGTACAGCTTCGAGCGGCCGAACAGTCCGCCACTGATGTAGCTCCAGCCGTTCCTGTGGCCGAAGTTCAGTGAAATCTCCGGCGAGAACGTCGTGAAGTGCCGCCGGACCGTCGGACTCTTCGTCGTCGTCCCATCCGACGCGACGACGTCGAGCGTCCGTGTCCCTCGCGCCACCACCACATTGCCGCCGAACCCGAGCATGACCTTTCCCCTGGTGCGCCACGGATAGATGTGTGCGCCGCCGACCAGCCCGAAGCTCCTGACCGGAAGGTTGCCCGCCTCGACCGACAGGTTTTTCGCAATGTCCGGTTCGACCTTGTGACGCGCGAACGCGCCGCGCAGGTCGACCGCGATTGGGCCGATCGGATCCTTCTCCTGCGCCGCGGCCGGTGCGGCGGTCATCAGGCATAAAAACAGATACGCAGAGAGACGTTTCGACATAGGGATTCAGGAAGCAGGAACGAGAGACCAGCGACTCAGTATAGTCTCCGTTCGCGGGCAATCTCCCGCGCGAGCGCGAGCGCCGAATCGAAGTCCGCGACGCTGCCATCGAGCTGCCGTTCGTACACCTGCTTCAGCACTTCGCCAACGGCGGGCCCAGGCTTCACGCCCATCTCGAGCAGGTGACGTCCCTTCACTAGCGGCTGTGGCGGTGCATGTTCGACACCGAGGCGGCGCGCGCGCTCGAGGAATTCGTCCATCGCCGAACAGTCGAAGCCGCCGCCGCGTCCCTCGCAATCCGCCTTCGCCACGCGCGCAAGCAGCTCCAGGTCCACTTTCTGCGCGAGACGCCGGAACGCGCCGTCGCCGACCGGAGAATTCGCTCTGGCGTACATGCCCGGTTTGAGGTGATTCGCGACGATGCCGAGCACGTCGCGGCGGACGTCGTAACCCTGCATCGAGTGCACGTTCAAGCGATCGAGCAACGCGACGGCTGGTGCGATCCCCTGTTCCTCGTGATCCAGCGATCGGATTCGTCCGTCGATGTGTGCCGTGGTCGCGGGCTTGCCCAGGTCGTGGCAGACGGCGCCGAGCATGACGGCGACCTGCTGCGGATACGGCAGGTCGTCGATCCGCTTCCGCGCCTCGTCGATGACCAGCAGGGTGTGCACCCACACGTCCCCTTCCGGATGCCATTCCGGTTCCTGTGGGCAGCCGACGAGAACGTCGAGCTCGGGGAAGAGACGCTCGATTACGCCAAGCTCCAGCGCCAGCGCGAAGCCGATCGACGGGCGGGGCGCGCGCAGCAGCAGCTTCTCAATCTCTCCCCAGATGCGTTCCGCGGGAAGATCGTCGAGCGGAAGCAATCGGCACAGCGCCTTCGTCGCGTCGTCCAGCGTGAATTCGAAACGCGCGGCGAACTGGATCGCGCGCAGCACGCGGAGGCTGTCGTCCGCGAACGTCTGCGGATCCACCGCGCGCAGCAGGCGTCGCTCGACGTCCTTTTGTCCGTGGAATGGATCGATGTACTCGCCGGTCAGGGGATCCCACGAAATCGCATTGATCGTGAAGTCGCGACGGCGTGCCGCTTCTTTCGGCGAAAGCGTCGGATCCCCGAGGACGGCGAAGCCCTTGTGTCCGCGTCCGGTCTTCGACTCCGTCCGCGGAATGGAGACGTCGAGTCCCGCGACCTTATAGACGGTAAAGCTTTCACCAACGGTGTTGACGGAACCGAATGCGGACAGGATTCTCTTCAGCCGCGCCGCATCGATGCCGAAAACTTCGATGTCGATGTCCTTGGACGGATGCGGAGCCGAAGGATGCATCAGGCCATCGCGAACCCAGCCGCCGACGATCAGCGCGCGGCCGCCCGCGTCGCGCACGGCTTTCGCGATTGCCCGGGTTCCTGCCTCAGGCGGGTCGATGCTCACGCGCTCCTCACGGTGCGGAAACCGTAGTCGGTATAGCGGAAGGAGGGATCGATCTTGCTGCGCGCGGAGCAGCGGCTGATCGTGACGGCATGGCGCCAGGAGCCGCCGCGCGAGGCGCGACGCGCGCCGCTCTCTGGGCCGCGCGGATTCGCCGGCGGCGAGACCGCGTAATACGCGGCGTCGTGCCAGTCCGCGCACCACTCGTGGATATTGGCCGCGATGCCATAGAGACCAAATGCATTTGGCTCGCCGAGCGTGATCGACCACGGGCCCGCAAGCGGACCCCGTCCCTTGTCGGGAATCCACGCCGGGATTTCGTTGCCCCATGGAAATGCGGCACCGTCGATGCCGCCGCGCGCGGCGCGCTCCCATTCAGCTTCGGTCGGAAGCCGTTCGGCGCTGCCTTCGCGGGTCCGCCACGCGCAATACGCCACCGCGTCATGCCAGCTCACGCCGACGACAGGACGATCGTCCCCCGCGAACGCCGAATCGTTCCAGTCGCGTGGCGCGGCATGGTGCGTCGCGTCGAGAAACGCGCGGTACTCGCCGCGTGTAACGGGATAAATCGACGCGTCGAATGCGTCCACATGGACGTAATGCGCCGGGCGCTCGTCGTCCTGCCCGCTCTGGCTGCCCATGAGGAAGCGGCCGGCCGGGATGCGCTCAAATGGCATCGCTGCGGCGCCCGAACTTCCGGACGAACCTGTCCGTGAAACGCGGCGCGACGATGTTCAGCACGGCGAGCAACCGCGACGCACGGTGCGGGTACACCTCGGGCCGCGGCCGCCGAATGCACGCAACGATCGCCCGCGCGACGTCGTCCACCGTCTGCTTCGGACCAAGGCCGCTGACGGCATGCCCATAGTCGCGTGCCATCGCGTCATGAAACTCGGTGCGCGTGGAGATCGGGTAGACGCAGGACACGTGGATCGGCGTGCCCGAGAACTCGGTGCGGAGCGACTCGGCGAGTCCGGCCTGCGCGGCTTTGGTTGCCGAGTAGCCGCCCATGAACGCGATCCCGCGCCGCCCGACGATCGACGAAACGAAGATCAGATGCCCGCTGTTGTGCGCACGGAAGATGGGCAGCGCCGCGCGGGCGCCGTAGAACGTGCCCATGTAATTCACGTTCATCATGCGCTGCATGATGTCGGACGGCGTGTCCTCCAGCGTTCCGTAAAAGCCGAAGCCGGCGTTGCAAATCATGATGTCGAGGCGGCCGAACTCCTGCGTCGCGCGCGCAACGAGCGCCTGCACGTCCTCCTCGCGCATGACATCCATCGGAAGGATCGCCGCGCGCCCGCCCGCCGAGATAATCTCCGCGGCTGTCGCTTCAAGCAGTGCGGTCCGGCGCGCGCCCAACACCACGGCGACACCTTCACGAGCCAGGTGTTTCGCGCACGCGAGCCCGATGCCGGAGGAGGCGCCGGTGATCGCGGCGACGCGGCCGCTCAGATCCATCAATAGATACTATACGGACGATGGACCCGGCCATTCGACTCCTGAAAGATCTCGTTGCGATCGATTCCGTCAATCCGTCGCTGGTGCCGGGCGCGGCCGGCGAAGGGGCGATCGCGGCGGCCGTCGCGCAGCACCTGCGCGCGATGGGCCTCGACGTCGAAATACAGGAGGCGGCGCCCGGGCGCCCGAACGTGATCGGCGTGCTCGAGGGAAGGTCGCGCGGACGATCCCTCATGCTCTGCGGCCACATGGACACTGTCGGCGTGGAAGGGATGAAGACACCCTTCGATCCGATCGAACGTGACGGCCGGCTCTACGGACGGGGATCGCAGGACATGAAAGGGGGCGTGGCCGCAATGATCGATGCGGCGCGCGTGCTCGCTGCGGACAGATTCGCCGCCGGGCGTCTGATCGTGGCGGCGGTCGTGGACGAAGAGTACGCCAGCATAGGCGCGGACGCGCTCGTGACACGCTGGCGCGCCGACGCCGCGGTCGTCACCGAGCCCACCGATCTGCGCATTGCGACAGGGCACAAGGGATTCGCGTGGTTCGAGATCGAAACGCGTGGACGTGCCGCGCACGGAAGCCGCCCCCGCGACGGCCGTGACGCCATCGTCAGGATGGGACGCGTTCTTCACGCGCTCGAAGCGCTCGATCACCGGCTGCAGTCACGCGCGCCGCATCCGCTGATGGGCACCGCCTCGCTGCACGCATCGTTGATCGAAGGGGGCCGGGAACTGAGCAGCTATCCCGATCGATGCGTGCTCAAACTCGAGCGTCGAACGATTACGGGAGAGACAGACGAGATCGTCAGTCACGAACTGGAACGAATTCTCGAAGAGCTTCGACGCGACGATCCGGAATTCGAAGCTTCAGTGACGCCGCTGTTCGCGCGGCCGTCTTATGAGATTCCGGCCTCGCACGAATTGCCGCGGTTGTTGCTCAAGGTGCTATCGCGCGAGCACGACAAGGAACATCAATTCGAGGGGATGAGTTTCTGGACGGATGCGGCAGTGCTCGGCGCGGCGGGAATCCCCTCGGTGCTGTTCGGGCCTGGTGGCGCAGGCCTGCACAGCATCGAGGAGCACGTCGAACTCGACGACGTGCTTCGGTGCCGCGATGCGCTGATCGCGCTGGCGCGCGACTGGTGCATCGGGCAGGACACGTGAGCTCAGGCCGTTTTGCGGAACACGAGGCGCTGAGGCACGAGGACGTGCCGCCGCGCATCGCCTTCGAAGCGCTGGCGCGGCGCGCGCCCGCTGACTTCCCAGCCCGGGCTGTCGTGCCCGCAGGAAGTGCAGCGCATCATCACCCGCTTGCCTTCGAAGTGCAGCACTGAATCATGTCCGCGCAGGCCGCAGAGCATCTGGCCGACGCGTGTAATGGCCCGATTCATTACGCCGGCGCTGGTCTGCGTATCGTCAATACTCGTGGTCGCCGTGAGTCGCTGGGGATAGTTGGTCACCATGTCGACAATCACCCTTTTCTTTAACCTAGGACGCCGGCTCGACTGGCTCGGTTCCGCCCTTCGACCTCAAGGATATCAACACCCGTGCCACGTGAGAACGGCTCAGATGGAAACTCAGCCGACACAAGGATTTAGAGCGAATTCCGTTAGTGATCCTGCGGCTGGGCTGTTGTAATAGATGAAACAGCGGTTGCCGGCCTGGTTGGACGCACGCTACACAGGTAAGAAGGGAAAGACTTTACTCATCGTTCGCCGAGAACGCCGCGAAGTACAAATCCGACATTGGCCGGCCGCTCCCCCAGCCGCCGCATGAAGTAGGGGAACCATTCACAGCCGAATGGAACATAGACGCGGACGCGATACCCATCCCGCCTCAGCCCGCCCTGGAGATCGCGACGGATCCCGTACAACATCTGGAACTCGAACGTGGACGGATCGAGCGATCGCTGGGTCGCGAAGGCGCGCGTCGCATCGAGCATCGCCGGATCGTGCGTCGCAATCGCCGGGTAGTTTCCACCCGCGAGCAGCAGCTGCATGATCCGCACGAACGCGGCGTCCACGTCCGCCTTCGACTGGTACGCGACGTCCTTGGGTTCGTTGTACGCGCCTTTCACGAGGCGCACGCGCGCGCCGAGCGCATTCATGCGCGCCGCATCTTCCTCGCTGCGCGGCAGGCACGACTGCAGCACGACTCCCGCATTCCGATATCCCTGCTGCCACATCGTCTCGAACACGTCGAGCGTCACCGCGGTAAACGGCGAATTCTCCATGTCGATGCGCACGAAGAAGTCTTTCGCGGCGCCGGCGTCGAGGATGCGCCGTAGGTTGTCGACACAGGTCGCGCGGTCAATCGTGAGCCCGAGCTGCGTGAGCTTCAGCGACACGTTGCGATCGATGCCCGAAGCCGCGATCTTGTCCATGATGCCGAGATAGGTGCGCGTGGCGGCGTCCGCCTCCGCGATCGACGTGACGCTTTCGCCAAGGAAATCCAGCGTGACTGTGAGCCCGTCGCGTTCGATCGTGCGGGCGGCCTCGATTGCCTCCTCCACGCTCTCTCCCGCGATGAAGCGGCGGGCGAAGCCCGCCTGCGTGCGCATTCCGTAGCGCGATGCAAGCGATTTGAGGCCCTGACTTCCCGCGAGGATGTGGAAAAAAGTCCTGGAAACGATCTGCAGCATCAGTGCGTGCGCTGCGGCCGCCGCGGCGCGAGTATGTGCTGGATCGTGCGCCCGTAGTAGCGCAGCACGGTCCGCTCGCGGACGCGATACTTGCCGCCGCGCTCGACATGAATGATGTTGCGGTCCGCCAGCATCGCTCCGCCGATCTCGACGGCCTCGCATCCGCTCTGGACGGCGAGGTTCGCGCTGGACTGGCGGAGTGCGTCGATCAGCGCATCCGCGCGGGACTCGAGGTCACGTCGCGTGGTCGACGGACGCATCGCGGCGGCGACGATCGCGGTCGGCAGCACCTTGTACAGCAATCCGATCGTGTCGCGTATCTGGTGCGCGAGGTTCATCACGTCGCGGCGCGCTTCCGGATCGTAGCCGTCGAGCGGGATCGGCTTGCCGAACGTGACGAACGCGCGTGTCTGGTAGCCGACGGCGTAGCGCACCATCTCGGCGACTTCGCGGCCGAACGGCCGCGCCCGCCGCTTCGCCGCCGCGTGCGGCAGGATGTGATCCTCGAGGACGATGTCATACGCCACTGCGAGCGGAACGATGACGGCGCCGTCGACCTCCGCCTGAAGCGTCGCGTGCAGCAGGCCGGTCTTCGGCGTTTTCAGTTCGCCGGTATAGCTGCGTCCACCTTCGATGTAGAAGAGCAGGTCGCTGCGCTGCAGCAACTCGGCGATGTAGGCCTTCAACGTCACCAGGTACGCCGCGTCTTTCGTGTTGCGCCTGATCGGAATGGCGCCGGTCACGTGGCGATGAAGCAGTCCGAGCGGTCCGCCAAAAAGATTGATGCCGGCAGCGGTGACCGGCGGACGAATCCCGTTGTCGTCGAGCACCAGCGGTTCGACGAGATAGTCGAGATGTGACTTGTGATTGGAAACGTAGATCACGCGCCCGGTGTTCGTCGCCTGCTGCGCGATGCGCACGTGCTCGTCGACACGCTCCACCTTGCGGAGAATCGGGTAGAGGGGATGCTTGAGGGCGCGGTAGATCGGATACCGCTGCGTGGTCTTGAGCTCGTCGAGGTAGGCGTGGATGCGCTCGCGCGCCTGCAGCTCGCTCTGCCCGTGACCGCCGCGCAGGTAGCGCGCCACGTCCTTGCGCGCCAGCACCGCCTGGGTAATGTCGTCGGGAAGCACCTGCCGAACTATATCGCCTTTTCCACCTCGCGGCACACCGCATCGGTGAACTCGCTCGTGTGCGCCGAGCCCCCGAGGTCGCGCGTGCGCACCTTGCCGGCCGAGAGGACGCGCGCCAGCGCGTCGCGGATGCGCGACGCGCGCTCGCGCTCCCCGATGTAGTCCAGCATCAGCAGTCCTGAGAGCAGCAACGCGGTCGGATTCGCGAGATCCCGGTCCGCGATATCGGGCGCGCTGCCGTGAACGGCTTCGAACACCGCGGCATCTGTCCCGATGTTCGCCCCTGGGACGACGCCCAGTCCACCGACCAGCCCCGCGCAGAGATCCGACACGATGTCGCCGTAGAGATTCGGCAGCAGCAGGACGTCGAGCTTTTCCGGGTGCATCACGAGATGCATGCACGCAGCGTCGACGATGCGCTCGTCGTAGCTGACGTCGATGAACTCGCGAGACACGCGCCGGCAGCTGTCGAGAAACAGGCCGTCGCTGAGTTTCATGATGTTCGCTTTGTGGATCGCGGTGACGCGCTTGCGGCCGAGGGCCTTCGCATGATCGAACGCGAAGCGCGCAATGCGCGTCGATGCCTTCTCGGTGATGATTTTTATGCTTTCGACGATGCCCGGGACGATCTCGTGCTCGAGGCCCGCATACAAATCCTCGGTGTTCTCGCGCACGATCACGAGGTCGACGTTTTCGAAACGGCTCGGCACGCCGGGCAGGTGCTTTACCGGACGCAGGTTCGCGTAGAGGTCGAGCGCCTTTCGCAGCCCGACGTTCACACTGGTGAAGCCTTCGCCGATCGGCGTCGTGACCGGCCCCTTCAGCGCGACCTTGTTCCGCTTGACCGAATCGAGGAGCGGAACGGGCAGCGTCTGGCCATGACGCTTGAACGCGATGACGCCGGCATCGTGCCGATCCCAGTCGATCTGGAGTCCCGCAGCCGTGAAGATGCGCAGGACCGACTCGGTCACTTCCGGTCCGATCCCGTCGCCGGGAATCAGCGTGATCGCATGCGCCATGAACTAGTCCTCGACCAGCCGCTCGGCGAGGAGCGCGGCGACCGGCTCCAGCAGCGCGCGATCGCGCGCACCGAATGCGGCGGGCTGGTCGCTGTCGATGTCGATCTCTCCCAGCACGTCGGAGCCGCGCATGATCGGCACGACGATCTCGGACTTCGTCTCGATGCTGCACGCGAGATACCGCGGGTCGGCATTCACGTCGTCCACGACGATCGTCGCCTTCTCCGTGGCGGCGGCGCCGCAGATGCCGCGGCCGAGAGGGATGCGCGTATGCGGCGACGGCTTTCCCATGTACGGCCCGAGCACAAGTTCGTCACCGTCGACGACGTAGATGCCGACCCACGTGTAGTGCGGGACGGCATCCTTCAACAGCCGCACCGTCTGCTGCATCGCCGATTCGGCGGCGGGCGCGGCGGCGATCGCCGAGCTGAGCGCCATCATCAACCCGTCGCGGTCGGTATCAGTCATTGCTTACCGGGGGGCGTTGCCCCGCCGGACCCCCCTACACGCGTGCTCGCGGGGACCCCACGGTGCCCCGCTCCGCTCGCGTGGCTCGTTCGCTCACGCTCACTCGCGTTGATATTCGTCACTCTTTGATCTCCCAGAAAATAAGGGCGAGGCCGCCCAGGATCGGCACCAGCTGCAGCGCGGTAGACAGTCCGTGAAGGCGGCCGAACTCCGCACGCCGCGGATCCCCCTCGGGCAGCGAAGACGGCGCAACACCGATCTCGCGTTGGAGCCGGCCGATTTGCGACGCGACCACGATCCCGGCGTACGCGCTTGCGGCGAGCATCGCTGTCGCGATGGCCGTGCGCCAGCCGAAGCGATGCGGGCGCGGACCAAGGATGCGACGGGTAATCAGTGTCAGGAGAAGAATGATGGCGGCGCCATAGCTGACGAGTGTGAAGCGCCGGAGCATCTCGCCGAACAGCGCGCCGGCCACCAGCCGCGCCTCGGGCAGTTGCCGCGCCGCGGCAACGTCGAATGCCACAGGGGCCGCGATGGCGCCAAGCACGACGAGGCCGCCGATCCAGACGACCAGCGCGAGAAGCGCAACATATCGCAGCGCCAACATCACATCATTATAGACTTCGCTCGGTGGGGCCCCTTTACCTTCCCCACCTCGCTGCGCGCTCGCGCCGCCGCTTCGCGTCAGTTCATTCCGTCGCTCGCTTGCGGCCGCAGGCGCTATAGACTTCGCTCGGTGGGGCCCCTTTACCTTCCCCACCTCGCTGCGCGCTCGCGCCGCCGCTTCGCGTCGGTTCACTCCGTCGCTCGCTTGCGGCCGCAGGCGCTATAGACTTCGCTCGGTGGGACCCATGCTGATCGACTGGCTGCCGTGGAGCGCTGAAGCGTTTGCGCGCGCGATGCGCGAGCGCAAGCCCGTGCTGCTGTCGATTTCCGCGGCGTGGTGCCGTGCCTGTCATGAGATGGACGCCACGACGTACGCGGATCCCGAAGTCGCCACCAAGATTCAGGACGCCTTCATTCCCGTGCGCGTGGATGCGGATCAGCGTCCTGACATCAACGAGCGGTACAACCTCGGCGGCTGGCCGACAACGGCGTTCCTGACTCCGCACGGCGATCTGATTACCGGCGGCACATTCGTGCCGGCCGGACGTATGCCCGGTGTGCTCGCGCGCGTGGCCGCGGAGTACGCGGCGTCCACACATGCGGCGGCGCAGAACATCGAGCCAGCGACGTACGTGGAAGACGGCGATGGTGCACCTGATCTCCGCGCGGACGACGACGCACTCGTGGAAGCGATTTTTTCCTCGTTTGACGAGCGTTACGGCGGCTTCGGCATCGAGCCAAAGTTCCCCCACTCGGCTCCGCTGCACCTGGCGATGGCGCTGTTTCGCGAGACCGGCGATCCGCACTGGCGCTCCGTCGTGCAGTGGACGCTGGATGCGATGGCCGATGGCCCGCTGTGGGACGCCCGCAGTGGTGGGTTCTATCGCTACTCGACCGCGCGCGACTGGCAGCTCCCGCACCAGGAGAAGCTGCTCGACACGAACGCGGCGCTGCTGCGCGCCTACGCCGAGGCGACGATCGTGTTCGGGCGATCGAGCGATCGCGATCGCTGCGCGAACATCGCCAACTTCATTACGACGGCGCTGCGCGCCGACGGGGGCGGATATTTCGGAAGCGATGCCGATCGCATTCTTTACGCCGATGGGAACGCCTCCGCGACCGGCGCGCTGCTCGGCGCGGCGACCGTGCTGGACGACTCGGCACTGGCGCAGGAGGCGCTGGCGTCGTTCGAACGCGTCATGCTCGCGTGCTACAGGCCCGGTCTCGGCCTCGCGCACTACTTCGACGGTGCAGCGCGCGTGCGCGGCCTGCTTGCCGACCAGGTTGCAGCCATCGGCGCGCTGCTCGACGCGTACGACGTCAGCGATGGCGAGCCGTACCGGATGATGGCGGAGGAACTGTCGCACCTGCTCATGCGTGACATGTGGGACGCACAGGCGGGCGGCTTTTTCGATCGCTCCACGACCCCGGATGACATCGGCCTGCTGCGCGCCATGCGCAAGCCGTTCGTGGCCAACGCCGAAGCGGCGATCGCGCTTGCCAGGGTATCCAGGCTGGAAGCGCGGAAGGGTTTCCCGGATCCGGCAGCCTTTCGCGAGCACGCGATTGGCGCGCTGAACGCGGCAGGACGGCAGCTCGACGGCCAGGGACCGGGTGCCGCGTATTACGCGCTCGCCAGCCGCCAACTGATAAACTGACCGGCGCCTTGAGTACCAGAACTTTTGATTCGCTCTCCGCGCCGGCAGCCGAACAGGACGCGCGCAACAGCGCGCTCATTTCCACCTCTCCCTACGTCGGGCCGCGCTTCGAATCGAGCGTGCTGCCGCTCGCGCTGGACTTGACATCGGCGGAATTCACGGCGGACGACGACGCGGCGTTCGGCGCGCTCGAAAAACAGGCCGCGCGTATCGCGATCGAGTCGCTGACCTCGCTGGCGAAAGCCAACGATATCGATCATCTCGGCGGCGGACTCGAGTTGATTCCCGCGCTGCTGATGACGCTCGCGGTCACCGATTACGAACGCTCGCACTTCACGATCGAGCACGGCCACACGAGCATCGGGTATTACTCGGCGCTGTCCGCGCTTGGTTTCCTCGATCGCACACGGGTCATCGACGGATTTCGCCGCAGCCTCGACATTGCCGGACACGTCTCGTGGATCCCCGGCGGCACGGAACTGAGCTCCGGCCGTCTGGGCGTGATGTACTCAGTCGGGACGGGTCTCGCGCTCGGGTTGAAGGCGCACCATGGCGCCGCGGCGCACGTGATCTGCCACACCGGCGACGCCGGCTGGATTTCGGGACAAGCGCTCAACGGCCTCAACGCGGCCGCCGTTCACCGCGCGCCGATCACGTTCGTGATGCACCGCAACGGCATCCAGCTGTCGGGCAGCACGCGCCACATCATGAATCAGGATCCGCGCGGGATCGTCGCGAGCTTCGGCGTGAAGATTCTCGAGATCCGCTCGCTGCACGATCGCCGCGAGCTGTTCGCCGCGTACCGCGAAGCGTTCCGCATGTCGCAGGCGGGACAGCCCGCGATGATTTACCCGACAGGATGGGGCAGCTCGGCGAGCGACCCGTCGGTCACCGTCGACGATTTCGGCAAGAAGTACGGCATCGTGGACGAGACGCGGAAGTTCGCGTCGGAGCACGGCGTGCCGGTGGATCGCAGCATCTGGATTCCGGGCTCGCTCATGAGCTTCCGCGACGTGCGCGCCATGCTGCAGTGCCTTTTCTACGTCAACGATCTGCCGGGTGGCGAAGCGCACCACGACGGCGGCATGAAGGGGCGCGACGCGCAGGCGGTGCTGGCGAACCCGCTGCTGCAGTTGACGCCGGGTGAATCCGCGCGTCTGGACGCGCTGCGCAAGGCCGCTCCGCGAAAAGTGGTGACGACCGCGAGGCCGGCAAAGGGAACGCCCAACCTGACGCTCACCAAGGCGGACATTAAAGATGTGGCGCTCCCCGGGCCGGATAAGCCGGTCTCGCCTCGCGCCGGCTCCGAGGCGGCGTACGTAGCGCTTGGAAAGAAGCACGCGAACCGCATCTTCGTCGTGTCCGCGGATCTCAATCCATCGACGCGCCTCGAAAAGCTCGTGAAGGCGTTGCCGGACGGCCATCGTTTCGAGATGAGCATCGAGGAGCAGGCCGCCACGCTGCTCACGGACGGTCTCGCCTTCAGCAGCCGCGAGCCGCAGCTGAACGTCTTCTCGACCTTCGGCGCGTTCCTCGAAGGCATCGCGCGCGAAGGCTTCGAGATGTGGCGCTACCAGCGCAACCTCACGGGCCCGAACGAAGGTCTGAACGTGCTCATGCACTTCGCGCACGTCGGCGCCTGCACGGGGCGCGATCACTTCTCGGGCTGGAGCCTCGACTGGATGAACCTGGCGCTCGGCTATCTGCCGTTCCTGCGCAGGTTCTACGCTCCGGCGGATGCGCGTGCCGCGTTCATCGCCGTCCGCGACGCCGCCGCCGGCTACGGCGGGCACATCGTCGCCATCCCGCGCGACAACCTGCCGGTGCTGACCGGCACGGACGGGATGCCGATCTGGAACGCGGACGATCCATGGACGCCGCTGACCGCGTTGCGCAAGCGCGACGGCGCGAAGACCGCGATCCTCACTGTCGGCGCGCCGAGCTATCTCGCCGCGCAGGCGTCCGACGCGCTGTCCAGCCGCGGCATGGCGGTTGACGTCCACATCGTCAATGGCTTCCCCGGGGACGACGGCGCGCTCGCAGAGATGGCGACGCGATATACGCGGATCCTGACGCTCGAAGACGGCTTGATCGGGACCGTCGAAGCGGGACCGAGAGGATTCGCCGCGTACGCGGCAGGGAAGTTCGCCGGCACAGGGGTCCGCCTGGAACATGCGGGGATCATCGATCCGCGCGTTGCGCCGTCGGAGACGTTCCAGGAAGTATGGGCGCACTACGGTATGACGTCCGACGCGATCGCCGCCCGTCTCAGTCGATAAGCCATGGCGAGGACGGCTTGAAGATCAGCTTCGGCCCGTTCACGCTGGATCTCGACACGCGGCAGCTCACGCGCGACGGCGAAGCCATTCACCTTTCACCGAAGGCGTTCGATCTCCTCGCCGCGCTCGCGCACGAGCGGCCGAACGTCATCTCGAAGGCGGTCCTGCAACAGCGGCTGTGGCCGGACACGTTTGTCGCGGAAGCCAATCTTTCAAACCTGATCGCGGAGATCCGGCAGGCCCTCGACGACTCTCCGCACGAGCCGGTCTACGTCCGCACAGCGCACCGGTTCGGTTACGCCTTCTGCGGGGAGACGTCGGTTGCGGGACCCAGCGGGCGAGCGGCGCATCCGCCGCGGTGCTGGATCGAGTGGGGAACGCAGCGGTTCCCTCTGCATGCCGGCGAGCACGTGATCGGGCGTGATGCGGACGTCGCGATCCGGATCGACGCGTCAACCGTCTCCCGCCGTCACGCGCGCATCGTGGTCGAAGGGGACAAGGCCGTGCTCGAAGACTTCGGCAGCAAGAACGGCACGTTCTGCGGCGACGCGCGCGTGAGCGCTCCCGTCCCGCTCCAGGACGGCGACCACATTCGTCTCGGATCGCAGCTCATCACGTTTCGCGTGCGCTCCGCTGATTCGACCGAGACGCAGGTGGAGACGGTGCGGTGATTCCTGGCATCGCCACCGGCACGCGATTCGGGCCGTACAAAATCGTCGGGTGGATCGGCGCGGGCGGGATGGGCGAGGTCTATCGCGCCCGCTACATCTTCTGCGGCGACGTCAGGACCTCATCGGCCGCGTCCCTTCCGGCTGCCACCGGCGCAGTATCGTGCCGCATCATCATCGGTGATCGTGAGGTCGGACTCTCTCAGGGCCCGCACATCCTCGGACGCACTACGGAAGTCGCGATCTTCGTGGATGACGTCGGCGTGTCGCGCCACCACGCGCGCATCACCGTCGAGAGCGGCGGCGCGGTTCTGGAAGACCTTGGCAGCAAGAACGGCACGATACTGAACGGCTGCCGGGTTGCGGCGCCGACCGCGCTCGCGGACGGCGCCTTCATTGTCCTCGGCGCAACCGTCCTCAAGTTCCGCCTCTTCGCGGCGAGGGATCGACGGAAACCGCTACGATCCGCTCTTAGGTGATGCTGCGACACGCGTTCCTGGCCATCGTTCTTGCGGGTTCGTTGTCAACCGCGGACGATCCGCCGCGCGAATGGATCGAGACCACCGGACATCGCGTGATCCGGCTTTCCGATCAGCCCGGAACCGCCAGCCTCTACTTCCATCAGAATCCCTATACGGCCACGGGCGACAAGATGGTGGTGTCGACACCGCAGGGGCTCGCCACGATCGCGCTCGCGACGAGAACGATCGCGCCGCTCGTCGAAGGACGCGTGAGCAGTCTCGTCGTGGGCCGCAAGACGCGGCAGGCGTTCTATATGAAGGGCGGCGCCGTGTACGCGACGAACGTCGATACGGGCGCGACGCGGAGAATCCTCGAGGATTCACGTATCCGCGGCGGATCAGGCTTCGGACTGAGTGCCGACGAGACGCTGCTCGCCGGCAGTTTCGTGAAGAGTACGGATGCCGCCGCGCCGGCTCCGCCGCGTTCCACCGCGCCGCCACCGCCGAATCCGCTCGCGACGCCACCTCCACAGGAGTCGAGCCTCGAAGCGCGCTGGGCCGCGCGGCTGCCCATGGCGCTGTACACGATCAATGTCGCGACCGGCGAGCTGAAGATCGTCTATGAGTCGAACGACTGGCTCAATCACGTGCAGATGTCGCCGACGGATCCGACGCTCATCATGTATTGCCACGAGGGTCCGTGGCACAAAGTCGACCGCATCTGGACGATTCGTACGGACGGTTCCAACCGGAAGCTGATGCACGAGCGGATGATGGACATGGAGATCGCCGGCCACGAGTTCTTCAGCGCGGACGGAAAGACGATCTGGTACGACCTGCAGACGCCGAAGAGCAAGGTGTTCTGGCTCGCCGGCGTGGAGGTCGACAGCGGCAAGCGGACGCGATACTCGGTGGAGCGCAGCCAATGGTCGGTGCACTTCAACGCCTCCCCGGACGGGAAGCTGTTCGCGGGCGACGGCGGTGGGCCGAGAAGCGTCGCGGCTCCCGGCAATGGCCAGTGGATTTATGTCTTCACGCCGACGGACGGAAAGCTGCAGGGCGAGCGGCTCGTCGACCTGTCCAAACACGACTACCAGCTCGAGCCGAATGTCACGTTCACGCCGGACCAGAAGTGGATCGTCTTCCGGTCCACCATGCACGGCGCGACGCATGTGTACGCCGTGGAGGTCGCGAAAAGCAGCGGGCGTTGATCGAACCCTCAAAACGGGGACTGTCCCCGTTTTTCTAGGGCGCGCTCGTCGGTTTGGCGGTGCCGTCCGCCGTGGACAAATACAGCGCATTGAAGAGCAGCGGGAACGTCGCGTGCGTCTGCGCCCGGTGCTGCGGGCGCAGGCCGAACACGACGATGCGGCCCGGGTTCGTATCAATGCTGACCACCGCCGCGCGGCCCGCCATCAGATCCTCCCCTTTCAGCCACCCCGATGCGACCACTCCCGTGTTCGGATACCGCGCGATGACGCTCACCTTCTGCGACGAGAAGCCCTCGCCGACGCTGAAGAACGGGCTGTTGTTGTAGAAGCCCGTGGTCTCCGCCGGCATCCCCAGACCGAGCGGATGCGCCGTATCGACCTCGATATTGAGTATCGTGCCGGGCGCGAAGTGCTGATCCCGCGTGAGTCCCGCCTTCAGGTTCTTCAGCGGAACGCCGAGACGCTCGATCGCGAGATCCGACGCGCTGCCGAGCGTGACGAGCGTGCCTCCCTGCGAGACGAATTCCTTCAGCGCGCTGACGCCTTCATCGCCGATCCCGCCGCGGTACTCCGGACGCACGTTCGATCCCGACGAGCCTTCGACGATGCCGCGCGGCGCCTGGTCGGGCAGGATGACGACGTCGAACTTGCTCCGCAGCTTGCCGGCGCGGACGTCCGCGTTGTGGAGGGTCGTGAGTTTGAAGTCGTACTGTTCGAGGACCCAGCGCGTCCACCCCTCGTCCATGTTCCCGCCGGTCCAGGGGGAATACATGCCGATGCGCGGCGCCTTTACAGAGATCGCGCCCGAGGGCGCCGTTCCGTCCGCGGTCTTGATCTGCATGCCGAGCTCCGAGCCGACTGCGTCAAGCGATGCCTTCGAAGCGTTCAGGATCCATACCCGCGAGCCATTCGCGGCGGATTCGAACGCGAGCCGCGCGCCGTCCTGCAGCAACCGGTTCATCGCCTTCGCCGCGTCCGGACCGCGGTAGTCGAAGACGTAGCGTGGTCCGTTGCCGCTGACGCGCCCGTCCAGTTTCGGCGCGGTGTCGAGTTTCGTGAGCTTCACGTTATCCGGCAGCGGCTTGTGCGCGACGACGTGATCGACGCCGAGCAGCATGCCGAGCGACCAGGCGGTGACATCGTAGGGTGGCTCTGGAGGTGACGTTGGCGACCGGCGCACCTCCGGGTACGTCTGCTTTTCGAGAATGTCCTTCGCGTAACGCGCGAAGACCTGGGACATCGGGATGACGAAGGTGCCCCCCGCGTACTTCTGACCATCCGCGTCGAAGGCTGCGTCGGCGCGATACACGTCCACGCCCGCCATCTGCAGCTTGTCGACGAGATGCGCCGCTTCGTGCGGATCGTGCTGCGTCTCGACAGGAATCAGGATCGCGGCCGGATCCCCGTTCTTTCCATTCTCGATCGTGAGCCGGTTGACCTCGTAGATCTGCTGGAGCAGCGCTTCGCGCCGATCGGCGACGGTGTCGAGAAGCGCCATCGTCGCGATCAGTTCGTAATCGACGATGTCGCGGAGCGTCCAGTGGCCGCCCATCCAGGGACGCGGGTACTCCGTCCGCGAATTGATATCGGTGGGCGGTGGAAGCACGCCACCGGTATCGCCGCCGCCGCGGCCGCCTCGGCCGCCACCACCTTCAGCCGGCGCCGCCGCACGGCCGGGAATGGCGCGCTGCTGGTCGATGGGCGCGGCAACGCGCACGCTCGCGACTTCCGTGAGCAGTCCGACCTGGTTGTGCCACCAGCCGCTCCACGCCATGGCCCCCTGCCAGAAGTTCGTGTACGTGGAGTTATAGATGATGCCTTCCTTGCCGGCGGCCTCCAGCGCCGCCGCCTGGGATTGCCCAAGGATTCCATTCCAGCGGTAGATCAGCGGATGCACGTTGGCGTTGATGGGATCGGTTGCGGGCATGACGAAGATACGGGCGCCGCTGCTGCCCATCTGGTGCTCGTCGAGCCACACAGCGGGGAACCAGTCGTGCCACAGCAGCTTCGCCGTGTGCTGGCTTTCCTTCTGCGTGAACATGTACATGTCACGGTTGTTGTCGTGGCCCACGTACGGGTGATACAGGTAGGGAATCTGGCTCGTCTCGAACGGCGTGCCGAGGTTCTTGTTGAACCAGTCGGTCACCATGATCTGCCCGTCGGGATTCAGGCTCGGCACGAGCACGAAGATCACGTTGTCGAGGATCTTCTTCACGCCCGGCGAATTGTCGGTCGCCAGCCGATGGACGAGTTCGACGACCATCTGTGACGCGCCGATCTCCGTCGCGTGAATCGTCGTCGTGATCGCGACGACCGCCTTGCCCTGCCGGAAGATCTCGTCACGCTCCGTATCGGTGGGCGCGCCCCCCTGGAAGTACAGCTTCCGCTCGATCTGCTTGTAGCGATCGAGGTTCTTCAGCGTGTCCGGGCTCGCGATCTCCAGTGCAATGAACGGATTGCCGTTCGTGGATTTTCCGAGCTCGCGAAAGCGGACGCGATCCGTCGTCTGCGAGATCTGCCGGAGGTACTCGACGATCTTGTCCCAGCGCGCAAGCTTGTTGTCCGTGCCCATGCGGAACCCGAAGAACTGCTCGGGGGTGGGGACTGCCTGCTGCGCCGTCGGGTGCGCGAACAGCAAGGCGATCGCGAGCGCGGCAACGAGTCCTGCGTAGCTTCCGCCTCTAGGCGGAAGAACCTTCTTGATCATTGCTCCGCTCCAGGAGTCGGTGCGAGTGCGCGCTTGTGCTCGCTCCCGCGCATCAGGCGCTCGATCCGCATCGCCAGCGCCGGCGACACCGTCTGCGGTCCCTTCATTAGGTAGTTCTCCAGCTCCGCATAAGTGAAGCCCATTTCTGCTTCGTCGGTCTGACCGAGCCACAACCCGGCGCTCGGCGCCTTTTCGATGATCGCCTCCGGGACGCCCAGATCGCGAGCGGCCGCCCGGACTTCGCTCTTTAAAAGGTTGCCGATCGGCAGCAGGTCCACGCCGCCGTCACCATACTTGGTGAAGTAGCCGATCGAAAGCTCGCTGCGGTTCCCCGTGCCCGCGACCATGTAGTTCAGCGTGTTCGCCACGTAATAGAGCGTTGTCATCCGCAGGCGAGGCTTGACGTTCACGAGCGGCAGCTGCGCCTTGATGTCCTCGGTCGCGTGCGCGGGACCGGGAAAATGCTCCGGCGGAAGCGTCCTCACGACCTCCCCGAGAACCTTCGTGAACTGATCGTACGCTGGCGCAAGATCCAGGCGCAGGGTCGGGATCTGGAAGTGATCCGCGACGAGCCGCGCATCCGCTTCATCGCGCGGATCGGTGTGGCAGGGCATCAGCACGCCGACGACGTTGCTGGGAGCGGCCGACTGACATAAACGCGCGACGACCGCCGAGTCGATGCCGCCGCTCAAACCGAACACGAATCCGCGTGCCCCGGACTGCGCAACGCGCTGGCGCAGCCATTCCACGATCGAATCTGTGCTCTTGCTCATCTGCGGAACTATATCAGCAGGACTTTTTCGTCAGCGCGGGCGATGCCGTGATCACGCGGAGAAAAGCCTCCACCACGCCGGGATCGAACTGGCGTTCGCGTTGCCGATCGATTTCGTCGATCGCCTCTGCTACTGGCCATGCAGGTTTATACGGCCGTTGTTGCGTGAGCGCATCGAATACATCCGCGACGGCGACGACGCGTCCCGCGAGCGGAATATCGGTCCGGCGTAATCCCGCGTACCCGTCGCCGTCCCATCGCTCATGATGCGAAAAGGCAATCTCTTCAGCGAGGCGAAGCAGCGGAAACTTCCCGCCGGACAAGATGCGTGCGCCGATCGTCGTGTGCTGTTTCACGACCTCGAATTCCGCCGGGGAGAGCTTGCCCATCTTGAGGAGGATGGTGTCGGGCACGCCGATCTTTCCGACATCGTGCAGCGGCGCGGCGCGCGCGATGAGCGACACCTGCGAGTCCGGCAGTCCGAGCTGCCGCGCGAGAAGCGCCGACATCTGGCCGACGCGCTGCGTGTGCTGGCCGGTGTTGTCATCGCGGAATTCGGCGGCGATTGCGAGCCGCTCGATGATCTCGATCTGCGCCTCGACGAGCTCGCGAGTACGCTCGCGGACCTTCGCTTCGAGCAGCTGGTTCTGGCTCTGGATCTGGATGTAGAGAAACCGCGTCTCGAGCAGCGTCTTGATGCGCAGCAGCAATTCGTCCTGCTGGAAGGGCTTGTTGACGAAATCCTTTGCGCCGCGCGAGAGCGCTTCGCGGCGCGCCTCCTGGGTCAGATCGGCGGACAGGATGAGGATCGGCAAGTACGACGCCTCGGCGATCTCGTTCAACTGGTTCATGACCGCGAGGCCGTCCATGTGCGCCATGTGCAGGTCGAGCAGGATCAGGTCCGGCCGGTGCTGGACGTAGAGCGGGGCGGCCTGGCGCGAGTCGGTCGTGCTCTCGATGCGGACGAACCCGGCGCGCGTGAGTATCCGTCGAAGAATCTCGACGTTCGCATCCTCGTCATCCACGATGAGGATGCGGGCGTTCCGGAACGAGCGGGACATCATGGCGTGACAGCGGGGGAGGCGTTGGCGATGGCTTCGGCGGCAGGCGATTCGGGCCACGTCATCGGAGGCGCCGCGGTGTATCCGTCATGCGCGAGCCTCGCCTGGAAGAGCGAGACGGCGGTCGCGAGCCAGGCGAGCGCGAGAAAGCACTCGAGGACGATGGCCCCTTCGGCGATCACCCAGTAGTTCGATGCCGGCACGAGGCGTTCGGAAGCCAGCAGGACGCCCATCGCCGCGAGCACGAAGACGGAGAAAAGGACGATGGATGCAGGATTCCGGAACACGAATCGAGCGCCGCCGAGCAGCGCGCCCAATGCGCTGCGTCGATCCTCGACGGCGATGCGCACCTGCGCGAATGACAGTACGAGCGTCAGGAACAGCGCGATGACGAACGCCGCTTCGTGCACGTAGCCGTTGGGGAAATCGCCGCCGATGGCGAGGTGAAAGGCGCCCAGGAGCAGCGCGTTGACGAGGGCGAGACGCAGCATCGCGCCGAGATGCGCGCCGCAGGCGCCGAAGAATCCGCGCGCGCGCGTCGCGCGGCGGCGCGCGTAACGATCGAGCACGCCGCCGGAAAGAAAGGCCCAGATTAGCACCGCGCCGATCGCGTGCCTGACGTCGGCGGATCCGCCGTAGAACGACACGATCGCAATCGTGCCGGCGAGCACCGTCGGCGCCGCCGCAACGCGCGCGATTCCGTCCGTGAATGCGTGCGCCGCGCCCGTCCTGGATCGGTCCCCCACAGTGCGGAATCCTACATCAGGAAGGTATAATCGGCCGCTTGGATTCATTCATTCAGGAGTCATAGATGGCAACACGGAAAGGACCAATTCGCGTTCTGCATTACGGGTTGGGTCCCATCGGCGCGGCGGTGGTGAAGCAGGTGGCCGAGCGCCGCGGCTTCAAGATTGTCGGCGCGGTTGATATCGATCCCGCCAAGGCCGGACGCGATCTCGGAGAGGTCGCCGGCGTCGGCCGTCTGCTTCGTGTGAAGGTGTCCGCCGACGCGAAGAAGACCATCAAGTCCACGCGCCCCGACGTCGTCGTGCTGTGCACGGTGTCGTCGCTGAAAAAAGTGCTGCCGCAGATGGAAGAGATCCTGAAATTGAAGGTGCCCATCGTGTCGACAACTGAAGAGCTCGCCTATCCGACGGGCGGCAACATGAAATACGCGCGCGCGATCCACGCCGCGGCGAAGAAAGGAAAAGTGGCGGTGCTGGGCACCGGCGTGAATCCCGGCTTCACGATGGACGCGCTGCCGATCACGCTCACCGGCGTGTGCGAGCGCGTCGACGGCATTCGGATCGACCGCATCCAGGATGCCCGCGTCCGCCGGCTGCCCTTCCAGCAGAAGATCGGCGCGGGCCTGACACGCGAGCAGTTCCAGAAGAAGGTGGATGACGCGAGCGTGCGTCATGTGGGTCTCGCGGAGTCGGTGTCGATGATCGCGGATGCGATGGGCTGGAAACTGGACAAGATTACCGACGAGATCCAGCCGAAGATCGCCACGACGACCGTCGCCAGCGAGTTTCTCGCCGTGGATGAAGGCTACGTCTGCGGCCTGGTGCAGGATGGAATCGGCTACCGCAATGGCCAGCCGATCATCACGCTCCACATGGAAGCGTATCTGGGCGCGCCGGAATCGTACGACCAGGTGGAGATCGTCGGCTCGCCGCACATCAAGAGCAAGATCGCCGGCGGCGTGCACGGTGATGTGGCGACAGCATCGATCACAGTGAATTCGATCCCGAAGATCCTCGAAGTTGCGCCGGGTCTTCACACGATGCGCGACATGCCCATTCCCTCGTATTTCGGCGGCTGAGGATGGAAACTTACAGTGAAAAGATCATGCGCGTGCGTCGGGCCTACCAGGAGGCGCACGCGCGGTTCGTCAAGCGGCTGACGGAGGCGTCGGCGGAGGCGGCGGCGCGCGTTCCTGAAGGGGAAGGCTGGTCGGCGGCGCAAATTGGCTGGCACGTGGCCGCCGTGGACGCCTCGTTCGCCGGGCTCGTTTCAGGAGAGATTCCCGGCGCGAAGGAATTGCCGGACGGCGTCTCCGCGAAGCCGTGGTCCGAGATCCTCGCCGCGATTCCCGGGAAGCTCGAAGCAGGAAAGCGCGTGCAGCCGCCCGCCGCCGCCAGCCGCGATGACGTGTTGAAGGCGCTCTCGGACGCTGCGTCAAAAATGGACGCCGCGCTCGCGGGGCTCACCGAAGAGCGCGGCCGGCGCTATGTGATCACACACCCGGTGATCGGTACCGTTGCGCTGGCGGACATCGGCGACTGGGCGACGGCCCACACCATTCGCCACAACGCGCAGGCGAAACGCACGCTCGGCGCGTAAACCCCGTTAGCTGTCGCGCAGGATTGTCAGCGGATCGAGCTTCGTGGCGCGCCACGCCGGCAGCAGGCTTGCGGCGATCGACACCAGCAGCAACGCGCCCGCTACCACGGCGAGCGTCAGCGGGTCCGATGCCTTGACGCCGAATACGAGCTTGTCGAGCACGCCCGCGGCCAGCAGCGCGCCGGCGGTACCGATCGCGATCCCCAGCAACGCGGGCTTTAATCCTTCCAGCAGCACCAGTCGCAGGACGTCGGACGTCCGCGCGCCGAGCGCCGTGCGAATGCCGATCTCGCGCCGGCGGCCGCGTACGAGATAGGACAGCACGCTGTAGATGCCGACGGATGCGAGCATCAGTGCCGCCGCCGCAAAGGCTTCGAGTAACAGGGCGCGGAAGCGCTCGTTGACGAGCGTCTCTTCAATCACCTCGTCCATCGAGTGCACGGCCTGCACCGGAAGCTGCGCATCCATCGCGTGGACCGCGGCCACCGCCGCCCGCGCGACGCTCTCGGGATCGGCGGACGTGCGCAGCGCGACGGACGCGTCCCCGAATGGCAGGTCGCGCATGTAGTAGTAGACGGTTGGCGGCGCCTTCTCCGCGAGTTGCTCCTTTACATCGCCGACAACCCCGACGACCTCGATCGTGCGCGTGCGGGAAATGAGCGGCAGCGTGGCGCGGCGCCCGACCGGATCCGTGTCACCCCACAAGAGTTTTGCCGCGGATGCGCTGACGAGCAGCGCGTGCTCGTCGCCGCTGCGGAAGTCGCGTCCCCGCAGCATCGGGATCTCCATCGTCTTCATGTAGCCGGCGCTGGCGACACGGACCGACACCGTCGGCTGCTCGCGCGGGTTCAGCTCCGCCCGTCCTTCGATCACGAGCGGCTGCACGGATCCGCCGCCCGTCACCGGCAGTGTGTCCACCCAGCCGGCGCTCTGCACCCGCGGCAGCGCCCCGAGCCGGTCCATCAGCGCATCGTAGAAGGCGCGCCGCTGCGCGGGCTCCTTGTACCGCGCGTCCGGGAGGTTGAGATCCATCTTCAGAACGCTGCGCGGATTGAAACCCGCGTCCACGTGCCGCAGCGCCTGCAGGCTTCTGATCATCACGCCGGCGCCCATCAGCAGCATGAGCGAGAGGGCGACTTCGGCGACGATCAGCGCGCGCCGCGTGAGCGAGCCGGCGCCGGACGCATCGCTGCGTCCCCCTTCTTTGAGCGTGTCATTCAGATCGGTGCGGCCGGCGCGCAGCGCGGGGACGAGGCCCGCGAGGATGCCCGTCAGGATGGACGCCGCGAGCACGAAGAGCAGCACGCGGACGTCGACGGAGGCCTCTTCGGCGCGCGGCACCTGGTTCGCCACGAGTGACGCGCCCCCGCTGATCACGATCTGCGCCAGCAGCAGTCCGGCGGCGCCGCCCGCGATCGACAACACCAGCGACTCGACGAGCAGGTGCTGGAAGACGCGGCGCCTGCCGGCGCCGAGCACCGCGCGAATCGCGATCTCTTTCCGGCGGTTCATCGATCGCGCGAGGATCAGGTTGCCGACGTTCGCGCAGGCGATGAGCAGCACGAGCGCCACTGCGGCGAGCAGCATCAGCAGTGATCGCCGAATGTCGCCGACGATTAATTCCTGCAGCGGGATGGCGGTCCCTCCCCATCCGGCGTTCTCGGCGGGATACGCCTGTTCGAGCCGCTTCGAGATCACTTGCAGCTCGGACTTCGCCTGCGCGAGATCCACTCCGGGCTTGAGCCGCGCGATTCCCTGGTAGTTGTGGTTCTCGCGGACGGTGCGGTCCTTGTCCGTCCAGGCCAGCGGCGCCCACATCGGCACCATCGTCGCGCCCCACGCGTTCATGGAGAAGCGCTTCGGCATCACTCCGACGACGGTGTAGGTCTGTCCGTCGAACGTGAGCGTGCGGCCGACGGTGTCGGGCGCGGCGCCGAGGTGACTGCGCCAGAAACCCTCGCTGATCACCACGACTTTGGCGCGCGCGGGATCGTACTCCTCGGCCACGAACGTGCGGCCGAGCGTGGGCTGCGTTCGGACGATCCTGAAGAAGTCAGGTCCGACGACCGCCACGCGCAGCGCTTCCGCGTTGCCGGTCCCCGTCAGCGTCAGCTGCCGGAAGTTGTATGCCGCCATGGCTTCGAACGACGAGCTCTCGCGCTGATAGTCGAGAAAGTTCGCCGGCGACAGCGGGAAGGTCTCCATGCCGGGAAACGTCGTTTGCGGCGGCACGTGGAACACGCGAACGAGACGATCCGGCTGCTCGAAGGGCAGCGGCCGCAGCAGCACCGCGTTCACGATGCTGAAGATTGCCGTGTTCGCGCCGATGCCGAGCGCGAGCACGGCTGCGACGGCGAGCGCATATGAGGGCGTACGGATGAACACGCGAAGCGCGTGGCGGATATCGGAAAGAATCGCGCGCATGAACGGGTCTCCAGGGCGATCGACGAGATGAAAAGGACGAGTCGCGTTATTCGGTTTCGGGGGCGCGGCGGCGCAGCGGATCGCCTGGCGCCAGAACCAGCGGCGCGCGGCGGCGGGCGAAGTATCGGCCCGCAGGCGGAACTCTTCTTCGAGATCCCCCAGGATGAAGTCCTGCCACTCCGGCGGCAGCCGCCATCGCAGCAGCCTCACCGCGAGCGCGGGTGGATGATGCGTCACTTGGCGTTTAACCGTCCCTCGAGGCCGGCCGCCATCGACTGAAGCGCGTGGTATGCGTGGCGCAGCGCCGCCGTGCCTGCCGGCTTGAGCGCGTAGAACTTGCGTCGGCGTCCGCCGCGTTGCGCCGTCGGCTCGCCAACCCACGAGCGCAACAGCCCCTTGCTCTCGAGCCTGTCGAGCGTCGTGTACACCGCGTTGATCGACACGTCGCGGCCCGAGCGCGCGTGGATTTCCTGCCGGATCGCGGCGCCATACGCCTCGTCGTCCAGGCGCAGGACGCCGAGCAGTACCAGTTGTTCGAAGTCGCCGAGGGCAGCGGACCTGGATTTAAACCACATTGTGGGGGATATTATCGATCGAATTGGACGGGAGCGGGCGGGGAAAGGTTCTGGGTCTTACGCGAGGCGCTGACGCATCTGGACCATCTCGGCGTTCAGCGCTCCAGGCAGCCCTTCCGCGAGCCACTCGACAATCAGCCGGTCGAGCTCGCCGAACGCGTAGGGTGAATACACTGTGAGGACGCCAGCCAGATCTCCGTCGTGCAGGAGCGGCACGCTGACGCACGAGCGCAGCGGCGGGCGCACGACACCCGCGGCATCGCCGAGATCCAGCGCGGCGTCCGCATTCGCCATCGTCCTGCGATTCGCCGCGACCCATCCGCTCACGCCTTCGCCCACCGCGACCTGGTCGGGGATGCGGCCGTCGAGCGTACGGTGCAGACCGGCGACCGCAAGAACGTGACGCCGCGCGTCGAACCGGAAGAGCACCGCCACCGATTCTGGAGCGGCCTGCGACACGAACGATGCAATCCGCCGCGCCGCATCGTCCCAGTCCGCGCCTTCGACCGTCGCCAGAAACTGCGTGACCCAGTCCCGCCTTAGCTTCGTATTGCTGGAAGGCGCCGGAGCGAGCTGGCGCGCTCCAGTCCCTTCGAGCACTGACGCGACGCGGCGCCGCAGCGGCGACGCGATCTCGGCTTCTGTCGGCTCCATCTCCGCTTCTGTCGGACGCGGCAGCCGGATGAAGGCGTCCACAACAGCCGCGTCGTACATGCGGCCGCTCCGGCAGCGGATGATTTCGAGCGCATCATGGTGGCTCATGCGCCGGCGGTACGGCCGGTCCGAGGTCAGCGCGTCATAGCAGTCGACAACGGCCAGAATGCGCGCGCCGACCGGTATGGCATCGCCGGCCAGGCCATCCGGGTACCCAGTGCCGTCCCAGTTCTCGTGATGGTGCCGGACGAGAGAAACCAGCGGGAACGGAAAGTCGATGCCCGAGAGAATCGACGCACCGATGCTCGCGTGCTTCTTCATCTCTTCGTATTCCGCCGGAGACAATGGGCCCGGCTTGTTGAGAATGTGCTCGGGCACGGCGAGCTTCCCGAGATCGTGCAGCAGCGCGGCGGCCTCGAGCGCCTGGACCTCTTTGCGGGATGCGCCGAGCGCCGTTGCGAGCCTCGTGCTGAGGAGCTGCACGCGACGAATGTGGCCGTGGGTCACCTGGTCCTTCGCGTCGATCGCCATCGCGAGCGTCTCGACGGTGGAGTCGTACAGCCGGCGCAGCTCCGTCAGGTGCCGGCTGGTGTCCTCGAGGCGTGAGGCCGCGTAATGCGAGGACAGGTACGACGCCAGCAGCATCGGCCCGAAGACGATGACCGCAGTCAATGTCATGTCCCGGTGCGACTGCACGAGCAACGCGCACACGGACAGGCTGACGCAGAAATCCAGCGCCATGTGCGGCAGGTGCTGACGCAGCAACGCGACTGGTGCAACGTCGGTGTCCAGCCATACTGCGGCGCCGGCGATCAGCGTATTGAGCAGGAAATACGTCGTCGTCAGGGTCAGGAGCGGTACGACGAGAGGGCCGAATGCGCTCGATTGTTCGAGGAGCGGCGGGACGCCGGCCAGCTGGTAGAAGAGCAGTGCCGAGAGGCAGACGGAAATCGCCGGCTCCGCGATGCCGAACAGGAGGCGGACGCGCGTGCGCTTCCTGCTCCACAGCGATACCGCGAGACCGTCGATCACCGCGACCACCGTCGCTGCCGCCGGGCCGAACAACAGCGCCGACGTGAAGATCACGCCCTCGGAGACCGAGATCGTGGCCTGCATCGACGGAATGCGGATGCAGAGCGGCCCGCTGAGAAGCGCGAGCGCGGCGGCGACGTACCATAACGGATGCGGCGGCTGCGCGATCACACGTCCGACGGCCCACGCAATCGGCACCAGCCCGATCGCGCCGACCGTGACTACGTACTTGCGGCAGGTCGCGGAGATCGCCGAGCTCACGTCAGCCTCGCCCGTTCCCGCGACGCGCGCCATTCGTGCGAGAGAATCGACCAGATCGTGTGGTCGAGCAGACCCAGTGGACAGGGAAAGCATTGCCGCAGCGTTCCTTCCGCAACGGCGCCGAGCTTTCTGAGCGCGGCCGCGCCGCGCCCGTTCCCGACGGCCGAGCGGCATTCCAGGCGCCGCACGCCGAGCGTGTCCATCGCGAAATCAATTGCCGCCGTCGCGCATGGCTGAAACGTGCCGGAACCCCACAGCGTGGCGTCGAGCGCGAATCCGATTTCCGCGGTGCCAAATCCAGGCTCGATCGACCATAGCTGGAAGAGTCCGGCCGCCGTTCTACGTTCGCGCGGTACGACCGCGAAGCACAGATAGCGCCCGGCGCGCCGCTCGCGTCTTACCCAGCGGATGAATCGCGCGAAATGCTCCTCGGTGGACGGTCCGAGCGGAAGGTAATCGAGCACCTTCGGCCCGCCAAGTGACGCGGCCAGGTGAGCCGCATCTCGCGGCCTGACTTCACGAAGAATCGCGCGGCGCGTTTCCAGGACGGGCAGCGCCGCCCGCCATGACGCGCACCGCGGCGCTACCGTTCTCCCATTCGCGATAACGAGGGAGCTCGGGATGGCCATTCAGAAGACGGGCGTCCACTGCGTCCCGGCGAGCGTTGCGCCGGCGGAGCCAGAGCCATCGACCGATCCCCATACCAGCCGATCGGCCGTGACGTTCTGCCAGTCAATCTGATCGCCGTAGAGCAGTGACCCGCCGGCGTCGTACGCGAGCACGTTCGATCCCCAGACCAGTCGCGAGCCCCATACGAGACGGCTGCCCCAGACTACGCTGTCGTTCACGTCGCCCCACACCAGCCGGTCTCCCCATACGAGCCGATCGCCCCACACCACTCGCAGCGCCCATGCGGGATCGTTCGAATACATGTAGTCGCCCCACACGAGACGATCTCCCCAGACGAGTCGCTGCGCCCAATTGATCACGTCTCCATTAGACAGCGTCGTCGTGGTCGTTACTCCGCCAGAAAGCCACCAGGACGAAACCGGGACGCTCAAGTCGATGGCTTTCGCCAGGGCGATTGCGCCGGCAGCATTGATCTCGCCGGCTCCCTGCGACAACGTGTCCGCGTTCGGAATCTGCCCTGCGGTCCACTCCAGTATCGCCTTGACCGTGTTCGGCGTCGGCGTCCGGCCGCCGTTGGCGTTGCGGCTCGCCGCAATGATGTCGGCCACGACGCCGCTCGTGACCGCCGCAGCCATGCTCGTGCCGCTGAGCGTCATGTAGGTCCGCGTCGCGACGTTCACATACCAGGCGGGGTAGCTCCTATAGAGGCTGCTGTCCTTCGCCATGAAGGAGACGATGTGCCGTCCCGGAGCGATGACGTCCGGTTTCGCATAGCCGTCGTACCAGGTTGGCCCGCGTGAGCTGAACGGCGCCACCTCGTCGTCGAGGCGCGTTTCGGTGTTCTTGGTGTCCGCGGCGCCTACTGTGATGGCGGACGGCGCGTTGCCGGGAGAACTGATGCCGGCGTAGCCGATCTCTCCAGTCTGCCGGTTCATCCCCTCGTTCCCGGCGGCGATGACTACGACGATTCCGGCGGCGACCGCCTTTTCGACCGCGATCACCAGCGGATCGGTCGTCGCCGATTCGTAGATCGGATGGCCGAGCGAGAGATTGATCACGTCGATCTTGAGCTTGGCCTTGTTGGCGATCGCGAATTCGATCGCATCGATCACCGTGCTGGTGTATCCGGATCCATCCGATGCGAGGACCCGGAGACCGATCAGGCGTGACGCCGGCGCGAGGCTGCGCTACCGTGCGTCCGATTTGTCGTCCTTCGCCCGGATCATGCCGGCCACATGTGTGCCGTGGCCGTAGCCGTCCAGCGGCTTGACCGTCTTCGTTGAGCTGCTCAGCAAGTCATAGAACGTGGCGACCGGCAGCTGGTCGTGGTTGACAATGCCGGAGTCGATGACCGCCACGCCCACGTCTTTCCCGACCTCGGTCGAATTGTCGATGCCCAGCGTTGGCTTCAGCATGTTCTCCGAAAGCGTCGGCACCGTGGCTGTCGTAAGGCTTCCAACGACGACGGCATCGACCGACGCGTGCAGCACGTCCTCGCTTTCCGCCAGCCCGCGCAGACGCCCGGCGGGCACTTCCGCCGTAACCGCGTCGATGATGTCGTGTTCAGAGAGGATCGCGGCGCCGGCGCGCCAGAGTGCGCCCTTGACGCGATCCCGTGCGCCCGCGCGTGTCGCGAGGATTACGCGTACGCGATCCGGGCGTGCGGCGGCGCTATCGAGCGCGCGGAGGTAGTGATCGAGCTTTGCGTCAGCCGCGCGTGCGGCCGCGGCAGTTTTGACTGCTGTCGCGCCGCTGGTGGCGACTGCGCAAAACCCTATGACGAGGAGCAGGCCGATCTGGGGACGCCATCGCATGACTGGCGCATTGAGCAATCAACACGCCAATACGGCTGTGCTAACGATTTCGTCTGGGCGTTACATCGAAGACGTTCGAGAGACGGTGGAAAAGGTGCCGTGCGCGCACAGATCGGTGCGAGCGACCGCTAACTGTGCTGCAGGATTGTCAGTTCGTCTACATAAACGTGGTGTGCGCCCATGTGCGACCGTGTGATGTGTACGACTGACTGCTTCCCATCCAGCGCGCGTTGTGAGGTTCCCGCGGCGGCAGGCTCCGCCGAATCCCAGTTCGTGTCTCATTGTGAGATTCCATGTCTCAGGACGGGACCCCGGAAATACTCGGGTTTCTGCGAATGTGATCGATCGTGAGACAGCGGCTTCAGCAGCTATCGTGAGTTTTCGGTCACCCTGACGAGGTCGGCCGTCCAGCGCTGGCTGGTTTTCAGGACGCGCGCTGCATCCCCCATCGGCGTCGCTTGAGGAACAGTCCTTTCCGAGAAATTCCCAGGAGTCGTGCCGCGTTCTCGTAATTGCCGTGGGCGCGATCGAGCGCGCGTACGACCATCATGCGTTCGATCGCTTCGATCGCATCGTTCAGCGGCTGGTCGAGCCGGACGCGGATCTCCGGCTCGTCGTCGGGGCGGACGCGGACGGTCTTGCGTGACGCCTGGATTTCCGGCGACAGCAGCGCCGGTGTGATCATGCTGTCGGGATCCGCGTACGCCACAACGCGTCTGATCTCGTTGACGAGCTGGCGCACGTTGCCGGGCCAGGCGTAGAGCACCAGATATTCGAGCGTCTCGTCGTCCAGCGTCAGCCGCCCCTTCTTCTGTTCCTCCGCCGCGGTGCGAAGGTAATGATCAATGAGCGGCGGGATCTCCTCGCGGCGCTCGCGCAGCGGGGGGAGCCTGAGACGGACGACGTTCAGCCGGTAGAACAGGTCTTCGCGGAAGCGCCCGTCCGAGACCAGCGTCTCGAGGTCCGCGTTGGTCGCGGCGATCACGCGGACGTCCACCTTTACGGGTTGTGACTCGCCGAGGCCGTGGACCTCGTGGGTCTCCAGGAAGCGGAGGAGTTTCGGCTGCAGCTCGGGGCCGATTTCGGCGATTTCGTCGAGGAAGAGCGTCCCGCCGGCTGCCCCGCGGATGACGCCGTCGAACGCGTCGTTGGCGCCGGTGAACGCTCCCTTGCGGTAGCCGAACAGCTGGCTGTCGAGCATCTCGCGCGGGACGGCGGTGCAGTTGAACGGCACGAACGGTTTCGCGCCGCGTCCGGAAGCGCGATGAATGGCGCGGGCGAGCACTTCCTTGCCGGTTCCCGTCTCGCCGGTGAGCAGCACCGTGATGTCGGATGGTGCGATGCGCTTCGCGATCGAGAGCAGCTCGGTCATCTGCTCGGAGACCCACAGACCGCCGTCGGTCTCCAGCGTGTCGGCCGGCCAGAGCGCCGCGCGCTGTTTCTCCTCGCGCCGGTATTTATCGAGGGTGACGGCAGTGTCGACGAGCTTCTTGATCGCGACGCCGGTGCAGCGGTCGTTCAGGCCCGCCTTGAGGTCGGCGATGACTTCCCACGATTCATCGCGATGCGTGCCGCACACGATCCTTAGCCGCTCGCCCGCGTCCTGCGCTGCGGCGACCGCGTCGGCCTCGCTCCACGCGGACGTCGTGACGCTGCGGACGCCTGCCTCCCCGCGCGCGACGAGCGCGATCGCGTGCGCGGCGCTGGAGATTTCGAGGAGCGCGTATGTCTCGCGCGCCAGGACGTGGGGATACCCCGCCAGCTCGATCAGCGCGACCGCGTCGTCGAGTCCAGCAATCGTCGGCTCGCAATCGAGAGTGCGGCAGTCATTCGCCAGATCGGCTGCCAGCGCACTACTTCCAATAGCTTCTGCAATTCGGACACTCCGCTGATATGCCGAGACTGCAGCATTTTTCTCGCCGAGCTTTAATGAGGCCAATGCTCGCGTTGCTGCCGTCCTTGCGATCAAGTCAGGCGAAGGCTCAACAAGCGACGCCGCTGCGCCAAGCGGCTCAACGGCACCTTCGGTATCTCCGGCATTAAGTCGTGATTGTGCTAGTTCAAGCTGCATGCGCGTCAGCCACGTTATGTCTCGACTTTGTTTCGCAGTAGCTATCCCTTGCAGGACGAGAGCATCCCTGTCGGAATGCCGCTCTTTAAGCTTGGCGAGTGAAATTCTGGAAGACAGCTCCGAAAGTACGTCCCAGTGCGGTGCCAGTCGCGTTCCATGATCCGGACGCAGATGGGCGATTTTGTCGAACGCTCGATCTGCACCGGCGACGTCTCCTCTTGACAACAGCACATTCGCGAGACAATCGAGCGCGGCCACCTCCAACTGGCGGTGTTCTCCGCAGCGGTCCACAGCACGTTCAGCAACATGCATCGCAGCGCTCAAATCGCCGGTGGCGTGTAGGACGTGAGCTTGGTTGATCATCGCACCGACCGACGATCGTAAGTACCCGGCTCTTTCGCCAAAACTTGATGCAATGTTCGCGTGCTCGTACGCAGCCTGCAGATCACCGTTGAGCAGCGAGATCATGCAGCCATCAAGATATAACTGGGACTGAAGTTTCAGGTTAGGTTCTTCCTCGAGCAGCTTTGAAGCAACCTGCCAGTGCCTGCGCGCTTCGACCAGGGCCCCTTTCCGAGCTTCTGTCCGGCTTGCGCACAGTCGAAGCTCTGCCCGATGATGTGGCCGAGCGCTTCGAGCGACAGCCTTGCGCACCTCCGCGAACTCCGCCTTGGCACTTTCGAATGGCAAGACACCTGCGAACCATCCCCAATAACTTAGCTCGATACTCGCGATGATCGCGGGTGTTGCGGCCCCCCGAGCAATCGCGCGTGCATTCCGGTACTGCGCCAGACTGGTCTCAAAATCCAACTGATTGGCAGCAATCTCGGCCAAAATCCGATGAGCTGATGCCTGAATTGAGGCGTCGTGAGTTTCACGGAGCAGCTTTTGCGCGGCGCGTTCCGCAGCCGACAGAAATCCAGAGTTTAGATTTAGCTCCGCCTCTATCGAGGCCACCAAAACGCCATTCGCTCTCTGTAACTCATGTCTACGCGCATTCAGTTGATCCAGCGCTTCCCTGAAGCGACCTGATTGAAACGTTTCTACAAACGAACCTAAGGGATGATCGTGCAGCATAGGGAAACGCTAGTGAATCGCTTCCGGAGGGGGGAATTCGGAGTTGCCGTCGCCCGCTGCACGCTCTCTAGAGATACCGAGCAATCGCTCGGCCTCGACTGAATCTATAGGAGCACACGCCAATCCTAAATGGCTCGAAGTGAGAACGCCATCGGATTTCAGCCCTTGGAGTGCGGACTCAACTCGTATGGCAATTGTCGAAGCAGAACTGCGCTCCGTGTTCAGAAGCAGCGCAACTAATTCGCTGCTGCCAGATCGAAACAACAAGTCCGCAGGTCGCAGCCCGCGCCTCGTTGCGGTTACGACGGATTCTGTGGCGCTGTCTAAGCTAGACGATGTACCGACATCAAATCGGACGGTAATCAAGCAAAAGGGATGACGTCGATTGTCGTCCGCCAGCTGAGCCTCGATAAATTCCAGCAGATGACGCAGGTTTGGCAATCCCGTCGTCTCGTCTTTAAAGGAACGAGATCGAACCTTCTCAGCTCTCTGCGCTTCCAAAATCGCACCGGAAACCTGACGCGCGACAACTTCGATGATCCGCTGGTGATCTTCGGAATAGGCATCCTTGTTCGATGAGTAAAGGGAAAGAACGCCGACGAGCGCCTTTCCAGAGATCAGCGGTGTGGCCAAGCAACTTCGAGGTCTCGGCGTCATCGCTCGAGCCGATTCACCGAGATCGAGCACGGGATCAGAATTGCGGATGGTCTGGCGATTAGCAGCCACCCAGCCGCTGAGCCGCTGTCCTCTCGGCACGCGCAATCCCTTGATATGAGCTGCGTGCTCGCCCGAAGCGTGCGTCGCGACTAATTCATCGGTGTCTGTGTCATACAGATAGAAGACGCACGCCGAAGACGGAATAAGCCGGCGTAAATGCTTAGCGATCAGTTCGGTTCCGTCTTGAACTCCCATGCTCGCCGTGAGCGTGCGGGCCAAGTCAAAGAGAGTCAGCATCTCGTCGCTGCTGGCCGCTATTTCCTCAAATCGAGTAGCGCGAGTTTCTATCACCGCGGGAGGAGAGCCAGCGGCCTCTGTTATTGCCCGGAGTGAGGACAAAGGGGCGTGTGACATTGCTTCAGGTGCGATTGTTGTGTGCACGCGCGTAAACGTGTCAACCACAAGGGGGTCGTACATAGACCCACGACGCTCATGAAGGATGCGTAGCGCTTCCTTGTCGGAGAGTCTGGGGCGGTACGGGCGGTCGGATGTCAACGCATCGAAGCAATCAACAACTGAAAGTATGCGAGCACCAATCGGGATATCAGAGCCCGCGATCTTGTCTGGATAACCCGTTCCATCCCAGTTTTCGTGGTGATGACGAACAATGGGAACAACAGGATATGGAAAGTCGATTGCCGAGAGAATGTCAGCGCCAACGCTGGCGTGCAATTTCATTTTTTCGAACTCGGCGGGCGTGAGCGGGCCAGGTTTATTTAAGATGTACTCTGGGACAGCCAGCTTTCCCATGTCGTGCAACAACGAGGCGGCCTCAATCGCGCGGATTTGCGCAGGATCACTAACTCCCATCGACTTCGCTAGGCCTACCGCATACAACTGAACGCGACGTATATGTCCATGTGTGATCTGATCTTTTGCGTCGATCGCCATTGCCAACGTCTCGATCGTTGACATGTACAACGTGTTCAGTTGGCTCAAATGGCGATTTTGATCCTCGACCCTTCCCATGGAAGTGGAGAACGTGAAGTACAGAACTACTAGGAGCGGCACAATGATTAAGAGGTACGTGTAATCAAGTTCTCTCGTGTAACTGACCAGTAACGCTGCTACCGATGCGCCGCCAAAGTAATTGAGCGCAATCCAAATAAAATTGTCACGCCAGATCCCCAGCGGTGATGCGCGCCGCTCAAGCGCGATCGCTAGCGTAATCAGCCAGGTGTTCATGGCGTAGTACGCCACGGTAAAGGCCAGAAGCGGCCATAACACTGTCTGTATTTTGATGCTCTTTTCTGCGAGGTAGAGCGGCCCGTACGGCGAAAGAGCGTAATAGATGTGAGACGCGAACCATAACGCCAATGAAACTGCGCAGACGTTGAAAATGATTTTGTAGTTTCGATGCCCCTGACGGAATGACCAGAACGAAATGATGAGAGCGTCGAGTGCGACAGTGAGAGTTCCCGCGGCGGGCCCGAACAAGAGTACAGAACTGAAGACAAAGGTTTCCGACACGGAGACCGTGGCAGGGAGCGATGGCAGGTTGACTGTCGCGGAGCCGCTGACCAACGTGAGCACGGCCAAGATCGTCCAACTCCAACCAATGTTGTGCAGATAAAGCTGCACAAATGATTGGACGACCGTGAAAGAGCCGGCCGCCACCACAACAGCGATGTACGCACGTGTGGAGGGGGGCAGATCGCGAAAACGTCCTGTGGCCATAAGGTGTCGCGAGCGAACTCGCTCGTAACGCTTAGTCGGCCCAAACGATGATGCGCATGAGTCCTCCGTTGCGGTTTGACCGCAACTAGCAGCAGTTAAACGGGATCCGTGATATTGGCTTCATTCGTCCAGACGACGCAGTCCGTCCATACAACTGAGTTCGTCCAGACTACCGAGTTCGTCCAGACCACCGAATTGGTCCAGACGAGCGAATCAGTCCAGACCACGGAATTTGTCCAAACGACTGTGTTCGTCCAGACCACCGAATTTGTCCAAACCACTGAATTCGTCCACACGACCGAGTCTGTCCAGACAACCGAGTCGGTCCAGACGACTGAATCAGTCCAAACGACTGAATCAGTCCAGACAACCGAGTTCGCTGCAGAATGGTCGAATTGGAGTTCGTTTGCCGGGTCGAGCGAGCTGAACGAATAAGCCGGTGCACTTCCAAAAGCGGCGATCACCGTTGACGCGTCTTTGACAACGTAGACAAGCCCCGCGGGCGTCACGGTTTCGTCAGCGATGCTGAGCGCCGGAACTCTGTTGCGAGCCACCAGCGCAACCGCCGCGGCGGCATTCAACTCGCCAGTCCCGGCCTCAATCAGCCCGGCGCCCGCCACGCGCGAACTCGTCAACTGCAGCGCCGCCTTCACCTGCGCCGGCGTCAGCTGCGGGCGCGCCTCAAGCAGCAGCGCCGCGGCGCCAGAGACCACCGCCGCCGACATGCTCGTGCCGCTCAACTCGATGTACGCCGCGCTCCCCTGTCCCGTCACCACGCGCTCGGGATACGTGCGCGCAAGGTAGCCGCCAGGCACCGACGCCGCGAGGATCTTGTTGCCCGGCGCCACCAGCTCCGGCTTCAGCACGCCGTCGATCGCTGTCGGACCGAGCGAGCTGAACGTCGCCATCACGTCGTCCGACCGCCGCGCGGTGGCGCGCGTGTTCACCGCGCCGACCGTCAGCACCGATGGCGTATTCGCCGGCGAAATGATCCCGCCTACGATCCGACGCCCGTCGGCGGTCTTCCCAAAATTGCCCGCCGCTGCAACGACGAGGATCCCCGCATCTACCGCGCGCTGCGCCGCCTGGCAGAGCGGATCGTCGCGGTAGGACTCGAACACGGGATGGCCGAGCGACAGGTTCATGATCCGGACGTTGTAGGCGGCGCGGTTGGCGATCGTCCAGTCGATGGCCGCGATGACATCCGCCGTGTTGCCGGTTCCGTCGGCGCCAAGAACCCTCAGATTGAGAAAAGACGTGCCGGGCGCCATGCCGCTCAATCCGTCACGCCCGCTCTCGCCGATGATCCCCGCCACGTGCGTGCCGTGGCCGTACTCGTCACGCCCGGCGCCGTTCGGCACGGTGAAATCGACGGTGGCCACGACGCGGTCGCGCAGCGCGAGATGGGGAGCGATGCCGGAATCGATGACCGCCACCGCAACGCCGCGGCCGGTGAAGCCCTGCAACTGATCGACGCCCGCCCATACCTGGTCGGCGCCGGTCGACTGCGCCGTCACCGCCATCATGCGGAGAACCTTGGTGTTGCCCGAGATGTGGGCGACGTCGGCGTCCTGGCTCAACGCGTCGATCTGGCCGCCCGTCGCTTCGAGCACCGCGCCCCCGTAGATGCGCTTCTTTACCGTCGCGCCATAGCGCGCCGCGAGCGCATCGATGCGATCGTCCGACGCCGCCACTATGATCTCCGTCGCGGCTTCGATACGCTGCGCAAGCCGATCGGCGATGTCGCGCGACATGCGTGCGCGATGCGCCTCGGCGCGCAGCGGCGCGGCCGACGCGACGAGAATCGCCGAGATGGCGATGATCCGTGCAGCGGTCGCGTGGAATGAAGTCTGAGTCAGTCTCGACATGTTGGGGAGTCCCGGCCATCACCTAAGGCACAGCTTGTGCCACAGCCGTTTCCATGGGGGCCTCACGCCATGCGTCGGTACTGGTGACAGCACACGAGATGACAAATTGACTCAGACTGTTTGCGGGAAGCGCTCGGTTGGGCTACCATCGCCCAACGCTCCGACGGCGGGATCGATAAAACTGAGCTAACAGATTGGCCGTATCCTGCTTGAGACGGCGCGGGTAACACATACCCTTCGAAAACGCCTATAAATATTGGGGTAAAGGACATCGGCCAAGTAATTGGCCGGTGAGTTCAAGAGTGGCCCGACACTCCCGCTGCGCGCTCACCATCGCCGCGATCCTGTTCGCCGGCGCCTGTAATCGGGGCAACGAACCGGCCGCTCCGGTCTCGACTGGTTCTGCTCGGGGCGGTGCCCTAACGGCGTCCATTCGTAGCGAGCCGGCGACGTTCAACCGGTTTGCCCCGAACGGGAACCAGGCGCCGGTCGAAGCGGTCAGCATGCTCGTGCACGCGCCGCTCGTGCGGATCAACCGAGTCACCGGCGAGCCGGAACCGTGGCTCGCGGAGCGCTGGTCCGTGTCGCCAGACGGCCGGACGTTCACGCTCGTCCTGCGAGGCGGCGTCACGTTTTCCGACGGGACGCCGTTCACCTCCGCGGACGTCGCCTTCACCTTCCAGGCGTTGTACGACCCGACGGTCGAGAGCTCCCTCGCGTCGGGCGTGATGGTGCAAGGCAAACCGCTGCAGGTCTCGACGCCGGATCCGCGCACCGTGGTGATCACGATGCCTGCGCCATTCGCGCCAGGCGTCGCGATGCTCGACAACGTGCCGATTCTCCCGAAGCACCAGCTGCAGGCCGCGCTCGACGCGAAGACGTTCGCCAAGGCCTGGGGCATCACGACGCCGCCGGGGACGATGGCGGGACTCGGGCCGTTTGTGATTAGCGAATACGTGGCGGGGCAGCGCATGACCTTGACGCGCAACCTGCACTACTGGCGGAAGGACACGGCCGGTACGCAGCTCCCGTATCTCGATCGCCTCGTCATGGAATTCGTGAGTGGAGGACAGGACGCCGAGATGCTCCGGCTGCAGGCCGGATCCGTGGACCTGATGACGCAGGCGGACGTGCGCCCCGAGGACATCGCCGCATTGCGGCGCCTTCGCGACCAGGGATCGGTGCAATTGATGGAAGCGGGCATCGGCGTCGACCCCAATACCCTCTGGTTCAACCTGACGCCCGGCAACGCGGCGGTGAAGGCCAAGCCCTACTTGCAGCGCGCGGAATTCCGCCGCGCGATCTCGTTTGCGATCGATCGCGATGCGATCGCCAACACCGTCTACCTCGGAGCGGCTGTCCCCGTCTACGGACCGATCACCCCCGGCAATAAAACGTGGTATTCGCCATCCGCGCCGACATTCCCGCACGACATCGCTCGGGCCAGGTCACTGCTCGCGGGAATCGGGCTCTCCGATCGCAACGGAGACGGGATGCTGGATGATGCGACGGGGAAGCCGGTCGGGTTCTCGATCCTCGCGCAGCGCGGCACGATCCGCGAGCGAACGGCGACGATGATCCAGGAGCAGCTGCGCCAGATTGGCATCGCTGTCGCCGTCGCCGCTCTCGACGTGCCCGCCTTGTTCGGACGATTCGGCGCGGGTGATTACGAGAGCATCTATCACGGGTTCCAGGCGAGCGCGCTCGATCCGGCGATGAACCTGGATCTCTGGTTGAGCGGCGGATCCGCGCACGTGTGGAACACCGGCGCCGCCGCGCCCTGGGAAAAGTCCATGGACGCGTTGATGCAGCAGCAGGCCGCGGCCCCCACGCTCGCCGAACGCCAGCGGCTGCTGCTCGAGGCGGAGAGGATTTTCGCCGAGAATCTGCCGCAGATTTATTTCGTCGCGCCGAGAGTGACCGTCGCCCTGAGCCGCCGCGTCGGCGGCGCCGTCCCGGTGCTGCTCGATCCCAAAGTCCTCTGGAATGCCGACTCGCTCTTCGTGAAGCACTAAGTCGTGTCCCCATGCCCTATGCCCTACGCCCGACAAGCCCGATAGGAAGATAAGTGGGCTTTCTGCTTCGTCGCGGCCTGGCCGCCCTGCTGCTCGTCTTCGCGGTCGCGTCCGGCGCGCTGCTGCTCGCGCAGCTCGCGCCCGGCGACTACGCCGCGCAGTTCGGCAAGACGCCCGCCCAAATCGCTGCGGATCGCCATCGCCTCGGCCTCGATCGCCCGTTCGGACAGCAGTACGCCGCCTGGCTGAAACGAAGCCTGACGCTCGATCTCGGCGAGTCGTTCCAGTACGACCAACCGGTCGCCGCTCTCGTGCGCGCACGCGCGGCGAACACCGCGGTTCTCGCCGTCACGGCGCTGATCGTCGCGACGGCAGTCGGCATTCCGTGGGGCGTAGTCACCGGCAGCCGCAACGGCGCGATCGCGCGCATGCTGCGCGCGCTTTCGCTGCTGGTGCTATCCGTGCCGCCGCTGATCAGCTCGCTTGCACTGCTCACGATCGCGGCACGCACGGGTTGGTTTCCAGTATCCGGCATGGGCGGACCGCGTCACCTCGTCGTGCCGACGCTCGCGCTTGCGCTGCCGATCGCCGCAATGCTCGAACGGCTCCAGTCCCAGTCCATAGGGGATGCCCTCGACCGTCCCTCGACGACAGCTGCGCGCGCGCGCGGCATTCCGGAGTCGCGCGTCATCTGGCGCCATGGCTGGCGGCAATCGCTGGCGCCGGTGCTCGCCGTCTACGGCGTAATCGTGGGATCGCTTTTCAGCGGATCGTTCGCGGTCGAAATCGTCACGTCCTGGCCCGGGCTCGGGCTCCTGATGCAGCAGGCGCTGATGACACGCGACACGAATCTCGTCGCCGGATGCGCGGTCGCGGGTGCGGCGTTTCTCGCGGCGGGGATCCTGGCGTCGGACATCATGCTGGCCGTCACCGACCCGCGCATGGGCATCGAGTCGATGTCGTGAAACTGCTCGCCGGATTCGTGCTGATCGTGCTCCTCGCACCGGCGATCGCGCCGTACGAGCCGGGCCGGCAGTTTCCGGGCTACCAGTACGCGCCGCCGATGCCGCCGCGTCTCCTTGACGCAGAGCGCGTGCACGCGCCGTTCGCGTATGCGCTTCATGCCGTGGATCCGATCGAACGGCGTTACGCGGAAGATCGCAGCCGCCGCGTGAATTCGTTTGCCGGCGATGCGCCCTGGTTTCTGCTCGGCAGCGATGCATTCGGGCGGGATGTCCTCTCGCGCGTGCTAATCGGCGCGCGCCTGTCGCTCGGGATCGCGCTGCTGTCGACGTTGTTCGCGCTCATCCTCGGCGCGGGCATCGGCGCCGCCGCCGCGCATGCCGGCGGCTGGATTGACGCGCTGTTGATGCGGCTCGCGGATTTCGTGATCGTCCTTCCGGGCATCTACGTGGTGCTCGCGCTCCGCGGCGCACTCCCGCTAGTGCTTTCGACGTCACAGGTGTTCGCCGCGATGGTCGCCGTCCTCTCGCTCGTCGGATGGCCTACTGTGGCACGCGGCGTACGCGGAATCCTCATCATCGAACGCCAGTCCGAGTACGCAGAAGCTGCGCGCGCCGTCGGCGCGAGCGCCTGGCGGCTGATCGGACGACATTTGCTGCCCGCAACGCGTGGGTTCTTGTCCGCGCAGGCGACCTTGCTCGTGCCCGCGTTCGTGATGGCGGAAGCGACGCTATCGTTTGTCGGACTTGGATTTGCGCCGCCAACGCCGAGCTGGGGCGCGATGCTCCACGACGCGGGAGCGGTCCAGATCGCCGCCGATGCTCCATGGCTCCTCGCACCTGCCGGTGCCGTGGTTTTGACCGTGTTTCTCGTTCACGCGTCCGCTGACCGCTCCGAACCATCCAGCGCCCCCATTTTTCGCAATCAAGTCCTTTAGTTTCAATGGAATGCCAATTCTGAAACGGGTGTTCTATATTGGCACCTATGTGCAAGAAAGGAACAATCGCCGTAAGTCCTGTCCTGGGCGCACTTGACACGATTTCCTCCCGCGGGTCCGTGCGCGGGGTGTGCCGTAATAGAGCAATTACAAGTCTGGTCGGCCTCAAATCGGAGCTCGCCAGAATCACCTAACCCCTTCAGGCGCAGTCGTTTAACCATGTAAGCATCAAGCCCGGCCGTACTGGCCCTCCGATTGCTCTATAGGAGGCGCACTCGTAAATCTCGATCCAGCGAGGTCAAGGACCATGGGGGAGCTCGTGAACGACAGGGTGACGAATTACGAGCAAGACAAAGCGGTGTGGGGCTAGCCCTCGCAAGTGGAGAGGAATCAAACTGTGATTAGGTGGCGAAACATTCTGGCAGCGGCGCTGACGGCGTCGATCTGCCTTTTCGGGTTCACGGCGACCGCCGCCGCCAAGCCCGCGTCCGGAAAGGGCGGTCATTCCAAGCTTGACTCCAAGCTGAATGACCGCGCCAACAAAGGCGGACCCGGCGTCTCGCGCGCGATTGTCGTACTGAACCTGAGTTGCGACGCAACGGGCGACTACGCCAAGACTGGCGCGAAGCGCGGCCGGCGTCTTGGCCTCATCAACGCTGATGTGGTCGAGATTCCGAACGCGCAGCTTCGCAAGCTGGCGGACAGCTCCTGCGTTAAGGACATGCACTGGGATCGGAGGACCGGCGGCGACATGAACCGCGCTGCGGTCATCGAAGGCGCCCGCGCGGTGCAGCAGTACTACGGCTACGACGGCGCCGGCATCGGCGTCGCGGTCGTGGACTCGGGCATCACCCCATGGCATGACGACCTGACCTACTTGGGGTCCGAGCCGAACGTGCAGGTGGTGAACGGCCAGCGCGTCACGAAGTTCGTGGACTTCGTGAACGGCCGTCTCACGCCGTACGACGACAACGGCCACGGGACGCATGTCTCGGGCATCATCGCGGGCAACGGCTTCGACACGTTGGGCGCGCACGCGGGGATGGCGCCGGCCGCGAACCTCGTCAGCCTGAAGGTCCTCGACCAGCAGGGTGGCGGCTACATCAGCAACGTCATCGCGGCGCTCGATTGGATCGTTGCCAATCGCACGACCTACAACATCCGCGTTGTCAACCTCTCGGTTGGCGCGGCCGTCACGGAGTCGTATAACACCGACCCGCTGACGCTCGCGGCCAAGCGCGTCGTCGACCTGGGCGTTGTGGTGGTCACGGCCGCCGGCAACCTCGGGAAAAACCCGAATACTGGCGAAGTGCAGTACGGCGCGATCACGGCCCCGGGCAATGCGCCCTGGGTGCTGACGGTCGGCGCCTATAGCCACGAAGGCACGCTGACGCGCATCGACGACAAGATCGCGTCCTATGGCTCGCGCGGTCCGACGGCGCATGACTATGCGGCGAAGCCGGACATCGTTGCGACGGGCACCGGGATCGTGTCGTTGTCGGCTCCGGGCAGCCTGCTCTACACGACGAAGTCGGGGTACCTGCTGAGCGGCTCAGTGCTGACGGCGACCAAGCCGTACCTGAGCCTGACGGGCACCAGCATGGCGTCACCGGTCGTTGCCGGCGCCGTCGCGTTGATGCTGCAGGCGAATCCACAGCTGACGCCGAACCTGGTGAAGGCGATCCTCGAGTACACGGCGCAGGATTACTACTACGACGCGCTCACGCAGGGCGCCGGCTTCCTCAATGCCAAGGGTGCGGTTGATCTCGCGAAGTTCCTCCGCAACCCGCAAGCCGGCCAGAAGTACCCGTCGAACCAGACGTGGAGCAAGGCGCTCATCTGGGGCAACCACAAGATCCAGCGCGGCGTGATCAAGCCGGCGGGAAGCGCGTGGTCGCTCAATACGACGTGGGGCGCGGCGGCCGACGGCGAAGGGGACAACATCGTCTGGGGCACGGCGTGCGACACCGCCGAGTGCGACAACATCGTGTGGGGCACCTCGGCGATGGATGCCCGCAACATCGTGTGGGGCACCGTCGACACCGAGGGTGACAACATCGTGTGGGGCACCGCTGACGGCGAAGGCGACAACATCGTCTGGGGCACGGCGTGCGCCGACGGTGAGTGCGACAACATTGTGTGGGGCACGGAGTGCGGCGGCGCCGACTGCGACAACATCGTGTGGGGCACGAGCGTCGACGAAGGCGAGCTGGACAACATTGTCTGGGGCACCGCGATGGAAGCCGACAACATCGTGTGGGGCACCGCGGACGGTGAGGTCGACAACATCGTCTGGGGGACCTCGAGCGAGTCCGACAACATCACGTGGGGCTGCGCTGGCGAGGATGTCCCGCTGTTCGACGATCCGGAAGTCCCATCGGTGTTCGACGGCGTCATCTTCGACGCGCTGTTCGACGCGACGCTCCCGGCCGACACAACGACGACTACAACCGAGGATCCGCCACCGGCGGTCCTGACGGACACGACCACTACGGTCACGTCGACGACGACCAGCGTTGGGGGAGGTTTCTAATGAAGAACCAAGCCCTTCGTGAGTCACGCGTGATGGTGGCCCTCCAGTCGATCGAAAGCGGCCGGACGAAGACAACGACGTCGGACTGGAAGCAGGCGCTCCCGGTGTTGACGGGTTCGATGGTGACGCTCCGCGAACTCCGGATTTCGGACGCGACGTCACTGCTGGCGATGCTCTCGACCGAGGAAGTGGCGCGCTTCATTTCGCCGCCCCCGACGACGGTCGAAGGCTTCGAGCGGTTCATCGCGTGGACGCAGCGCTAGCGCGCGGCGGGCAACTACGCCTGCTTCGCGGTAGTGCCGCACGGGATGAACACGGCGATCGGGATCTTCCAGGTGCGGCAGCTGGAGCCGGGCTTCGGGACCGCGGAGTGGGGATTCGCGATTGGCTCGGCGTTCTGGGGCACGGGCGTGTTCATGGACAGCGCGCGCATGGTCATCGACTTTGCGTTCGACACCATCGGCACGCACCGCCTCGAGGCGCGCGCGGCGATCCTGAACGGTCGCGGCAACGGCGCGCTGCGGAAGATCGGCGCGATGCAGGAAGGCATCCTGCGCAAGTCGTTCCTCCGCAACGGCGAGTATCTCGACCAGGCTCTGTGGACCATCCTGGACGAGGACTGGCGCGCGCAGCGAGTGATCTGGGGCGCCCAGATTCACTAAACGGTAGACGGGAGGCGGTAGACCGTAGACGGTAAACCGTAGACAGTTGGAGCACCCTGCGACGGGCGCGGCTCACAAGGCCGCGCCCGTTTTTTTCGCGCCTCGGACCTCGCGCCTCGGACCTCGCGTGTGGTACGTTTTTGGTCGTGAACCTCCGATCGATTTTTCCGCCGATGCCGACGCCGTTCCGCGGCGGCGAGGTCGACGCGGATGCGATCCGCGCGAACGTGCGGAAGTGGATCGCGGCGGGGCTCGGCGGCGTGCTGACCATCGGCACCAACGGCGAGGCGGCGCTGCTCGAAGACGACGAGGTGGACCGCGTGATCGAGGCGGCCCGTCGGGAAGTGCCGCCGGACCGCGTCCTGCTTGCGGGAGCGGGGCACGAGTCGACGCGTGCGACGATTGCCGCGGCGCGGCGGGCGGCTGCCGCCGGCGCGGACGCGGTGCTCGTCAAGACGCCGTCGGTATACCGCGCGCACGTGTCCACGGCCGGACTCGTCTCCCACTACACCGCGGTAGCGGACGCCAGTCCGGTGCCGGTCCTTCTCTACAACTTTCCAGCGTCCACAGGCGTGAACCTCGCGCCTGACACCGTCGCGCGGCTCGCGGCGCACCCGAACATCATCGGCATGAAGGAGACCAGTACGGACGGCGCACAGTTCGCCGATCTCTCGGCTGCGGTGCCCGACGGATTCACCGTGCTATGCGGCGCCGCGCCGGGTGTGTTCGCCGGGCTCTGCGCCGGCGCGAAAGGTGCGATCGTCGCCGTGTCGGCGCTGCTGCCGTCGCTCTGCCTCGAGCTGCTGGCGCACGTCCGTGCTGGCCGCCACGCGGAGGCGCTTGCCATCCAGCATCGCATCACGCCGCTCGGCCGCGCGGTGACGACACTCTACGGGATTCCCGGCCTGAAGGCTGCACTCGATCTTTCCGGATACAACGGCGGCGAGCCGCGTCCGCCGCTCGGTCCGCTCGCGAACGACGCGATTGAAACGCTCCGAACTCTCCTCGATGGCACACGCTGAACGTCTGCTCCTCGGTCCCGGCCCAAGTCCCGTCGCGCCGCGGGTGATGCGTGCGATGCAATCGCCTGTGCTCAGCCATCTGGATCCTGAAATGATGGCCATCCTCGACGACATCCGCGCGCGGCTGGCGAGGACCTTCCGCGCGCCGGAGGGCGCGTTTTCGTTCGCGGTCTCCGGCACGGGTACAGCGGGCATGGAAACCGCCGTCGCAAATCTCACGCGACCGGGTATGCGTGCGGTCGCGATCGTTACGGGTTACTTCGGGGATCGGCTCGCGCAAATGCTCGTGCGATACGGCGCCGACGTCACGCGGGTAGACGTGGAATGGGGACGCGCGTGCGATCCTGCGCGGCTCGAAGCGGCGCTGTCGGGGAGTGGTGCGGACCTGGTCACGATGGTCCACGCCGAGACGTCAACCGGAGTCTTGAATCCCGTCGAGGATTTGTGTCGCATCGCGAGGGCGCGCGGCGCGCAGACGATTGTCGACGCCGTGACGTCGCTCGGCGTGCATCCGGTTGATGCGGCGGGATGGAACGCCGACGTGGTCTACAGCTGCTCGCAGAAGGGACTCGGCGCGCCGTCGGGTCTGGCGCCGGTGACTTTCGCCCCTGGGACCTTCCGCCTGAAGGCGGAAGGTCGACGCTCGTTTTATTTAGACCTCCAGCTTCTTCGCGACTATTGGATCGACCGGAAATACCACCACACGATTTCCGCGCCGCTGATCTACGCGCTGCAGGAAGCGCTCGCGGTAGTCGAGGAGGAAGGGCTCGAAGCGCGCTGGGAGCGTCATCGCCGCAACCATCGCGCCCTCCTCGATGCGCTGTCCGCGTTGGGCCTGGACGTCCTGCCGCCCCCGGGCGAGCGGCTCTGGTCGCTCAACGCGGTCAAAGTGCCCCAGGGTGCAGACGAGGCGGGGATTCGAAAAGCGCTGCTGCAGGACTACGGGATTGAAATCGGCGCGGGCCTCGGACCGCTCGCCGGAAAAATCTGGCGGATCGGACTCATGGGGTCCGGCTCCACGCAGGAGAACATCACACGGCTGGTCAGCGCCCTCGAAAAGCTGCTGCGCCCGTGAAGAAAAGAGGCGGGCGCGGTATATGGCGCGCGATCGGCCGCGGGCTCGCGATCGTTCTTGCGGTCGGCTTCGCCGCGACGGCACACGCCTACCTGACGCTGCCGGACGTTCGCATCCTGCGCACGGCGAACCCCGCGACCACCGCGTTCATGGCGCTGCGCGAGCGCGAGGCGCATGCGCAGGGGAAGCCCGTCGTGAAAGACCAGCGCTGGGTGCCGTATTCGCGGATTTCGGCCAACTTGAAGCGCGCGGTCATCGTGACGGAAGACGACGCGTTCTGGAAGCACGAGGGGGTGGACTACGTCCAGCTCCGCGAGTCGATGGAGGTGAACTGGGAACGCCGCGAGTTCGCGCGCGGCGCGAGCACGATCACGCAGCAGCTGGCGAAGAACCTGTATCTCTCGCCCAGCAAGAACCCGATGCGCAAAGTGAAGGAGCTGCTGATCACGCGACGCCTCGAGTTCGAGCTCACAAAGCAGCGGATCCTCGAGATTTACCTCAACGTGATCGAGTGGGGGGACGGCGTGTGGGGAGCCGAAGCGGCCGCGCGGCGCTACTTCCAGAAGTCTGCCGCGGAGCTGAATGCGCCGGAGTCAGCGCTGCTGGCGGCAGCGATCGCCAACCCGCACATCATGGATCCAGCACATCCGAGCGCCCGGCTGCGACGCCGGCAGCAGATGATCATGCGACGCATGGGCGCGGTGACACCGCCACCGGTCCTGCCCGGCCCACCCGTGCCACCCCCCGTCCCTGACACCATTGAGGGGCTTCCGCCGGTTTTGCCGCTGCCAACCATCCCGATTGGACCCCCCGGCGGCAGCGGTACGGGGCGAGGACCTGGGCAGTAAATCTTTGTAGCTGTTCACCTTGACAGGGAGAACAGCAAGTCCGTATAGTCGCATCGTTCCCGTTCCCTAGCAGCCACGGCAGGCACGATTGGAGGCCCGGCGGAAGCCGTGTCTTCTGACCGGGGTGTGTCGGTGATGATCAATTACACGGAGCGCATTGCGCTCTTGATGCAGGACGTCGTGTCACGCACGCCAGCGCTGGGCTTCATTGACCTGCGCGAGGTGCTTGTCTTTGGCCGATTCGGCAGGCCGCAGGCCGAGGGCGCGTTCGCCACGTGTCATTGCCTTACGCTCCCGGAGACCGAGCCCGGTTACTACTTCTGGCGCGACCGTGCGACGGGCGAACTGACCCGCCGCTCCGAATGGTTCGTCACGAAAACCCCCGAAGTCCGCGTCAGCGGAACCCGCATCAAATACCTCATCTCCTTCGTTCTTCCGCGTTTCTGTGAGCAGACGCTGGGTCGTTCGTGGAAGGCCGAATTGTACGGCCGGGTCGATCCCTGGGTGGCGAAGCTCGACACCATCGTCCACGAGCTCTATCACATCGATCCCGCGGCGAGCGGCATCCGCCAGTTCGCGCACGCCGACGGCACGCGCGCGACGCGCACGCACGCACCCGAGTTCTACGAAGACGTCGCCGCGATGACGCGCAAATATCTTGCGACGCGTCCGGACCCGGTGCTGTTCGATTTCCTGCGGTGGGATTTCTCGACGCTGCAGCAGCGCTACGGCGGCGTGATGGCGACGACCTTCAGGAATTTCCCGTCGTTTCCACAGCGCTACATGGAGCCCTGCGCCACGCTTCCGGTCGACCAGGGAGTTAAGGTCGAGCCGCTGAAGCGGCCCGGACAGCCCGCGCTCTACACCGAACGCGATCTGCACGTGCGCCAGTTCACGGGCGGCGCCGCGCGGCGGCTGCAGTTGTCCGCGTAACGGCCAGGACTCAGAGGACGCGCCTGGCGCCCACGAAGCGCGTCGACCAATAGGACGCGCTGATGCGCTCGACGCGCACCTGGCCGGTGCTGCTCGGCGCGTGCACGAATTCGTCGCCGCCAATCGCAATCCCGACGTGCGATGCGCCCGGACTGACCGTCGTGAAGAACACGAGATCGCCCGGCTCCAGGCCACGCTGCGTGTCCACCTCCCGCCCGGCGCGAAACAGCTCGCCGACCGTGCGCGGCACGTTGATTCCGTTCTGACCGAAGACGTAGTACACGAAGCCGCTGCAGTCGAAGCCCGACGGATCGTTGCCGCCATTGCGGTAAGCCGTGCCGCGCAGATTCAATGCGGTGCCCGCGATTCCATAGCCGAGATCGTGTGGACTGCCGGGTGCGGCTGCTGAAGACGTCGGAGCGGGCGGTGCTGCAGTGGCCGACGGGGGAGTGGGCGTCGGGAACGGCCGCGGCGTCGCGCCGGTCGATGCGCAGGCGCCCGCGCCGAGCGCCGCCGAGATCACAAAACTGCACGCAAAGCGCCGACTCATCGGACTGATCGAATTATCGGCTAAAATGTCTCAGGCTTTATGGAGCAAACGCTCCTGCTCAACGCAACGTACGAGCCGCTGAAGGTCGTCCACTGGCAGAAGGCGATCACCCTTTGGTGCCAGGGGAAGGTCGAGGTCATTTCGGTCTACGACCGCGAAGTGCGGTCGGTGTCCTTCAGCTTCAAGCTCCCGTCGGTCATCCGCTTGCTGCGCTACATCAAAATCAAGCGGCAGATCGACTACGTACCCTTTTCGCGGGCGAACATCTACGCGCGCGACGAGCACACGTGTCAGTACTGCGCGGAGCTCCTTCCCAGCGCTGAATTGACCTTCGATCATGTGGTGCCGGTCGCCCAGGGCGGCCGAAAAGATTGGGAGAACATCGTTACCTGCTGCATGCCCTGCAACCGCCGCAAGGGCGGACGCACTCCCGAGCAGGCCGGCATGCATCTCATTCGCATCCCGAGACGACCCGACAAGGCGCCGGCGATCCGGATCACGATCGGGCTGCGCAACGCTCCCGATTCGTGGCGCGATTACTTCTACTGGAACGTCGAGCTCGACGACGAGTCCTGACGTGGGACGGGTAGCCTCGGTCCGCCCCCTCTGGGCGATCGAGGGAGGCCGGATCACGCTCGAGGGTGACGGCTTTCCCGTCGACCGTCTGGTGCCGCACGTGCACATCGGCTCGCAGCGGGCGCGCGTCGCGTCCGCATCCTCGACCACTCTCAGCGTCATCGTCCCTTCCAGCGTTGAGGGGGGATCGACTGCGGTCCGCGTCGACGAGCTCCCTGGCGAAACGGCGTTCGTCGAAATCGGAACGCCGCTCGTCACCGGCGTGCATCACGTCGACAGCCCGGCTTACGATCGCCACGGCAATCTCTACGTCACGTTCAGTGGATCGCGCGGCCAGCAGGCGCCGGTCTCCATCTTCATCGTCCGTCCCGACGGCACGCGCGAGCCGTTCGTCAGCGATGTGCCCAACCCGACGTCGCTCGCGTTCGATCGCGACGGAGTGCTGTACGTGTCGAGCCGGTTCGACGGCAGCGTGCATCGTGTCGAGGCGGATGGCCGCGCAACGCTGTATGCCAGCGACCTCGGTGTCGCCTGCGGTCTCGCATTCGGGCCGGACCGTGCGCTCTACGTCGGCGATCGATCCGGTTCGGTGCTGCGCATCGATCGCGACGCGCGGGCGCGCGTGTTCGCATCGCTGCCGCCGAGCGTCGCCGCATTCCATCTCGCCTTCGGTCCCGACGGATATCTCTACGTCACGGCGCCGACGCTCAATACGAACGACGCGATTTATCGAATCTCGCTCGACGGCGACGTCACCGCCTGGAGCACCGGCTACGGCCGCCCGCAGGGGCTCGCCTTCGACGCCGCCGGCCACCTTTACGTCGTCGACGCGCTCGCGGGCGCAAGCGCCTTGTATCGCGTGCGCCTCGATGCGCCACAGTCACGGGAGCTGATGCTCGCCGGCGGACCACTGATTGGCCTGGCGTTCGACCCTCACGGCGGGATAGCGCTCGCGGCCTCAGAGACCGTGTATCGGTTGTCAGTGGGCATTCGAGGGCTCCTGCTATAGGGAGGGCCGGGGGTTGGAGGCTCCACTGCTACAATCCCAGCCCACATGAATCAACTCTTCCGCCGCAAGCCTATTGCGGATCTGATCCCTGATGCGGAGCACTCGTTGAAGCGGGTGCTCGGGGCGGGCGATCTGGTCATGCTGGCTATCGGCGCCGTGATTGGCGCGGGGATCTTCGGGGCGATTGGGACGGCCGCGGCGGGGCAGATCGGGCCGAACGGAGAAGTGATCCGGTACGGCGCGGGGCCGGCGCTCGTCTTCTCCTTCATCCTGCTCGGCGGCGCGTGCGCGCTGGCGGCGCTCTGCTATGCGGAGCTGGCGTCGATGATCCCGCAGGCCGGCAGCGCCTACGCCTACTCCTACGCGACGCTCGGCGAGCTCGTCGCGTGGATCATCGGCTGGGACTTGATCCTCGAGTACGCCGTCGGCAACGTGGCCGTCGCGATCTCGTGGGGCGACTATTTCAATACGCTCCTCCGGGGCTTCAACGTCATGATGCCTGCGTGGCTGACCACGGGCTATCGCACGGCACTGCTGAGCGCGGATCCGGCGATCCATGGTCTGCTCAATAGTGCGCCGCACATCGGCCGCATTCCCATCGTTATCCACGTGCCGGCGTTCGCGATCGTGATGCTCATCACCGTCCTGCTGCTGCAAGGAGCGAAAGAGAGCGCGCGCGCGAACAACATCATGGTCGTGATCAAGCTGCTCGCGCTGGGCCTGTTCATCGCCGTTGGTGCTACGCACCTGCATCCGCAGAACTTCACGCCATTCGCGCCGAACGGCTTCAAGGGGATTCATCAGGGCGCGGCGATCGTATTCTTCGCTTACATCGGCTTCGACGCGATCTCTACGGCGGCTGAAGAAACGAAGAACCCGCAGCGAAACCTGCCGATCGGGATCCTCGGCGGCCTGGCGATCTGCACGATCATCTACGTGGTCGTCGGCTTCGTGCTGACCGGGATGGTGCCGTACACGGAGCTCGCGGTCGCGGACCCGCTGGCGAAGGCGCTGCAGATTGCCGGCTTCAACGCCGTTGGCTGGATCGTCGCGCTGGGCGCTGCCGTCTCGATGTCGGCGGTACTGCTGGTCTTTCAATACGGCCAGCCGCGCATCTTCTTCGCGATGGCGCGCGACGGTCTGCTCCCCCAGTGGGCCGCGAAGCTGCACCCGAGAACGAAAATCCCGTTCGTCACCACGCTGTTCACGGGCATTTTCGTTGCCCTGTGGTCCCTGGTGGGAGACGCGGGTGAGACCTACGACCTCACGAATATCGGCACGCTGTTCGCGTTCATGCTCGTGAGCATCGGCGTGCTGGTGCTGCGTTACAAGGAGCCAGACCGTCCGCGCCCGTTCAAGGTGCCGTTCGTCTGGGCCGTCACCGTACTCTCGGCGGCGGGCTGCCTGTTCATCATGAAGGGCCTCCCGCACCAGGCGTGGGAACGTTTCGGCTACTGGCTCGTGATTGGGCTGGCACTTTATTTCGTGTACGGGTTCCAACACAGCCGGCTTCGCAGATCCTGAGCTGCCCCGGCAGGTCTCGCCGAAAGCCCAACAGGCGTAGTACAATCGCTGTTTGGTTTCTCGCTAAAAAACTGAGCAGTAATGTCCCACGATTGGGTCGCCGTGCGCGGCGCGCGCGTCCACAACCTCAAGAACATCGACGTCGACCTCCCCCGCGACAAGCTGGTGGTCATCACCGGCCTCTCCGGCTCCGGGAAGTCCTCGCTCGCCTTTGACACGATCTACGCCGAAGGGCAGCGGCGCTACGTCGAGTCGTTGTCGTCGTACGCCCGGCAGTTCCTCGAGCAGATGGAAAAGCCGGACGTCGACCTGATCGACGGGCTGTCGCCATCCATTTCGATCGAGCAGAAGACGACGGGGTCGAACCCGCGATCGACGGTGGGAACGGTCACGGAAATATACGATTACCTGCGGCTGCTCTTTGCGAACATCGGCATTCCGCACTGCCACCTGTGCGGACGCGAGATCGCGTCGCAGTCGCTCGAGCGAATCATTGACATGGTCATGCTGTCGCCGAACGACGAGCGCGTGAACGTCCTCGCGCCGGTGGTTCGCGGCCGCAAGGGTGAGTTCAAGAAGGAGCTCGCCGCGCTCCGTGCGAAGGGATTCACCAAGGTCCGCGTCGACGGCCAGTCACGCTCGCTCGACGAGGACATCAAGCTCGATCGCCGCCGCAATCACACTATCGACGTCGTCGTCGATCGCCTGATCCTGAAGCCAGGCATCGAGCGGCGGCTGACCGAATCGGTTGAAGTCGCGCTGAACCTGGCGGACGACATTGTCGTCATCAACACGCTCGAAGGAGGCGATCGGCTGTTCTCGCGCCGGCTCGCGTGCACGTACTGCGGCGTGAGCATGCCGGAGATGACGCCGCGCGCGTTCTCGTTCAACTCGCCGCACGGCGCGTGTCCCGACTGCCAGGGTCTCGGCGCCGTGTACGACTTCGATCCCACGCGTCTCGTTCCCGACGAGTCGCTGTCGCTCCAGGAGGGGGCGATCGCGCCGTGGGCGAAGGGGGATCGGAAGCTGGTGAAAGAAGCGCTTGCGTCGTTGAGCAAGTTCTTCGGCATCGATCTCACGCTTCCGTTTCGACGGCTGCCGAAGAAGGCGCGCGACCTGCTGTTCTACGGCGCGAAGCGCGAAGGGCCACAGGACAAGAAGACGAAAGCCGCCGAGCGCGACCCGTTCGGCGCCGGCTTCGAGGGACTCGTGCCCAACCTGCGGCGGCGCTACGAGGAAGGCAGCTGGGTGGACCAGGAAAGCCTCGAGCCGTATCGCGCGCTCCGCCCCTGCCCCGCGTGCAACGGGGATCGTCTCAAGCCGCAGAGCCGCGCGGTCCGCGTGAAGGGCCGGACGATGACTGAATATGTCGACCTGCCGATCTCGGAAGCGCTGAAGGTGTTCGACGGCCTGGAATTGACGGACCGCGAATCACTGATCGCCAGCCGCATCCTGCGCGAGATCCGCGACCGCCTGCGATTCCTGAACGACGTCGGCGTCGGCTACCTGACACTCGGACGCAGCGCAGCGACGCTCTCGGGAGGGGAAGGGCAGCGGATCCGCCTTGCGACGCAGATCGGATCGAACCTGACGGGTGTCCTCTACGTTCTCGACGAGCCGTCGATCGGCCTGCACCAGCGCGACAACCGCGCGCTGCTCGCCACGCTCGCACGTCTTCGCGATCTCGGCAACACGGTCGTCGTCGTCGAGCACGACGAGGAGACGATCCGATCTGCCGACTACGTCATCGACCTCGGTCCGGGGGCGGGGGAGCACGGCGGCAAGCTGATTTTCCAGGGCACGCCCACGAAGCTGATCGAGGACGGCCACGGATCGCTGACCGCCGCCTACCTGAAAGGGGAGCTGTCGATCGAAACGCCGAAGGAGCGGCGTCCGGCGACGCGCGGCTCGATCGTGATCAAGGGAGCGCGCCAGAACAACCTCAAAGACATCGACGTCGAGATCCCGCTCGGCGTGCTGATCACCGTGACTGGCGTCAGCGGGTCGGGAAAGTCCACGCTCGTCAACGAGATTCTGTACCGGTCGCTGGCGCGCGAGCTGTATCGCGCGGCGGACGAGCCGGGCGCGCACACGGCGATCGAAGGGATCGATCAGATCGATAAGGTGATCCAGATCGATCAGTCGCCC